>ERZ1292633.179-Hain-H41-02um-R1-179-length-84992-cov-15_pt1 | contig 84992 bp, 80 predicted proteins | sample MGYA00564406_ERZ1292633 | MGnify/ENA primary metagenome ERZ1292633 (study PRJEB36523, sample SAMEA6512639) | groundwater metagenome | collected 2019-01-08 | study: AquaDiva: Metagenomics assemblies of 32 groundwater samples
AGCCGAGGAGCCTGAGCCGTCAGCGCTTTTCCAGCACAGCCGGGACGCGACCCGCCATGGCGCCGCCAAACACCAAGATCGCACAGACCAGGACCGCCGCCGAGCGCCGCATTAGGTTGGTTCCTCCGTCCATTGAGACTTCTCGGAACAACCCGGAGACTACTTGTTGTGTACGGTGACGTCAACGCGTGAGTTGAGGTGGCGTCCTGACCTCGCCGTAAGGTGAAGACGGCGTAGGCTCCAAAGCGGACCTTGGAAGTTCGCGAAGGAGACCACGCCGTGGATCGAAGAATAGCCCCCAGCGTCCGGATCGAGGCCGCGATCGAGGCCGCCCTGCTCGATGGGTTCGAGGAACCTGCCCGGCTCACCGAGCTCGGCCGCCTGGGCGCGAGGCTCATCCTCCAGCGGGCGGTCGAGGACGAGGTCGAAGCCTTCCTAGGCCGCGCCCGCTACGAGCGGACCCCCGCGGCCTCGGGCTCGCGCAATGGCCACCGACCCCGTCGGGTCCAGACCGCCGAGGGCCAGATCACGATCGCCATGCCTCAGGTCCGCGACACGCTCACCCGCTTCGTGTCCTCGGTCATCCCCGACACGCGAGCGATCGTCCGGACCCGCCCGCTCGAGGCCCTCGTCATCGGCGCCTACGTCCGGGGCCTGTCCGACCGCGACATCGAGAGCCTCGCCCGGGAGGCCGGGCTGGGTGCGATCAGCCGGACGGCGGTGAGCGGGATCTGCCGCGAGCTGCGCGACCGCTACCGGGCCTTCCGGGCGCGCAGTCTCGGCGAGGTCCGTCTGCTGGCGCTGTTCCTGGACGCCATCTGCGCAGCCTGGGGCTTCACGACCGACGGCGAGCGGATCCTGCTCGACGTCTGCCTCGGCCAGCGCGAGCGGGTCGAGGACTGGCTCGACCTCGGGCAGGGCCTCATCGCCCGCGGTCTGCGCAGCCCGCTCCTCGTCGTGACCGACGGGGCCCCGGGGCTCATCCGGGCGATCGGCGAGCTGTGGCCCGACGCCGACCGCCAGCGCTGCACCCTCCATTAGGCCGACCTCCGGATTATATACCCGAAGGTCGCGATTCGATCGTGGCGGGCCATGTCGTAGAGGCCGAGGATCGTCGCGCCGATGAGGAGACCGGGGCCGCGCCCCCATACGGCGATCAGTCCGAACACTCCGGACGCGAGAACCGCGGCCCAGAAGATCGCGCGCATGACCTTGCGTCTGGGGTTGACGGGCCGATGCTCTCGCACGACGCACTCACCACTCCCACGCTCGTGAAAGCGCGTGGGAGCGCGTCAAGGGGCGGGATTGCTACGCAGTTATCCACAGATCCTGGTGCGGGTGGTCGCCGAACTGAGATCGAACGTCGTATGCTCGCTCTGGGAGGATGGAGTGACAGCCGTAAACGATCGAGCCCAGACGTTCCACCGCCTGCACGCCTCAGGTTGCTTCGTCATGCCGAACCCGTGGGACGCAGGGAGCGCACGGGCGCTCGAACAGATGGGCTTCAAGGCGCTGGCGACGACGAGCGCGGGTTTCGCTTGGACGCTGGGTCGGGCGGACAATCAAGTCACGCTCGATCAGGCCCTGGAGCATCTCCGTGTCGTCTCGGCCGCCGTCGAGGTGCCGGTGAATGCAGACTTCGAGGGCGGCTTCGCGGTCGATCCGGAGCACGTCGCCGCGAACGTGAGGCTCGCCGCGGCCACGGGGATCGCCGGGCTCTCGATCGAGGATTCCACGGGCGACGAGCTCCATCCGCTCCATGATTTCGATCGTGCGGTCGAGCGTGTTCGGGCCGCGCGGCAGGCGATTGACGAGAGCGGCACGGGCATCGTTCTCACCGGTCGCTCCGAGGGGTTCGTCGTCGGACGCCCCGACATCGACGAGACGATCCGAAGGCTGAGCGCGTACGCGGAAGCCGGCGCCGACTGCCTGTACGCTCCGCGGATCGACAGCGTCGATCACATCGCCGCGATCATCGCCGCCGTGTCGCCCAAACCGGTGAACCTGCTGATCAACGCCCCGTTCACGACGGTTGCGCAGGCGGCGGACCTGGGAGTGCGCCGGATCAGCGTGGGGGGCACCCTGGCGCGCACGGCATGGGCTGGATTTCTCCAGGCCGCAAGGGAAATCGCCGACGATGGGACGTTCTCCCGGTTCGAGCGGTTACCGAACATCGACGCGCTGTTCCGCGAAGAATAGGTCCCGGAGACAGGCGCCGGCCGTTTCGTGCGTCGTGCGTCGTGCGTAGAAGTCCCCTACCCCGTCGGCTTGTCGCCGAAGATCGTGTAGTGCCAGTCCTTCTCGGGCTCGCCGGTCAGTTCGATCATCACGTGCTTCACCCGGGTGTACTCCTCGAAGGAGTACGACGACATGTCCTTGCCGGAGCCGGACTGCTTGAAACCGCCGTGGGGCATCTCGGACGTCACCATGAGATGGTCGTTCACTTGCACGTGCCCGAAGTCCAGCGTGCGGGCCGCCTCCATCGCCGTGAACACGTCGCGCGTCCAGATGCTGGCGGCGAGACCGTAGCGGGTGTCGTTCGCTTTCTCGAGCGCTTCCTCGATCGTGTCGAAGGGCAGGACCGCGAGAACCGGGCCGAAGACCTCGTCCTGGACGATCTCGCTGTCCTGGGCGACGTCGGCGACGATCGTGGGCCGGTAGAACGCGCCGTCCGGGAACCCGGGGACATCGGGCCGCAGGCCGCCGGCGACGACGCGACCGCCGGCCGCGACCGCGCGCTGGACGAAGCCTTCCACGCGGTCGACCTGCCCCTTCGAAATGAGCGTCCCCAGGTCCGTCGATGGATCGAACGGGTCCCCCACCCTGACGGCGTCGAAGAGCTCGGCCGTGCGGGCAAGGAACGCGCCGTAGAGCGATCGATGGACGTACGCGCGCGTGGCTGCGGTGCAGTCCTGGCCGCCGTTGATCAGCGCGCCGGCGGTCGCACCACGAGCGGCCGCCTCGAGGTCCGCGTCCGCACAGACGATGAACGGCGCCTTGCCCCCCAGCTCGAGATGGACGCGCTTGAGATTGCCGGCCGCCAACGCCTGGATCTGCTTGCCGGTCGCGGTGTCGCCGGTGAGCGAGATGAGATCGACGTCCTCGTGGGCCGCCAGGCGGGCACCCACCGTATTCCCCGGCCCGGTGACGACATTGAACACTCCCGCCGGAACGCCCGCCTCCAGCGCCAGTTCCGCCAGGCGGATCGTCGTGATCGGCGTGGCCGAGGCCGGCTTCAGGACGATGCTGTTCCCCGCGGCAAGGGCCGGTCCGATCTTCCAGATCGCCATCCACATCGGGTAGTTCCACGGCGCCACCTGGCCGACCACGCCGAGCGGCTCGCGCCGAATCATCGAGGTGTGGTTCCCCGAGTACTCGGCCGCGGCCTTGCCCTCGAGATGGCGGATCTGCGTAGCGAAGAAGCGCAGGTTGTCCGAGGCGAACGCGAAGTCGGAATCGCGGCGGAGCTTGTAGGCCGTGCCGGTCTGGAGGGTCTCGAGGCGGGCCAGTTCGTCGGCGCGCTCGTCGATCAGGTCGCCGAGGCGATTCATGATCGCGACCCGGTCCGGCATCCCCATCGAACGCCAACGACCGTCGCGGAACGCCGCCCGGGCCACGACCACGGCCCGATCCACATCCGCCGGCGTTCCGGCCGGCACGCGACCCACGAGCTCACCCGTCGCCGGGCTTCGAACATCGAACCACGCTCCGCCCTCGGATTCGGCCGGCGCGCCGTCGATGAACATCCGATAGTCGGTGGCGATCTCAACGGCCATGGCGGGTGCTCCTCACGGGGGCGGCGGGCAGTAGCGACGGTTGGAGTCTAACGCGGGGGCGGGACACGGGGCGGGACGCGTGCCAGCCCATCAGCGCGTCGTCGGCCGGACGGGCACGAGCCCTGTTCGTTGACGCCGATCGTGCGAACGACGTAGACCACCGGGAGCATGTCTGCCGCGATCCACGAACGCCCGGTGGATGGCGTCGGGCAAGGTCGTCCACGAGACTTCGCACAGGGGAACGTTCGAACCGATCGTCTGTCCGTCGGGTATCGATCTGGCGCAGCGGTCATGAGGTGTTCGATGGATCGAACGAGCCAGCGACTGGAACGGGGAACGCTCGAAGTGGCACTTCAGCGCGCCCGGGCTCGCGCCGCGGCGGCCATGCGCGGCAGCCCCGACTGGGACGCGGCGATGGCCTCCGTCGAAGAGCTCGAAGCGCACCTCCTCGCGTCGAAGACCCGCTAGACGGCGTTCAGACCGACTCGCCGATCTGGCGAAGGATCTCCTCCCACTGGTCGCCGAGGAGGTACACCGCGGCCACCGACGCCGCGGCCAGGGCGACGATGATCACGATCACCAGCAGGCAGCCCAGCACCAGGCCGGAGCTGCCGGCGCCGGCGCGCTGGACCACGGCACTCCGCGCGAACCGGTCGTGTGGACCCTGCCGCGTCGCGGACACCGCGGTCGCGAACAGGAGGACGACACTCCACAGCAGCAGCAGACCGCTGACGGGCTGTGCCAGGGCAGGGATAACGGCGATGGCCTGGAACGGGAAGGCCAGCGCGAACCAGCGGGACATCGCCTGCTCGAACGTCAGCGTCTGACCGTCGAAGGCATTGCCGACCTGGATCTTCACGAGGCGCTGGCCCGGTGTCGCGCGACGGCCGGACCGCCAGGATCCGATGTAGTAGGCGAAGCTGACGACCGTCGACACGATCGCCGTCAGGAACAGCTTGAGGTTCGATTCGCCGGCCATCGCCGTTTCGAGGGCCACCAGCGGGATGAGATAGAGCAGGACGACGATCAGCCCATCGATGACATAGGCAACGAAGCGCGAGAGCATCGAGGCAAAGACGAACCCGGGGGCACCGGGGACCTCGAGCGACCGGCCCGCGCCCTCCTCCCAGGCCACCGTCGGCGATGGCATGGCTGCATCCTCGGGCGTCGCTTGATCCTCGGGCAAGACCGGCTCACCACCCGTCGGGTCCGTGCGTGAATGATCCACCCGTGATGCCTCCAACCCCTCGGGAATGTCGAGTCGTCACAAGTATCGCAGGCGGTCAAGACGCCGTGGTGACGGCCCGGGAGTATGACATCGCCCATGACCCTGCCACCGCCCCAGATGCCGCCCCCGAGAGAGCCCGGTGCCCAGGCGGCACCGCCGGGCCTGGTCCTGCCCGAAGGATCGGGGCGTTCGGTCTGGGATCGATTACGTCAGGCGAGAGCGAACGTCCAGGGCCTCCAGACCTCGGTCGGCTCGCTCGCATCGAGCGGCGACCGCTTTGCTGAAGTCCTGGAGCAGGAACGCGCGCTGTGGGCCACGAACGAGCGCCAGGTCGACCGCGACCTCTCCGACATCCAGGAAGCGGTCGAGGCCGGCGCCGCCGAGCCCGACGAAATCGGCGACGAGCTGACGCAGCTCGACAACGACTGGGATCGGGCGAAGGCGTACTGGAACGCCTTCGTCGAGGCCCCACCCGCGGACACGGGCGAGAGAGATCGCCGCCTTGGATCGATCGACGCGTTGCTCTCCGCGGTCGTCTATCGCGTTGCCATCCTGACCATTCCTCGCCGGGTACAGGCATACCTGGAGCGCCAACGGATCGGCGGCGCGTTCGATTTCCACGCCGCCTTCAGGGACGAGCTGCCCCTCGAATCGCAGCGGGTCGATGTTCTGCGCTATCTGGCCGGCAGCCCGGTCGGGATCTACGGCATCATCGATGTCGGGGCCGGCGTCATCTGGGCGGGCTCACCCGATCCAGGGCGCCAACGGAGGTCCTACGTCGTCATTGCGGGGATCGCGGCGGCCGGGCTGATCCTCACCGTCGGCGCCGCGCAGCTGGCCGTCGGGGGACCCTTCGTTTCGGCGCGAACGCAGGAACTCGCCGTCGCCTACGTCCTCGTGGCTGCGGGCGTCCTGGGGCACCTTGCGATCGACCTCTACAAGCAGTCGCGCTCTGCGGATCGAACGGGCAGGTGGACCGCGATCGACGACCTCGTCCTGTGGGGTCACACCCATGAGATGCAGATGTACATCACGGCGCTGTCGGTCTGGGCCGGCCTGGTCCTCCTCGCCTTCACGTTCGACAACGTGGCGCCGGCCACGGCCTTCATCGCCGGGTACAGCCTGGACAGCTTCCTGGACGCCGGGCTTCTGCGCTTTTCGAACACGATCGATGCCGGGACGAAGTCGCTGCGCACGCAGGTCGGCGGAGGCCAATAGCCGCTCACGAGGGGCAAGGGATCGAACACGTGTCAGCTCGGTCCGAAGGCAGCCACCTCCGATCAAGTGGCCTCAGCCCAAGCCCACGCCATCGTCGGACCCGAAGCCGCGGTGATGTGATTCGCGTGGAGAAGCACGCATCGCGCACGGGCGGGCGACTCGGCAGGGTCGCTCTGCGTCGTCGTGCGGCCCTGTTGCCGGCAGGACGCCCCGGCGCCGGGACTGGCGCCAGGGCGGGCTACAACCGGCGATCTAGAAGTCCGCGCTCCCGTTGGGACAATTCCCGTTGTCCCCGTTGAGTGCGGGGTTGTCGAAGTCGATGATCGGTCCACCCGGACCGAACCCCAGGAGGACCCCGGTCGCGAACAGGGGTCGTGCAAAGTTATTCGCGTTCGCGTTGGACTGGCCGGTGATGCCGGGCGGATCGCCTCCCGACGGGCTGAACGGCTCGTCAAAGCCGTTGCAATCGCCGGACTGGATCGGATGCACCGTGGCCAGTGCCGGGGCGACGCTCAGTCCCAGGAGCAGGAGCGCGGCAGGCAACATGATCGCGACTCTGAGACGCATTGACCGTCCTCCTCGGTTGGCGGGTTGTCCGCCCTGGGACCAGCGTAAACCGCCATTCCGTCAAGGAACAGGGTTCCGGTGCGTGGGCGCACCGGAAATCCGGCTGCGCGGCAGGCGGCAGATGGTCGCGGGCGCAAGGGCACGCCGAACGGAGGATCTGGTCGGGGCGGCCGGATTTGAACCGACGACCACCGGTCCCCCAGTCTTGCCCATAGCGTCCGCGGGCGTCCGTCGACGGTCCGTTTGCGCACGAACCGGCCATCTGTTCTGGGTTCCCGGTTGCTGTCGTGCGCCCCTATTGGTACCTACGTTGGTACCCACCATCGCCTCGGTCGCTCCGCGACTGGCCGCCGGTGGGGCGGGATCGTGGTCCGGACGCGGAGCCGGAGCGTCTCAGGCGTCGTCGAGGATCTTGGCTCGCAGCATCGCGTGCTCCTCGTCATTCAGCGTGCCGGCGCGGAGTGCCTCGTCCACTTGCGCCAGCCGCGAGGCGAGATCGCGGCCCGCGGCAGGAGCCGCCGCGGCCCCTACTCGGGCGACCGGCGGCTGCGTCACCGCTGACTGAAGCACGTACGTCACGGTCAAAGTACCGGCGGGTTTGACAATCAGCATATAGATGAAGATCAGGATCCCAACCAAGAGAAACATCAAGAGCACCGCACCCAAGAAGGCGCCGCAGCCATACTGTCCAGGCGCCCAGCTCTGCGAGGTCGGGGTGTATCCCTGTTGTGCGAGGGATGTGGCTTCGACCCGCATCTGTGCTGCGGCATCAGCCTGGGTCTTTCCCCGATAGACTCGCACGAGGGTCGGTGACCACCGGTCGGGGCCTTGAGGGCTCGCTGGAACGCCACTCCAGGCCGGACCCGCCCGCTCTTTCTGGGCCGAGGCTCCCCACCCGGGCGGGACGCTTGCCTGGGACCTGATGGCAGCGCTGTCGTTGGTGAGAGCTGCGGAACTCATCACGCGACGACTCCCGGCGTGATCGTGAGCTTCATGGAACGGTAGCATACGCTCCGAACCTCCCGCCCCGGTCGCTCCGGCTCCACTGGCCGCCGAGGCGGGATCGTGGTCCGGTCTCAGCAGATGATGTCGCCAGCGGCCGGCGTCCACCATCCGCCAGGCGCTGCGATGGCAAAGATCGAGTGACCCGACGCGCCGTAGGCAGCCAACACGACCGCGTGGTATGCGGGTCCGTTGAAGTCGTAGGACACCGCGGGTTGGTCGCACTCCCAGGGATGCTGCGTCCACGCCCAGCTGACAACGCCTGCGGACGCCGGTGCCGTGGCGAGCAGCGCGCGGACCGATGCCGGCAGGGGGGTGTGCACAACAAGGCATGGCCCACTGGTGTTCGGGAGTGGGTCGGCCGGCGCGGCGATGCACTCGGTCACGCCGTAGACCCGTATCACGACGCCCTCGCTCCACGGCGCTCCCCAGGTGACCGTCTGGGTGAACTCCGCAACCTGCTCGTCGTCGCTCACGCGCACCTGCTCCTCGAAGTTCACCCCAGTGGGCATCGGTGGCACCAGGACCGGCGTGGGCTCCGGGGTCGGCTGGGGGGTCACTGACGGGCTCGGGCTCGCCGGGGTCGCCGTCGCTGTCGGGCTCGCGGTCGCCGGGGTGATCGTGATCGACGGCGACGCCGTTGGCGTCAGGTCCGCGGCCGGGGTTGCAGCCGACGTGCAGGCCGCCCCGATGAGCAGGCCGGCGATGATCGTGGTGGCCAACCGCGAGTGCAACGAATGCATCTCAATCCCTCCGGACGGTGTACCCATAAGAGACGCTCGGGCGCCCCCGTTGTTGCAGCCCGGGCCTGGGCACCCTTCCCATTAGCGCGCGACGCCGCGCCCGTCCCGTCAAGCGAACCAGAGGACCCGGACCGGGGGCGTCGAGCGGCCCCGCGGGGCGGGATCGCACGTCCGGACGCGGCGCCGGGGTCGTGGACAGACTAGCGAGGGCCGCTTAGCTGCGACTCATCGAGCATTGACGGCACCCGTAACCGGTTGCACATTGTCTGCGTCACACCATCGAGAGATCGCCAGAGGACCACGGATGGGTGCGCGGAGTCGACTGCTGATCGCGGCGGTGGTGATGCTCGCGGCGTGCGCCGGTCCCACGCCCGAGCCGACCACGACGCTGGCCCCCACGGCGACACCGCAGCCTATACCGAGCATCGACAACGCCGCGTCGACGAAATCCTGCGCCGACCTAACGCAGTACCTAGACGACGCGACCAATGCGTTCGCGTCTTTCGACTTAGGGGGAGATCGGGCGAAAGATCTTCGGGACGCGAGTTTAGCTATCTGGAGCCTCGCCGACACCGTCGAGGTCGATGCCGCCCGCCACCTGTACCGGTCAGCGGACGCTTTGAATGAGGCTGGCAGGGTGCTCTACTCCGACTTTGACAGCGCTACTTCGTGGTGGGGTCAGGCTCATAGCGAGGCTGAGGCCGCACTCGACCTTCTGTGCGTCCTGCCAACCTGACCAAACCGGGCATGTCAAGTGCGGGAAGTGCCGAACACGACAAACGGCACTGCCCCAGACGCTCCGGCTCGGCGGGCCCGTTACGGCTCCAGCGGATATTCCTCAATAACCCGCTCCAACTCCTCGCCCGTGAGCCCCGCCCCCGCGACCGCAGCGCCTCTGCCTCGGCGCCCTCGACATATGCCATCCGCGCCCGCTGCCCGATCCCGACCCGTCGCTCGTCTCCGCGCCGCTCCTCGAGGGCTAGCGCCAGGTACGTCAGGGCGGCCGTCTCATCCTCGCCCTGGGCCTCGATGTACTCGGGTGGCCCGTAGCGGCCCGCACGGGGCGCTGAGCGCGCCACGACGGTCCAGGCGCGCCGTCCGGGGTCACAGGAGGCCGGCGCGACCGCCCAGCCGTCCGGTAGGGCGTCGTGGATCGCGTCCCAAGCTCGGTAACGGGGGACGGAGGTCATTCCCTCCAGCGCTCCCGCGAACCCTTTTCGAGTTCGTCATGACGCCCCTTGCCCTCGAGAGTAGCCACCCGCTCTCGAAGCCTCTCGATCTCATGGCGTCGCTCTCTGTCGTCCTCACTTAGCTTTATCCAGCCGGTCAGGACGATCGCCTGTAGGCCGAGGGTGCCGACGAGCCCGGCGAAGGTGGCGAGCTGGCCGATGCCAGTCGCCTCCCACACAATCTGGCCGAGAGGATCGCCGAGGAATGTTGCGGTGATTGCCACTGAGGCCATGAAGACAAGGCCGAAGATTATCGTCACGGTGCTTCGCAGGATGCGCCGACCGGCGCGCCCATTGCAAGGTGCGCGACGTTGCCAACGTTGACCGAGCGCCGGGCCGCCCACGGAGGGCGCGGAGCGGCCCGGGAACGAGGGGTCACACGGTTTTGCTCACCAGGTACGCGAGCGCGGTGGCGTCGACCACGCCGATACCCAGGCGTTGCACGACCTTGACCGCGATCTGATCCTCCGCGAACTTGTAATCGCTCGAGACGGCCACTCGGAGCTTGCTGGCCTTGATAAGGATCTGGTCGGGGCGGCCGGATTTGAACCGACGACCACCAGTCCCCCAGACTGGTGCGCTACCAGACTGCGCCACGCCCCGACAGGCTGTGGAGTCTAGCAGAGGTCCATCTCGGTGCCGCTGAGTCGGTTGCCATGCGGCTGACGATCTAGGCTGGATCTCCTGAGACCGGCGTGAGACTGCGGACCCAGGCCTGCAGATCGGCCAGTTCGTCCTTCGACTCGCGGGCGAGCAGATCCAGCAGGCAGCGCTGGACGCTCTTGCCCTCGAACAGCGCGTTGTGGACCTCGCGGGCAATCGGCATGTCCACCCCGTGGCGCTCGGCCAGCGCCAGCGCGGCGTCCACCGCATAGGCACCCTCCGCGGTACCCGGAAGCGTGCCCTCGAGCTCAGCCCACGGCCGGCCCCGCGCCAGCTCGACGCCCAATTGGTGGTTGCGCGACAGCTTCGAACCGCACGTGGCAATCACGTCACCGATGCCGGCCAGTCCGGCGAACGTCAGCGGGTTGGCACCGGCCGCGATCCCCAGCCGCATCATCTCGGCCAGGCCGCGGGTCATCAGGCCGGCCTTCCCGTTGTCGCCGAAGCCCAGCTCGTCCACGGCGCCGGCGGCGATCGCCAGCACGTTCTTCAGGGCGCCGCACAGCTCCACGCCGAGCAGGTCGTTGTTGACGTAGAGCCGGAACTCCCGACGACCCAGGCGCGCCGCGACGCGTGCCGCGAGCGCCGGATCCGACGCCGCAACCACCGCCGACGCCGGCAACCTCCGTGCAACCTCCAGGGCAAGGTTCGGGCCCGACAGCGCCGCGATCCGTGACGGAACGAAGCCTCCCGCGTCGGCCAGCACCTCGCTCATCCGCAGGAGCGAACCTCGCTCGAGGCCCTTGACCACCGACAGCAGATCCGCCGCGGGGGCGACGTGCCCGGCAACAACCTCGGCGGTTGCCCGGAGGTGCGTCGACGGGACGGCGAAGATGACGAGATCGGTTGCCGCCGCGAACTCGCCCGGATCCGCCGACGCATGCAGCATGGGCGGGAGGTCGATGCCGGGCAGGCGTCGTTCGTTGCGTCCGGTGTCGCGGATGGCGGCCGCGGTCTCGGGGGCGTGGCACAGGAGCAGGACCGGCTCCGTGCGGGCGACGAGCGCGGCGAGCGTGGTTCCCCACGCCCCGGCGCCGACGACGGCGACCCGCGGTTCGTTCATTTCGCGCGCTTGGGACCCTTTGGCAGCGCCGCCCGACCGCCGGCAACCCGACGCGGCGCAGGCGACGGGGCGGACTTGCGACGACGCGGCAGGCGAACGGCGGTGCGATCGCGGAAGATGAGGCGAATCGGGGTCCCGTGGTATCCGAACCGGTCGCGCAGCTGGTTCTCGAGGTAGCGCCGGTAGCTGAAGTGGACCGACGCAGCGTCGTTGGCGAAGAAGACGAACGTCGGTGGCGCGACCGCGGCCTGGGTCACGTAGAAGAGCTTCGGGCGGCGGCCGCGCACCGGTGGGGGCGGCGTTCGATCCGTCGCCGCCATCAGCACGCGGTTCAGCTCGCCCGTCGAGATTCGCTTGCGTCGCTCGGCCCAGATGTCGATGGCCAGCTCGAGGACGCGACCGACGCGCTGGCCGGTCGTCGCGCTGATGGAGACGACCGGGGCGAAGTCGAGGAACGGCACGTCCGCGCGGATCCATTCGACGTACTGATCGAACGTGCGGTCCGTCTTGTCCTCGACGAGGTCCCACTTGTTGACGGCGATGACCAGGCCCCGACCCTCCTCGGCCACATAGCCGGCCACGTGGGCATCCTGGGCCGTCAGGCCCTCGACCGCGTCAATGACCAGGACCGCCACGTCGGCACGGCTGATCGCCTTGAGCGCGCGCAGCGTGGAGAAGCGCTCGGCGGCCGGCCCCGAGGCCACCTTGCCGCGTCGCCGGATTCCGGCGGTGTCGATCAGGACGATCTCGCTCCTCCCCCACTCGAGGCGCGTGTCGATCGTGTCGCGGGTCGTCCCCGGGATGTCCGAGACGATCGCGCGCTCCTGGCCGAGGAGGGCATTGAGCAGGCTCGACTTCCCGACGTTCGGCCGACCCACGAAGGCGATCGAGGCCGGCGACTGATCGGCCTCGGCCGCGATGAGCGCGTCCCAGCGGGCCGCTTCGGCCTCGTTGTCATCGAGGGCATCGAGATCGGCCTCATCCACGACGCCGTCCGACCCGTCGCCGATTGCCGGCAGGCCGTCCGTGCCGACGACGAACGGCTCGAGTCGACCCGCCGCCACCTCGCGAGCCCACGCCTCCGCCTCGGCATCACGGGCCTTGCGCGCGATCTCCGATTCACTCTCGGGCGGCATTGCCCAGACCACCGCATCGAGCAGGTCAGCAACTCCACGCCCGTGGCTGGCCGCGATCGGATACGTCTCTTCCCAACCCAGCGCGTAGAACTCGGCCGCATCGAGCTCGCGCTTCTCGTTGTCGGCCTTGTTGACGACGACGAGTACCGGCGCCTTCGCACGGCGCAACAGCTCTGCCGCTTCGAGATCGGCCGGCGTCGTGCCACTGATCGCGTCGACGAGGAGCAGGATGACATCCGCCTCCGAGATCGCGAGTCGAGCCTGCTCCTGCACCTTCGCCTCGATCGCGTCGCCCGGATCGACCTCGAGTCCGCCCGTGTCGACGACGATGAACCGTCGACCGTTCCACTCCGCGTCGCCGTACAGGCGATCGCGCGTCGTCCTCGCTCGGTCCTCGACGATGGCCACCCGGGCACCGATGATCCGGTTGTAGAGCGTGCTCTTGCCGACGTTGGGACGGCCGACGATGGCAACGACCGGAATTCCTCCGGCTGCGCTCGCTGCGCCTCCGGGCCGCGCGGTGCGGGCCATGTTCAGGCCGCGCCCGAGGCCGCGACGGCGGTCGCCGACTCTGTCGCCATGGGCAGTTTGGGGAGTGAGGTGGTCCGACCGGCGGGAGTCGCGGCGGCCACGAGAGCCGCCTCCGCGAACTCGGACGCACGCTCCCGGATGCCGTCGATCCCGGCCGTCTCGAGGATGTGCCTGGCAACGACGTGCAGGTCCTCGATGGGGGTCGACGTTCCGCCGGTGATCCCGACGACGCGCGGGCCGTCGAACACGGACGGGTCGTCCAGGTCGTGAACGGATTCGATCTGGATCGCCGGCGTGCCGGCGATCCCGCACAGACGCGTCAGCTCCTTGGTGTTCGCCGAGGAACGCCCGCCGACCACGACCATCAGGTCGACGTCGCGGGCGGTGTCGAGGGTGTCCTCCTGGCGCCGGATCGTGACCGGGCAGACCGTGTTGACGATCTTGAGCTCATGGCTTCGGCTGACCATGAACGCCGCCAGTTTCTCGAACTTCCAGGGCGGCTGCGTGCTCTGGGAGATGAGCGCCAGTTTCTTCTTCCGCGGCACCTTGTCCCAGTCGTCTTCCTCGTCGACGACGATGGCGTCCGGCGCGAAGCCGAGCATGCCGACAACCTCGGCATGGTTGGGTGTGCCGAGGAGAACGATCGTGTACCCCTCCTCGACGAGCTTCGCGAGCTCACGGTGCTCCTGGACCACCCAGGTGCACGTTCCGTCGATGACCTCCAGGCCATGGGCGTTGGCCCGCTCCATGACCTCGGGCTTGACCCCGTGGGCGCGAATGACGACGGCTGCTCCGTGATCGACGTCGTCGAGCGTATCCACGGTCCGGATGCCGAGGTCCTCGAGGTCGCGGATGACGCCCTCGTTGTGGACGACCTGGCCGAGCGTATGGGTCACCTTGCCGGCGGCCGACGCCTCCTTGGCCTTGTCGATCGCCTCGCGCACGCCGTAGCAGAACCCGGTGCGCCGGGCGATGCGGACTTCCTCGACGGTGCTCATGTCATGCCGAAGTATCGCACGGGCCCTCGATCCGGCCCGTTCGGCGGTCAGCCGGACGGCCCGTCCGTCCCGTAGACGCCGCGCTGGCGAGGCGGAAGCAGCTCGGCGATCGCTCGCATGATCCGGTCCGTTGCGAGGGTCTTGGCGGCTCGCCGGTCCACCGTCGCATCGGGCGTCTCCAGGTGAAATGGCGTGCCGATCCGAACCGTGATCCGGCCTCCCGGCCGAGGCAGCCGACGTCCTTTGGGCCATACCAGGTCGGCATCGACGATCCCGATCGGGACGATGGGGGCGCCGGTTCGCAGCGCGAGCAGGGCGATGCCATCCTTTGCTGGCTGAAGCTTGCCGGTGGAGCTGCGCGTCCCCTCCGGGAACACGGCGAGCAGATGCCCGGCATCGAGGATTCGCCTGGCCATCTTGAACGCCTCGAGATCCGCCGCTCCGCGATCCACCGGGTGAATCCCACTGTTCCGGGCAAGCCAGCCGAGCACGGGGACGTCGAAGAGCTCCTTCTTGCCCAGCCAGTTCACGCGCCGATCCAGGGCCTGGGTGAGGAACGCGCCGATGACCACCGGATCGGCATTGGACGCGTGGTTCGCGGCGACCAGAACCGCGCCTTCGCGCGGGATGGCATCGAGGTCGCCTTCGATCCGAACGCGGGTGATGCTGCGCGCAAGAACGCGCGCCACGAGCGCGAGGAGGTGGATGAGGAGGGTGACGTGCCCGGCGATGGGCGTCTCGGAGGTCATCGGCCGGCCCTCCGGGAACCGGCCGGGGGCGCTGCCGCAGAAGCCACGGCCCCAGGTCGTGCTCCCGCGGAACGGATTGCCGCGACGACCAGCGCGACCGTCTGCCCGAGGGTATTGCCGTCGGTCGTGATGACGACCGCGTCGTCGGCCGGACGCAACGGTGCGACCGCGCGTCCCCGGTCGAGATCGTCGCGTCGTCGGAGCTGCGCCAGGATCTTCGCCGCGCCGGCTCCGTCCGGGTCCGCGTCACCGCGGAGGCCGCGCTCCCCGGTCCGTCGTCTCGCCCGCTCCTCGACCGACGCGTCGAGATAGATCTTGACGTCGGCGTCCGGCAGGACCACGGTCCCGATATCGCGACCCGCCATGACGATCCCGGCACCGGCTGCGATCCGCCGCTGTTCGACGAGGAGCGCCGAACGCACCTCCGGAACGCGGGCGAAGACGGATACCCGGGCATCGACATCGGGGCCGCGCACCTCGTCGGTCACGTCCCGTCCGCCGACGGCCACGCGAACGAGACGTTGCTGGGCATCGGGCTTCAGTTCGATCTCCTCGATCAGGCCGATCAAACCCGCGGCGTCCGTCTCCGGGATGCCTCGCGCGAGCGCGAGCCAGGTGATCGCGCGATACAGGAGGCCGGTGTCGCAGAAGCGATAGCCGAGTTCGGCCGCAACCGCAGCCCCGACGCTCGACTTGCCCGACGATCCGGGACCGTCGATCGCCACCGTCAACGCTGCGGAGGTTGTCATCGCGAAGAGGATACCTTCAGGCGACCTCGCGCTTGATCGTCACGCTCGCGAGCACGACGAACACGGCCGCGACGGCTGTGAGGACGGCCAGATCGAGCTGGATCGTCGACGCTGCCAGGTCCTCCCCACGCAGGATCACGCCGCGGAGCCCATCGACGGCGTAGGTGAGCGGCAGGACCCGGGCGATGGCCGCGAGGATCTCGGGGAGCCGATCGATCGGCCAGAAGATCCCGGCCAGCAGGCCCTGCGGGATGATCACGATCGGGATGAACTGGATGATCTGGAACTCGGACCGGGCGAAGGTCGACAGGAAGATGCCCAGGTTGACGGCCCCGATCGCGAGCAACAGGACCAGCGCGAGAACGATGAGCGGACTGCCGGCCGACGCGACACCGAGTCCGATCCCCCACTCCCCGATGGGGCCGATCTCGGGGACCGCGATCCTCCCGAGGACGAACGCGGTCAGCAGGATGACCTGGACGGTCGCCAGGACGCTGAACCCGATTCCGTAGCCCACGACGATCTCTGCCCGCGTGACGGGCGTCGCAAGGAGCCGCTCGAGGGTCCCGCCGACTCGCTCGCGGAGGAAGCTGATGCCGGTGAGGATGAACACGAAGAAGTAGGCGAAGTAGCCGAGGAACACCGGCGCCAGGATGTCGAGGCTGTCGGCATCGGCCGACAGGAAGACGGTCTCGTGTCGGAAGGTGGGGATGTTGGTGTTCGGCCCTACGCCGGTTGCTGCCCCCAGCGCCCGACTGACGAGTGCCTGGAGCGCTGCGAGCGCCCCCGATTCGGTCGCCGGGTCCGTGCCCGCCGTGATCACGGTGACGGTCGGCGCGCCGCCGAACTGGACACCCGGAAGGCCGACGCCGACATCGACCCGGCCTTCTCCGACCCAGGTCCGGAGCTCGTCGAGGTCGTTCGCCGTCGCCGCTTCGATCGTGACGTCGACGCCTCCCGGGACCTCCGCGGCTGCGGCGCGCAGGAATCCAACGTGGACCTGGTCGGCCTGTCCATTCGGGGCGTACAGCCCCACGTTGATCGAGGCCACCTCCGAGCCGCGGATCACCCAGGCGAGAAGCAGCGTGATCACGATCGGGGCAACGAGGACCAGTCCCAGGGCGCGATGGTCGCGGCGAAGTCCGGCGAGGATCCGGCGCGCGACCGCGAGTGTTCGGGTCCCGCTCACGTGGGCCCCTTCGCCCCGTCGATCGGGCGACCCTCGTCGTCGAGGCCCGAAAAGCGGAGGAACGCCGACTCGAGGTCGGTCGTGCCCGCCTGGGCACGGAGCGAGGCTCCGGTCCCCTGCGCGATCACCTTTCCGGAGCGGACGAACAGGAGCTCGTCGCAGCGATCCGCCTCGTCCATCACGTGGCTGGCCACGAGGATCGTCGTCCCGGCGGCGGCCAGCCGCCGGAAATGCGCCCAGAACTGGACACGGAGCGCCGGGTCCACGCCGACGGTCGGCTCGTCGAGGAACAGGACGGGCGGCTCATGCACGAGCGTGCAGGCCAGCGACAGGCGCCGACGCATGCCGCCCGACAGGTGCGTCGCCGGCGTATTCCGGCGTTCAGCGAGCTCGACGAGGTCCAGGACCCGGTCGAGGGCATCGGCGGACTGCGCTCCCTGCAGCGTCGCGAAGAACGCGAGGTTCTCCCCGACCGACAGCTCGGGGTAGATCGACTCGCTCTGCGGCATGTAGCCGATCCGCCCAAGGGCCGTGCGCGACGGCATAGGCGTCCCGAGGATCCTCGCCTCACCCCCGGACGCTCGGGTCAGGCCGATCAGCAGGCGGATGAGTGTCGTCTTGCCCGATCCGTTCGGCCCGAGGAGCCCGTAGATCCGGCCTGCGGCGAGCGCCAGGTCGATGCCGTCGACTGCCCGGATCGGCCCGAACGACTTGACCAGACCGGTGGCGACGACCACCGGCGACGTGCCCGGCGTCGGTGCGACCCCGTCCATCACCCTGCGATCGTGCCGGGCGAGACGTCGCGGCGCAACCCCTAGGAGCGGTGCGGCCTCCTGCGCCCCTCGCGAAATCGGCGTGCGCTGGGCACCTTCTGGATCTGCCCCGCGCCGAGCACGCGGACTTCGGGGGCCTTGAGGCGCCGCGCCTGGCCGCCCGTCAGTCCGTCGAGCCGAACGGCACCGATCCGAACCCGGACGAGCCGTTCGATCGGCACGCCGACCGCGGCAAACATCCTCCGGAGCTGGCGCTTCCAGCCTTGGGCCAGGGTTGCCCGGTACCAGGTCAGCGCAGCATCGGGCGGCGGGCGCAGCAGCTCGGCCGTCCGACGGGTTTCGATGCCCGTCGCGGCGCGAAGTGGCGCGGCGAGGAGCGCCAGCCCCTCGTCGAGTGCGATCCCGGCCACGAGAGCAGCCACCTGATCGGGATTGAGCGGCTGGCGCACCGCCACGGCGTACTCGCGTTCCACCCCGAACCGCGGGTGGAGCACACGCTCGGACCAGTCACCGTCGTTGGTGAGGAGGATGAGCCCTTCGCTGTCCTGATCCAGGCGCCCCACCGGATAGATGCGAGCCCCATCGGGCACGAGGGCCGTGGGCACGAAGTCGAGCACCGTCCGGTCGGCATGCCGGTCCTTGACCGTGGAGGTGACTCCGGCCGGCTTGTGGATCGCGATGTAGACCGGGCTCGCGGCGGCACCGATCGGTCGCCCATCGACGAGGATTTCGGCGCTCGTGACGTCCACCTGCTGACCGAGCGTCGCCACGACACCGTCGACGCTCACGCGACCCGCCTTGATCAGCACTTCGCTGGCGCGGCGCGAGGCGACGCCGCTGGCCGCGAGGACCTTCTGGAGGCGCTCGCCGGTCACGACGCGTCCCCCGCGTCCCCTGCGTCCCCCGCGTCCCCGTCGTTCGCGCCGTCCCCGTCGTCCGCGATCTCCGTCGACCCTTCCTCGGCGAGCCGCGCGGCGACGTCTAGATCCAACGGCGGAAGCTCCTCCAGGCTCGAGAGGCCAAACCGTTCGAGGAATTCGAAGCCGGTGCCGTACAGGAAGGGACGGCCCGGCGCAGATGAACGCCCAAGCTCGACGACCAGTCGACGATGGAGCAGCGAGCGCACGGTGTAATCGGAATCGACACCACGGATCCGCTCGATCGCAGCCTTCGTCACCGGCTGGCGGTAGGCCACGATGGCCAGGGTCTCAAGCCCGGCCGGCGACAGGCGCACCGCGTCTGACCCGACATACCGAGCGATGAGCGCCCCTGCCTCGGGGGTCGTGGCCAGCTCCACCCGATCGCCGGACACGACGAGGACCAGGCCGCGCTCGCGCAGACTGACCTCGAGATCGCCAATTCGGGCGTCCACCGTCTCCCGGTCGACCTGGGCGATCGACGCAATCTCGCGCCGGGCCAGGGGCCGCTCGGCGACAAAGAGGAGCGCCTCGAGGGCAGCCTCGCTGAGATCGCCGGGGGTCGGTCCGCCGGTGATCGGTCCCTCGGGAGCCGGTGCCTCGGGAGCCGGTGCCTCGGGTTGGGTCACGCGAATGACTCCAGTCGGTCGTCGAGCGGTTCGTCCGGCGCATCGGCGCCGCCCGACCCACTCCGCTCCTCGGGTGTGGTGCCCCGCGCAATGATCGGCCCGAACGGCTCGGCCTGCTCCACGACGATCTCGCGGCGCTTGACCAGCTCGAGCATGGCCAGGAACGTCACGGCCATCACGGTTCGGTCCCGAACCCCCCGAAGGAGGTCCTGGAGCACGATCGATGTTGCCTCCTGCAGCGCGGCGCGGATGACGTCCGCTCGCTCGGTGAGGGTCACGGATCGGGCCATGGCCTCGGGTGGGATGTCGGGCGGCGGCGCCAGTTGGGCAAGCCCATCGAGCGCCGCAACCAGCAGCGCGACATCGAGGCTCGGCGCGTCGACGGGTCGGGCCCCCGCGAGGGCCGTGGCGTGAGCGGCGCCGGGCTCACGCCGGAAGAGGCCGCCCCCCTGTTGGGCTGCCTCGTCCAGCCGCCGCCCGGCATCGCGATGGGCGCGATAGAGAAGGAGCCTCGCCCGCAGCTCCCCCTCGGGGTCGACCAGTTCCCCGGCATCGAGCTGCGTCGCGTCCGCGTCCTGGTGCCGCGGCAGGAGGGCGCGGCTCTTGATCAGGATCAGCTGGCTGGCGACCGTGACGAACGAGCTGATGGTTCCCAGCCGGTCTGACTCAACCGTGGCCAGGGCCTCGAGATACGCACCGGCGAGCGCCCCGAGGGGCACCGTCAGGACATCGAGGTGGCGAGCCTCGATGAGGGTCAGCAGGAGCCCGAGCGGGCCGTCGAAGTCCGCGACGCTGACCGATGTTGCACTATCGGGGCGTCGATCCGGGTCGATCCTGACCCGCGGCGTCAGCGATACCGCGGCCTCGATCGTCGGCGCCGTCGGCATCTCAGTTTGCCTCGTCGGCGAGTCGGAGCCGCTCACCGTCGACGGGATCCTGCGGCGCATCCTGGTGTCGAATCAGTTCGACCGTCCGAACGGATCCGCCCGCGGCCGCAACCAGCCTGGCGGAGATCTCGGCGTGCGCCTCGCCTCGATCGAGCGCGGTTCGCCAACCCGGCCACGGAAGGAGGCGGCCCAGTCGGCGAACGGCCGGCCCGTACGCCTGGCCGAGCGCGACCGCCACGCGCGGCCAGACCCCGGTATCGCCCTTGCCACAGTCATGGAGCAGGCCGGCGAGGAGCAGCTCCCGATCGGCCTCGCTCGCGAAATCGACGCCGTCGGCCAGCAGCGAGGCCATCACGTCGAGGCCGTGGCGCCGGTCCGCAACGTGCATCGCGTCGAAGGCGTCAACCGCCCATGCGGGAGCCCAGCCCAGCAGGGCGGTCCGCTCCGCCGGCGCGACCCGGGCGCCGAGGTGGTTGCGGAACTGGCGAACCCGACCCGCCCACCAGCGCACGCCGCCGCGTTCCACGGTCGTCAGAACCCGATCAGAAGGTTGACCAGCGGGACGCCGACCGTATCGAACACGAGCCCCAGAACGGTGTTGCCGCCGGGCAGGATCGGCAGAAACGCAGCGCCGATGAGGATGAGGAATCCCCATTGTTCGAAGATGGGGCGCCAGCGCCACGCGGTCTGCGGGCTCATGAGCGCAAACAGGAGCTTCGAGCCGTCGAGCGGCGCCACCGGCAACAGGTTGAGGAGCATGAGGATGACGTTGTAGAACACGAACAGGATCAGGACGTCCCACAGGAGGTCGGGCACCACCAGGCCGGTCGCCTGGATGTAGCGCAGCGGAAGGGCACCCATCACGGCGAGGACGAGATTCGAGGCAGGGCCCGCGAAGGCCACGATGGCCTCCCCGTTACGTCCGCCACCCAGGTTCAACGGGTTCACTGGTGTGGGCTTCGCCCAGCCGATGATGAACCCCGTGAGGCCGCTGATGATCAGGATGATGCCGCCCATCGGGTCGAAGTGCGCGATCGGGTTGAGCGTCAATCGTCCGAACAGCCGCGCCGTCCCATCGCCGAGCCGATACGCCGCGAGGGCGTGCGCGAACTCGTGAACGGGAAACGCCACGAGCAGAATGAGCAGGATCGCGATGATCCTCGGGACGAGCTGTTCCAGATTCACGCAGACCTCGGCTGACGGGCTGGGGATGGCGCCATCCTACCGCCCATGGCGGCGGCCCCGCCGATCACGACGCTACAGCCTCCGGAGCAGCTCTGCCTTCTTCGCCTCGAACTCGGCCGGGGTGATGGCGCCAGAATCGCGCAACGTCGCCAGGCGGCCGACCGCGTCGACGATCTCGGCCGCCGACATCACATGTGGCGCTGCCCCGCCCGCAGTGGCCGGCGGCGGCGCCGACGCGCCGGGCACAGGTGCCCTGGGGGCAACCGGCATCGACGGGGCCACCGAGAACGGGCCCCCCGTATAGCTGTCCGGGACCGGCGTCATTTCGGCCACGGAGGGCGCCGCCCGCAGCGGCGGCGACGGCATCCGCCCGATCTCCGTTTCGAGCTCGTGCTTCTGGTTGAGCATCTGGCGCTTGAATGCAGGAGCGTGATTCAGCATCCGGTACTCGTCGAGGTCGACGTCGGCGGCGGTCAGGATGTTGAGATCGCCGTAATCGAGCATCCGGCCGAACAGGTTCTGCTCGAGGACCGCGTCGTTGATCTTCTCAAGCGAACTGTCGGCGGAACGCTTGTTGATGATCCCCTCGACCTTCAGGACTCGCCGGTTGGTGACGACGTAGTCCTGTGCGTACCACGCCCAGTAGTGGACCACCAGGACCGTCCCCGAGAGGACGATCCCGGCAAGGACCACCCAGCCCACGATATCGCGGACGGTGCCGTCCAGCTTGAGGCTCATGACCAGGAGGACCAGACTCGCGATCAGCAGGGCCCACTGGCGACGGCCATCCACGATCGTCGCGAACGGGTGCTGGCGCGTCCGGAGGACGACCCGCTCTCCATCGGCCAGGAGCGTGTCGGCATAGCGTGGCATCGGCTCACATCCTCCTCAGGCCCGCGGATGGGCTCGAGCGTAGACCTCCCGGATCCGTTCCCCGGTCAGGTGCGTGTACAGCTGCGTCGTGCTGATACTCGCATGTCCCAACAACTCCTGGACGACGCGCAGGTCGGCGCCGCCTTCCAGCATGTGCGTCGCGAAGGAGTGACGGAGGGTGTGCGGACTCACGCGACTCGACAGGCCGGCGGTCACGGCCGCGGCACGGACCATCGACCAGGCCTGCTGTCGGGCAAGGCGCCGACCTCGATCTCCGATGAAGAGCGGGCCACCTCGCGCGGCCGCTGCCTCGGGCGTCAGCAGTTCCGAGCGTGGACCGTCGATCCACGAACGAAGCCAGTCGAGGGCGATGTCGCCGACCGGAACGAGTCGCTCACGATCGCCCTTGCCGATCACGCGCACGAACGCACCCTCGAGCGAGAGATCCTCGCGATCGAGCCCGAGCGCTTCGGATACGCGCAGGCCGGCTGCGTACAACAGCTCGAGGAGGGCACGCTCGCGGGATCGTTCGTTCCCACCCGCGGCTTCGATGAGCCGCTCCGTCTCCGCCACCGTGAGCGTGTCGGGGAGGAGGCGCGGCTGGCGTGGCAGATCGAGGTGCGCCGCGACGTCGGTGGCGATGAGACCTTCACCGAAGGCGAAGCGGTAGAACGCCCGGATGGCGGCCGCGCGGCGGCGCAGGCTGGTGGGGGCAAGACCGGGGTCGCGCGGCCGGCCGCGACGGGCGCGCGCGGCGAGATAGTCGATCGCGGGCTCGGCCGATCGCGCCCATGCGCGACCGACGTCGCGGGCGGCGGCGAAGTCGGCGAGATCGCTCCGGTACGCCCGGATCGTGGCTGCGGCGACTCCGCGCTCGACCTTGAGGTAGTCGAGGAACGACGCGACGACCACGTCGATCGATGGCGATCCGCCCCGTGGCGGCGATCCGTCCGGTGGCGGCGATGCGCCCCGTGGCGGCGGGCCGCCGGTGGCCGGCACGCCCCTTCAGGCTCCGGCCGGGACGCGCTCGCGCCAACCCTCGGCTCGGTCGAGCAGCTCGCGCGCCGATGCGACGGCGGCGGGCCCGGGTTGCGCCGTCTCCCCACCCAGCATCTCGGCCAGCTCGGCGATCCGACCGTCGCGGTCGAGTCGCTCGACATCGGTGACCGTCCGGCCGTCTCGTTGGCTCTTCGAGATCCGGAAGTGGACGTCCGCGTGCGCGGCAATCTGGGGCAGGTGCGTGACGACCAGCACGCGATGACGCCGGGCGAGGAGCCACAGGTTGCGTCCGATCGGGTCCGCGCTCCGGCCGCCGATCCCCGCGTCCACTTCGTCGAACACGATGGTCGGGGTGGCATCGGCCGCGGCCAGGACCTGCTTCGCCGCGAGCGCCACGCGCGACAGCTCGCCACCGGACGCGATGCGCTCCAGGGGCCGCGCCGGCTCGCCCGGGTTCGGGGCAATCCGAAACACGACTTCGTCCGCGCCGGTGCCGTCGAAGGCGACCGCGTCGCCGCCGAGCTCGATCGCGGCCTGGTCCGGCCCCGCCGGCCGCCGCCCGAGGGCCACGTCGAACACCCCGCGGGGAAAGCCGAGGTCCTCGAGAATCGCCCCGACCTCGCCCGCGAGGCGGTCGGCTGCCGCGGCCCGGAAGCCTGACAGCGTCGCGGCGGCCGCGGCCACGCTTCCCAGGAGCTCGGCGTCCAGCGCCGCGCGCCGGGCGCGCTCGCCGTCCATGTCGGCAAGGCGCGCCGACTCCGCGGCCACGCGCTCGCCGTGGGCGATCACCGACGCTTCGTCCTCCCCGTAGCGTCGCTCGAGGCCGTAGATGAGCGACAGCCGCCCCTCCAGCTGCTCGACAGTACCCGCGTCGTGGTCCACGGTCCCGGCCAGCGTTCGGAACTCCGCGGTCACATCGGCAAGTTCGGCATCGAGCCCTTCGAGGCGCGCCACCAGGAGCGCGAATCGTGCGTCCAGTCGCGCAAGTCCCCGGGTTTCGCGGACGGCGACGGCAAGCGCCTCGCGGGCCCCCGCCTCGCGGGCTCCGGTCCCGCCGGTGGCCCCGGCAGCGTCGACGCTGAGCGCGGCCACGGCCGCGGCTCCGCCACGAACGATTGCCTCGCCGTGCTGTGCCGCGCGGAGGCGCTCGCGGATCTCCTCCGCCTCGCCGGGCCGGAGTCGTGCCGCGGCGATCTCCGCCGCCTCGTGATCGAGCAGCTCGATTCGCCGGCCGAGTTCACGCGGGTCGATCGCCAACTCGGTGAGAGCCGCCCGGTTCGAGCGCCAGCGCTCGTCCGCGTCATGCATGGCCGCCCGTTCGGCGAGGTGGCCGCCGTAGCCGTCGAGCAGTTCCCGCTGGTGGCGCCCGTCCAGCAGGCGCTGTTGATCATGCTGGCCATGAATCTCGACCAGCGGGCCGGCGATGTCGGCGAGGTGGGCGGCAGTGACGGTTTCGTCGTCGAGCCGGGCGGTCGATCGGCCGGACGCGGCGATCTCACGAATTGCGATGAGCGGCTCCGGAAGGCGATCGAACAGGGCCTCGACCCGACCGGCGTCGGCTCCGTGGCGGACCAGTGACGTGTCGGCGCGCGCGCCGAGCGCCAGCCCGAGGGCATCGATCAGGATGCTCTTGCCGGCGCCGGTCTCCCCGGTGATCACATTGAGCCCCGACTCGAAGGTGATGCGAACGCGCTCGATGAGCGCGAGGTCGGTGACCGTCAGCTCCAGCAGCGCTCCCACCGGTGCAACGGCCGAGTCGTCGTCGGCAGCGACGCTCATTTGGGCAACAACTCCACCTTGTGACGGAGCAGGTCCCAGAAGGGCAGGCTGCTCTCGGGCTCGACGAGACGGATGGGCCGTTCAAGCGCCCGAACCTCGACGACGTCGCCGACCGCCACCGGAACGTCCTCGCGGCCATCGATGCTGACGAGCGCCTCATGCGCCTCAACGACCTGGCAACGAACGACCTGGTCCGGGCCGACGACGATCGAGCGGATCGCCGACAGGTAGGCCGCGATGGGCGTGACCACCATGTTGCGGCTCTTCGGATCGACGATCGGCCCACCCGACGAGAACGAATACCCGGTCGAACCGGTCGGGCTGGCGACGACCAGGCCGTCCGCGACATACGTGGCGAGATGCGTGCCGTCGATGGCCACGTCGAGGCGGACGACACGGGCCAGCGATCCCCGCGCGACGACCACGTCGTTGAGCGCGATGTAGCGCTCCGCCGGACCGCTGCCCCCGCGCAGGATCAACCCCTCGAGGATCATCCGTTCGTCGATCCGATACGCCCCCCGGAGCAGTTCATCGAGGATCGATTCCATGTCCGCGGCCTCGACCTTGGACAGGAAGCCGATCTTGCCCAGGTTCACGCCGAGGAGCGGCACGTCGATCTCCGCGACGGCCCGAGCGGCACGAAGGAACGTGCCATCGCCGCCGAGGACGATGAGGAGGTCCGTGGTCGGCAGTTCCGCGATCAGGGCCTCGAACTCGCCCGGCGGCGCCGCCCAGTGGGCGAGCCCTCGCCCATCGCACCACGTGGCGGCCCGCGTGGAGAGGTCGACCGCGGCAGGGTTGGTCGGGTTGTAAGCGAATCCGAGACGCGGGCCACTCATGGCGCGCTCACGGCGGCAATGCGCTCCACGATCGACGCCGGCAGCGCGGCGCCGGCTCCTCCGCCGCTCGGTGGCGCGCTGTGACCGGGTTCGACTCCAAGCCAGAGCAGGAACTCGCGATTCCCCTCGGGGCCGGTGAGCGGCGAGGCGATCAGTCCGCGCGGCGGAAGGCCGGCATCGAGCGCTCGGGTCGCGACGCGCTCCAGGACCTCGCGATGAACCTCGGCGTCGCGGACGACACCGCCCTTGACCTGGCTGCGCCCCGCCTCGAACTGGGGCTTGACGAGCGCCACGATCTCGCCACCGTCCGGTCCAAAGGTCGATGCCGTCGGTCCCAGGATCAGGCCGAGCGAGATGAACGAGACATCGATGCTCGCAAACGAGACCGCCTCGGGCAACGAGGCCTCCGCCAGGAAGCGTGCGTTCGTCCGTTCCATCGGGACGATCCGCGGATCCGTGCGGAGCGATTCGGCAAGCTGTCCGCGACCCACGTCCAGAGCGTAGACGCGTGACGCGCCGCGTTGCAACAGCACGTCGCTGAATCCCCCGGTCGACGCCCCGACATCGAGGCAGATCCGCCCGGACGGGTCAATCCCGAACGCGTCGAGCGCGGCCGCCAGCTTGAAGCCGCCGCGACTGACGTATGGCGGCGGCTCGGCAACGGCAATCGTCACGTCCAGCGCGACAAGCTCGCCCGGCTTGCGGTCGAGACGCGCGCCATCGCCCTCCCCGACCCGCACCTTCCCGGCAAGCACGAGCGCCTGGGCCCGCGACCGCGTTTCGACCAGGCCACGATCGACGAGCAGCTGATCGAGACGTGTGCGCGAACTCGATCCGGCCGCGTCGACCCGGCCCTTGGTGGTCCTCACGCGCCTATCGTGGCACAGCGGACTTGCCGGGGACTCCTCCCCACCAGCCGGGACTCCTCCCGACGAGGGAGTCCGGGCACGGTTCAGACGGCGGCAGGTTCTGGCGCGGCACCGGGAGTCGCCCGAGGCATGGCCCCAAGCTCGGCCAACGCCTCGCGAACCTGTGCGGCAAGTCCATCGACATCGAGACGCAGCAGGCGACGCAGATCGGCCGCCGAGCCGTGATCGACGAATCGATCGCCCGGGATTCCGACGATGCGCACGGCGAGTTCGCGGAGCTCCGGCTGCGCCACGCGCGCCGCTTCGACGGCCTCCAGCACGCCGCTTCCGAATCCGCCGGAGACAACGCTCTCTTCGAACGTCACCAGCAATCGTTTGCCGCGAGCCTGCTCGAGGATCAGGTCCACGTCGAGCGGCTTCGCAAATCGGGCGTTGACGACGCCAATCGACCAACCCTCAGTCGCCAACCGATCGGCCACATCGAAGGCGCGCTGCACGATCGGACCAAAGCCGACGAACAGGATGTCGCGGCCTTCGCGGAGGACCTCAGCACGACCCACCGGAAGGATCGCCGGCTCCACGGGATCGAGGCCGAATCCGGCATCGCGAGGGTAGTGCAGGGCAAATGGATGGTCCTGGGCGAGCGCCGTGCGGACGAGCGAGCGGAGCTCCTGCTCGTCGCGCGGTGCGGCGATGACGAGGTTGGGCAGCTGCCGCTGGGCCGGGAGCGTGAACATTCCCTGGTGGCTCGTCCCGTCCTCGCCGACGATCCCGGCGCGATCAACGGCCAGCAGGACCGGCTGGTCGTTCTGGCAGACATCGTGGACGACCTGGTCGAAAGCTCGCTGGAGGAACGTCGAATACAGGGCCACGATTGGCCGCATCCCGCCGATGGCCAGGCCGGTCGCGAGCGTGACGGCATGTTGCTCGGCGATGCCGACATCGATCACGCGCTCGGGAAACACGGCCTGCAGCTTCGACATGCCGGTCCCGGTCGGCATGCCGGCAGTGATGCCGACGATTCGGGGATCTTCCCGGGCGAGGGCGATGACCTCATCGATGAAGACGGCGGTGTAGTTCGGCTTCTTCGCCGGCGTTCGCGCCGGGGGCGTCGCGTCGTCGGCCATGGATTCGCCTGAATCACCATCCGCGTGCCGGGGCCCGTCGCTCGAATTCGAACCGGAGTCAGCCTTCGGGCCGAGATCCATCGGTGGAAGCGCAGCCCCGTGAAAGCCGATCTGGTCATTGACGGCTGGATCGAACCCGCGACCCTTCTGCGTCCGGACGTGCACGATCACCGGACCCTTCAGGTCAAGGGCCGCCCGCAGGGTCTCGCCGAGCGCATGGAGGTCGTGACCGGGAACAACGCCGATGTAGGTGATCCCGAGGTCCTCGAACAGTTGCCCCGGCTGGGCAAAGTTCACGACCGAACGACGGAGGCGCTGACTGAGCTCCAGCGCCGTCGGCCCCACGATCGGCAGCTTCTCGACCAGGCTGTCGTAGGCGGTCTTGCTCGATTGCCACGCCGGGCTGAGCTTGATCTGGCTCAGGTATTTGGAAAACGCCCCGACCGTTGGGCTGATCGACATCTCGTTGTCGTTGAGAACGATCAAGAGCTGCGTCTTTCGGTGCCCGATGTCGTTGAGCGCCTCGAGCGACAGGCCGCTCATCAGCGCGGCATCGCCGACCACCACCGCAATCCGCTCGTGGCTGCGTTTGAGGTCGCGGGCCGTCGCCAGGCCCTGGGCGATCGACAGGCCCGTCCCGGCGTGCCCACCGTCGAACACGTCGTGCGGGGATTCGCTGCGCCGCGGGAACCCGCCCACGCCCCCGATCTGGCGGAGCGTGCCGAATTGGTCCAGCCGCCCCGTCAGCAGCTTGTGCGGATAGGCCTGGTGGCCGGTGTCCCAGACGATCCGATCGCGTGGCGATTCAAGGAGTCGGTGCAGGGCGATCGTCAGTTCGACGACACCGAGCGAGCTGCCGAGATGGCCACCGGTTATCGCAACCGTGGTGATGATCGTCTCGCGGATCTCGGCGGCAAGCTGCTGGAGCTGGCCGTCGTCCAGGTGGCGCAGGTCGGCTGGTCCCTGAAGGGACGCGAGAATGGACACGGGTGGCGATCGCTCCGATTCAGGAGGTTGCGGGCGGAAGTCTAGCGCGAATGTCCGTCCGGCCCGAAACGGCGCTCGATGGCGCGGATCTGCTGTGGCTCCAGGGCAACACGTCGGGGGCCGAACCCGGTTCGGAACGCCCGACCGGACCCTGCGGCACCATTCGACCGCTGGACGTCATGCACGAACAGGTGGTTGACAGACAAGAGCCTCGGGCCGGGCGGGCGGGCGGCGGTCGGTCGCGGGTCGGTCACGGAGCTGAGTCGACCTCAGGCCCCCTTCCTTTCTTACTCCCAGTAATGAGATCGGGCGTCAGCGACCGTGACGGGTCAGCGATTCTGACGTTCTGGGTGCACTGCCACGCCTGCCCAGCCCGGTTCTGATTACCCCAGGTAGTCACGGGTGGGGCACATTCCTGCAAGAACGTGTCCGTGAAGAACACGTACATGCTCGGCCTCCCTGCCGCGCTGCCACCTACTCGGCCTCGCGCGCATCGTCGGGCGTCACGTCGAGCGCCTCGAGGGCGCCGCCTGCGCGTGAGACGAGCTGCTTGATCCGCAGCTCGGCATCGGACAGCAATCGCGCACAGCGCTCATGCAGGGCCACGCCTCGCTCATAGAGCGCGATCGAACGCTCGAGCGGCATGCCGCCCGCCTCGAGCTCGCCGACGACACGCTGAAGTTCGGCCAGCGCCTCGTCAAAGGACAGCAGGTCGATCGGCTGGGCCGCGTCAGGGCCAGGCGCGTCAGGGTCGGGTGTCGGCTGTGTCACCGGGCTCCTCGTCGTCGTCTCGGTCGGCCCAGCGGCTGAGGCGGGGCGCCACGAGCATACCAAGGCGGAAGCCGGCGACCAGCACCACGGTGACGACGAGCGCGACCACCAGCAGCGTGGCGGCAGGGCCGGGCAGTTCGATCATCGAGCGGCAACGGGCTTCCCGCCCGGGGCAGGATCGGCCGTGGCCGCCACTTCTCCGCGAGAGACGCGCAGCGTCAGCGGCGTCCCGGCCGGACTGTCGGCGGGGTCGCGGACGACGACGCCGTCCACGCGGCGTCGGACGATGGCGTAGCCGCGGTCGAGTGTTGCCTGGGGACCGAGCACTGCGAGCGCGGCCCCGGCGGCATCGAGACGACCCCGCGCGTCGCCGGTTCGGGCCGCGACGAGCGCCGGCAATCGGTCGGCGACGCGCCGAACCGTCCCGGCGTCCCGATCCAGTCGACTCGTCGTGGCGCCGGTGGCGCGGTCCAGCAACAGCCCGATCCGTTCCCGCGCGGCCGCCAGCCGGACCGCGGGGTGGAGTCGATCCAGGGCGCGGCGCTCGGCGGCAAGACTGCGCGCGCCCTCACTCGTGGCACGCGCCGCGGAGCGCTCCAGGCGATCCGCGGCGCGGCGCAGTGAACCGAGATACTCGATGCGATCCGGGACGACGAGCTCGGCCGCGGCCGACGGGGTCGGTGCCCGAACGTCGGCCGCAAAGTCGGCCAGGGTCACGTCGACCTCGTGGCCTATCCCCGTCACAACCGGGATCGGATGGGCTACGACCGCCCGGACCACCCGCTCGTCGTTGAACGCCCAGAGGTCCTCGAGCGATCCGCCGCCGCGAGCCAGGATCGTGACCGCCGGGGCGTTGGAGGCTGCTGGCTCCCCGTCCGCTCGCGTCTCCGCGATGAACCGCTCGAGGCGGCGGAACGCCCCGACGATGCTCGCCGGTGCGTCGTCGCCCTGCACCCGGCAGGCGACCAGGACCACGCGCGCCAGTGGCCAGCGCCGATTCAGCACGTGGCAGACATCGCGCCAGACGGCGCCGGTGGGGCTGGTCACCACCGCGATCGCCGCCGGACGTTGCGGGAGCGGTCGCTTGCGCGCCGCGGCGAACAGGCCCTCGGCATCCAGCTTCGCCTTGAGCGCCTCGAAGCGCAGCGTCAGGTCGCCGAGACCCGCCGGCTGGAGCGTTTCGACGTAGAACTGGAGCGCTCCCTGCGGCTCGTAGTAATCGATCCGACCGTGGACCACGACGCGAAGGCCCGCCTGAGGCTGGAACGGCGAGCGCAGCCGGTCGTCGCGGAACCAGACGCACTGGAGCTGGGCACGCTCGTCCTTCAGGGTGAAGTACGCATGACCTGCGCTCGAGACGGTGACCCGCCCCACTTCGCCCTCGACCCACAGGTCGCGCAGCTGTTCATCGGCCCGCACGGCCGACTGGATCGCCCGGGCGGCCTCCTCGACCCCGAGGATCCGTGGGCCGTCGAGCGCGGTCATTCGGCGCCGAGCCCTCTCATGTCAGACCCGCGTCTGGTACTCGCCCGTGCGGGTGTCGATCCGGATGGTGTCGCCCTCGTTGATGAACAGCGGCACCTGGACCACGAGGCCGGTCTCGAGGGTGGCGGGCTTGCGGGCCCCGGATTGCGTGTCGCCGGCAAACCCGGGTTCCGAGGCGACGATCTGGAGATCGACCGTGATCGGGAGTTCGACCCCGATCGTCTCGCCCTGGTAGCTGGTCCGGTCGAGGGTCATGCCGTCCTTGAGGTACTGCGCGGTGTCACCCAGCTGCTCGGCGGAGAGCTGGAACTGGTCGTACGTGTCGGTATCCATGAAATGGAAGTCGGCGCCGTCGCGGTACAGGAACTGGATCGGGCGCTTCTCCATCGATGCGCGCGGCCACTTCGTCCCGGCCTGGAACGATCGCTCCACGGTCTGGCCGCGCTTGATGTTGCGCAACGTGATCCGGACCTGGGCCGAGCCGCGGCCCATCTTGATGTGGTGATAGTCGAGGATCTGCCAGAGGTCGCCATCGAGCTCGATGGCCGCGCCCTTGCGCAGGTCGCTGGTGCTGATCATGTCGGGTCGGGCTCCGTTCGGATGACGGTCGGCGCACGGGACCGTCATGGTCGAATGCGTGCAGGGCGCTGAATCCTAGCAGAGGCCCGCCCTACTCCTCCTCGCGGCGCAGCGCGCGCATGCGGACCTGGTACTCGGCCATGTCGATCTCGCCTCGGGCGAGGCGCGTCCGGAGGGCCTCTTCGGCCGGATCCCGTCGCGCCGGCATGCCACGCCGGATCGCCCAGATGACGACGATGACGATCGCGAGGGGAATTGCCAGGGTCACCACGAACCCCAGGATCGTGATGCCCACGATCGCGTCGAACATGCCGGTCACATCCATGGACGCACAGTATCGCGCCGCTCGTGGCGGCGCCAGCCCTACCGACCGACGACGACGATGTCGCGTGGAAATTGCGTGAGCAACGCCGACGTTCCGGCCGCAGTATCGATCGTCATCAAGTCCTCGATCCGGACGCCCATCTCCCCGTCGACGTAGACCCCCGGCTCAACCGAGAAGACGGTCGGGCTCGGCAGGGGCGCCTCGGCGGCCGACAGGCCGAGGCTCGGCAGTTCGTGCGTCGCCAGGCCGATCCCATGACCCAGGCCATGACCGAACTGTTCCCCGCGGCCCGCGGCCACGATCACGTCGCGGGCGACGGCGTCGATCGCGCGGCCCGATGGCAGGTCGACCCCTTCGTCGTGCGCGACCGCGACGGCGACACGAATCGCATCGACCGCCGCTTCCTGGGCGCGGGCAACCAGGCCATACACCTCGAGATCGCGCGCCGCCGGCTCTCCCACGAACAACGTCCGGGTCATGTCGCTGCGGTAGCCGGCGACCTCCGCCCCGAAGTCGAAGAGCAGCACTGCATCGTTGAGGACCGGCCGATCGCCGGGCGACCCATGCGGGAGCGCGGCCTCGGGGCCCGCCAGGCACGCGACGTCGAACGCGAGGGCGTCCGCTCCGGCGGTCCGCATCCGCCACTCCAGATCCAGGGCGAGGGCACGCTCGGTGACACCGGGGCGAATGGACGGCAGCAGTCCGGCCATGGCGCGGTCCGCGACCGCGCAGGCGGCGGCGATCCGCTCCAGCTCCGCGGGCTCCTTCGTGGCGCGGTCGGCCTCCACCCATCCTTCGACCCCGACGAGCTCGATGTCCGGCGCAGCCGCCGCGAGGCGTTGCCAGCCGGCGTGACTCAGCAGGGCCGCCTCGACAGCCACCCGCTTCGCTCCGACCGACGTGACGAGATCGGCCCAGCGTTGCGGGAAGGCGTGAAAGGCCGCATGCACCCGCGACTCCGGTGCCTCGCGTTGGGCCTGAAGGATGTAGCGACTGTCGGCGAGCACGACGACCTCGTCGCCGGTGACGAGGAACTGGCCGGAGTTCCCGGCCACCTTCTCCTCGCCATCGGCCAGCGTGAACCCGGAGAGGTACCGCATGTGCTCGCGACGGAGCCCGAAGTAGGCGTCAACGCCGGCGGCAGCGAACCGCTCGCGCAGCCGGGCGAGGCGCGCCGGACGCGCGGCCCGATCGGCATCCTGCCAGCGAACCAGATCGCCGGCCGTCGGCGGGGCCGCGAAGTCCGCCGGCACCGGCAGCGCCCGCCCCTGGATCACAGGTAGCCGTATTTCCGGAGGTTCGCCTGGTGCTCGGCGAGGGTCTTGGTGAACGCGTGTTTGCCGGCACCGTCCGGAATCGCAACGAAGTACAGGTAGCCGCCGTCGAGTTCCGTATCCGGCGCGAGGGCGGCCTCGATCGACTCGAGGCTCGGCGTACAGATGGGACCCGGGATCAGGCCGCCCGTCTGATAGGTCTGGTAGCCCTGGAGCTCGGGAGGCACGTTCACGCCGGCGAGGGCACGACCGGGCGGATTCCAGAACGAGTACAGCTGCCATTGGTCGAATGGAAGCTCGGCGAGGGCCAGTTGATCGATGGCGTAGAAGACAGTCGGATCCGCGTTGAGGATCCTGGCCGTCCCGCGCAGGCCGTTCAGCCGGTTCTGATACACCCCGGCGATGATCGGTCGCTCCTCGTCGAGAACGGCCTCGCGCTCCACGATCGAGGCGAGCGTGAGGATCTCGTAGAACGTCATCCCGCGCCCCTCCGGCACGATCACCAGGTCACCCACCACCTCGCGGAACTTGCCGAGCATCGCCCGGACCAGGTCATCGGCCGTGGTCACCGAGGCGGTGCCGCCCCCGGCGTCGACGATCAGCGTGTAGGTCGCCGGATACAGGTAGCCCTCCAGCGATCGACCCTCCGGGAGGTCCAGCCACGGGTAGTCGCCCAGGAGGGTTGCCGGAGGGTTCGTGGCAAGCTCGTAAAAGGCCTGCGGATCCACCCTGGACGGCACCGTCTGGAGCAGGGCCGTCATCTGCTCGATCCGGAGACCTTCGCGGAAGGTCACGACCTCCGTGGAGATCTGGATGGGAGCCCCGAGCAGGGCCTGGGTCACCTCGTCCACCGTCATGCTGTGGTGCAGGAGGAAGTGGCCGGCCTTGAGTTTCGGGTTCAAGTCGGTTTCGATGGCATGGAAGAGGAAGGCGCGTTCGCTCGTGATGAAGGCGCCGCCGAGCAGGCGCGGGGCCAGCGTGGCGGCCGTGTCGCCGAGCGCGACCTCGAACTCGGCCTTGGTTGAGTCGCCGCCTGCGGGATCGGTCAGGGCAGAACCCAGATCCTCGCGGATCAGGTCGCCCACAAGGGGAATCCGAAGGGAGCCTGGGTTCTCCCAGGCCCAGTCGACAATCGCCGAACGAACGATCGGACGCAGGACGGTGAACATCGTCCCGACGACCAGGGCCGCCAACACCAGCGCGAAGAGCAGAAAACGCAGCACACCGTGCCCGCCTCCGTTGGATCCGCGCCCTCGACCGGACCGGCCGTTGGACGTGCGTCGCCAGTCCGGCTCGTAGCGACCCGGATCGCGCCGCGGGTTGGACGGCTCGCGACGAATGCTGACGTCCGGTTCCAGGGGCCGGGCCTGTGGTCGATCGTTTGGGCGGCTGGCGCCTCGGAAGGTCATCGGGCGTCTCCGGTCATTCGGGCATCGAGTTCGTCCTGGAGGATGATTGCCGCGGCCACCCGGTCCACCTTGGCCCGATGGGCGTCACGCTGAACCTTGGTCGGCGGTCCACCCGAGCGACCGCGCTTCATGGGGCCGAGTCGGCGCTCGGCCTCGTGGCTCGAAAGGCGTTCATCGCGCCAGGCGATCGGCAGGCCGAGCTCTGGAGCCACCGATTCGACCCACGCACGGGTCGCCGCAGCCTGGGTACCCTCGATCCCGGACGCCTCGAGCGGTAGTCCCACGACCAGCTCGACGACGCGATGCTCGCCGATGATTCGCGCCAGGGCCTCCGCATCGGCGATGGGCGACGTCGCGCGGCGCAGGGTCCGCAGGGGCATGGCGCGGCCGCCGTCGCGGTCGGCCAGGGCGAGGCCGATCCGACGCTCGCCCACGTCGATGCCGAGCAGCGTCGTCATCAGGTCGCGACCGTCACGGAGCCACTTCCACGGGATCGCCGACCGTGAACGTCACCCGGCCGTCGATCCCCGGGATCGAGGTCACCCAGTCCGGCCACACGACGACATTCGCCTCGCCTTCCGGGTCGAGCCTGGCCCGCGCCTCGCGCAGCGGCAACCCGAGGATCGCCGCCTTCAGCGTGTCCGCGTCGAGCGTCCGCACGCGCGAGGCCTGGGCCGTTACCGGAAAGCGCACGAGCTCGCCGTCGGCGGACGGGTCGCCGACCGTGATCCGCATCGAATCGGCGACGAGCACGTCGGGGAACACGATGCCCGCGAGGAGCTGGGTTTCGGCGAGGGCCCGGATCGGCCCGGGGTCGACCACGATCACCGTCCCCGTCGCGCTCAACCCGAGGTCGAACGAGGCAGCCTCCTGGCCGACGAACGTTGCAGGATCGACGGTCGGGACAAGTTCGCCGAGTTGCGCGGTCTCGTCGAACACGGTGGCGCCGGCGGGCGCTTCGACCGGATCGGCAATGCGGGTGGCGAATTCGGTGCTTACTGCCGCACTCAGCGCGTCGAGCGCTCCGTCGACATCCGCCTGGAGGATCTTCGGGAACTCGGTTTCGGAGCCCCCGCTCGTCGGTTCCGCGTTGGTCACGCGAAGGACGATCGGATCGTAACCGGCGGGGATCCCGGTGATCGTCCCGGCGGCAACGTTGCCCTGGGAGCCACTCGCCACGGCGGTCACGCCGACAACCTTGGTCATGCACTCCAGGCCGTTGAAAATGTCGATCTTTGCTCTCGAAATCCTGACCGCGCTCGACGTCGAGAAACCGACGCCGCTCGCGGTTGAAACCAGCGCGCCCGCCCGCACCGTCTGACTCCCGCCAGTGTCGCAGTTCTGGAACGTCACGGTTCCGCTCGCCGTCGTCGTCTCGACCCGCTTGCCGGTCGCCGGAAACGAGTCGGTGACCGCGACGTCGATGGTCAGTCGCTGCGCCGGCACGACACGCGCCGTGGGGTCGACCGTTGGTGCGTCCGGATCCGCGACGATCTCGAGGCGGATCGGTCCCACCGCCTCGAGCCGTGGGCTGATCGCGATCGTGGCGCTGGGCAGCAGGACATAGCCAGCCACCGTGACGACGACGGCCAGCACGGCAAGGCTCACCAGCACAACGGTGGTCCGCGCGCTCGGCGCCCGCGGACCGCGCCGCCGACCCACGACCGGGATGGAGCCCCAGCCCGACGGCGGAGCGACCCGTGGCGTCCCGGACGGCTCGGGGAAGTCGGAAGTCGGCAGGGCGGTCTCGGTCAGCTCGCTCGGCGGGACCGCTGCCTGGCGAACCGATGTGACGGTGCGAACCGATGTGACGGTCGGCCCCGAGTCGTCGCGGCTCGTGTCCTGCGGCGCGACGGCCCCAGCGCCCGAGATGGCGGCCGATTCGAACTCCGCTACGCTCGCATAGACGGGAAGGCCGGCGGAAGCCGCGAGGGACCGCGCCGTCGCGTCGGGTGCCACGATCGAGAGTCGGCGGCCTCGGGCCGACGCCTCGCGGGCGAGCAGCCGGAAGTTGATCCGCGACGTCGCCAGGCGCGAACCATGGGGCAGGACGATGGCCACCGGCCCTTCCGCCGCGGCCCGCATCCGACCGGCGGCCGACGTGATCTCGTCGTCGACGTCCAGGTAGAGAATCGCCGGCGCGGCCTCCGGGTTCGTCCCCTGCCCGCTCACACCTTCATCGCCTTGAGCACGCGGCGCAGCGCCACCTCGAGGGGATCCTCGGACCCCTGGAGTTCGATCGCCTGGTACGCGAGGCCCATCGGCGTCACGTCCTGCTGGTCCACGAGGAGACCCGTGGCATCGACGACGGCCTCGATGTCCGAGGGCCCGATGACGGTGACTTCGGGCGGCCGGGCAAAGGGCAGGCGCCGCCAGAACCCCTCCGCCGCCAGTGCCGTCCGGACTTCCGGCAGCCGCGATCCCCCGCCACACAGGTAGATCCGGCCGGGCAGGAGATCCCCGGCCGCCAGCTCCTCCATCACCAGCTCCACGCCGGCCGCCCAGATCTCGACGTCGCCGGCCACAACGGCGGCCACCCGAGCGGCCTGATCGCCGGCGATGCCGCGCGCGTAGTCGACCTTGAGCGACTCGGCCCGGGGGAACGGCAGGTCCAGGTGATCGGCGATGGACTTGGTGAAGGCGCGGCCGCCGAGGGCGAACATTCGTGTCCCCTCGATCCCGCCGTGACGGACCAGGGCGACATCGGTCGTACCACCGCCCACGTCGACGAACAGGGCGCCGGCCTGGCGAATCTGCTCCGTCCCGAGAACGCGGGCCACCGCATACGGCTCGGCGACGATGTCGAGAAGCTCAAGGTCAAGCTGTGCGGCGACGCTCTGGAGCGCCCCGAGATGCACGAGTGGCGCAAATGCGTTGAAGATGCCGATGGTGACGTTGCGACCCTGGAAACCGATCGGGTTGGTCAGTGGGTAGCCGTCGATCGCGACCGTCGTGACGGCTGCGTGAACCAGCCTGACGTCGACGTTCGGCAGGCCCGTCTCCCAGGTGATCGCCCGCCTGGCCTCGGTGAGTGCCTCGACCTGAACCGTATCGATCAGCTTCTGCACCTCCGCGTCCGTGATCGGCAGATCGGGCTTCTTGCGCTCCTGGGTGTGCGTCGTCGTGAAGCCTTTCACGAGTTCGCCGGCGATCCCGATCACGACCTGAGTCGGTCGGAACCCGGCCATCTCCTCGGCTTCCTGGAGCGCCACGGCGCAGTTGTCGACGACGGCGGCGATGTCGGCCACGGTGCCCGACTGCATGTGGGCCAGACCTTGCCGTTTGCGGCCGACGCCGCGGACGGTGCCACGACCGTCGGGATCGATGTCGAACACGAGGGCCTTGGCAAATTCGGTGCCGATGTCGAGGGCGGTACAGGCCGTGAGGGGCTCGGCCCGCTCCCGGGGCCAGAATCGCTTGAGGAACGTCATCGGGCGGTCATGCCCCGTTCTCCAGCGCCTGCCGCACGGCGCTCCGCACGGCCTCCAGCGCAGCGGGGATCCCCTCGCGGCGGCTGCCCTTGCCCTGCGCCATCTCCGGCCGCCCACCGCCCTTGCCCTCGAGAGGCGCAACCGCGGCCCGGACGAGGTCGCCGGCGCTCAGGCCGCGGGCCACGAGATCCGCGCTGACGGTGACGAACACCTGGGGCTCCTCGGCGTCCATGGCGAGAACGACGACGCCGTCTCCGAGCACGCCGCTGATCGTCTTCGCGGCCGACTTGAGCGCATCGATTGACTCGTAGGGCCCGACGTGAGCGACGAGACGGGCAGCGCCGATCAGCTCGGCGGCGGCAACCAGCTCGCCGGGTTTCGGGGCGGCCCCGGCCGCTCCCCCACCTTCGCGGAGACGCCGTTTCGCCTCCTTGAGCTCGGCCTGGAGCGTCGCGATCCGTTCCGGGATCGCGTCGGTGGTCTGGGCGCCGAGCGTCGCGGCCGTCGCCTCGAGCGCGTGGGAGCGCGCCCGCAGGTACGCGTCCGCGGCCGCGCCGGTGAGCGCCTCGATCCGGCGCATCCCGGAGCCGATGCTCCGCTCGCCGGTGATGACGAAACTGCCGATCTGGCCGGACGCACGGCAGTGCGTGCCGCCGCACAGCTCGAAGCTGTAGTCCTGGACGCGGATCGTGCGGACGGTCTCGCCGTACTTCTCGTCGAAGAAGGCGTCCGCACCGCGTTCGATCGCCGTTGCCATGTCCATGTGCTCGATGCTGACGGCCCGGTCCTCGCGGATGATCCGGCGTGCCTCGTCCTCGATCGAGCGCTTCTCGTCGTCGGTGAGGCCTCGATCGAACGGGAAGTCGAACCGGAGGTAGTCGGGGGTCACGAGCGAACCTGCCTGGCGAGCCCGTTCGCCGACGACGTTTCGCAGCGCGCGGTGGAGGACGTGGGTCCCGGTGTGGTTGCGCATCGTGTGCGCGCGGCGGTCGGCGTCCACCGCGGCAACGACCATTTGACCGACCTTCACGGCGCCGCGGAGGGTCCCTCGGTGGACGATCAGGCCGCCGACGGGCTTCTGGGTGTCCTCGACCTCGAACAGGACGTCGTTGCTCGCGTCCCCGTCCGCGCTGTTGACCAGCCGCAGGATCCCCTGATCGCCGACCTGGCCGCCACCCTCGGCGTAGAACGGCGTCCGGTCGATCACGATCTCGGCGGTCGCCCCGGCCTCGGCGCGGAGTTCGATCTCATCGACCGCCTCGAGCTCCTGGTACTCCATCCCGTCCCGAATGATGGCGACGATCCGTGCGCCCTCGACGGTCGCCGTCTCGTAGCCCTCGAACGTCGTGTCGCCGGCGCGGGACTGGATGGATGCGTAGAGCGCGCTGAGCTCAGCCTGGCTCCGAAGTGCAGCCCTGGCGCCCGACCGGCTGCGCTCCCGTTGCTCGGCAAGGGCGGCCTCGAAGCCTTCGCGGTCGACTCCCACCCCGTACTCGGACGCGAGTTCGATCGTCAGGTCGATCGGGAACCCGAACGTGTCGTGGAGCTTGAACGCCACCGCTCCCGGGATCAGCGGCGCGTCCGCCGGCAGGTCCTCCGGGCGGCGTCCAATCACGCGCTCCGCCGAGGTCAGCGGGATGAGCGCCTCCTCGAGGAGGTTCGTGCCGGCCTCCAGCGTGCGCGTGAACTGCGCCTCCTCGCGGACGATCGCGCCGATCACCTCGTCACGACGCTCAACCAGATGCGGGTAGGCCTCGCCCATCGTGTCGATGACGACCCGGGCCACTTCGGCCATGAACGGCTCGCGCCGCCCGAGCAGCCGACCGTGGCGCACGGCGCGGCGCATGATCTTGCGGAGGACGTACCCTCGGCCTTCATTTGCAGGCAGCACGCCGTCGGCGGTCAGGAACGTGACGGCGCGGGCGTGGTCGGCGATCACCTGGTAGCTGAAGCGCTCGGCTTCGAAGGCGTCCGGATCGTGCCCGAGCAGCTCCCGCATCCGGCCATGGATCGGGGCGAACAGGTCCGTGTCGTAGTTGGACGGGACCTGTTGCAGCGCCATGGCCAACCGCTCGAGCCCCAGGCCGGTGTCGACGCCCGGGGCCGGCAATGGCGTCAGCGATCGATCGAGCGCCAGCTCGTACTGCATGAACACGAGGTTCCAGATCTCGAGCCAGCGCGGGCAGTGTTCCGAGTGGTCCGGCGTGCAGAAGTCGCCTTCGCTGAGCTGGACTCCGCGGTCGAAGTGGATTTCCGAACACGGTCCGGCCGGTCCGGTATCGGCCATCCGCCAGAAGTTCTTCTCGTCGCCGTTGGCGAAGTCGCCCCACCGGGCGATCCGTTCCGGCGGGAGCCCGATCACCTCGTTCCAGATCCGGTAGGCGTCGTCATCGGTGGTGTAGACGGTCGCGGCGAGACGGTCCTCGGGGATCCCGAGGTCGCGGGTGAGGAAGTCCCAGGCCCAGCCGATCGCATCGGGCTTGAAGTAGTCGCCGAAACTGAAGTTGCCGAGCATCTCGAACAGCGTGTGGTGCCGCGGCGTGCGGCCGACCTCCTCGAAGTCGTTGTGCTTGCCGGCGACGCGCAGGCAGCGCTGGTAGTCGACCGCACGCTTGTATGAGCGCGTCTCGGCGCCGGTCAGGACGTCCTTGAACTGGACCATCCCGCTGTTGGTGAAGAGGAGCGTCTGGTCGCCGCCCGGCACGAGGCTGGCGCTGGGCACCACCTCGTGGCCCCGCTCGGCGAAATACTCGACGAACCGGCGGCGGATCTCTGCGGCGGGAAGCGCCGTGATCCGCGGGTCGCGGTCCGGCGGCGGCGACTCGTTCGACATCGGCGGCAATGGTAGCCGAGCGAGCGTCGACTCACGGTCGGTCCATGAGGGTGCCGGCCGATCTCACAAGGCTGGTCACGCTCCCCGGTTCTGGAGGCGCGACCAATCCTCCCGCAACCCCAGCTCTGCGAGCCACTCGTCAAGGTACCTGATGTCGAGGGCATCTCCGGCCACGTCGACCATCGCCGCGACATCCTGCAGCTGGCGGTCCGAGCCGGTCGCCGCGGCCCACTCGAGCTTGGCGAGGATCATGTCCTCGGGCGTGGCGATCCACGCGATCGTACCGAGGAGCTCCAGGCGCTGCCGTCGCTCGAACTCGGCCTTCGAGAAGGGCCGGTCCTTACGGAGTACGAAGTCGATCTTCCAGCCCGTCGTCGCGTCGATCGCGTTGAACTGGCTTCGATCCCGGAGGGCGTCATGGGCAGCCGCTCGGTCTACGTAGAACGCCGCGGAGTGAAGACCTTCGACCAGGCGGTCGAGTGCCGCAGACTCAGGGTCGATGACGACATCGACGTCGCGCGTGGCCCGCGGAGCGCCGTGGAATGAGCTGGCGACTGAGCCCGTGATCATGTAGGGGATGCCGGCACGCTCCAGGACCTCGACGATCAGCCCGAGGATCGACGGAAGCATCATCCCCGGGCTGTTCGTTCGCGGACCTTCTCGGCCACGTCCGCTCCCAGGAGAGCGTCGACGAACGCTCGCCGAACAGCCTCATCATTGAAGTCCGGATGCCGGTGCCGAATGCCCGCTTCGACGAGTGCTCTGACATCGTCGGTCATCTCGGCGGCCGCCATGACGCGCTGCTGTGGCGTCATCCTCCGAAACGCCTCGAACTGGCCAGCAAAAGCCTCGGGTGACGTGTCGAGCGGCCGCATCGCAGCTACTGTAGCGCCGCCGCGCTTACGCCTTCGGTCGGTTCGGACCGAGGATCGCGATCAGCGAGACGAGTCCGATGCCGACCCAGGCCATCACCGATGCGACGGCCACGCGGAAGTCGCCGATCCGGAACAGGTCGATCTCGAGGCGAGCGCCGAGGGCATCGCCGGCCCAGGCACCAAGAAAAGCGGCGCCGATGATCAGCGGGAGGCGGCCACCGGCCGAGCCGCGAATGAGAACGAACAGGAACGCGTGAAACGATCCGACGAGGAGCGCGAGGACGGGCGCGGTCCCCAGGCTCAAGCGACCGCCGCGGCCGGATGACCCGAACCGTGGGGTTCCGCGGCCAGTGCGGGTCGCGCGATCCGACCGCCACCCAGGACGACATCGCCGTCGTACAGGACAGCGGCCTGACCCGGTGAGGCCGCCCACACCGGCGTCTCGGTCTCGACGATCCATCGCCCGCCACGGGCCGGCTCGGTCGAGGTCATCGGACTGATCGTCGCCGGAACGAGGCCGGCGCGATGGCGGATGCGGACGCTGGCGTCGAAGCCGCCTTCGGGACTCCTGGCGGCCGCGCTCGGTGGAGCGTCGTCGACAAACGTGACGCCTTCCAGTTCGATCGTCGTCGTCTCGAGGTCCTCACGGCGGCCGAGCTGGATGGTGTTCGTCAGCGGATCGATCCGCGACACGAATCGGGGGGCCCCGAGGGCGACGCCGAGGCCCTTTCGCTGGCCCACCGTAAAGCCGGCCGAACCACCATGCTCTCCCACCGTGGTCCCGTCCGCGTCGACGATCGGACCCGGCTCCGGATCCCACCCCGCGCGCTCACGGAGCGCTTCGCGATAGTCGCCGCCGGGCACGAAGCAGATCTCCTGGCTCTCCGGCTTCTCGGCCGTCGCGAGACCCAGGCCGCGCGCAACGTCACGAACCTCTGTCTTGGTCAGCTCACCGAGCGGGAAGCGCGCGTCGGCAACCTGATCCTGGCGCAGCCCGTACAGGAAGTAGGTCTGGTCCTTGTCCGCGTCGCGGGCGCGGAGGAGACGCGCGCGGCCGTCCGGTCCGATGTCGCGGCGGGCATAGTGGCCGGTCGCGACGGCCTCGCAGTCGTAGCGATGGCGCGCCCGTCCGAGGAGCGCCCCGAACTTCACGTAGGTGTTGCAATCGATGCAGGGGCTCGGCGTCTCACCGGAGAGGTAGGCGTCGAGGAAGGGACGCAGCACGCCGGCATCGAACTCACGCTCGAGGTTCATGACGTAGAACGGGATCCCGAGCTGCCCGGCGACGCGACGCGCATCATCGGCCGCGTCCAGCGTGCAGCAGCTCTTCGATGATTCCGAGACCGCGTCCGCGCCGTCGTGCAGGCGCATCCACACCCCGACCACCTCGTGCCCCTGCTCGTAGAGCAGTGCGGCCGCCACGGACGAGTCCACCCCACCGGACATCGCGACGAGGATCCGGCTCATGACGCGACCTCTGCGCGGCCGGGCCACCCGGCCCTCATGCCGTCACCCCCAGGCCCAGCGGATCTGCCGAGAGCGCGGCAGCGGCCGCCCGCTCGCGGCCCAGCACGTCGACGATGATCGTCGCCGCCTCGTCCACCTGCTCGTCGGTTGTCGTTCGCCCCAGCGAGAGCCGCAGCGAGCCGCGCGCCTCATCGTCCGGGTAGCCCATGGCGCTCAGGACGTGCGATGGTTCGGTGGACCCCGTCGTGCAGGCGGAGCCCACGGACGCGGCCACGCCGGCGAGGTCGAGCGCCATGACGATCGCCGCGCCATCGGCCTCGCGGACGATCACGCTGAGCAGGCCCGGTAGCCGATCCTTGACGTGGCCGGTCAGCTCCACGCCGTCCACGGCGCGCAGCGCGTTCCACAGACGCTCACGCTGGCGCCGGAGCCTCTTCGCCGTCGCATCGCGTTCCTCGACGGCAAGATCGAACGCACTGGCCATCCCGACGGCCGCCGCAACATCCTCCGTCCCGGCGCGCCGAAAGCGCTCCTGCGCCCCACCGTGCTCCTGCGCAAGGATGTGCGTCCCGCGCCGGAGGTAGAGCGCGCCGGCACCCTTGGGCCCCTCGAACTTGTGAGCTGCGATGGCCAGCAGGTCGCAGCCGAGCGCGTCGACATCGAGCGGCAGGTACGGCGCGGCGGCGACGGCATCGACGAGGAACAGGACCTCGCGCCGATCCCGGAGACGGCGCCCCAACTCAACGACAGGCTGGATCGAACCCACCTCGTTGTTGGCCAGCTGGACGGCGACCAGCGTCGTTCGATCGTTGATGGCCGTCTCGACCTCATCGGGATCGACCCGTCCGTAGCGATCAACGGCGAGTTCGGCCACTTCGAATCCGAACCGCTCGAGGTGGCTCAGGCTGTGCCCGACGGCGTGGTGCTCAACGCGGCTGGCCACGAGCCGGTTCCCGCGCGCCTTGCCGGCCCAGGCCGCGCCCTTGATCGCCAGGTTGAGCGCCTCCGTTCCGCCGGCGGTCAGAACAAGCTCCCGGGGCTCCGCGTTCAGGCGAGCCGCGACCCGCTCACGGGCCTCGTCGAGGGCCGCCCGGGCACGGCGCCCAAACCCGTGCGGCGAGCTGGGATTCCCGAACTCTGCGCCGAGGTACGGCAGCATCGCCTCGAGCGCCTCGGGGCGCAGCGGCGTGGTGGCGGCGTGATCCAGGTAGATGGCCATCGTCCCGGGATTGTATGCCGGGAACCGCTCAGTGCCGGAGCCGGGAGGGTCCTGCGGACGATCGCGGGTGCGGACGATCGCGGGTGCGGACGATCGCGGGTGCGGACGAGCACGCGTGACCCGTGACTGCCGGTCAACACCGTGGCGATCGCGTTCCGGGGATCGCCGCCGGATCGAGCCATCTCGGCCGTCAGGTCGGTACGTGTGTCTGGCAGTCACCAAGCGGCCTCGAACGGAGGCGAAAGGACGCCCGAGACGCACGATCGGACCGGTCGGCGTGTGCTTCGGCACAGGTTTGTTGACTCGGAGTCACGGTGTGGCCGGACTTGCCCGCCGTGACGCCTATTCCGCCGCCCGGCTCAGGTCGGCTTCGCGGCTCCGGGCGCGTTCCCGTTCGTGACGCGGGAGCTGGCGCTTGCGCAGGCGGATCGCCAGCGGGGTGACCTCGACCAACTCGTCGGCCGCGATGAACTCGAGCGCGCTCTCCAGCGTGAGCGGCCGCGGCGGCGTCAAGCGGAGCGACTCGTCGTGGGAGTGGGTTCGGATGTTGGTGAGCTTCTTTTCCTTCGTCGCGTTGACGTCCATGTCGCCCGATCGCGAGTTCTCGCCGACGATCATGCCCTCGTACACGTCCACGCCGGACCCGATAAACAGCTCCGCCCGATCCTGGAGGTTGAACAGCCCGTAGGCATTCGAGGTTCCCGTGCGGTCGGCCACGAGGACCCCGCTGGTTCGATGGGTGACCTCGCCCGCCCACGGCCCGTAGCCCTCACCGAGCTGGTGGAGGAGCGCCGTCCCGCGGGTGTCCGTGAGCAGCTGTCCGCGATACCCGATGAGCCCGCGCACGGGCAGCACGTACTCGAGGCGGACCCGGCCGTCGGCATCGGTGGACATCTGCTCGAGGCGGCCCTTGCGACCCGCCAGGGCACTCTGGACCTCGCCGATGTAGTCGGGCGGGATGTCGATCGTCACCCGTTCGTAGGGCTCCTGGACCTCGCCGTTCACCTCGCGCAGGATGACCTCCGGGCGGGACGCCGTCAGCTCGAATCCCTCGCGGCGCATCTGCTCGATGAGCACGGCCAATTGGAGCTCGCCACGTCCGCGGACCTCGTAGGTGTCGCCCGAGTCCGTGGGGTACACCTCGATCGAGACATTGCCCAGGACCTCACGCTCGAGGCGCGCCTTGATCTGGCGGCTCGTCACGAATTTCCCGTCGCGCCCGGAGAGCGGGGACGTGTTCACGCCGAACGTCATTCGCAGCGTCGGCGCGTCCACGTCGAGGCGCGGCAGTGGTCGCGGATCGGACGGGTCCGTGATCGTGTCGCCGATGGTGACCTCGGGGAGCCCGGCGACGGACACGATGTCGCCCGGGCCCGCTTCGGCGATGTCGATCCGCTCGATCCCGTGCGCCGTCTGGAGACTGGTCACGGTCCCGCTAAGCGTGACGGTGCGGCCCGGCTCCACGGCCCCGGCCGTGTCGTCCGCCTCCTCGCGCACGACGGTGATCCGCTGGCCCGGCCGGATCGTCCCATTCCAGATTCGTCCGACGGCCATGCGCCCGACGTACTCGTTGGCGCTGAGGTTCGTGACGAGCAGCTGGAGTGGGTGGTCCGGCTGGTAGCGTGGCGCCGGCGTCACGGCCACGAGGAGATCCAGGAGCGGCTTGAGGTCCGTACCAGGCTGGGCGAGATCGCGCGTGGCCGTTCCGGCTTTCGCATTCGTGTAGACGACCGGGAACTCGATCTGGTGCTCGTCGGCGCCGAGGTCCATGAACAGCTCGTAGACGGCGTCGAGGACCTCCGCCGCCCGGGCATCGGAGCGATCGATCTTGTTCAACGCGACGACGACCGGCAAGTGGCGGGCCATCGCCTTCTGGAGCACGTAGCGGGTCTGCGGCAGCGGGCCCTCGGCCGCGTCCACGAGGAGCAGGACGGCGTCCACCATGAGCAGGGAGCGTTCGACTTCACCACCGAAGTCCGCGTGACCCGGCGTGTCGACGATGTTCAGGTGGACCTCGCCGACGTCGACGGTGGTCTGCTTGGCGAGGATCGTGATCCCCTTCTCGCGCTCGAGGTCGCCCGAGTCCATGACGCGATCGACGACAGCCTCGTTCGCGCGGAAGGTCCCGGTCTGGCGAAGCATCGCGTCGACGAGCGTGGTCTTGCCGTGGTCGACGTGCGCGACGATGGCGACGTTGCGGAGGTCGTCGCGCGTGGCCGTCGCCGGCTGGCTACGGGTTTCAACAGGCATGGCGGAGCGGGTCGTGTCACTCATGGGCTGGCGGATTGTCGCACGACCGCCCGGGACCTGCCGACGAGGCCGCGGGCGCCGAGCACGAGAGACCCGTCATCACGAGAGACCCGTCACCCTCACGCCCCGCCGGCCTTCGCCTTCCGGGCGATGAACACCACCGTCCCGTCATCGGGCGTGGCTGGCTGCCCGGTATAGGCAACCTCGACCGAGATCTCCGCGAAGCCGGCCTCCTCCAGCAGGAGCAGGATCTCCTGGCCGAAGTACAGGTTCTCGCTGAGTCTGCCGACCTCTTCGCGCACCACCTCGCCCGCGCGCCACAAGCGGGCCCGGAGTTCCAGGTCCTGGCGCTGTTCGAACGGGTCGAAGCTCTCGAGCCTCGTGATCAACTCGATCTCGTCGCCATCAGCGGCTCGGCGGCGGTCTCCGGTCTCGCGCCAGTCGCGAGGCAGGCCGTCGCGCCGCCCGGCCAGCCACAGGGCCCACTGGTCGGTGCCCTGATCCGCGTAGGGGAACTCGTGCCAGATGATGAGGGCGCCGCCCGGTTCCAGATGGCCGAATGCGCGATGGAGGGTTTCGCGATCCCGATCGCGGCGCCCGCCGATCCCGAAGACACCACACAGGTAGATGGTCCGGTAGCGGCGGGCCAGGTCGAGGTCATGCCCGGCCTGGATGAAGAGGCCGGGCGTCAGCCCACGACCGGTCGCCGCCGTCCGAGCGCGGTCGATCATGTCGCCCGACACGTCCACGCCGTCGACATCGAGGCCCTCGGCCGCGAGCGGCAGGAGGATCCGCCCCGTACCGCACCCGAGATCGAGCGCAGGCTCGCCGAAGCGGCGAATCGCCGCGCCGTAGTACGCCAGCTCCTCGGGTTCCGCCTGGTTGAACTCGGACCACCAACGGGCGATCAACCCGTAGTGCCAGGTCCTCGTCTCACCCGTCGTCTCGTCCACGTCCACGATCATCGATGGTACTCGCCGTCGGGCTGCTAGCATCGCGCGGAGTGACCGTCGCCGCCGTGATTCTTGCCGCCACCGCCGAGTCGGCCCTCGCCGACGTCGAGGGGCAGCCGCGCGTGCGGCGAATCGTCGACGCGGCCTGGTCCGGCGGCGCGATCCCGATCGTCGTCGTGGTCCCGGATCCCGAAGGCCGGGTGGCCGCGGCCCTTGCCGGAGCCCCGGTCACGCTCGCGGAGCCGGCTTCCTTCGAAGGTGGCCCGGCCGCCCAGGTCGCGCGCGGCATGGACGTGGCCGCGGCCGAGGTGCACGAGACCGAGGCGGCCATCGTGTGGCCGGCGCGCTATGTCTGGATCAGTCCGGAGACGATCACCTCACTCATCGAGGCCCACGGTGTCATCGCCAACCGATCGTTGGTGCTTCGTCCGGCCTTCGACGGCACGGCCGGCTGGCCGGCCGTGCTCCCGGTCGCGCATCGCGAAAGGCTCGATGCGATCGCCGCCGATCGGATGCCGGACGACATCCTGGCCGACCTCGTGGCGTCGGGTGTGGCATCCGGGATGCTGGACGTCGGCGATCCGGGGGCCGCCTACGATGCCTCGACGCCGCGTGCCAACCTGCCGCCGTATGTCGGCCCGGCCAAACCCGCCTCCGGCCACGCCCACGAGTGGGGCGCTGCGATTGCCGACGAACCCGACGACGCCCCGATCCCCGGCCCTGCCATTGCCCGCCTGTCAGACGACTAGCGCTGTGGTGCGCCCCGGATCAGGCGCCGCCTGCTGGCGTCCCGCAACCGGCTGACCGGGACCGTCGCGATCGCGATCCCACCGACCACGAGTCCGACCCCGACAATCTGGGTCGCCGACGGGGTCTCCGCGAGGAGCACCCGAGCCAGGACAACGGTCGCCACCGGTTGTGCGAGGAGAATGATCGAGGTCACCGCGGACGGTAGTCGAGGCAGCCCGATCGAGATCAGCACGTAGCCCACCGACTGCGAGGTGACTCCGACCAGGATCAGCCAGCCGTGAGACGGCCACGCGGGCAGCGGGTCGAGGCCGCCGGCGATCGCCCCGTAGGCGGCGGCCGCGACGGCCGTCGCGGCGGTCGACACGAACACGGGCCCCGCAGGTCTCCGCAGGTCGCGCCCCACCAGCCGGATGATCATCAGATAGCCACTGTAGGCTAACGCGGTCAGAATCCCGAGGCCGACACCGAGCAGCGGATCCTTGCCGTAGGCGTCACGATCGAGGATGCCGGAGATCAGGACGACCCCGGCGACAACCACCGGAAGGGCAAACAGCGTCGTGCGGGCGGGCTGTTCACGCAGGAGCACCCAGGCAACCAGGGCAACCACGACGACCTGGAGATTGCCGAGCACGGTGGCAAGTCCCGCCCCGACGAACTCGATGGCGTGGTGCCACGACAGGAGATCGGCCGCAAAGAAGACGCCGGCGAGGGCAGCGAGGCGGATGCTGCTGCCGGGCAGACCGCCGAAGCGCCGCCGCTCCAGCCACGCGACGGCCCCCAGGACCGGCAGGCCGTACAGGCTGCGGAACACCGTCGCGGTTTCCGGGCTGACCTCGGAGAACCGATAGAAGATGCCGGAAAAGGCGATGAACATCGCCCCAGCCAGCGCCGCAAGCTGCGGTCGCGCCGCGATCCGGTCCAGGAGGGGGTGCGCCGTCTCGCCGACGGGCGAATCGATCCCCCCTGACACCTACGCCTTCCGTTCCTCGACGGGGACGACGCGAAGGCCCAGGTCCGCGTATTGACCTGCGTCCGGGGGTGACGGTGCCTCGAGCATGAGGTCCGTTCCCGACTGCGTCTTGGGGAAGGCCATGACCTCGCGGATCGTGGCCTGGTTCGTGAGCAGTGCCGCCCAGCGGTCGATGCCGAGCGCGATCCCGCCGTGCGGCGGCGCGCCGTACTCGAACGCCTCGAGCATCGCGCCGAACATGTTGCGCATCCGCTCCAGGCTGTAGCCCTGGAGCGCGAAGCTCAGCTCGAGGAGATCGCGGCGCCAGATCCGGATGGAGCCGCCGCCCAGTTCCCAACCGTTGAGCGCGAGGTCGTACTGGAGAGCGCGGGCGCGTCCTGCCGGGTCCTCCGGCGATGGTCGCGACGGATCCCCGGACACCGTCGTCAGCAGCGCCTCGTCCTCCGGGACGACGCCCGAGAACGGGTTGTGCGTCGCGTCCCAGCGGCCGCCCTCGACATCCCACTTGTACATCGGAAAACGGTGGACCCAGCAGTACGCCAGGACGTTCGGGTCCGCAAGGCCGAGCCTTGCCCCGAGGTCGGTCCGCAGCCGGCCGAGGACCTCGTTGGTCACCTCCGTGCCGTCGGCCACGATGAGGACGAGGTCGCCCGGGCCGGCCCCCGCCCGCGCGCACAGGCGCTCGGCGAGATCGTCGCCCAGGAACTTGACGATCGGACCCTTCACCGAACCCGTCGCTTCCAGCGCGAGGTGGGCAAGGCCCCTGGCACCGAATCGCTTCGCGGTCTCGGTCAACTCGTCGATCCGGCTGCGCGGCGCGTCGCCCAGGCCGGGCGCGACGATCGCCTTCACGCGGCCGCCTCCGGCGAGCGCATCGTCGAACACGCGGAACCCCGAGGCCGGCACTCCATCGGGCGTGGGGATCTCGGGAGCGAGGTCCACCAGCTCCATCCCGAAGCGCAGGTCGGGCTTGTCGCTCCCGAAACGCTCCATCACCTCGCCGTAGGTGAAACGCGGGAAGGGCACCTCCAGGAGGGGCCGCTCCGGGGTGACGGCCTGGCTGACCTCGATCGCCATCCGCTCGACGAAGTCCATGACGGTCGCCTCGTCGACGAAACTCATCTCGAGGTCGAGTTGGGTGAACTCGGGCTGCCGATCGCCACGCAGGTCCTCGTCTCGATAGCAGCGGGCGATCTGGAAGTAGCGATCGACGCCACCGACCATGAGGATCTGCTTGAGCTGCTGCGGGCTCTGCGGCAGTGCGTAGACGCTGCCCGGCTGGAGCCGCGACGGGACGATGAAATCGCGGGCGCCCTCGGGGGTCGACTTGATGAGCGTGGGCGTCTCGATCTCGACGAATCCGTTCTCGTGGTGCGCCTGACGGATCGCCTGGACGAGCCGGCTGCGCAGCAGCAGCCGCTGCTGCATGGGCTCCCGGCGGATGTCGAGATAGCGGTACTTCAGGCGAAGCGATTCATCGACCGGGGCGTCGGGATCGTTGATGTAGAAGGGCGGCGTCCTGGCCTCGTTGAGGATCTCGAGAGCCGTCGTCTGGAGCTCGATCGCTCCCGTCGAGAGGCGGGCGTTCTCGGTGCCGGCAAGGCGCGCCGTCACGGTCCCCGACACCGATACCACGAATTCGGAGCGCACCCGGCTGGCGACGTCGTGGGCGGCCGGCGAATCGGTGCCATCGACGACGACCTGGGTGATCCCGTGGCGGTCACGCAGGTCCAGGAAGATCAGCTGACCGTGATCCCGGCGGCGATGGACCCATCCGGACAGGCGCACCTCGGCGCCAATGTCGCCGGCCCGGAGCTGGCCGCAGGTATGCGTGCGATAGGGCGTGGCAAGACTCGGTGGATGTTCAGTCATGGCGGGCGTATCGTAGCCCGAACGGGGCCAGATCAAGGAGGGACCATGGCACGCCTGCTTGTCCACATCGCGACCGGACCGGAGAATCCGACGCGGGCCGCGCTGGGGCTGCTTGTTGCGCGCTCGGCGCTCGAAGCGGGTCATGGGGTCGACGTCTTCATCGCCGGGGATGGCGTCTCGCTGCTTCGCCCCGAGACGCTCGACGCCGGCCACGGGATTGGAACGGGCCCCTTCCGTGAACACATCGATGCGCTGGTGGCGGGTGGGGCGGTCCTCTACGCGTCCGGCATGTCGAGCAAGGCCCGGGGCCTTTCCGCGGACGGCCTGGGCGGTCTGCCGGTCCAGATGGCCCCGCCGACCAGGCTCATCGAATTGGCCCTCGAAGCGGACCGTGTCCTGACCTACTGAGGCCGAGGGCGCACCTCGCTGATCGTCTCTACGCCGGCCCGCCGTGGCGATGGGCGGCGTGTGCCCGGCTGATCTCGCGCTGAAGGTCAGCCCTGGCAACGGTCTTCTGGGTGCCGGCGGGCAAGTCCCTGAGCTGGACCTGGCCGTCGGCGTATTCGTCGCCGATGATCACGGCAAAGTGCGCCCGGTCGCGTGCCGCCGACTCCAGCTGCTTGCCGAGCTTGCGCTGGCCGAGTTCCGCGCGGGCCGCGATCCCGGCGGCCCGGAGTTCGGTGGCCACGACCAGCCGGAGGACGGTCTCCAGCGGGTCTGCACCGACGACGACCGCCGTCACCTCCGGCTCCACCGGGCCCGCGCCTCCGTTGGCTTCGAGCGCGAGGACCACGCGGTCAAGGCCCAGCGCGAACCCGATCCCGGGCGTCGGCTTCCCGCCGAGCAGCTCGACAAGGCCGTCATACCGGCCGCCGCCCCCGAGGGCCTGTTGCTGGCCCTCGGCGCCCTCCCGGTAATACTCGAATGCCGTTCGGGTGTAGTAGTCGAGGCCGCGAACAAGCCCGGGTTGAAGTCGATACGCGATCCCGAGGGCGTCCAGGTGTCCACGGACGGCCGCGAAGTGGGCGGCACACGCGTCGCACAGACGGTCCACGATGCGCGGCGCCGACGCATTCAGCGCGGCCATCGCCGGGTCCTTCGAATCGAGCAGACGGAGCGGATTGGACTCGAGGCGTTCGCGCTCGATGCCGGGCAGCCGGCCGATCGCCGGGCGGTAGTGCTCGCGGAGCGTTTCGACATACGCCGGGCGGCAGGCCGGATCGCCGATCGAGTTCAGCAGCACCCGCACATCGGCAAGCCCAGCGTCGCGGTAGAAGCGGACGCCCAGTTCGATGATCTCCGCGTCGACGGCGGGGCCCGGATCGCCGATCGCCTCCACGTCCCACTGCCAGAATTGGCGGTACCGACCCGCCTGGGGGCGGTCGTAGCGGAACATCGGACCGGTCAGCGACACCTTCACGGGCTGCGGTTGGGTGTGCATCCCGTGCTGGATATAGGCGCGGACAATGCCGGCGGTCGCCTCGGGCCGGAGCGCCCACACCTCGCCCTCCTCGGTGCGGGAAGCCAGCCGGAACAGCTCCTTTTCGACCACGTCGGTGACCTCGCCGATCCCCCGCTCGAACACGGCCGCCTGCTCGAAGAGTGGTGTCTCCAGCTCGCGGTAGCCGTAGCGCGCCGCCAGCCCGGAGGCGAGCTCCTCGAGGCGAGCGAAGGCGCGCCGCTCACCCGCCAGCAGGTCACGGGTGCCGCGCGGGGCGCGAAAGGTGGGCATCGAGAGGTAGTCTAGCGGCCGTCCACCCGATGGCTCAGCGCTTGCGGGCGAGGGTCAGTCCGTCGGCGATCGGGACCATGCTCACGTCGACGCGCTCATCTGTCGCGAGGCTGTCGTTGAGGGCCCGGATCGCGCGCGTGTCGGCGTCGTCGGCGGACGGGTCGACGACCGCGCCGCCCCACAGGACGTTGTCGTACGCGACCAGGCCCCCGGGCCGCATCAGCTCCATCAGTCGCTCGTGGTAGAGCTGGTACGACACCTTGTCCGCGTCGACGAAGGCGAAATCGACCGTCCCCGCGGCCCCCTCGGCGAGAAGCCCGTCGAGTCCCTCGACCCCGGGCCCGAGGCGCAGCTCGACGCGGTCCCCCACCCCGGCCTCGGCCCAGTATCGCCGCGCGACCGCGGTCCACTCGTCGGACACGTCGAAGCAGGTGATGCGCCCGTCATCGGGCAGTGCGAGCGCGACGGCCAGCGAGCTGTAGCCGGTGAACGTGCCGACCTCGACGCAGCGTCGTGCCCCCATGAGGCGGACCAGCATCGCCATGAGCGCTCCCTGCTCGGGAGCGATCTGCATGCTGTGCTGGGGCAGCGCCGCCGTCTCGTCGCGCAATCGGGTCAGCAACGGGTGCTCGCGCAGCCCGACTCGCTGAAGATAGGCGTTGAGGTCGGCCGGCAGGCCAAGACTCGCGTTGCTCATCCGTTCACCCCTCGAGTGGTTGGCTGATCCGGGCTCGGGAACCGGTCACCCGACATCCCGCGAGGCCGAGATGACGTCCTTGAGCTGCTCGATCCGGCTGAGGACGCGGGCAAGCTGGCTGACCGACAGGACCTGGAGCGTGGCGCGGACCACGGCCACGTGGTCCGGTCTTACGGTCACCGATGCCGCCACGATATTGACCTTGTTCTCCGCCACGACCTGGGTGATGTCATTGAGCAGACCGGTTCGGTCGTACGCCTCGACCCGGATCGCGATCGGGTAGGTGGCCGTCGCGGCACCTTCCCACTCGACTTCGATCAGGCGACCGACGTCACGTTCGTTGATCACCGTGGGGCAGCTCCGAAGATGCACGGTGACGCCCTTGCCCCGGGTGATGAAGCCTGAAATGGGGTCGCCGGGGATCGGGTGGCAACACTTGGCAAAGCGAACGAGGAGGTCCCGCACGCCCTTGACCTTGACCCCACCGGTCCTCGGCGGCGCGGGTGGCGCCACCGCCGGGAGCGCAAGTTCGGCGTCATCGAGGACGCCGAGGCGGCTGACCACCTGCTGGGCGCCCACCGCGCCGTAGCCGATCGCGGCGAACAGGTCGTCGAGGGCATCGAAGCTGTAGTGGCGTCCCACCTCGGCGACCCGGTCGACGCCGATCGCGGCGATCGTCGTCCGGGCGAGGCGTCGCAGCTCTCGTTCGAGCGACTCGCGACCGTGAACGATGTTCTCGTCACGGTCCTTGCGCTTGAACCACTGGCGGATCTTCTCGCGAGCGTGGCTCGTTCGGACCACGTTGAGCCAGTCGCGGGACGGGCCGTGCTCGCCCTTCGTGGTGACGATCTCAACGATGTCGCCGTTCTTGAGCCGCGAGTCGAGCGGGACGAGGCGATTGTTGACCTTGGATCCGATCGTCCGGTGGCCGACATCGGTGTGGATCCGGTAGGCGAAGTCGAGCGCCGTGGCTCCGGCCGGCAGGTCCTTGATATCGCCCTTGGGCGTGAACACGAATACCTGGTCCTGGAAGATGTCGAGCTTGATGCCCTCGACGAACTCCGTCGCGTCGGAGACGTCGCGCTGCCAGTCCATGAGCTGGCGCAGCCAGGCCAGCTTGGCATCGTACTCGCGGTCGGACTTGGTCCCCTCCTTGTACCGCCAGTGAGCGGCGATCCCCACCTCGGACACCTGGTGCATCGCCTGGGTTCGGATCTGGATCTCGAGCGGCTTGCCGTCGAGGGCGATCACGGCCGTGTGCAGGGACTGGTAGAGATTGTTCTTGGGCACCGCAATGTAGTCGTCGAACTGACCGGGAATCGGGCGCCAGATCGAATGGACGATCCCGAGTGCCGCGTAACAGTCGGCGACCTTGTCGACGAGGATGCGGATCGCATAGACGTCGTAGATCTCGCCGAACTCGGCGCTCTTGCGCTGCATCTTCTTCCAGATGCTGTTGATGTGTTTGGGCCGTCCCTGGAGGTCCGCCTGGATCCCGGCGTCGGCAAGGCGGGGCGCCAGCTCCGCGATCGCACGGTCGATGTAGGCCTCGCGGCCCTTTCGTCGGGTGTCGAGAAGCGTCGCCAGCTCCCTGAAGCGCTCCGGCTCCAGGACCTTGAAGGACAGGTCCTCGAGCTCCCACTTCATCTGCCAGATCCCCAGGCGCTCGGCGAGTGGGGCGTAGATCTCTTCCGTCTGGCGAGCGATCCGGAGCTGCTTCTCGGGCGGTAGCGCCGCGAGCGTGCGCATGTTGTGCAGGCGGTCGGCGAGCTTGATGAGGACGACCCGGATGTCCTCGGCCATGGCCAGGAGCATCTTGCGGATGTTCTCGGCCTGCTGCTGCTCGTGACTGTGCGTGCTGAAGCGCGACAGCTTGGTGACTCCGTCAACGAGGCGAGCCGTCTCGGCGCCGAAGCGCTCCTCGAGGTCCGAGAGCGAGTAGTCCGTGTCCTCGGGGACATCGTGGAGGAGCGCGGCCTGGACGGCCGTGGGATCCATCCCCAGGTCGGCGAGGATCTCGGCGGATGCGATCGGGTGCGTCACGTACGGCTCGCCCGAGGCACGCTGCTGGCCATCGTGTGCCTCGACGGCGAAGTCGAAGGCGCGGCCGACCGGCTCGAGGTCGGCCTGCGGATAGTGCTCGGCGATGGTTGCGAGGAGGGACGTACGGAGCGCCGGAAGATCTGGCAACGCGTTGTGCGTGGCGGTCGCGGAGGGTGGCCGGCGCGGCCCGCGCCGCCCCGTCGTGTCCGCGCCAGGCGGTCGGGTGGGGCTCGACCGCGACGACGCCGCCCCGGAGCGCGGGGATGATTCGGACTTCGTGCGGGGCGCGGCCATCGATCAAGGATAGCAGCGGGCACGTCCGATCCCGGCCGGCTGGCCGATCATGTGCGCCCAGCACGATCCGAGCCGCGGAAACCGTGTTCCGCGAGGATCTCGAGCGCCACCGCGCGCTCATCCCAGGCCAGCGGGCCGTCGTCGTAGAGGATCGACGACTCGTGGCCTTTGCCGGCGAGCAGGACCACGTCTCCCGGCCGAGCCCGTTCGAATGCCGCTCGGATCGCGCCTCGCCGATCGGCGATGAGCAGGAGGTCGTCGCCGCGCCGCCGCCCGGCCTGCTCCGCGCCGACGGCGATCTCGTCGAGGATCGCGTGCCGGTCTTCGCCGCGTGGGTCCTCATCGGTGACGATCACCAATCGACAGCGCTCACCGGCGAGGCGGCCCATCATCGGACGCTTCGCGACGTCCCGCTCGCCCGCTGAACCGAAGACAGCGATGACTCCACCGCCGCGCTCCTCCGCCGCCGGCCCGAGCTGGTCGAGGACGGTCCTCAGCGAAGCCGGGCTGTGGGCATAGTCGACCACCACCGCGAAGGGCTGGCCGGCATCCACCGACTCCATCCTGCCCGGGATGCGCTTGACGGATTCGAGCCCCGCTCGGACTGCCGCCGCATCGAGCCCCATCGCCTCACCGAGCGCAATGACGGCCAGGGCGTTATGGGCGTTGAACCGGCCCGCCAGGCGGAGCCGCAGGCGCGCAGAGCCAGTCGCGCCATGTGTGGAGATCACAAGCCCACCAGCCGCCTCATCGACCGAACCGAGCCGGACGTCCGCGCCGGCTGCCGCCCCGAAGCCGATGATTCTCGCGCCGGCCCCCTGGGCGACCGCGATGAACCGGTCGGCGGAGGGGTCGTCGACGTTGATGATCGCGCTCCGCGGCCACTCCAGGAACCGCTTGGCCGGGTTGACAGCGCCGACCGCCAGCCGCTCGAAGAGCGACACCTTGGCGTTGCGGTAGGCCTCCCATGTCCCATGGAACTCGAGATGCTCGTGGGTCAGGTTGGTCAGGACGGCCGCGTCGTAGGCGATCCCGTCAACGCGGCCAAGGGCCAGTCCATGGGACGTGGTCTCGATCAGCGCCGCCCGATCCCCTGCCTGGACCATCGCCCTGATCGCCGCCTGGAGCAGCGGGGCCTCCGGTGTCGTGGCGTGGGCGACATTGCTCTCCCGATCGCCTCCGATCTTCGTCTCCACCGTCCCCACGAGGCCCGCCGGAACCCCCGCTGCCTCGAGCGCAGCAACGGCGAGCAACGAGGTCGTGGTCTTGCCGTCGGTCCCGGTGATCCCGATGACGGCGAGGTCACGAGAGGGATCCCCGTACCACCAGGTGGCGGCAGCCGCCAGGGCCCGCTGGGATGATCGAACGATCAGTTGCGGGCCTTGCAGACCCTCGATCGGGCGCTCGACGATGACCGCCACCGCCCCACCGGCGACCGCTCGCCCGGCGAAGTCGTGGCCGTCCACGTGCGCGCCGGGAACGGCGACGAACACGCTGCCCGGGCCGACCTCACGCGAGTCGTAGGCCGGCCCTCGGACGGTTCCGGACAGCCCCTCGCCGGCAACGGTCTGCGTCCGAACGAGCAGGCCGGCGGCATCGAGGCGCGCGACCAGGTGCGCGAGGGGCCGCGGCGCGGGCGGCTCGGCCGCGGCGAGTCGCGCGCTGATTCCCCCCGGGCGGCCGCCGCTCATCGCCCTGCCATCCGGACCAGGCGCGACGTCACCCGGCCGGCCTGGTAGCGCCACGAGCGAACGATTCGCTCGTGGGCACCGCTCATCGTGACCCACCGCGCGCCGAACGATCGTTTGTGCTCGTACAGGCCGTGCGTCGGCGAACCCGGTGCCGGTTCCGCATGATCGGGCGCCACGTCGACGCCACCAAGATCCATTTCCGACCGACCCTCCCGGAGCGCCAACTGGATCGCCCGCCAGCGGAGCAGGTGCATGAGACCCGGGTGGTCGCGACGGGCCCGCGGATCATCGGCGGAATGAACCGTCGTCAGGCGACCCCCGTGCCGGTAGAGGACGAGGCCGGCGATCTGCGCGGCGTCCGTCGCGGCCACGCCGCCCGTCCCCGACCCGCTGGGCGGCGCCGCACCGCCCGCCGCCGCAGCGCCCGCTGGCGCATCGGCCACAGCCTCGAGCAGGATCAGATGGCCGGCCGCGTGGGCGCGTGTCCACCAATCGACAAAGGCGGCCCGGTCGCCGATCCGAAACCCGACGCGTTCACCGGTCGAGATGAGCAGCCGCGAGAACGCCTCGAACGCGATCCCCGGATCCGCGACCGGTGCCCGGAACAGGTCGCCGGCTGGGTCGCCGCCGCGATCGTGCCGGATCACGGCGAGGCCGTCGCGTTCCGCCGCGGCGATCCGCTGCCGGGCAGACTTGGTCAGGCCGGCGCGGATCGCTGCCTCGTCGAAGCCGGCCAGCGGCAGGGACATCCGGTGGCGCGACGGCTGGATCTCGGGGATCGGATGAAAGCCTGCGGCGCTCAGCAGCTCCGCATAGCCGGGGTCACCCGGGACCTCCGCGTCGGACGCCACGACATCCGCGCCATGCGCCGCCAGCCAGGTTGCTGCGCCCCGGAGGCGCGCGGCCATGGCCTCGGCCGAGCCGGCGGGTACGGGGCCGCGCGGGAGGTAGGCCCCGGCGCCTCCGATCAGCGGCCACGCGCGGCACAGGGCGAGGACGGCCGAACCATCGGAGCCCATGAGGAACGTCGGCCGCCAGCCGCTCGCCGTGCGGTGCTCCGCCCAGGCGCGGGACTGGTACACGTGGCCGCCGCCGACGTGGACGGTCAGGTCGTCCCACGCCTCCAGTTCGTCGGGCGTCGCCTCTCGAAAGTCGACCATTCCGGCAGGCACCGTGGGTCAATCGCCCCCGGCGAATTCGGCTGCCCCGGAGCCGGTCCCTCCGGCCAGACCACGTCGGCGACGTGCGACCCACACCCGGCTGCGCTGGGCGATGTCGTACGTGGCCCGCCCGAGGCGGCTCAGGACCAGATCCCATGCGCCGATGTAGCGGATCTCGCGACCCCCGAACCCGGTCTTGAAGTGGGCGATTCCCGCATGGGCCAGGCCCCACAGGTCGTAACTCGTCGCACCCTGCTCGCGGGACGAGCGGATCGCCTCCCACTTCAGCAGGTAGTTCGCGCGAAGGTCGGCGCCGGTGGCGGTCATGCCCCCATAGGGCTCCACGACGCGACCGCCGCTGCGAACCAGGAGCAGCGTTGCAAGCGGCTCCCCCTCGGCCGACTCGGCGAAGAGGAGGCGCGCCAGGCCCAGCGGGCGAAAGGCGTCCCACACATCGCGATACGCCTGCTCGGTTCGGATCAGGAAGCCGGCCCGCGCCGCCGTCTCCTGGTAGATGCGGTAGAAGTCACCGAGCCGGTCGCCTTCGGCGTCGACCACCCGGACCTTCGCCGTGCGGGCCTTGCTCACGTACTGGCGCCACTTCTTTCGAAGGTCGCCCCACAGTGCGCCCTCGTCGGCGCGCAGGTCGATGATCCGGCTCGCGTTGGGCTGGATCGGCGGTGCGGGATGCCAGCCGGCGCCCCGCAACGAGCCGCGGAGCGCGCCTCCCGGGTCGTGCGGACCGTCCAGTTCGATCTCCGGATCGATCCGCAGGTGCGCGACGTGCTCGGGGTGACGGCCGAGGTCGCGCCGCACCAGATCGGTGAACACCTCGACCGCGGTCGCCGTCCATGTCTCGGTCACCGGACCCCGAGGCGCGTAGGCAAATGCCCACGGCAGCGGCCGCGGGCGCCGAACCAGGACCTGGGCGCCGATCGACGTCGCGGATCCCGCGTAGCCGGTGGTGGCCATGAGCCGCACGACGGACCATCCGTTCACCGCCTTGACCGCCGCCCATGGGCTCGCCTGCAGGTAGGAACCGGGCTCCGAACGTGCAACGAAAGCATCCCACGCCGCCGTGTCGGTCGGGTCGAGCGGGTCCGTCGCCATCGGAATCGTGGCCGGTTCGACGCCGGTCTCGATCATGTCGACCGCCGACGCAGGACGATGTCACGCATGACCTCGATGGTGGACGGCAGCTCCGGGATCCGCAAGACCGCGGCGAGCCCGAGGTAGGCGCCGAGCCCGAGGCCGCCGAGGATCGCCAGCTCGAGGGCAATGAGGACCTGGTTCGGTTCCGGCCCGAGCAGGCCACCCAGCCACTGGAGTGCCAGCCAGGCCGCTCCGCCCGCCACGAAGGAGGCCAGGACCGATTGGGCGACGACTCGGCCGAGCCCGGCAAGGCTGAGGTCGGGAACGCGTCGCTTCAGAACGGCGAGCAACACCGCCGTCTCGAGCCACGCGCCGACGGCGATCGCGAGCGCCAGGCCCTGGAGCCCCAACGGACCGACGAGGACGACGGCGAGGACGGAGTTCGTCACGACGGCGAGGATCGCGGCCAGTGCCGGTGTCCGGGTGTCGCGTCGCGCGTAGAAGGCACGCGCCAGGATCGCAATGGATGCGTGCGCGGCGAGGCCGGCGAGGAAGAACAGCAGCGTGTCGGCGGTCAACGCGATGGCCCGATCGTCAAATCGGCCGTATCCGAACAGGACGGTGACGATCGAGTCGCGCAGGACCATCGCCAGGGCCATGATCGGGACCATCACGAAGACGATCAGGCGAAGGGCGCGCGTCAGAAGGCGCACGTAGTCCGTCGTGGAGCCCTTGGCGAGCTCACGTGCCATGGACGGGAACACGATGACCCCGAGCGGGACGCCGATGACCCCGAGCGGGAGCTGCATGATCGCAAACGCGTAGTTGTACGCGGTGATTGCGCCGGCACCCAGTCCGGACGCGAGCGTCGTCGCCACGATGAACGTGATCTGGTTGGCACCGAGCCCGATCGCCCGGGGAGCAATGAGGCCGATCGCCTCGCGCGTCGGGGGATCGCCCAGATCAATCGTGGCGGCGTACTGGAAGCCGCTCCGGCGGAGTGGCAGCAGCTGTACCGCGAGATGGGCAGCCGAGCCGGCCACGACTCCGATGGCGACGCCGGTGACGCCCATCGCGGGGGCAAGCAGCACGGCTCCCCCGATGATCCCGAGGTTGTAGGCGATCGGCGCGACGGCCGCCGCTGCAAACCGGTCCGTGGCATTCAAGGCGCTCGTGGCGACGGCACCCAACGCGAGAAGAATCGGGCTCAGGAGCATGATCCGGGTCAGGCTGACGGTTTGCTCCACCTGGGCGGGATCGAACCCCGGCGTGATGGCCGGGACGACGACTGGCGCCACGATGAACAGGACGACGGCGAGCGCCGCCAGGCCGACAAGCATGGCGTTGGCGATCGTCGAGACGAGGCGCCAGGCGCGCCCGGGCTGGTTGTTCGCGAGAAGGCCGGTGATGACCGGGATGAGGGCCGATCCAAGGGCCCCGGCAGCCACTAGCTGGAACATGAGGTCGGGCAGGCGAAATGCGGCGAAGAAGGCATCGAGCTCACCTTGTGCGCCGAAGATCGTGCCCATGACGACCAGGCGCGCCCAGCCCAGGGCGCGCGACGCGAGGAAGGCGATGGTGACGATCAGCCCGGCACGCGCCAGGGTATTCGAGCGGGTCACCTCGATGGTGACCCTGCGCCCGGATCGGATTCGCGTGCGCTGCGCGCTCGCGGATGCGCATCCCGGTACGCGGCTCGGAGGCGTGCCGGCGAGACATGGGTGTAGATCTGGGTCGTCGCGAGGCTCTCGTGGCCGAGCAGTTCCTGGACGACCCGCAGGTCGGCGCCTCCGTCGAGGAGGTGGGTGGCGAACGAATGCCGCAGGGTGTGCGGCGATACGCCGAGCGGGAGACCCGCGCGCCGACGCAGTCGGTCGAGACGGTAGCGCAGACCGCGCACGCCGAGCGGGCCTCCCCGATGATTCAGGAAGACCGCCGTGGGCTCCAGCATGGAGTTCGCCGAGCGAGCCGCGAGGACCGGCCTGCCGTCCTCGAGATAGGCGCGCAGGGCCAATACAGCGGGCCGGCCCAGGATGCCGATGCGCTCCTTGCGGCCCTTGCCGACGACCGTCACCTGGGCCCTCCCGAGATCAAGCGAACCGAGATCCGCGGCGGCCAGTTCGCTGATCCGCAGGCCTGCCGCGTAGGCCACCTCGACGAGCGCTCGATCGCGCAGGGCGATCGCGGCTCGTGGCACGACGCCGTCGACTCTCGTGACGTCGGCGATGTCGGCGTCGACCGCGGCGAGGAGGGCCTCCACCTGCTGCACCTCGAGAACGCGCGGGAGCCGGCGCGGCAATCGGGGTGTCGCGATGGCGCCCCACGGATCACCCGGCGCGAGACCCTCGCGAGCGGCCCAGCGGTGGAAGGAGCGGATCGCCGCCAGCCGCTGCCCGACGGAGCTCCGGGCTCCGGTCGCCCCCAACCGGCCGAGATACGCGCGCAGGTCCATGCGCGCCGGGGTCCGCCAGTCCGTGCCGCGGTCGGCGAGCCAGCTGAGGTATCCGGCGATCGTTGCCCGATACGAGCGCCGCGTGTGCTCCGACGTGTCTCGTGCGGCCAGTGCCAGGAGGAAGCGGTCGAGGGCCGGGTGTGTCCCCTGCGTCGCGTCCGCCGCGCTCACGCGTCGGCGGCGCGCCCGGCCGGCCGCGCCCGGCGCCCCGAGCCGCCGGCGCCTCCCCGGCCCGCGCCCGCGCTCGTCCGCCTGCTCCGCGATTCGCCGGACGCCGGGCGACCGCGCCGGGGGCGTGAGGCAATGGCCGCCGCATTCGCCGGCCCACCGGACAGGCTGGCGCCAATCACGACCGATTCCGGCGCGCCATCGATCGCCGCCCCACAGCGCAGGCAGATCAGCGCCTCGCCGTGACGGGCAACCGGTCCACCATCCGCGTCGTGGACGGCACCGAGGGCCTCGTGATTCGTCGTGTAGTCGCACTTGGGATACTTCGAGCACCCCCAGAAGACGTTTCCCGTGCGCCGTGCGCGTCGCGCCACCAGGTGCCCGTCTCCGTTCTTCGGGCAGACGACCTCGAACGGCAGCTGGTCGGGGGGCGGTGGGCCATCCTTCTTGATGTAGGTGCAGTCGGGGTAGCGCGAACAGCCCACGAATGGCCCGAAGCGCCCGCGCTTCGTCGCGAGGACGCCTTCTCCGCAGGTGGGACAGGGCTCGCCATCGCCGGCCATTGCCGGCGCCTCGTCGCCCGGCAGCGGTCGCGACTCCTTGTGCTCGGGAAACAGCGAGCATGCGAGGAAGCGGCCGTTCCGTCCCAGCCGGATCACCATCGGGTGCCCTTCCGAACAGACCTCGTCGGTCTCCTCGGTCGTGAAGTCACTCCGCCGAAGCTCACGCCGCTTCTCTTCGACGCGGTCCCGGAGCGGTCCGTAGAACGCGCGGAGCAGCGGGATCCACTCCCGCTCGCCGCGGGCGATCTCATCGAGCTCCTCCTCCATCCGGGCGGTGAACGCGAGATCGACGTAGTCGCCGAAGTGGGTGACCAGCAGGTCGGTCACGATCCCGGCCACGGGCTCGGGAAAGAGGCGGCGCTCCTCGACCCTGACGTAGCCGCGATCGACGATCGTGGAGATCGTGGCCGCGTACGTCGACGGCCGGCCGATCCCGTGCTCTTCGAGCGACTTGATGAGGGTCGCCTCGGTGAATCGCGGCGGTGGCTCGGTGAAGTGCTGGGTGGGGTCCACCGATCGAACGTCGACCTCGTCGCCTTCGGCGAGCGTCGGCAGGCGACGGTCCTCCTCGTCCTCCTCGGCCACGTCGTCGCGACCTTCCGTGTAGACGCGGGCAAAGCCGTCGAACAGCGTCCGGGTCACGCTCGCGCGAAGCTCGTACGGTCCGGCCGTCAGTTCCGCGGTAGTGGTCTCCATCTCCTTCGCTGCCATCTGCGACGCGAGGGCGCGCTGCCAGATGAGCCGGTACAGGCGGAGTTCCTCCGGCTTGAGGCTCCCCGCAAGCGAGTCCGGATCGCGCCTGAAGCTCGTCGGACGGACGGACTCGTGGGCCTCCTGGGCGCCCTTGGACTTCGTCTTGTAGACCCGGCCCTTGGGCATCGTGTACGGGGCACCGTAGCGCTCGCCGATGACCTCGCGGGCCTCGCCCATGGCGATCCCGGCGATCGCCGTCGAGTCCGTTCGCATGTAGGTGATGAGCCCGACCTGGCCGTCCGGCGTCGCGATCCCCTCGTACAGTCGCTGGGCAATCGACATCGTCCGCTTCGGGCTGAAACCCAACTTCCGGCTGGCCTCCTGCTGAAGCGTCGACGTCGTGAACGGTGCCGCCGGACTGCGCTTGAGCGGGCGGGTGCCGAGCTTGGTGACCATCGGCCGGAGCCCACGCAGCGCCGCCGCGTGCACCTCGGCCGTCGCACCGTCGGCGACCTCGATGGCCGCCCCGTCGATCCGCACGAGATCGGCCGTGAACGTGTCCCCCGCCGCTGTCGCCAGGGTGGCTTCAAGGGTCCAGTACTCGCGGGCGGAGAATGCGTCGATCTCCCGCTCCCGCTCAACGACGAGCCGGACGGCGACCGACTGGACTCGACCGGCCGACAGTCCACCGCGCACCTTGCGCGACAGGAGCGGGCTCAGCGTGTAGCCGACCAGGCGATCGACGATCCGTCGGGTCTGCTGGGCGTCGACCAGGTTCCGATCGATGTCGCGCGGGTTGGCAAAGGCCGCGCGAATCGCCGTCTCGGTGATCTCGTTGAAGGTCACCCGGCGCGTCTTCGCCGACGGCACGTTCGCCGCCTCGGCGACATGCCACGCGATCGCCTCTCCCTCACGGTCGAGGTCCGTCGCGAGGTAGACCGTGTCCGCGCGCTTCGCTTCTCGCGCGATGGTCTCAACCTGCTTCCGGCGGTCCTCGGAGATCACGTACTCGGGTTCGAAGTCGTGGTCGACATCGACGCCAAACTTGCCCTTGCCGGGGTTCTCCGGCAGGTCGCGGACGTGCCCGTAGGAGGCAAGGACGCGGTAATCGTCGCCGAGATAGCGCTCGATCGTGCGCGCCTTGGCCGGCGACTCGACGATCACCAGGTGCTTCGGCATCGGGCGGGAGTGTAGCACCGGGTGCTTCACCGGCCGTTGGCGGGCGTCAGGCCTCGCGAATGCGCCGGAGGAAGTCCTCGTCGATCTCCAGCTCGGCGTCGGGGCGGTCCTCGGCGGGCACCTCTCCGGTCAAGGCCGGTGTCTCGGCATCGGGAGCACCGTCCGATCCGGCCCGAATTTCGACGAAGCGCACGTTCCGGTATGGAAAGAAGAAGACGGAATCGATGTGGTCGATAAAGATCGGCCTTGTCCGCGTCATCGTCCGCAGATTCGTGCACAACATCCCGGCATCGGTCGCTGCCGGGAGCTCGAACAGGTCCGCCAGCAGCGGCTGCTCGCCGTTGAGGTGGATGACCGCGTCGCGGATCATCGTGGCGTCTAGAGCGGGCGGTAGAAGTCGATGACGAGGCGGACCCGGCCGCTCGAGACCCAGACACCAAGCCCGACGCGATCGTAGTTGGCGTTCATCAGGTTCACGTAATGGCCGCCCAGCGGGCTCCACGAGCGCTCGCTCTGGAAGAACAGGTGCGAGGCGAGGACGGCGGCGTACGGGTCACCCGAGCGGCAGCCGAGGTTCTCGGCCCACACATAGCTCGTGTAGCCCGCCGCGCGCAGCCGATCGCCGGGATTGCCGCCGCTGAAGTGGGTGCACAGGTTGTTCGTGGCGAGCTTCCTGGCATACGGGCGGCTCACGTTGGCCGAGATGCCCTCGTCGATCCACAGCGCGGCGACGCTGCGACCGCCGGGGCTGGAACAGGAACCGCTCGAGGTGACCGTCCCGCCGGTCCGCGTGCAGTTCATGAGATTCAGATAGTAGGTCTCGACCGCGCCCCAGGTTGCGTTTCCGACGGCACCGCCCCCGGAACTGCTCCTGGGGATGACCCGCACGGCCGGCTTTGGGACCGTCGTGAACGTCGCCGTGGCCGCCGCCGCGATCGGGATGCCGACGACAGAGGTCGCTCCGGCGCCGACGCTCATTGTCACCTTGGTGCCGTAGCCAAGCGCCTCGTTCATCTTGAACACCAGCACGGTGTCCTCCTCGGCCCAGCTGAGCGTCCCCTTGATGGCCGTATCCCCCACCGACGCCGACCATCCGGCCTCGGTCGAGGCTCGATCCATCGGTGTCGTGAATCGGACCGACAGAGTTGCCGACCGGTCGATGTTGGTGGTCCCATCGCGTGGTCGGAACCGCACGACCGACGGCGTCGAACCGGTGGTCAGCTCGACGGGTGCGCTGACAGCCAGCGGCGCGCCGTCGATGTCGAGGACCGACCGCGCGAGGGCGATCCGGTACGTCGTGTCCGGCGCAAGAGCGGCGTCGGGGGTGAAGATCCAGTTCTCCGCTCCGCCTCGTCGGCCCTGGCGCTCGAGACTACCGGCGAGCGGTGGATTGATGAACAGGCCCTCGCCGAGGGTGGCCGGATCGATCGCCCGGTCGAACGAGATCGCGATCGCGGCATCGAGGCCAACCGCCGAGCCGACGCTGCGCGTGGGCTCGATGCCTGCCGTGGTGGCCGCGCGCGTCAGGAACACGGCGCGGATGTCCGAGGCGGTCGGGCGACCCGAAGCGGCCAGGGCGCCTGCGTGAACCGTGATGGTGTGGAAGGTGGACGGCGCCCACGACGTCGCCGGGGTGATCGTCAACCGGGTGGCCGTGGCATCCCAGGTCAACACGAGCGGGGTCTCCGGCGTGGCGACGACCATCTCGCGGACGCTGGCGACGTCCATCTTGTCCCCGAACGTGATCGTGACCGGAGCCGCCGGCGACCGGCCGACCTCGATGACGGTCTCAGCCTCGGGTGCAATCGCGACGGCGATCGATTCGGATGGCGGCCGTGCGACGATTCCGGTGGGACGGACCAAGCCAAGGATCCCGATCCCGATGAGGCCCCCGACGCCGAGAGCCAGGCCCACGCGTGCGGCGATCGAACGACGCATGAGAACGGACACGTAGACCAGGAACAGGGCCGGCAGGGCCCTGGCGACGATCATGAACTGACGCAATACGACAGGCTCCGAGGCTTCGCTGGGGTTCGACGGCAACGAGGCTGTCGGCCGACGGCCAACCCGACGGTCGGCGGTAGGGTAGCACCACATCTTCGATTCATGTTGTCCAGGCGGGCCGCGGACCTGCACGTCACGCGGCCAAACCGCCGGTCGGCACGTACCGCCCGTACGCCCCGGCCACCAGATCCGCGGACTCCAGGCGCGTGATCGCGGCGAGGATCGTGGCCACCGGAAGCGAGGTCAGCGCCACCAGTTCGTCGACCGTGGCGGCACCCGCGAGGAGCGCCTCGGCCACCCGACGGGGTGTGCTGTCCAGTCCCTGGAGCACCGCCTCCGGGCTGGGACCGCTTCGACGCCAGGTCCCGGATCCGGCCACCGACGGCGGCGACGTCCGGTCTCCCCCGGACAGGCCGGCGGCACCCGAAAGGCCCAGATCGTCGAGCAGTTCCGGGAGGCCGGCCACGATCCGGGCCTCCGCGCTGGCCTCGCGCAGGAAGGCGAGACAGCCGGCCGACATCGGTGCGTCGAGCGCGCCCGGCACGAGAAAGCAGCCGCGGCCCTGCTCGAGCGCCCACGCGGCCGTGGTGAGGGCACCGCTGCGTGCCGGTGCCTCCACGACGATGGTCGCCTCACTGAGGCCGCTGATCAGCCGGTTGCGCCGCGGAAATGTGCCCTTGGTCGCGTGCACGTCGGGCGCAAATTCGGAGACCACCGCGCCGCCGGAGTCCACGATCGCGGCCGCGAGTCGGTCGTGCGCGGCCGGGTACAGCCGGGCATGCCCACTGCCGATCACGGCAATCGTCCGGCCGCCCTCACGGAGAGCGGCCTCGTGCGCCGCACCGTCCACGCCGACCGCCAGCCCGGAAACCACCGAGGCGCCGGCGCGAACGAGCAACCGAGCGATACGACCCGCGATCGTGCGACCGGCCGGGGTCGGTCGACGCGTCCCCACAACGGCAACGGACCGAGGGGTGGTCATGGCGGCGGCCTCACCTCGGAGGAAGAGAACGTGCGGCGGAAGCGCGATCGAGCGGAGTCGGGGCGGGTAGGTGGGATCGTCGATTGTCACGATCTCGACGTTCGCGGCGGCGAGCCCTGCCAGGATTCGATGTCGGTCCGAACCGGCGGCGGCGACCCGCGCCGCGAGGCCCGGTTCGAGCGCCCGCCCATCCCACCCCTCGCCCGCCGAGAGCGCGGCAACCGCGCGCGCTCCACCGGGGCCTCGGGCGAGGTCGAGAACCGCGCGCCCGCTCCCAGCCGCCTCGACGAGCCGCCCGAGCGTCATCGGGCCGAGCCCTTCGACCGAAACCAGCACCGCCAGCGCCTCACGTTCCTCGAGACGGGCTGCCGGCTCCCGAACCGGTCGATCATCTCCCAGCGGGCCCGCTGGGCCAATTCCGAGCATCACCCTGCCAACCGTTCGACGACCCGATCGGCAGGCGATCGGAACCGTGCGGCCTCCTCGAGATCGGCGATCTCTACCGGGTCCCGCTCCGCGAGATCGGCGATGGTGCGCGCAACGCGGAGCACGCGCTCAGTGCCGCGCCCCGAAAATCGTTCGCGCTCCGAGAGTTCGACGAGCCGATCCCGGGCCGTCGGCGACAGCCGGGTCACGCGCCGCAGCGCGCTCCCGCCAACGCGGGCGTTGGGCCGTCCCGGCGCCCGAGCCGCCTGACGGGAGCGAGCCTTTGCGATGCGCGCCCGCACGGCCGCTGAGGCCTCGGGGGCCGTGTTCGCGAGGAGGGCCGCGGGCGCAACCCGGGGCATCTCGACCCAGAGGTCGATCCGATCGCGAAGGGGACCCGAGATCCGGCCAAGATACCGATCCGCGACGCCCGGGCGACAGCGACAGCTGCGATCCAGGGCCCCCGACCACCCGCACGGACACGGGTTCATCGCGGCCACCAGCTGGAATCGTGCCGGAAAGGCTGCGGTTCGGCCGACGCGCGAGACGGAGACCCAGCCATCCTCGAGCGGCTGGCGAAGCGCCTCGAGCACGTCGCGCGAGAACTCGGGCAATTCGTCGAGGAACAGCACGCCGTGATCAGCCAGGGTCACTTCACCCGGCGAGAGGCGCGGGCCACCACCGATCATCGCGGCGTACGACGCGGTGTGGTGAGGCGACCGAACCGGGGCCGCCCGGACAAGACCGTGCAGCGGACCCTGGCCCGCCACGGAGCGCACGATCGTCGCTGCCAGCGCCTCGGCGTCGCCGAGTTCGGGCAGTAGCCCCTGGATCGTTCGAGCCAGAAGGGTCTTTCCGGACCCCGGCGGACCCATCAGGAGCAGCCCGTGGCCCCCGGCGAGGGCGATTTCGAGCGCGCGCCGGGCCTCCGCCTGACCGCGCACATCGGCCAGATCCGGGGCCACGCTGGACACGGCGTCGGCGCCTTCGGGCTTCTCGTTCGCCGATACCGACCCGTGGCCGCTTCGTGCCGGCGCTCCCGGGTCTGCACCGATGTCGATCCGATCGCGGGCAATCGGCAGGGGCCGAGCTCGCCTGCCCGCAGCCACAATCGCGGCCGCGTCGGCCAGCGTCTCGGCGGCAATCACCGCGATACCGGGCACGAGTCGCGCCTCGTCGGCTGCCGCGGCCGCCAGCACGACACCGCCCACGCCGCCGGCGGCGAGCGCCGCCACCATCGGCAACGTCCCGGGAACGGCGCGAAGCTCGCCGCCCAGGGACAGCTCACCGATGAGGGCCGGTCGCGCGCGTCCGGCCCGGATCTGCTCCGACCCGAGGAGGATCCCGATCGCGATGGCAAGGTCGAGCGATGCACCGGCCTTGCGCAGGTCGGCAGGGGCGAGATTCACCGTGATCCGCCGCGGCGGGAACACGAATCCGGCGTTCCGAATCGCGCCTCGGACTCGCTCACGAGCCTCCTGGAGAGCGGCGTCGGCCAACCCGACGATGGTCAATCCGGGCAGGCCCGGTGCCACGTCGACCTCCACACGGATCACTCGACCATGGAGGCCGAGGAGCGTTGCGGACGCGAGCGAGGCCAGCACCCCCCGAGGCTAGTTCGCCCCGCTTATCGCCCCGTTACCGACGATCTCGAGCCGGCCGGCGAATCAACGAGCCAGGACCGCCTTGGGCGCCGGCTCGGACTTGTCGACCACGCGGACGAAGTCGAGCACCGCGCGGCCGAGCGGCTGGTCCGCCTTGGTGAACATGAACGGCGAACCCGAGTTGAGCGAGCTGATCGCGCCGCGATATTCGTTGATGACCTGGAAGTCGATCGTCCGCTTGAGCGCGCCCTCGGCGTTCTTCACGTTGATCCCGGTGAACGCGTTCGAGCGGTTGAGGATCATCTTGACCTTGTCCTTGGCGTACCCGAGGTGGCCGATCGTCTCCAGGACGAGGCGCACGTTCTTGAGGCAGGACAGGTCGGCCGTCATCACCACGAACACCGTCTCGGCCGCTTCGATCACGCCGAGGTTGATGTCGTCGAGGCGCTTGTCGATGTCGACCAGGACATAGTCGTACGCCGATCGGAGCTCCTCGAGGATGTGCGGCATGTGCTCCGTGGTCACGAGTTCGGCCGTCTCCGGTGAGGGCGGCGCCAGGAGCAGGTCGATTCCAGAATCGTGCTTGACCACGACCTGCTTGATCAGGTCGATGTCGATGGCCGGGGCGGTGACGACGTCGACGATGCTCTTTTTGTCGAGACCGAGGTCCAGGAAGACGCGGTGGTCACCGAACTGCAGGTTGCCGTCGACCAGGCAGACCTTGCGACCGAGTTCGCGATGCAACGCGATCGCGCCGTTGATCGCCATCGTCGTTGTCCCGACCCCGCCCTTCGCCCCGTAGAACACCAGGAGGCGGCCCATCGGCTGGTGCCCGACCAGGTTGTCGTGCGGCGCGAACCGCGCCAGCAGGCTCTTGATCCGCGCCATCAGCTCCGCCGGGTGGAACGGCTTGATCAGGTAGTCGTCCGCGCCGGCGCGCAGGCCGCGGACCTTCTGCTCGACCTCGCGCTCGGCCGTGAGCATGATGATCGGCACGTGGCTCTCGCCACCCTCATCCTGGCGAATCTTCGTGGCCACCTGGTAGCCATCGAGCTTGGGCAGCATGACGTCGAGCAACACCAGCGCCGGCGTCTCCTGGGCCCACAGCCGCAGCCCTTCCGCGCCGTCGGCGGCGGCGATGACGTCGTAGCCCTCCTGCTTCAGCGTGTACTGGAGCAGGCGCTGGACATTCGGATCGTCGTCGACGACAAGGATCTTGGCCGCCATCGGTCGTCGGCTCCTCCTACGTGGGATCGGGCTCGGCGCCGTCGGCGTCGGCCAGGCTCGGAGGGTCGAGTATAGCCGTCATCGCGCGCCGTTCGGCGAAGGCCGAACGCAGGAAGTCGGCGATTCGCCGCTCCCACTCGGCCGGGAGCAAGTGGTGGGACCGGCTGTGCTCGGCGCCCGGTGCGATCCAGTGCTGGGCAGCGGGCCCCGCGGCAGCAGCCAGCCGACGCCCTGCGGCGATCGGCACCGTCGAGTCGGCATCGCCGTGGATCAGCAGGAGCGGTACGGGCTCGACGAGGCCGATGACACGAATGGGCTCGGTGGCCCGCAGATCCGCCCCGATCCGGCGACGCGCCGCAGCGAACAACCGCGCGGCCACGAACCCGCGCCAGGGCCCGCGTATCCGGTTGGCGACAACGAGCGGCAATTCGGGGGCGACGGAGTCGGCGATCACCGCGACGATCTGCGGTCGCGGGGCCGGCTTGCCCACGCGTGGCGCGTCCGGATCCGCGTCCGCCCCGGCCAGCGATCCGTCGCCGAGAACCGCGACGGCCGCGATCGCGGTCATTCCGCCCATCGACGTCCCGACGAGCGCGACCCGGGTGATCCCCCGCTCGCCGAGCCAGGCGAGGGCGCCGGCCACGTCCTCGACCTCGAGATACCCGAACGTCGTGGGGCCATCCTCGGAGCCACCGTGCCCCCGGAAGTCGAGCCCGAGCACGCCGGCGGTGGTGCGCAGCGGCGGCCCGTACTCGACAAGGTCGGGCGCAACCGAGCCCGTGTAGCCGTGGAGCAGGAGGATCGCTTCGTGCGGGTCGGGCCGCCATGCATCGCCGGCGGGTGTGTCCGTCGCGGGCTCCGCCGGCAGCCAGCGCGCCGCCAGACGAAGGCCGTCGCGCGAACGGATCCGGATGACTTCGCCGCCCAGGGCATCGAGCGCCGTGGCCAGCGCGTCCTCGTCCGGTGCGTAGCGCGGGGCGGCCAACAATCGATCCGCGCCGCGGCGCGCGATCACACCGAACGACGCGAGCGGCAGGGCGATGGCGGCCGCCGCGACCAGGAAGCGGCGGATCACGCCGGCGGGGTCAGCTTCCGGCGCCCGGCGTGGACCCGCCGCCGGACATGCCCTTCTGGACGAACCCGGCGAAGGGCTCGATCATCCTCGTGAACTCTGTCGGGATGACGAACTTCGTCGACGGACTCGCACCCAGCGCCTTGAGCGCCTCGAGGTACTGGAGGGCCATCGTCTTCGAGTCGACGCCGCTCGCCGCCTGGAAGATTCGCGTGAGCGCCTCGCTGAATCCTTCGGCCCGCAGGATCGCCGCCTGGCGATCGCCCTCGGCCTTGAGGATCTCGGCCTGCTTCTGGCCCTCGGCGACGTTGATGGCGGCCTGCCGGCTGCCCTCCGATTCGGTGATGACGGCGCGCCTCGTCCGCTCCGCGGAGAGCTGGCGGTTCATGGCGTCCTGCACGTCGCGCGGCGGCGTGATCTCGCGAATCTCGACGGTGGTGACCTTGCCGCCCCAGCGCTCCGTGACCTCGTCGAGCTTGACCCGCAGAACCTCGTTGATCTGCTCGCGCTTCGACAGGACTTCGTCGAGGAGGATGTCGCCGATGACGGCCCGCAGCGTCGTCGTGGCGACGCCCTGGAGGGCGCCGGGGAAGTTGACGACATTGACCACGCTCTTGAGCGGATCGCTGATCCGCCAGTAGATCAGGAAGTCGACGTTGATCGGCGCATTGTCCCGGGTGATCGTCGTCTGGCTGGGAACCTCGATGAACTGTTCGCGAACGTCCACCTTGACCGGCCGATCGATGACGGGGATCAGGAATCGAAGGCCCGGGTCACGAACCATCAACTCGCTCGTCCGACCCAGCCGGAACACGACCATCTTCTCGTACTGCTGCACGACCCGGATCGATAGATAGACGATGACGAGTGCGACCACCACCAGGAAGGCGACGATGGCGGCGACGGTCGGGAGTTCCATGGGTTCCTCCGGGCGCTACGGTTCGATCATTGTGACTGGTCAGGCTCCACGATGACGGTGAGGCCATCCATGCCGACGACCCGAACGGCGTCGCCGCGTTGCAACGGCCGGTCGTCGACGACCCGTGCCGACCACTCCTCGCCGCCGGCGTAGATCGTGCCGCCGGGCGCGAGCGGGCTGCGCACGACGCCGGACAGGCCCACGGCCAGGCCGCTGCTGCTGCCGACCAGGCCCTCGCTGGAGGTCAGCCGCCTGCTGCGCACCGCGGCCCAGGCGATGAGCCCCATGAACAGCCCGGTGGTCACCGTCATCACCCCGATCAACGGGCCCGCGACCTCGACGAACGGTCCCGTGGGATCGCCGGGCGCCGTGAACAGTGCGGAGGCGCCCAGGACGAACGCCACGAGACCGGTGACCGTCAACAGGCCGTGGCTGGTCACCGTGGGTTCGAGGACGAACAGGACGATCGCCAGGGCGATGAGCAGCAGCCCTCCGACATTCAGCGGCAGGCTCCCGAAGCCGATGAAGGCCAGGATGATCGCCAGCCCGCCGAGGATCCCGGTCACGAAGTTGGGACTCTGGAGCTCGAAGAACAGTCCGTAGAAGCCGATCGTGAACAGCAGGAACGAGATGTTCGGATCGGACAACAGGTGCAGGAACGCCTGGAACGGGTTCATTCCCAGTTCGTCGGTGGCGGCGCCCGACAGCGCGAGCGTTCGCTCGGCGCCGGCGATCGTCAGGATCCGGCCGGATGCCTGGCGGAGGACGTCCTCCAGGGAACCGGCTATCCCATCGACGGCGCCGACCTCGACCGCCTGTGAAGCGGGCGAGGACTTTGCCTCATCGACGGTGGCGATCGCCCAGTCGACCGGGCGCCCGCGCGCTTCCGCGATGGCCGTGATGTTGGCGATGGCGTCGTTGCGAACCTTGTCGCCGAGTGTCCCGGTGATGTCCTCGCCCCCTCCGCCGACCGGCGAAGCCGCCCCGATATTGGTGCCCGGCGCCATGTAGGCGAGATGGGCGGCCAGGGTGATGAACGTGCCGGCGCTCGCTGCCTTCCCGCCGGCCGGGGCGACCCACACGATCACCGGCACCTCCGCGCCGAGCAGGCTGGAGACGATCTTCTGGGTGGCATCGAGGCTGCCGCCCGGGGTATTGAGGCGGATGACGACGGCGGCCGCCCGGTCCGCCTCGGCGGCCGCGATCCCCTCGGCGAGATAGCCTGCGAGGACGTTGTCGACGATCCCGGTCGCCGGCAGGACCACGACGCGGTGGTTGCCGGCCAGTGCCGGCGCAGCCAGCCCGAGGAGGCCCAGCAGGAGCGGGGCGGCGAGCAGCGCACGAGCGATCCGACGGTGCATCTCGCACCTCCGCGCCAAGTATCGCACCTGCGACGCTCCGGCCCCCGAGCCATGTCAGCGAGCGGCGACACCTTCGAGGTGCTCGAAGACGATCGCGCTCCACGTTTCGAGGCGGTCAACGACCGCGGCGACACTGTGCGGATCGGCGAAGGACCCGCTGAGCTTGTCCGTCTCGCGAATGGTCACCGCCCGACCGGCGGCATCGGCCATGAAGACGGCACCGAGATGGACCGAGCCGACGTCGGTCGTGTCGTCGTTCAGGAGTCCCACGAACCGGAACTCCGGCTCGAAGTCGGCGTCGACCTCCTCGGCCCATTCGCGCGCCAGACCGCCGGCCAGGTTCCGATCGCCCGGATTCAGATGACCGCCCACGCCGATCGAATAGCGGTCGTGCAGGCGACGGTCGGCACCGGCACGCGTGCGCCGCATCAGGAAGTAGCCGGGACCGTCACGCACCACCAGGTACGGGATGATCTGCTTCAGCGATGGGTCCGCCTCCACCGCCGACCGCTCCCTAAACTCGCCGTGGCGCTCGACGATCGCCTCGAATGCGTTCCGATCGGCGGCTCGCAGGCCGTGCCACCCAGGCACGGGCACGACGATCGATGTCGGTACGATGAGGACGCGTTCGAGGACGGCCGGGGTGCTCACGAGGGTTCGTCGTCGAGCCGATCCCGGGCGGCCCGGAACCGCGCGGCGAGCTGCGCCTCGTCCGGTCCGTCGGGCCGCTCCAGGTCGGCGATCCACGCGTCGAGGACGACGCGAATGGCTCGCAACCGTTCCGTGAGCGCGGCGTCATTCGTCGTGGCGATCCCAGCCGCCATGGCCGCATCGCCTCGTGCCAGCCGGGTCATGTCCCGCCAGCCCGACGCCGCGAGCTCGCGGGCGACCGGCCAGTCATCCGCCACGGGTACGCCCGGCCCGCCGGCGACGGACTCCACGAGCGCTGCGGCCAGGACCAGTGGGAGATGGCTGATCGCCGCGACGACGGCATCGTGTTGCGCCGCCTCCATCCGAACCGGGCGTGAGCCGACGCGTCGCGCCACGTCCTCGACCAGGGCCGCATGCGCGTCGCTGGTCCGCTCCCCCGCTGTGCCGGAGGGACGCGCGGACGGAACGATGACCCACGGTCGATCGACGAACAGATCGGCCCGGGCTGCGGCATAGCCGCTCGTTTCGAGTCCGGCCATCGGGTGGCCACCCACGAACGGCAGTCCCAGGGCCGTCGCCCGCTCCACGATACGTCCCTTGGTACTGGCCACGTCGGTCACGACGACGCCATCCGGAAGGTGGACGTTCGCCCGATCCGCCAGGAGGTCGAGCAGCGCAAGGACCGACTGGGGCGGGGCGGCGAGAACCACCAGGTCGGCCGTACGGACGGCGTGGGCTGGGGACTCGGCGACATCGTCGAGGACGCCGTCGACGAGTGCGGCGCGGGCTCCCGCCCCGCTGGGGCTCCAGGCGACGAGCCTCGGGCGCACCGCCGGACCAACCGTTCGCTCGTGCAGGGCACGGGCGATGGACCCGGCGATGAGCCCAAAGCCGACGAACGCGACCTCCATGGTGGGAGTATGGGCGGTTGCTTGGGTGTCGATGCTAGAATCGGCGCTCGAGCCGAGATCTGGGTCGGCGGGCGTCATGGTTGCCGGGCGTCTTGCATGGAGGAAACGCATCGCGTGGTTGGCACCGCCAAGCGCATTCGCGTCCTGCTGGTGGATGACCACCAGCTGCTGACGGGTTCCCTGTCCCAACTCCTCGAACGAGAGTCGGACATCGAAGTGGTCGGCGTCGCCGGCAGCGTCGCCGAGGCCAGGGCACTCCTGCGCGAGCGGCTCGATGTCGTCCTGATGGACTACCGGCTCCCCGACGGCACCGGCGCCGACGCCACGCGCGCCGTGAAAGCGCGCTGGCCGAAGTGTCGGGTCGTCATGCTGACGGCCATCAACGACGACGAGACCGTGCTCGAGACCATCCAGGCAGGAGCCGACGGGTACCTCACGAAGGATCGTGCGGTCGACGACATCGTCGGGGCCGTCCGCGCGGCACACGCCGGCGAAACCCTGCTGCCACGCTCGGTCATCCTCGGGATCGCCCAGCGCGTCGTCGCGGCACGCGAGCGTGGCGGTGAGCGAATCCGGATTGAGCCCCTGACGCCGCGCGAGCTCGACGTCCTTCGGGCGCTTTCGGAAGGGCTGGCCACGCCCGAGATCTGCGAACGCCTGTTCATCGCCCCGAACACGCTCCGGACGCATGTCCAGAACATCATGGGCAAGCTCGGAGTGCACTCCAAGCTCGAGGCCGTGGCGTTCGCGCTGCGCCATCGGCTGGTCGAACCGCCCCGACCCGACGAGTCGCTCTACTGAGCGAGGGCGGTCGCTAGAGGGCGGTCGCTAGTCGACCCAGCCGCCCGACCGCTGGGACGGGCCCCCGTCGCGTTCCCCATTCGCCGGCCGACGTCGACGCCCGGTCCGGCGCTGGGTCGTCCGACGCTCCTCGTTGTCCTCCGGGGGACCGGGCGTCTCCGGGGGATTCTCGCGTCGCACCGCCGTCCGCCGTTCGTCCAGGCGTCGATCGACGGTCAGCAACGCTCCGCAGCGCGGGCAGCGACGTTCCTCCGCAAACAGCGACTCGAGCGGTGCAGCGGTGTAGATCTGCCGACCGCACGTCCGACAGGACAATCTCGGCATCACGCCCCCCTGTGGGGCACGAGGCCGTCTGGAAGTACGTCGGATGCGGGATGCGCGGGCGGACGCGTGCGCACGATGATGCCACGGGAGCGTCGCCACGGCGGCGCCCTGGTCACTCGGGCAGGTGGCCCACTCGCGGGCCGTGTCATCCCCCCCTGGCGCGGCCCGCATCTTGTTCTCAAGCGCTTCGTGGTCCGATCACCTCAGACCCGCGGCAGCGCCGCGAGCGCCGCCTCGACTCGCTCTGCGGGGTACTCGTAATCCTCCAGTTGCCCGGACAGGTGCCGCTCGTAGGCCGACAGGTCGAAGTGCCCGTGGCCGCACAGGTTGAACAGGATGACCCGTTCCTCGCCGGACTCGCGCGCTTCGAGGGCCTCGTCGACGGCGACCTTGAGCGCGTGGGTCGGTTCGGGCGCCGGCAGGATCCCCTCCGTGCGCGCGAACTGGACGCCGGCCTCAAAGCAGGCCCGCTGGTGGACGCTCTGCGCTTCGATCGCGCCGATGTCCTTCAGCAGCGATACCAGCGGCGACATCCCGTGGTAGCGCAGGCCGCCGGCATGGATCGGCTCCGGGATGAAGCCCGAGCCGAGGGTGTACATCTTGACCAGCGGGGTCATCTTCGCCGTATCGCCGAAGTCGTAGGCATAGACGCCGCGGGTGAGGGACGGTGCGGCCTCCGGCTCGGCAGCGATGACCCGATAAGCCCGGCCGCCACGGAATGTCCGGCCGAGCCACGGGAAGGTCAGACCGGCGAAGTTCGATCCGCCGCCTGCGCAGCCGATGATCACGTCGGGCTCCTCGCCGGCCATCTCCATCTGTTCGATCGACTCCTGGCCGATGACGGTCTGGTGGAGGAGCACGAAGTCGAACACGGAGCCGAGCGAGTACTTCGTTCCCGGATGCGTGACCGTGTCCTCGATCGCCTCGCTGATCGCGATTCCGAGGGACCCGGTGTGCGCCGGTGTGTCGGCGAGGACGCTTCGACCGTACTGCGTGTCGACGCTGGGACTAGGCACGACCTCGGCGCCGTACGTCTCCATGAGGACCCGCCGGTACGGCTTCTGGTCGTAGCTGCTGCGGACCATGTAGACCTTGATCTCGAGGCCGAACGCGGCCCCCGCGAACGCGAGCGCGCTGCCCCACTGGCCGGCCCCGGTCTCCGTCGCCAGCCGCGTGACGCCTTCCTGCTTGTTGTAGAAGGCCTGGGGGATCGCCGTGTTGGGCTTGTGGCTTCCGGACGGGCTGCCACCCTCGTACTTGTAATAGATGTGCGCCGGGGTATCGAGTGCCTGCTCAAGGCGATGCGCGCGGAAGAGCGGACTCGGGCGATAGAGCCGATACGCATCGCGGACCGGCTCGGGGATCTCGATCTCGCGCTCGGTGCTCACGACCTGCTTGATCAGTTCCATCGGGAACAACGGCGCCAGGTCTCCGGGTCCGATCGGCTGGCCGGTACCCGGATGGAGCACCGGCGGCGGCGCCTGTGGCAGGTCGGCCGCGATGTTGTACCAGGAGCGCGGGATGTGCTCCTCATCGAGGACGAACTTCGTCTGCTTCGTCATCGTCCGACCCATCGTCGTCCTCCTGTCCGTGCTGGCCTGACGATCCGTGGGGGAGCGCGGATCGGACCGCGAGCCTACCCGGAGGCGCTTCCGGCCGCAACCGACTCTTCGGACGGTCCCGTGAGCAGAGCGACGTGGAGGGGCTCGTAGCGCGCCGGGCCGCCGCCGGTCCGGCTCTCGAACAGGATGATTCGGTCCGCCCGAAACGGGGCGGCGAACCTGGCCACGGCGGCCGCTTCGGCCAGGGCGTGCACCACGGCCGGCCCGGCGCGGACGCCATCCGAGCGCGCCAGGGTCAGGTGCGCCCGAAACGGCCGATCGTCGTGGGCCCAGCCGGCCGCCGTGAGCGCCGACCCCAGGGCCGCCACGAGCGCGTCGAGTGCGGCGACGCCATCGACCACGCCCAGCCACAGGGTGCGGGGGCGGCCTTCCGACGGGAAGGCGCCGGTTCCCGCCAGCGACACGCGAAATGTCCCCCGTTCGGCCGCGAGCGCATCGACAATCTCGATCAGGGTCGGGATTCGTTCGATCGGCGTCGGCCCGAGAAATCGAAGCGTGAGGTGGAGACCGTCCATGCGGACCCAGCGAACGTCCTGCGGGTCGCGCGCTCCGTCGTCGGCGCGGTCGGGCTCGCGGCGAACGCCGCGGACGAGCTCGGCAACGGCGGCGCGCGTGGGTTCGGGAAGCGGCACGGCGATGAACAGCGACGGACCGATGCCTGGATCCGGCCGTCCCCGGGACGATCCGGGGTACGCGGGACGCCGCCCGGGGATCACCGCGGCTGCGGGTCCGGGGCTCGCTCGCGTTCCCACGCGGCACGATCGGCGAGGAGGATCTCACGGGCACGCGCGAGATCGCGCCAGCCGCGGACCTCGACCGTCTTGTCCTCGAGCAGCTTGTACGTCTGGAAGAAGTGCTCGATCTCGACCAGGCGATGCGGACGCATCTGGTCGAGCGTCTCGACATGGGCCTGATGGGCGTCCCCGACGGCCACACACAGGACCTTGAAGTCGAAACCCTTCTCGTCGCGCATCTCCAGGCCACCAACCGGCCGTGCCCAGACGTGGCAACCGGTGAAGGTCGGTTCGTCGATCAACAGCAGCGCGTCCGTGTGGTCGCCGTCATCGGCGCGGGTTCGCTCGATGAACCCGTAGTCGAAGTTGTAGTGAACGGCCGATGCCAGCACGCGATCGAGCCGAAAGACGCCGGCCGCCTCGTCGAACTCGTACTTGTTCCGGCTGCCGGCCGGAATCTCGACCACGATCTCGACGATGTCCGGGTACCGGCCCAGTGGATCGGTCATTGCCGCAACGATACCGCCATCGGCCGATCCGGCACGGCGCGCACCACGCGTCAGTCGTTGTAGAGACGCTCCTCGATGAGCTTCTCCTGGACCGTTCGGCCGCTCGGGTCGAAGGTCGAGAACTCGAAATGCTTCTCGAACTCAAGGTCGACGTTGTCCTGGCCGCCGCGATTCTTTTCGACGGAGACGATCACCCAGTCGCGGAAGCGCTGCGCCTGGTACGGGTTGAACTCGATGTTCACCTTGGCGACGATCTGGTACTTCTCGTTGAGGATCAGGATGATGTCGGCCTCGTAGTTGATCGCCGAGCTGCCGCGCAGGTGGAAGTTGCGCAGACGTGCCGCCTTGAGGCCTTCCTTGTCGGCGGCCACGATGGCGACCATCGGAACGTCCTCGGTGAGGGCGATGTCCTTGAGGCCATTGACCACGTACGTGACCTTCTCGGTCTCGTTCTCGGGCTCCGGGATCTGCGGCACCTTCTGGAGATAGTCGACGAACACGACGAGGCGGCGATCGCCCGACAGCACGCGGTGCTGGCGCACGAGGTCGCGGATGTTGTTGACGGTGCTGGCCGTCTGTGAGCCGCGCAGCAGGAACAGGTTCTGGCCGTAGCGCGCAATGCGGTCGAGGGACGGACGAAGCCGCGGGTTGTTCGCGAGGTTGGCCGCGCTTCCGCCCTCCGCGCTCCACGTTCCGAGGATCTCCTTGCGAACGTCCTGGATCTTGATCGCGCCGGTCTTGTGCGGGAGGTGGGCCAGGGCCGATTCCATCGCGATGAGCCTGTTGAGCAGGTACGGCTCATCGTGCTCGAAGCACAGGTAGAGCACGTTGGCCTGCCCGCCCGAGGCGATGTTGCGCGCCATCTGGAGCGCCATCGTCGTCTTGCCGGTGCCCTGGGCGCCGCCGATCAGGAGCAGTTCGCCCGGTCGGAGGCCGGTGCCGATCGTCTTGTCGAGGGGCGTGAAACCCAGCGGGACCGGCTGGAACTCGGAGGCCTTGCCCGAGGTGACCTTGTCGTTGAGGTCGACCAGGACGTCGAGGGCCGACAGCGGCGCCATGCTGCCGTTGTCGGTGTCCAGGCGCCACGCTGCCGGCGCGGCCTTGGCTTGATCTACGGCTTCCGTGCTCACGTGTTGGTCGTCCTCCCGAATCCGAACCATTGCTGTGCATCGTAGCACCGCGATTCGCACTGCCTCTGGGCCGCGTGTCGCCTCGGCGGCCAGCCGAAAGTACGGGCGGCCGCTCCGTTTCGGCCCGACAGCCGGGCTTCAGGCCCCGATCGGGACCTCGGCGAGTTCGTCCCAGTAGCGCACGATCGTGCGGATCCCCGTCTCGTGATTGGCGAGGACCATCGACTCGTTCGGCGCATGGGCGTTGTCGTCAGGGTTCGTGAATCCCAGCAGGACGACCGGCAGGCCCAGGATTCGCCCGAAGCTGGCGCACACGGGGATCGAACCGCCTTCGCGAATGTAGAGCGGTGCCTGCCCGAACGTCGCCTCGAGGGCGCGGGCCGCCGCCCGCGTGGCCGGATGGTCCATCGACGTGAGGCTCGGATTCCCACCGCCGAGGGACGTGACGGTCGTGCGCACGCCCGCCGGGGCGATGGCCTGGACATGGTGGCGAACCAGCTCAAAGATCCGGTCCGGATCCTGGTCGGCCACCAGGCGGCAGCTCACCTTGGCATGGGCGTGCGCCGGGATGATCGTCTTGGCGCCCTCGCCCTGGAACCCGCCCCAGATCCCGTTGACGTCGAGCGTCGGCCGCGCGCCGCGTCGCTCGAGGGTCGTGTAGCCCACTTCGCCGGCCAGCGCCGGCAGATTCAGACCCGTCCGGTACGTGTCCTCGTCGAACGGCAGGGCGGCGAGTGAGGCGCGATCGGCTGCGGACAGCTCGACAACATCGTCGTAGAACCCGGGCACCAGGATCCGACCGTCGGCGTCCTTCAGCCCGGCGATGATCCGGGCCAGGGCGTTCGCAGGATTCTCGACGGCGCCGCCGAACGCACCCGAATGCAGGTCCACTGGTGAACCGGTCACGTCGATCTGGCAGTACATCAGCCCGCGCAGGCCGAGCGTGATCGCCGGCAGGTTGCCCTCGAAAAAGCCGGTGTCGCTGATCACGACGAGATCCGCCGACAGACGGTCGCGCCTGGCCTCAAGCCAGGCGTCGAGGTGGACGGAGCTCGATTCCTCCTCGCCCTCGAAGACGAACCGGAGGTTGACCGGCAGGCGGCCGCGCGTGGCAAGCAACGCCTCCGTCGCGCGCAGGTGCATGTGGAGCTGGCCCTTGTCGTCGGCGGCCCCCCGGGCGAGCATCCGGCCATCCCTGATCTGCGGCTCGAATGGGGGCTTGTCCCACAGATCGAGCGGATCGACCGGCTGGACGTCGTAGTGGCAGTAGACGATGACGGTGGGGGCATCGCCGGCATGGAGCCAATCGCCGTACACCACCGGGTGGCCACCCGTTTCGGCGACCTCGACGTGCTCGACGCCCATGGCGTTGAGCTGTCCGGCGATCCACTCGGCGGCATGCCGGCAGTCCGGCGCGTGCTCGGGGAGCGCGGAGATGCTCGGAATCCGAAGCAGCTCCCGATACGACTCGAGACGGCGTTCGGCACTCGCGTCGAGGTACGCCTCGATGTCGGTCATCGTCGCGGGCATGGTCCCTCCGGGCTGGCACTCGGCGAGAGTGCCGCGCTTCTCCACCCCATGCCGCCCGCTCCGGGCTGCATGGGCCCTGGGTGGAGCAGGATCAGGCCGGACTCAGGCCCGTTTCGACGCCGGGTGCCGGGGCATCGGCGCCGGCGGACGGGATGCTCGGCTGCCCCTCCTTGGGCGGGAGATCGGTGAAGAGGCTTTCAAACCCCTCCGCGTCGACCGTCTCCTCGGCAATCAGCTTCTGGGCCAGGGCCTCGAGCTTGTCGCGATGCGTTTCGAGGACGTGCATCGCGCGCTCGTAGGCGCGGTCGATGATCGCGCGGACCTCCTCGTCGATCTGCTTGGCCACCTCGTCCGAGTAGTTGCGCTGCTCGCCGATCTCGCGGCCGAGGAAGATGAGTTCCTCGCGCTTGCCGAAGGACAACGGACCCAGTCGATCGCTCATCCCGAACTCGGTCACCATCCGTCGGGCGAGTTGCGTCGCCTTCTCGATGTCGTTGCTGGCGCCGGTCGTGGTATCTCCGAAAATCATCCGCTCCGAGGCGTTACCGCCGAGAAGCCCGGCGATCTTGTCCTCGAACTCGGTCTTCGACTGGAGGTACCGGTCCTCGGAGGGCAGGGCCATCGTGTAGCCGAGGGCCATGCCCCGGCTGATGATCGTGACCTTGCTGACCGGATCGCACTTGGGAAGGATGCGCTGGACCACGGCGTGTCCACCCTCGTGGTACGCGATGATCAGCTTCTCCGCGTCCGAGATGACTCGAGACTTGCGCTCGGGTCCGGCCACGATGCGCTCGAGCGCCTCCTGGAATTCGGACAGGTGGATGGTCTTCTTGTTGCGTCGGGCGGCGAGGATCGCGGATTCGTTGACCAGGTTGGCCAGATCCGCGCCGGAGAACCCGGGCGACTGGCGGGCGACGATCTCGATGTCGACCGTCTTGTCGATCGGCTTGCCCTTCGTGTGCACCTTGAGGATCGCGACGCGCCCCTTCATGTCGGGCCGATCCAGGATGACCTGGCGGTCGAAGCGACCGGGGCGCAGGAGCGCGGGATCGAGGACATCCGGTCGGTTGGTGGCGGCAACGACGATCACGTTGGTGCTCGAGTCGAAGCCGTCCATCTCGACCAGGATCTGGTTCAGGGTCTGCTCGCGCTCGTCGTGCGAACCGCCCAGGCCGGCACCGCGCTGACGGCCGACCGCGTCGATCTCGTCCACGAACACGATGCACGGGCTGTTTCGCTTGGCCTGGTCGAACAGGTCGCGCACGCGGCTGGCGCCGACGCCCACGAACATCTCGACAAACTCCGAGCCGGAGATGCTGAAGAAGGGCACGCCCGCCTCGCCGGCCACGGCCCGCGCCATGAGGGTCTTGCCGGTGCCGGGGGGGCCGACGAGCAGCACGCCGCGCGGGATCCGCGCGCCGAGACTGTTGAACTTCTCCGGGTACTTCAGGAACTCGACCACTTCCTGGAGCTCGAACTTGGCCTCGTCGACGCCGGCCACATCGGCAAACGTGACCACGGTCTTGTTGCCGAGGAACATCCGCGCCCGACTCTTGCCGAACGACATCGCCTGGTTATTCGTGCCCTGCGCCTGGCGCATCATGAAGTAGATGAACCCGCCGATGACGATGAGCGGCAGGAGACCGGTCAGGAGCAGGCCCAGCCATGAGGTGTCCGGTGCCGGCGTCGCCTCGTAGATGTCCGCATCGAGGGTCCTGTTGCCGGCGCTGGCCGCATCCTTCATGTCCTGGAAGACCTGGGTGAGGATGTTCGGAACGGTCGTGTCGTAACTGGTCGCCGGTGGGCCCGTGAGCGTCACGGTCAGCGTCTCGCCCTGGTGCTTGACGCGATCCACCTTGCCGGCCTGGACATCGGCCAGGAACTGCGAGTAGCCGACGGTGGTCGGCTGGGTGGAGCCATTGAGGACGGTAAACAGGAGCGCTGCGGTGCCGATCACGAGGACGAGCATCAGCAGGCCGTTGCGCATGAACTTGGGGTTCAAGAGGACCTCCGGGTCAGTCGGGCCGGCGACCGTGCGCCGCACCTGGGATCGAGTATAGCGGCGGGTGCGATATCGACCGCCTGACGATGGTCACACCCAGTGGTCCATACGGACGTCGAGCGCGTCCGGATGGCTACTGGCCAGGGAATCGGAACGGCCCCGTTCAGTCAGGGGCCTGTGCGCCGAGATGGGTGTCTGGTAGCGGAGGGCGGATTCGAACCACCGACCAAGGGCTTATGAGTCCCCTGCTC
>ERZ1292633.122-Hain-H41-02um-R1-122-length-105843-cov-8_pt2 | contig 84963 bp, 80 predicted proteins | sample MGYA00564406_ERZ1292633 | MGnify/ENA primary metagenome ERZ1292633 (study PRJEB36523, sample SAMEA6512639) | groundwater metagenome | collected 2019-01-08 | study: AquaDiva: Metagenomics assemblies of 32 groundwater samples
CCCCCCCCCCCCCCCCCCCCGACTCAGACAGCTCCCCATACATGGACAGCGTTTAACATCCCAGCCCATGCACACCTCCGCCCTCGTTCTCTTTTCTGGTGGTCAGGACTCCACCACCTGCCTGGCCCATGCTTTGACCCGCTATGAGCGGGTCGAAACCCTGGCGTTTGACTATGGTCAGCGTCACAGGGTGGAGCTGGACGCCCGTTTGAATGTGCTGGCGGCCATCAAAGCGCGGTTCCCGAACTGGGCCTCCAAGCTGGGCGAAGACCATTTGCTGGATGCCGGCATCCTGGGCCAGATCAGCGAAACGTCTTTGACCCGCGACACGGCCATCACCATGGAAAGCTCGGGCCTGCCCAACACCTTTGTGCCTGGGCGCAACCTGCTGTTCCTCACGCTGGCGGCCGCTTTGGCTTACCGCCGAGGCTTGCAAGTCATTGTCACGGGCGTGTGTGAGACCGATTTTTCGGGCTACCCCGACTGCCGCGACGACACCATGAAGGCCATGCAGGTGGCCCTGTCGCTGGGCATGGACCGCAAACTGCTGATCGAGACACCGTTGATGTGGATCGACAAGGCGCAAACCTGGCAGCTGGCGCACGACCTGGGCCAAAAGGCCGACCCGGCGCAAGGCGGCCAGGCGCTGGTCGATTTGATCGTGGAGCACACCCACACCTGCTACCTGGGCGACCGCACGCAGCGCCACGACTGGGGCTATGGTTGTGGCCAGTGCCCGGCTTGCCAGCTCAGAGCATCCGGGTTTGCGCGTTACTGTGCCTCGTAGGTCACCGAAGGTCGGAGGCTTCAGCCCCGACATGGGCCTGCGCCGAAGCCCCCGTGTCGGAGCTGAAGCTCCGACCTACAAAATACAGTGTTTGCCGCTTCCTTTTTACAATACAACCCATGAAGACCCCTGTTTACACCCGCGCCCAAGCGCTGCCCGAGATCCTGAAAAGCCGCATTGTCATCCTGGACGGCGCCATGGGCACCATGATCCAGCGCTTCAAACTGACCGAGGCCGACTACCGGGGCGAGCGTTTCAAGGACTTCCCCAAAGACGTCAAGGGCAACAACGAGCTGTTGAGCCTGACCCGCCCCGATGTGATCCGTGACATCCACGAAGGCTATCTGGCCGCCGGGGCCGACATGATCGAGACCAACACCTTTGGCGCGACGACTGTGGCTCAGGCCGACTACGACATGCAGCACCTGGCCCGCGAGATGAACCTGCAGTCCGCCCAATTGGCGCGTGCCGCATGCGACAAGTTTTCCACCCCCGACAAGCCGCGCTTTGTGGTGGGCGCCCTGGGCCCCACGCCCAAGACCGCCAGCATCAGCCCCGACGTGAACGACGCCGGTGCCCGCAACGTGACCTTTGAAGAGCTGCGCGCCGCCTATTACGAACAGGTCGAAGCCCTGGTGGAAGGCGGCGCTGACGTGCTGCTGGTCGAAACGATTTTTGATACGCTCAACGCCAAGGCCGCGCTGTTCGCCATTGAAGAATTCTTTGAAGCCAGCGGCCAGCGCCTGCCGCTCATCATCAGCGGCACCGTGACCGACGCCTCGGGCCGCATCCTAAGCGGCCAGACCGTGACCGCCTTCTGGCACAGCGTGCGTCACGCCCAGCCCTTGGCGATTGGCCTGAACTGCGCCTTGGGCGCCACGCTGATGCGCCCTTACATTCAGGAACTGAACAAAGTCGCGGGCGACACCTTCATCAGCTGCTACCCCAATGCCGGCCTGCCCAACCCCATGAGCGACACTGGCTTTGACGAAACCCCCGAAGTCACCAGCCGCCTGCTGCACGAATTTGCCACCGAAGGCCTGGTCAACATCGTGGGCGGCTGCTGCGGCACCACGCCCGACCACATTGGTGCGATCAGCCGCGCCGTGGCACCGCTGGCCCCGCGCAATGTGCACGGCGGGTTCTTCTACAAAGAAGCGGCCTGAGCATCAGGCGGTCTCTGTGGGAGGCCGCCCCTGCGGCCGAATGCATGCTGTAGTGTGGCGACCATTCGCGAGCAGGGGGCTCGTTCTCACAAAAGTTTTGCAGGTCGGCGGCTTCAGTCCCGACATGCAATTTCAATTTTCCAGCAGCATCCGCCGCAACTCAGCCACCTCTTGCGGGCTCAGCCCAATCGCCCCGTGCAAATAGTCGGTCATGCCGCCATGCTGCGCGTCCACCGCCTCAAAAGCCGCATGCAAAAACTCGGGCTGCACCTGCCACAGCACTTGCATCACATGCGGGTGGCCCTTGCCTTCCAAGCTCGGGTCGCGCCGGTACAGCTGGTTGGTCAGCAAATAGTCGTGCTCGATCGTGTCTCGGTCCACGCCCAGCGCTGACAGCAGCAGTGCCGCAGCAAAACCGGTGCGGTCCTTGCCAGCCGTGCAGTGGAACACCTGGGGTGTGGGCTGCTCCAGCAAATGCTTCAAAAACCGCCCGTAGGTGCCCGCGTTGTAGTTCACAAAGTCGCGGTAGGTCTCGCGCATCAGCTCGACCGTCTCTTCGGTGCTGGGCACCACGCCTTGCGCCACCAGCGCCTGCATGCGGGCGATCACCGTGGGCTCGATCGTCAGGGCCACGCGCTCAACGCCCGGAATGTCATAGGGCGTGGCGGTGTATTCGGCCACACCGCGAAAGTCCAGGCTGTGCCCCACATTCAGTGCCTGCAAACGCGTCACATCGGCATCGGTCAAGCCCGCCAGATGGTCGGAGCGAAACACCTGACCACGTCGCACGCGTCGCCCATCTGCGGTCAGGTACCCCCCTAAATCGCGGAAGTTGGAAGCGCCTTGCAGGGTGAACGGTGTAGGGAGTGATGTGGGCATGACGTGCTTGAACAAAAAAACAGCTTTGATTGTGCCCAGATGGCGCAAAAGGTCTGTCACCTCCAGGAAAAGGCCATAAAGTGATTAAAAATAGAAGTTCTTCCCCGCCCTTTAACCAAGAGCCCCTGCGAGCCCAGCTTGGATAAGAAAAAACTCTCCGAAAGCGACATCTGCGACAAGTTCATCCGCCCCGCCATGGAGCAGGCCGGATGGCACGGGCTCGATCAGATTTACCGCGAATTTCCGCTGAGGGCCGGGCGCGTCAGCGTGCGCGGCAACAAGGCCCACCGCGACCAAAGCACCGTGCTGCGGGCCGACTACGCCTTGTTCTACAAGGCCAACATCCCCATCGCGGTGGTCGAGGCCAAAGACAACAACAAGCCCATGGGCTCGGGCATGGCACAGGCCATCAACTATGCCGAGCTGCTGGGCGTGCCCTTTTGCTTTGCCAGCAATGGCGACGGCTTTGTGTTCCGCGACGCCACGCTGGCCGATGGCGTACTGGAGAAAAACCTCAGTCTGGAAGAATTCCCCTCGCCGCAAGACCTGTGGGAGCGCTACTGCGCCTGGAAGGGCTGGACGCCCGCTGTGCGGCAAGTCACCGAGTTCGACTACGCGCCCAGCAAAACCCCGCGCTACTACCAAATCAACGCCATCAACCGTACCGTTGAGGCCATTGCCCAAGGTCAAAACCGCGCCATGCTCGTCATGGCCACAGGCACCGGCAAGACCTACACCGCATTCCAGATCATTTGGCGCTTGTGGAAGAGCGGTGCCAAAAAACGCATCCTGTTTTTGGCCGATCGCAACATCCTGATCGACCAGACCATGGTCAACGACTTCCGGCCTTTTAAGGGCGCGATGGCCAAGCTCAGCCCCAACGCCAAGGGCGTGGAGCGGGTCGATGCGCAAGGCCTGATCACCGTCGAAGACGTGGATCTCGCCGTCAACAAAACCACCAAGCTGGTCGACAAAAGCTACGAGATTTACCTCTCGCTCTACCAGGCCGTCACCGGCACCGAAGAAGAGCGCAACATCTACAAGCAGTTCAGCCCCGACTTTTTTGACCTGATCGTGGTGGACGAGTGCCACCGTGGCAGCGCCAACGAAGACTCGGCCTGGCGCGAGATCCTGAACTACTTCAGCAGCGCCGCACAGGTGGGCCTGACGGCCACGCCCAAAGAAACGCAAGACACCTCCAACAGCGACTACTTCGGCGAACCCATCTACACCTACAGCCTCAAACAAGGCATTGAAGACGGCTTCTTGTCGCCCTACAAAGTGGTGCGGGTGGACTTGGACAAAGACACCTTTGGCTGGCGGCCCACGCAAGGCATGACCGACAAGCACGGCCACCTGATTGAAGACCGCATCTACAACGCCACCGACATGAACCGCAAACTGGTTCTGGAGCAGCGCGACGAGGTGGTGGCCGCTAAGATCACCGAATACCTCAAGGCCACCGACCGCTACGCCAAGACCATCGTGTTTTGCGAAGACATCGACCACGCCGCCCGCATGCGCCAGGCGCTGGCCAACGCCAATGCCGACATCTGCAAAGACAACCCCAAGTACGTGGTGCAGATCACAGGTGACAACGCTGAAGGCAAAGGTCAGCTCGACAACTTCATCGACCCCGAAAAAATCTACCCAGTCATTGCCACCACCTCCAAACTCATGAGCACCGGGGTGGATGCGCAAACCTGCAAGCTCATCGTGCTGGATCAAAACATCAAGTCCATGACGCTGTTCAAGCAAATCATTGGCCGGGGCACCCGCCTGCGCGAAGACCTGGGCAAAACCTGGTTCACCATCCTCGACTTCAAACGCGCCACCGAGCTGTTTGCCGACCCGAAGTTCGACGGCGAGCCGGTGCAGATTTACCAGCCCAAAGGCGATGAACCCGTCAACCCGCCTGAAGAAGCAAGTGCACCGGGTGTCACTGATCCATTGGCCCCAGGTCAGCCCGACCCGTTGGGCGAGCAGCCCGGCGGCCACACCGCACCCGGTAGCGGCGGTGACAACGGCGAGCCCAAGAAATACGTGCTCGGCGGTATGGTCACCGTGGCGGTGGCCCGCGAGCGCGTGCAATACCTCAGCGCCGACGGCAAACTCATCACCGAAAGCCTGCGCGACTACACCCGCATCAACCTGGCCAAGCAATACGACTCGCTCGACAAGTTTTTGCAAGCCTGGAACGACGCCGACCGCAAAGCCACATTGGTCGAAGAGCTTGAAAAGCAAGGCGTCTTGATCGAAGCACTGGCCGAAGAAATTGGCAAAGACCTCGACCCCTTTGACCTGCTGCTGCATGTGGCCTACAACCAGCCGCCCCTGACCCGCCGCGAACGCGCCAACCGCGTCAAAAAACGCAATACCTTCACCCAATACGGCCCGGTGGCCCGCAAAGTAATCGGGGTGGGACGCAACCCTCTAAATCATCCCATAAAGTTGATTAAAGTTGATTTATCACGTCCGTGATGCATAATACCCCGCCTATGCAAAAAGTTATCCACAGCGAAAACATCAAGCAAACGTTGCAAGCGCGTGGGTGGAAGCAAAAAGACCTGGCCGAAGCGCTGGGTGTCACGGCGCAGTCTGTCACCAACTGGCTTAAGGGATCAGACTTTCCCCGGCCCGACAAATTGCTCAAACTGGCCACCACCTTGCAGCTGGGTTTTGACAAGCTGGTTAAAACCGAAACTGTCGGCCAGCCCGTGGTGGCTTTCCGTAAAAAAGCGGGAGCCAAGACCACGGACGTCCACATTGACAAAGCCATGGTGATGGGTGCCTTGCTCAAGGCACTGGTGCCGTTCTTGCCACCCATGCCGGCCTTGCGTCTGCAATTGTCTGCACCCAGCACCGATTACGAGCCTTTGCAGGCTGTGGTGAGTCAAGCTCGTGCGCGTTTGGGGCTGGGTGAAGAGGCTGCAGTGGCCTACCAAGACCTGATTGGCGAGTTTGGGGCCAATGGTGCGGTGGTGGCGCCCGTGCTCTGGGGCCAAAAACAAAACCACAAAAATGCACTGCATATCTTGCTGCCACAAGAGAACGTCACGTTCATCTTTCTGAATCTGGACACCTATCAGGAAGACTTCAAGTTCTGGATGGCGCACGAGTTGGCGCATGTGTACACGCCGGATTTGGCAGGCAAAGATGCAGGAGAAGACTTCGCCGATGCCTTCGCCGGAGCTTTGCTGTTCCCTCGGGCGGTGTCACGCAAGACTTATGAGCACGCCAGGACTGGCAACAAGACGGCCGAAGCCAAGGTCTTGACGGAGCAAGCCAAGGCATACGGTATTTCTCTTTTCAGCGTGTTTTCTGAGGTGAACCGGTATGCCCATTCGCAGGGTTTGCCGCCACTGCGCCACACGGATGAGCAAATCCATCAGATGCGCCAAATCCAGCGTGGAAAAACAATGAGTGAAGAGTTGTTTGCACCCGTGCCGACAGAGCCCGGGGCATACATCGCTGCAACGAAGAACACCTTCAAGAGTGCGTTTTTCGAGTCGTTGCAACGGATGATAAAAATCAAAGAAACAGGGACGGGCTATATCCAACAGGTGATGGACATACCCATGCAAGACGCTATGGCACTGCATGGGGAGTTGAGCCATTGACAACGCTTGTTCTGCTTGACACCAATACTTACCTTCGGTTGGCCAAGCGGGTAAGGCCATTTGTTGGGTTGGAGTTCGGGCAGGTGCCGTATGTGCTGACCATCCTCAAAGTCACCGAAGACGAGGTGCACCGTAATCCGCATCTACAGTTTCGCAATCCCTGGTTTGATCTGACTGAACATGCGCAGGAGCGCATGGCCAAACAGGTCAGGTTGACGACTTCTGAAAAGGCGCAAATTGCAGCGGCGCAAAGCGTTTTACTGGGCTGGGTGCGCATGGATGTGGACAGGTTCACATCTTATGGACGGTCACCACCCGGAGAGGCTGATTGCTGGCTGCTGGCGTTTGGGCAAGTCAGGCCTGCTGTTGTTGTGACCGATGACTTGGGCATGCACGAGTTGGTCAAGGATTTTCCGGGCATCAAGGTTTGGCATGGATACGAGTTGCTGGCCAAGCTGCGGACCGCCAAGGTTGTAGATGATGTGTTGGTACGTGACATCTACCAAGCATTAGAAGCAAATGGGGATCTGACCAGAACCTGGCGCGAGGCCAAGCACAAAGTATTCATGAAAATCTTTGGCTCAGGTCCAAGGGACTGAGCAGTTAAAATCTCCCCTTCCCCAAGGAGCGTTGCAGCCCGCCGCCGCCCAGGCGCAGCAGGTCAGGCTTGGGGTTTGTCCATTGCCCAACGACGCTCACCTGTAAGCCCAAGGTGAGCCTGTGTCTGTTGTTGCGTCCAAATCCGTTTCCGTGCCCCCGATGAAGTTGTCCGGTCTGGAGCCTGTCTCCATCGGTGAGGCGGCGCTGTTTGTCAACGTCGGCGAGCGTACCAACGTGACCGGCTCCAAGGCCTTTGCCCGCATGATCTTGAACGGCGAGTACGAGCAGGCCCTGGCCGTGGCGCGTCAGCAGGTCGAGAACGGTGCGCAGGTGATCGACGTGAACATGGACGAAGCCATGCTCGACAGCCAGGCGGCCATGGTGCGGTTTTTGAACCTGATGGCCGGTGAGCCCGACATCGCCCGCGTGCCGGTCATGGTGGATTCGTCCAAGTGGACGGTGATCGAAGCCGGCCTGCGCTGCATCCAGGGCAAGGGCATCGTGAACTCGATCAGCATGAAAGAGGGCTTGGAGGAATTCAAGCGCCAGGCCAAGCTGGTCAAGCGCTATGGCGCGGCGGCGGTGGTGATGGCGTTCGATGAAAAAGGCCAGGCCGACACCTACGAGCGCAAGGTCGAAATTTGTGAACGCGCTTACCGCGTGCTGGTCGATGAGGTGGATTTTCCGCCCGAAGACATCATTTTTGACCCGAACATTTTTGCGATTGCCACCGGCATCGAAGAGCACAACAACTACGCGGTGGACTTCATCAACGCGACCCGCTGGATCAAACAAAATTTGCCGGGTGCCAAGGTGTCGGGCGGCGTGTCCAACGTGTCTTTCAGCTTCCGCGGCAACGATCCGGTGCGCGAAGCCATCCACACCGTGTTCCTGTACCACGCCATCCAGGCGGGCATGGACATGGGCATCGTCAACGCGGGCATGGTCGGCGTCTATGACGACCTGGAGCCTACGCTGCGCGAACGCGTGGAAGACGTGGTGTTGAACCGTCGTCCGGACGCCGGTGAGCGTTTGGTGGAAGTGGCCGACAGTGCCAAAGGCGCCGCCAAAGACGAGAGCACCAAGCTGGCCTGGCGCGGCACGCCTGAAGCGCCCGTGAGCGTGGCGCAGCGTCTCTCGCATTCGCTGGTGCATGGCATCACCGACTTCATCAGCGACGACACCGAAGAGGCCTACCGTGCCATTCTGGCCCAAGGCGGGCGCCCGCTGCATGTGATCGAAGGCCCGCTGATGGACGGCATGAACGTGGTCGGCGACCTCTTCGGCCAGGGCAAGATGTTCTTGCCACAAGTGGTCAAGAGCGCGCGCGTGATGAAGCAGGCCGTGGCGCATTTGCTGCCTTACATCGAGGCCGAAAAACTGGCGCAAGCCGCCGCCGGTGAAGACGTCAAAGCCAAGGGCAAGATGGTGATTGCCACTGTCAAAGGCGATGTGCACGACATTGGCAAAAACATCGTGACCGTGGTTTTGCAATGCAACAACTACGAAGTGGTCAACATGGGCGTCATGGTGCCTTGCCACGAAATTTTGGCCAAGGCCAAAGCAGAAAACGCCGACATCATTGGCTTGTCGGGCCTGATCACGCCGAGCCTCGAAGAGATGCAGTACGTGGCCAGCGAGATGGAAAAAGACCCGTACTTCCGCGAGCGCCAGATGCCGCTCTTGATTGGCGGTGCCACCTGCAGCCGCGTGCACACCGCTGTCAAGATCGCGCCCAACTACAGCGGCCCGGTGGTCTATGTGCCCGATGCTTCGCGCAGCGTGAGCGTGGCGCAAGGCCTCTTGTCCGCGCAAGCGAGCAGCTACATTGCCGAGCTGAACCTGGATTACACCAAGGTGCGTGAACAACACGCCAACAAAAAACAAACCCCCATGTGGACGCTGGCGCAGGCCCGCGCCAACAAGACGCCGATCGACTGGGCCAAGGGTGTGCCCGCCGCGCCCAAGTTCGTTGGCCGGCGCGTGTTCAAGAACTACGACTTGGCCGAGATCGCCCAATACATCGACTGGGGCCCGTTCTTCCAGACCTGGGATCTGGCCGGACCTTTCCCCGCCATCCTGGATGACGAGGTGGTGGGTGAGCAGGCGCGCAAGGTGTATGCCGACGGTCAGGCCATGCTGCAAAAGATCATCGACGGCCGTTGGGTCACGGCCAACGCCGTGCTGGGCCTGTACCCGGCCAACAGCGTTCATGATGACGACATCGCGCTGTACACCGACGAGTCTCGCAAGCAGGTCGCCATGACCTGGCGCGGCCTGCGTCAGCAGACCGAAAAACATGTGATCGATGGGGTCATGCGCCCCAGCCGCTGCCTGGCCGACTTCGTCGCGCCGCAAGGCACAGCGCCAGACCATGTGGGTGTGTTCGCTGTCACCGCCGGCATTGGTGCCGACAAACGCGCCGCCGCTTTTGAGGCCGCGCACGACGACTACAGCGCCATCATGCTCAAGTCATTGGCCGACCGCCTGGCCGAAGCGCTGGCCGAATGCCTGCACAAAAAGGTGCGTACCGATTTGTGGGGCTACGCCACAGGCGAGGCGCTGAGCAACGCAGACCTGATCGCCGAAAAGTACCAGGGCATCCGCCCCGCACCCGGCTATCCGGCCTGCCCCGACCACAGCGCCAAAAAGGCGATGTTCGAGTTGCTGCAATGCGAAGACATCGGCATGGGCCTGACCGAGAGCCTGGCCATGACGCCGGCGGCCAGCGTGAGCGGCTTTTACATTGCCCACCCCGAAGCGCAGTATTTCAACGTCGGTAAAGTCGGCGACGACCAGGTGCAAGACTTGGCAGAGCGCAGCGGTGTCGAGGTGAAAGACTTGCAGCGTTTGCTGGCGCCGAATCTCTGACGCAGCGATGACACAGCGATGACACAGCGATTTGCCGGTGACAGACCGGCACTTTTTCTTGTGCTTTTCGGATAAAGTGCCCACGCACAACCAGGGAGGTGTCACATGAAAACCATTGGCCTGATCGGCGGGATGAGCTGGGAATCGACGGTGCCGTATTACCGCCAGATCAACGAAACCATCAAGTCGCAACTGGGTGGTTTGCACTCGGCCAAGCTGGTGCTGGTGAGTGTGGATTTTCATGAGATCGAAGCCCTGCAACGCGCGGGTGATTGGGATGCGGCCGGTGCCGCAATGGCCCAGGCGGCGCAGGCGCTGGCTGCCGCAGGCGCTGACTTGGTGGTGCTGTGTACCAACACCATGCACAAGGTGGCGCACCACATCGAAGCAGCGGTCAACATTCCGCTGTTGCACATTGCCGACCCGACGGCTGCCGCATTGAAGCAAGCCGGGGTGCAACGCGTGGGCCTGCTGGGCACACGTTTCACCATGGAGCAAGCCTTTTACCGCGACCGCCTGACCGAGCAACACGGCTTGCAGGTCATCATCCCCAGCGCCGATCAACGCGAGTCGGTGCACCGCATCATTTACGAAGAGCTGTGCCTGGGCACCATCCGCGCTGAGTCTCGCGAGGTGTATCGCCAGGTCATGGCCTCGCTGGTGGCGCAAGGCGCGCAGGCCATCATTTTGGGTTGCACCGAGATTTCATTGTTGGTCAGCGAGCAAGATAGCACGGTGCCGCTGTTTGACACCACCGGCTTGCACGCACGCGCCGCCGCCATGCAGGCTTTGGGTCTTCTTGGGTAACTGGCGCTGGTTACCAACGCAAGCAGCGCGCGCCCAGCGCCGCGCCCAGCAGGCTGACCAACAGCATGCCGCCGCCATACCAGGCGGTGAAGAAGGTGAAGGTGGTTTCGGTGCAATGCAGCGAATACAGGCTGGCAGCCACGCTGGCGGCCATCCAGCCCGCAGCGGCACCGGCCAGTGCCGGGCGGGTGGGGGCGAGTTGGCGCAAGGCCCACAGCAAGGCCCCCAGCACAGGCAAAGACAAACCCAGAATGCTCAGTGAGCAAGCCTGCCACGAGGCACCCAGCCACAGGTCCGCGCGGGTACCGGGCGTGGCCTGAAGCGACTGGACCAGGCCCAGGCTGGTCATGGCCAGCATCGACAGGCTCAGACCCCAAAAAGTGTGGCCTGCATTCAAGCCTGGGCGAGCCAGTCGCAGCAGACCCAGCGCGCTGAAAATCATCAACGAGGCCAGCCACAGCATTTTGGTGATGAAGGCCGGGTGGCGTGCCATGTCGCTCAGGGCCGGGTTGATGCCAAAAACCAGCACCACCAGCAGGCCGCACACGGCGGCAGCCCATGCCAAGGGTTGTGCCAGTTGTTGGCGCACGGGTTTGTGGGTGGGCAAGGGGTCGCTGGCCAACAGGCCGATCAGGTCTTGCGTTTTCATGTTCGGACTCCCCATTTGGCGATCAAGGTTTTCAAGCCCCGGTGAATGTTCACTTTGACGGCTGACTCGCTTTGGCCGGTTCGCTCGGCGGTCTCACTGATCGACAGGCCGTGCAGCCGGGTGTGCTCAATCGCCTCACGTTGGCGTGCAGGCAAACCGGCCAGCAGGGTGTCCAGATCTTTATGGGCATCGCTGGCGTCTTCTTCGCTTTCCACCGCCAAGGTGTTGGCCCAGTCGTCGATGTCGTCGTGCAGGTGGCCGCGCCGCCCATGGGCGCGCAGGTGGTCCACCCATTTGTAGCGCGCAATCGCGTACATCCAGGCGGTCAAGGGCTGGTCGCTTTGGTAGGTGTGGCGTTTTTGATGGATGGCCATCAGGGTTTCTTGCACAAGGTCCTCAACGTCGCTGGGGTGGGATAACAGTCGTTTCTTGAAAAAGCTGCGCAGGTAACCGCTGATCAGGTGCAGCACCCGTTCATAGCTGGGCGTGTCGCCGTCAAGCGACGCCGTCCACAGCGCATGCAGTCTGGCTTCGATGGTGTGCAGGCTTTCGCTCAAGTCAGTTCGTCCAGCAGGTTGAAAAAGTTACTGACAAAAAAGAAATTTTTAGACTTCATTTTTTGTAACTTTTGAATCGGTCTGAGCGGATTACACCATGACTGCAACGAGCCCGTAACCCCGTGGTGTCGGGCCAAGCGGTTGATTCAACCCCTTATCCATTCAGGAGAATTTCATGAACAAGCAACAACTTTTTTCTCTCGCCCTGGGCTCTGCTTTCGCCGCTGTGGCGGTCATGCCCGCGCAAGCTGCTGGCAACCCGTTTGCTGCCAAAACACTGGATGCCGGTTACCAAGTCGCTCAGGCCGACACCAAAACCAAAGAGGGCAAATGCGGTGAAGCCAAGTGCGGCGCGGACAAAAAAGCCACCAAGGCCAAAGACGGCAAGTGTGGCGAGGCCAAGTGCGGTGCCGACATGAAAGACGGCAAGAAAAAAGACGGCAAGTGCGGTGAAGCCAAGTGCGGCGCTGACAAAAAATAAGTCCACCGGCCACGCGATGCCCCGGCGCCTGGCGCTGCGGGCATGGCGTTCAACGCATTCAACAGAGACTTGCCATGACCAAAATCGACACATCGATGCGTCCTGTCCAAGGGGCGGGGCTGGGGTTCCGGCGTGAACTGATCGGCGCACTGCAACAAGGCGTGCCCGACGACATCTGTTTTTTTGAAATCGCGCCCGAAAACTGGGCCGGCATGGGGGGCCGATCTGCGCGGGATTTGCGCGCTTTCACCGAGCGTTTTCCCTTTGTCTGCCATGGCCTGTCGCTGTCGTTGGGGGGCTCTGGCCCGCTCAACGAAGAGCTGGTGCGCCGTACCCGCGACTTCATGCGTGAACACGGCATCGGCCTGTTCACCGAACACCTGTCCTGGTGTGCCGACGACCGCCACCTGTATGACCTGCTGCCCCTCCCCATGACCGAAGAAGCCGTGCGCTGGACGGCAGAGCGCATCGCCCGGGTGCAAGACATGCTGGGCATGCGCATTGGCGTCGAAAACGCCTCGACCTACATCGCGCCACCGGGCGCCGAAATGACCGAGCCCGAATTCATCCGCGCCGTGGTCGAGCAAGCCGATTGCCTGCTGCACCTGGATGTGAACAACCTGTACGTCAACAGCCAGAATTTTGGCTATAACCCGCACGCCACCTTGCAACAGCTGCCGCTGGAGCGCACCTGCTATGTGCATGTGGCGGGCCATTATGTCGAGCCTGATGGCCTGGTGATCGACACCCACGGCAGCGCCGTGATCGACCCGGTGTGGCAACTGCTGCAAGCGGCTTACCGCTACATCGGCAGGGAGGTGCCCACCTGTTTGGAGCGCGACTTCAACATCCCCGATTTGCAGACCCTCACACACGAGGTGGCGCACATTGGCCACCTGCAGCGTGAAGCCACTGGCATGGACCACCGGAGGACCGCGTGATGCAAGCGTTTCAACAATTCCAGCACGACATGGCGCAGCACCTGCGTGACCCGCACCACACGCGCCGCCCGGTGGGTGTGCCGCAGCGGCGCATGGCGGTTTACAACGAACTGCTGTTCAACAACATTTGCGGCTTTGTCGACAGTTGCTTTCCGGTCAGCCGCCAACAGCTGGGCGAGGCCCGCTGGCGCAGGCTGTGCCGCACCTTCTACCGAGACTGGCCCTTGCACACACCTTGGTTTCGCGAGATTCCCCGTGAGTTTGTGCGCTACCTGAGCGAGGGCCGCATCGCACAACCGCTGCCGCGTTGGCTGCCGGACCTGGCCCGGTACGAATGGGCAGAACTCGCCGTCGATGTGATGGCCGTCACCGTGCCGGCGCACGATGCGCAAGGCGACATGATGCAGCGGCCCGTGCTGCTCAACCCCGCCCGCATGGACGTGGTCAGTCTGTGGCCCGTGCACCGCATCGGCGCGCAGTGGCAGCCGCGCCAGCCGCAGCCCACGTTTTTGGTGGTGTTTCGAGATGCCCAACTTGGTGTGCAGTTCAGCGAAATCAACGCCGTCACCGCCCGCTTGTTGGCCTTGCTGGAGACGGGCTTGACCGGTCAGCAGGCCCTGGCCCAACTCGCGCACGACATGGCGCATCCCGACCCGCCAGCGCTGCAAAGCTTTGGTGAACAACTGTTGGTCAGCCTGCGTGCGCAAGGCGTATTACTGGGGACATTGAAATGAATCAAATTTGCAATCTCGCCCTGCAGGGCCTCAAGGTCCTGGACACTTTGGGCCTGTGGCTGGGGCTGCTCAGCTTGCGGCTGCTGTTGGCCTGGGAATTTGGTGAGGCCGGGTTTGAAAAACTCCACGGCAAGAACTGGTTTGCCGACATCCAGGACCAGTTCCCCTGGCCCTTCAACCTCATTCCCGCCGACCTGAACTGGGTGCTTGCCACAGGCTTTGAAGTGGTGGGGGCCATCGCCCTGGTCGTGGGCTTGGGCACGCGGTTCATGTCGGCATCGCTCATCGTGCTCACCGTCGTGGCCATCTTCAGCGTGCATTGGCCTGAGTCCTGGTCCACCTGGGGCGAGTTGCTCAAGGGCTATGCGCTCAGCAACGATGGCCATGGCAACTTCAAACTGCCCGTGATCTACATCGCCATGTTGCTGCCCTTGGTGTTCATGGGGCCGGGGCGTTTGTCGCTCGATGGCTTGATTTTCCGGATGGCCTCGTCGCGCCATCGGAATGCTCTACAGTTTGCTCCTTAAAACGCCATGGGCCGTGAGTCTGCCCATGCTTTCACCGAGCAGGGAATCATGCATTTCAACCCAACCGCCATCGCAGCATCCGACATATCCACCCCGTCTTCAACGTCCCCCGTCCGGTGGAACAGGCGGCAGTCGCTGGGTGTGTTGGCGGCAGCGGCCATGCCCGCCTGGGCGCAAATCGCCAAACCTTCCTGGGCTGACACCGAACGCGTCGCACGCGGCCAAACCGTGTACTTCAACGCCTGGGCAGGCAGCGAGCGCATCAACGCCTATCTGCAATGGGCGGCGGCTCAGTTGCAGCGCGACTTTGGCGTGCAGTTGCAGCACGTCAAGATCAGCGACGCGGCCGATGTGGTCAAGCGCGTGCGCGCCGAAAAGCAGGCCGGTCGCCAAGACACCGAAGGCACGGTGGACCTCATCTGGATCAACGGTGAAAACTTTGCCGCGATGAAGCAGGACGGCTTGCTGGCCGCGCCGTTCGCCGCCAGCCTGCCCAACTTTCAATGGGTCGACACGGTGGGCAAGCCCACCACGCTGGTGGATTTTTCGGTGCCCACCGATGGCCTGGAGTCGCCTTGGGGCATGGCCCAGCTGACATTTTTTGCCGACAGCAAGCGCCTGCCCAAGCCCCCGCAAAGCATGGATGAATTGCTGGCGCTGGCGCGCACGCAACCGGGGCGCATCACCTACCCGCGGCCGCCCAACTTCCATGGCACCACCTTCATCAAGCAGGCGCTGATCGCGCAGGCCCCGGATGTGAAAGCGCTGGCCCAGCCGGTGACGCCCGCTGCGCTGCAGGCGCAAGCCGCACCGTTGTGGCGTTTCCTCGACGCATTGCACCCGCAGCTGTGGCGGGGCGGCAAACAGTTTCCGCAAAACGCGGCGGCTGTGCGTCAGATGGTGGCCGATGGCGAGTTGCTGATGGGCCTGACTTTCAACCCCAACGAAGCGGCCAACGAGATCGCCGCCAAGCGTTTGCCCGCGACGGTGGTCAGCTGGCAGTTCGCCAAGGGCACCATCGGCAACACGCACTTTGTCGCCGTCCCGTACAACGCGCCCAGCAAGGCGGGCGCACAGGTGGTGGCCAACTTTTTGTTGTCGCCCGCCGCGCAAGCGCGCAAGGCAGACATCGACGTGTGGGGCGATCCCACGGTGCTCGATGTGGCGCGCCTGCCCGCCGCAGAGCGCGCACGCTTTCAGTCGACCCCGCGTGCCGGGCAACTGGCCCACAGCGTCCCCGCCCTGCCCGAGCCCCACGCCTCGTGGGTCGACGCGCTCGAAAAAGAATGGACCCGCCGTTACGGCGTGTGACATGCAGCGCAAGTGTCTTTGCAGCTCGGGGCTCACTGTCATGAATCCAGCGCGACGTCCGGGATGATGAAAGTCAAGGGGCATTCGCACGCAGGGGCGCGCTCCCACAGCGCCCGGGTTTTTGTGGGAGGCCGCCCCTGCGGCCGAAGGCTGTTCTTTCACCTTAAAGCCACCGACCACCCGTCCGTGAAGGTGCTCTTGCCTTTGCTGTTGGCGCTGGCCGCAGCCGTGCCCATGTTGTGGGCGCTGTCGGCCGCGCTGGTGCAATGGCTGGATGCATCCGCTTGGCAAGCCCTCTGGGGCGACCCGCAAACCCTGCGGGCTTGGGGCCTCTCGCTGTGGACGGGGCTGGCTTCTACGGCTTTGGTCTGGTTCACGGTGGCGCGTTGGCTGGCCAGTGGCTTCATGCGCCAGCAGCTGGGGCGCTGGCTGGCGCATGTGCCGGCCTTGCTGGCCACGCCGCACGTGGCCATGGCCATTGGCCTGGTGTTGTGGCTGGCGCCCAGCGGTTGGGCTTTGCGCCTGGTTTCACCCGGCCTGACGGGTTTTGATGCACCGCCGCCCTGGTTCACCACGCAAGACCCTTGGGGCCTCGGTTTGATCCTGGCGCTGTGGCTGAAAGAAGTGCCATTTTTGCTGTGGGTGGCGGCCACCCAAATGCAGCGCGAGGACCTGCGCCGCCGCTGGCAAGCCGAATACGCCCTGGCCCAAACCCTGGGGCGCACGCCTGCGCAGGCTTTTGCGCAAATCGTTTGGCCGCAATTGGCCCTGCGTTTGCGCTGGCCCTTGTTGGCGGTGCTGGCCTATGGCCTCACGGTGGTGGACATGGCGCTCATCATCGGCCCGGCCACACCGCCCACCTTGGCGGTGCTGGCTTGGCAATGGTTGGGTGACGCAGACCGGGCCATGCAAGCGCAAGGTGCGGCGGCGGCGGGGCTGCTGACTTTCACGGTGTTGGTGATGGGCGTGGCCATGGCGGTGGTGCGGCAAGCTGTTGCGGCCATGCGTTCATTCGGCCGCAGGGGCGGCCTCCCACAAAGACATCCACCAGCGCGGCCTGCGGTCGTTTGTGGGAGCGAGCCCCTGCGGCCGAATGGCCTGTGGACCGCCATCGTTGTCATCTACATCGCCGTCTGGTTTGCGTTGGCGGTGGGCAGCGTGTCGGGCGTGTGGCCTTTCCCCCAGCTGTGGCCCTCGCTCTGGACAGGCGATGCCTGGCAGCAAGTGGCGGGCAGCGCCGCCACGGTGGGCACCACGCTGGGCTTGGCGGTGGCGTCGGCCAGTCTGTGTTTGCTGTGGTCGGTGGCCTGGTTTGAGACGGCAAGTCGGCGCTGGCAACAGGTGCTGCGGCCCGTTTGGTTATTGCCGCTGGTCTTGCCTGCGGTGCTGTGGGTGGTGGGCTTGTACAGCGTGGCCTTGCAGTGGCGGCTGGAGGGGCAATGGATCGGGTTGGTGCTGGCGCACGCGGTCATGGTGCTGCCCTACGTGCTGTTGGCGCTGGAGCCCGCTTACCTGGCGTTAGACCCGCGCCAGGCTGCCGTGGTGGCCAGCCTCGGGCATGGGCGTTGGGTGTATCTGCTGCGCGTGCAATGGCCCTTGCTCAAGCGGGCCATCGCCTCGGCCTGGGCGGTGGGTTTTGCCGTCAGCGTGGCGCAGTATTTGCCCACGCTCTATGTGGGCGCGGGCCGCTTTGCCACCGTGACCACCGAAGCCGTCACCTTGGCTGCCGGTGCGCAGCGCTCGCTCATGAGCGCCTATGCCGCCTTGCAAATGTTGTTGCCCGTGTTGGCCTTTGCTTTGGCCGGTTGGCTGGGCAGGCCGCGCCAATTTGAGAAAATCGCGCCCATGAAAGACACCCCATGATCGCTGGACTGTTGGTCGAGATCGACCGCCTGGGCAGCGCCACCCACACGCTGGTGCAAGGCTTGCGGCTGCAGGTGCCTGCGGGCGAAATCCTCACGCTCATGGGGCCCAGCGGTTGTGGCAAAAGCGCGGTGCTGGCGGCCATCGCGGGCACGCTGGCCAGCGTGTCCGAGGGCTTGCAGCCTTTGCAGTTGACAGGCCGCGTGCAGTTGCATGGCCGCGACCTGACCGGTCTGCCAACCCACCAGCGTGGCGTGGGCCTGCTGTTTCAGGATGCGCTGCTGTTCCCGCACATGACGGTGGTCGAAAACCTGCTCTTTGCCGTGCTCGGCCACTGGCCGCAGGCCGAGCGCCGCCAGCGTGTGGAACAAGCCCTGCAAGAGGCCGACCTGGCCGGTTTGGGCGAGCGCGATCCGTCCACCCTGTCGGGCGGGCAACGCGCCCGTGTGGCCCTGATGCGGGCCTTGCTGGCCGAGCCGCAAGCGCTGCTGCTGGACGAGCCGTTTTCCAAACTCGACGCCCCTTTGCGCGCGCAATTGCGCCCGTGGGTTTTTGCGCATGTGCGCGAGCGCGGCATCCCCGTGGTGCTGGTCACGCACGACCGTGAAGACGTGGCCGACCCGCAGCGCGTGGTGCAACTGAACGACAGCCAACCAAGCGCTGCCCGCTTGCCCATGCCCGAAGGCCCACATGTTTGACCGTCAGGCCCAAGCGCTGTTGCGCCCCGTGTTGAATGCCGCGGCGGGTTGGCTGGTGCGCGCCGGTGTGGGTGCTGATGCCCTGAGCTGGTTGGGTTTTGCATGGGGCCTGGCCGCCGCCGTGGCCATCGCATGGCAAGCCTGGTGGTTGGGTCTGGCCCTGCTGCTGGTGTCGCGCCTGCTTGATGGGCTGGACGGCAGCGTGGCCCGGCTGACCCGGCTCACCGATGCCGGCGGCTTTCTCGACATCACGCTGGACTTTTTGTTTTATGCCGCCATCCCCCTGGCCTTTGCCGTGGCCAACCCCACAGCCAACGCGTTGCCAGCGGCCGTGTTGTTGGCCAGCTTCATCGGCACCGGCAGCAGTTTTTTGGCGTTTGCCGCGCTGGCCGAAAAGCGCGGCCTGGCCGACACCGCCTTGCCGGGCAAAAGCTTTTACTTTTTGGGAGGCCTGACCGAAGCCACGGAAACCATCGCCGTCTTTGCCGCCATGTGCGTGTGGCCCGCGTACTTTGCGGTGCTGGCTTATGGGTTTGCGCTCTTGTGTGCCATCACCACCGCCATGCGGATTGTGTGGGGCCATGGGCGGTTGAAAGACCGAGGGCCCATCTAGTGCAAGAGTCTTGTGCAAGAAGTCTGCATCACCCCCTGGCGACGGATTGTGCGTAGGCCGTGAAGCGTTGTGACAGCCATTCAACGGATGGCAGTGTGCGGCCACCCGCCAAAGTCATGAACACCAAGCGCGTTGTGGGAAAGCCGCCCTCGGTCTTGAGCACAGTCACCTGAGACTGGTACTGCCGGAATGCGCTTTCCGGGACGACGGTCAGCATATCGCTGCCCGCAACCAGCGACAGCGCGATGTGAAACGAATCCGTTTCAATGCATGGGGGCGGTGGCAACAGCCCGGCATTGAAAAACAAGCTTTCCAAGGCGTGGCGAGTGGCACTGCCTTTGGACATCAGGACCCAATCGCAAGCGCCAGTGACTTTCAGGGACACTTTCTTGTTTTGGGCCAGGGCATGCGTTTTGGCTGCGACCAGCACCAGTCTTTCTTCCCACAGCGGGACGACTTTCAGCTTGCTGGCGGTGTCGGATGTGTTCGTTTCGTCCAGAAATCCGACCACACCATCGACATCGCCATCCTTCAATCCCTTGATCAGAGCGTCGACCGTGCCCAGTTTGATCTGAATGTGGAGCTTCTGGTTTTCCGCGCGCATGGCAGCGATCACTTGGGTCAGCGCATGGATGCCAACCAATGGAATCATGCCCAGGCGCACCAATGGCAGGGCCTGACTTGAATGGGTGGCGGCGCGGGCGGTGCCAATCGCATGGAGTGCAACCCGCAGGCGGTCCAGCACATGCGTGCCGGTGACTGTCAGCACGCCGCCTTTGACGGAGCGCTCAATCAGCTGGCAGCCGAAGGCTTCTTCGAGTTCTTGCAGCATCTTGGTCGCGCCTGGCTGACTCATGCCAATCTGTTGGGCGGCCGCACTCAGGGAGCCATGGCACGCGACCTGGTCCAGCAGCCGAAGGTGACGCATGCGCAACTTGTCCATGCGCAGGGGGAAGACTTGGTCAAGCGGTGGTTCAGACGCGTTGGGGGGCACGGATGGCATGGGGTGCTCCATATCAATTCATGATGGAATCATTGTAATTTGATAATTTCCAGATATGTTTGGCTGTTATACAGTGATTTCTGCTCGTGGCCGCTTGATTTCAGGCGCTCGACAGATGCCTTTCAAGCACATCCAACCAAGGACACCGACACCATGAAACACACTTCACACGTGAGCCGCCGTCAAATTCTGGGATCCATTGGCGCCATCGGGATGGGGGCCGCACTGCCCGCCCTGGCGCAAGCCGAATTCCCCAACCGTCCTGTCCGTATCGTGTTGGGTTTGCCCGCTGGCGGAGCCGCGGACATTGTGATTCGCGCGCTCGCCCAAGAGATGGAGAAAACCCTGAAGCAACCGGTGATTGTCGACAACAAGCCGGGCGGCTTGTACCAAATCGCCGTTCAGGCCGCTGCCTCGGCACCTGCCGATGGGCACACCTTGCTGTACGTCAATGCGAGTTTCGTGACCGTGCAGGCGGTGCAAAAGAAATTTGATCTGACACGCCAATTCCAACCTTTGACCTTGACTGGCGAAACCCCCAGTGTGTTGGTGGTGAATGCGAACTCCAACTTCAAGACCATGAAAGACCTGGTTGATTTTGGCCGTGCGCGTCCCAATGAGTTGTCTTATGGCACCTTGGGTGTCGGCACGCTGGAACACCTCAAAACCGTTCAGCTGACTGATGCCGCTGGCTTTGAAGCCAAGGCCATTCCCTACAAAGGCGGCCCCGACATGCTCAACGCGGTCATCGCAGGCGACATCCATTTCACGGGCGTCAACGTGTTCAGCGCTTTGCCATTCATTCGGTCTGGCAAGTTGCGCGCTTTGGCGGCCATGGACAGCGCGCGCATCAAGGCATTGCCGGACACGCCCACCATCATTGAGGCAGGCGTCAACATGTCCACCACACGCATCTGGAGCGGGTTTATGGTGCATCCGGCCACCCCGGCCCCCATCGCTCAGCGGCTGTTCAATGAACTGGTGGCGGCCATGACCTCGCCGGAAATCGTCAAGAAATATGCGCCCTTGGGCATCATCACCACCACCAGCAAGTCACCCGAAGAGTTTCGCAACTTCATCACGTCAGAAGCGGCGTGGATGGGTGCGGCCAGCAAGAAGATCGATTTGATCAGCAACTGATCCAAGGCCCCATGAACCACCACCCCTTTGCCACCGCGCACCCTGAGACAGCTGCCTTGAAGGGCGTTGTGGTGCTTGACTTTTCCCATGTCATCGCCGGCCCGTTTGCCACCTATTACCTTGCGGCATTGGGCGCGCGGGTGATCAAGGTTGAAAACCCGCTGCGCGGGGATTCGATGCGCGGCAAAGCCCACATCTTCGAAGCCTTCAACCATGGCAAGGAGATCGTCTCGATTGATCTGGCCACGCAAGAAGGGCAAGCGAAAGCTTGGGAACTTTTCGAGCAAGCCAATGTGGTGGTGGACAACATGCGGCCTGGCGTTCTGGACAAATTCGGCTTCGGTGTGGCCGCGCTTCGCCAGAAGAAGCCCGACCTCATTCACTGCGCCATCAGTGGCTATGGCCGCCGTGGTGACTGGGCCGAACGCCCCACGTATGACCATGTGGTCCAGGCCGCCTCCGGGATGACGCTTTTGTCAGGGGGGCCGGAAGATGGACCGGTCAAGGTCGGCTTTCCGGCCGTGGACAGCGTGACAGGCATGCTCGCTGCGATGGCCACGATCGCGGCCGTTCGCCGGCGTGACCTGACCGGATTGGGCGAGTCGATTGATGTGTCCATGCTGGGCGCGGCCATGCAGCTGATGTACCCCATGACCGTCGACGCGATGGTGACGGGCACAGCCCCTGTGCGTGTGGGGAATGTGGGCTACTCTGGCAGTCCCGGTGCCGAGACGTTCACTTGCCGTGATGGCCTGTTGGCGCTGGGGGCCAACACGCCCCAGCAAATGTTGGCACTGGCAGGGGTGCTGAAAATTCGGGACCAGGTCGAGCCCTTGCTCCAAGGCCAAGTGAAAGGCTTTTTGAAAGCAGAACACGGCGAGCAATTGCGGCTACTGATTGGCGCAGCCCTGGCGCAGGCCTCTGCGCTGGAGATGGAGCAAGCCTTGAATGAGGTGAATGTGCCTGCGGCTTGGGTCAGGGATCTGGCGCAATCGGTGCAAACGGCGCAAGACCACCATTTGATGGAACCCTGGACGCTCACAGGTGAAGCCACGGTGCGTGTGCCCGGTCTGGGCTTTCATGCGGACACCTTGTTTGCAGGGCGCAGCGCACCTTATGGCCTTTCGGCAGAACCGGTGACCCAACCATGAAAAATCTCATTGCACCCAGTCAAGAGGGTTGGATGGTCGGGTTTCCGCCGCCTCCCGATCGGCGCATCAACGCATCCAACAGCCATTTGCCCGAGCACCTGGGCTGGCGCATTCTGAATTCCGACAGGCTGTTTCCCATGGCCCGCATCTCGCGTGGCGAAGGCCCCATCCTTCCATTGCCCAGCGGTGAAACCCTCGACGTTGAAAAACTCACGGTGCCCGATGGGTTGGGCGCTGTGCTGCCCATGACCGAAGTCTGGAACCGCACGGGTGCAGATGCCACCTTGGTGATGCACCGGGGGCGGGTCGTCTTTGAAAACTACCGCGGCGACATGTCAGCCACCCGCCAGCACCCCCTGTTTTCTTGCACCAAGAGCGTGGTGGGCTTGCTGGTCGAGGCGATGATCCACGAGGGGGCCATTGACCCCTTGGCACCCGCCAGCGCGTACTTGCCAGAACTGAGTGCTTCGCCAGCGGGCAGCGCGACGATCCGCCAACTGCTGGACATGCGCGCGAACTTCATGTTCTCAGACAAACCGAAGGCCGCTGGACAGGTGCAAGTGGACTACATCATGGGCTTGGGTTTTCTGCCACGCCCACCCGGCTACAGCGGTGCCCATGGCGCTTATGAGCTGCTCGAAACTGCGCGGCCCATGGGGGCGCATGGCGGTCCTTTCCGTTATGACAACGGCAGCACCGACACCCTCGGTTGGATTTTGCGACGCCTCACCAACCAGAGCCTCGATGAACTGATCAGCGAAAAAATCTGGTCTAAGCTGGGTGCAGAGCAAGATGCCAGCATGCTGGTCGATGCGGCGGACATTGAATGGGCCGGTGGCGGCATGGCCGCTTGCCTGCGCGACTTTGCCCGGCTGGGTGACATGCTGTTCCATCGCGGCAGTTGCCATGGCCAGCAGTTGTTTCCTGAAAGTGTCTTCAACAGCATCCTGCAAGGCGGAGACCCTGCCGCTTTCGCCGCCGGTGCAGGGGTGCCGGTGGGCGGCTCTTACCGGAGTCAATGGTGGTTCAACCACGACAAGCAGGCCTCCTTTGGCTGCAGAGGCCAATACGGCCAGCGCATCTGGATCGCGCCCAAGGCCGAAACCATGATCGCCCAGTTTGCAGTCGACCCCAGCTTGGCCGCGCTGGAGCCCCTGCGCTTGTCCGGATTTGGAGCGATCGCGGACGCCTTGAGTTAATTCATGTCGCTTGGCGACGCTCTGGATGATGAAAGTCCATGGGCATTCGCGCACGGGGGTGCGCTCCCACTGGGTTCGGGTTTTTTGTGGGAGGTCGCCCCTGCGGCCGAAGGCTGTTCTTTCACAGTCAGCCCACCGCATCCAGCGGATAAACCGGACGGCGCAGCTGCTTGAACGGGAAGTGGCTGTAGTCCGAGCTGGTCACGCCCGGGCTGTCGCATTCGACCAGGCCTGACGAGATCGGCACGAACACCGGGCGGCAGTACATGCGTGACTTGAGCAGCAGGTAGCGGTAATCCGTCGGCTCCAGGCCCACGCAGTGGAACACGCCCAGGTCCCAGGGTTCATGCGGTTGCTCGCACACCACCAGTTGCGCCGCGCCGATGTCCAGCCAAACCGTGCGGCCCATGTGGCAACGCTGGCCGGTGTAGATGGGGCCGGTGACGGTGTATTGGCCATCGCTGATGGCGCGCACATGGCCGGTCACGTTCAGCGGCTGTTTGTGCAGGCCGATGCCAGCCAGCGAGACCTTGTTGCCCAGCGCCAGGCTCACTTGCGCGCCAAGGCCGGCGCGCACCATTTCGTCTACTGCTTGCGGATCGCACAGCGGGCCGGCAAGGATGCCCTGCATGCCTGCGGCCAGGCAGGCTTGCAGCACGTCCATGCTGTCGCAGGTGCCGCCGGACATGCAGTTGTCGCTGTGGTCGAGCAGCAGCACGGGTTGGGACGCGTCTGCGCTGAGTTGGCGCGCCCGCGCCAGTGACTCGGCCAGCGGTTCGCTGTTGTAGACGAAGCCGCTGCGTGCGTCCCAGATTTGCTGCGCCAGGCCTTCGAGCGCGGCGTCGGCCAAGGCGCAGTCTGCGGGGTTGTCGAGGCAGGTCGCGACAACGCTCACGCACGGCGCCTCGATGTCGGCCAGCGAGAAGCCGGCAAACACCGACAGCGCGGGCAGCCCCGCCACCTCGGCTGCGCGCGCCGCCTCGACCGCATCGCGCATCGCGCCTTGCAAGGTGGTGCTGCGCAGCGTGTGGCTCATCAGCGGCAGTTGGCGCCAGCGCACGGTGTAGCGCGCCTGCCCCTGCAGCATGGCCAGCAACAGGCGTGCGGCGTGTGCGCCGGTTTCGTACATGTCGATGTGCGGATAGGTTTTGAAGCCCACCACCACGTCAGCATGGCGCACCATTTTTTCGGTGATGTTGCCGTGCAGGTCCAGCGCCACGCCGATCGGCACGCCGGGCGCTGCGGCGCGCAGCCGGGCCAACAGATCGCCTTCGCCATCGGGCGTGGATTCGGCCACCATCGCGCCGTGCAAGTCGAGCAAGATGGCGTCACAGCCGGGCGCTGCACGCACGATGCGCTCGGTCAGTTCGGCATAGGCCGCAGCGTGCACCGGGCCGCTGGGGTTGGCGGTGGCCGAGACCGGCGTTACCAGCTCGGCGCCCAGGGCCTGGGCCGCGTCGATGAAAGCCGCCATCGCGGTGCGCATGCCGCGTTGGCTGCGCAAGGCCTGCCCGTCGTGCTCGGGGCCGAAGGCTTGCAAGGGCGTGGGCACGGGCGAGAAGGTGTTGGTCTCGTGGTTGAAGCGGGCGATCAGGATTTTCATGGGCGGTTCATCATGATGCTCAGGCCGTGGCCTGCAGGGTGTCTCCCAAGGCGCTGACCAGGCTGTCGATTTCGGCGGGTGTGCTGATGAAGGGTGGTGCCAGCTGGATGGTGTCGCCACCATAGCGCACGTAATAGCCTTTTTGGAACATCGCCATGGCGATCTCATAAGGGCGCTTGGCGGGTTCACCTGGGGCTGACGCAATGGTCAAACCAGCGGCCAGGCCATAGTTGCGAATGTCCAGAACATGCGCGGCGTTGCGCAGACCGTGCACGGCGCGCTCGAAATGCGGCACCAGTTCGCGCACCTGCTGCACGCTGTTCTCGCGCTCCAGCAGGTCCAGCGTGGCCAGGCCCGCAGCGCAGGCCACGGGGTGCGCCGAATAGGTGTAGCCATGCGGGAATTCAAGCATGTAGTCGGGCCCGCCCTGCGCCATGAAGGTGTCGTAGATGTCCTGGCGCACCACCACGCCGCCCAGGGGTTGCACGCCGTTGGTGATTTGCTTGGCGAAGTTGAGGATGTCGGGCGTGACGCCAAAGGCCTCGGCACCGGTCCAGGCGCCGCAGCGGCCAAAGCCGGTGATGACCTCGTCAAAAATCAACAGGATGTTGTGCGCCGTGCAGATTTCGCGCAGGCGCTGCAGATAGCCCTGCGGCGGAATCACCACCCCGGCCGAGCCCGAAAAAGGCTCGACGATCACAGCGGCAATGTTGGAGGCATCGTGCAGCGTGATCAGGTCCAGCAACTCATCGGCCAGGGCCGCGCCCGCGTACTTGCCCACGCCTTCGGCCGGTGGCATGCCATGGAAGAACGAGCCGTTGGGCGGCTGGGTGTGCGATAGGTGGTCGGCCTCCACGCCTTGGCCGTACAGCTTGCGGTTGGCGGCGATGCCCCCCACCGAAATGCCGCCGTAGTTCACACCGTGGTAGCCCTTGAGCCGCCCGATCAGGCGCGTCTTGGACGCTTGTCCCTTGGTGCGCCAGTAAGCGCGTGCCATTTTCAAAGAGGTGTCGGCGGCCTCGGAGCCCGAGCCAGTGAAAAACACCCGGTTCAGGCCAGCGGGCATGTGGCCGGTGATGCGGTGGGCCAGCTCGAAGGACAGAGGATGGCCAAACTGGAAGGCCGGCGCGTAATCGAGTTGCGCGACTTGCCTGGACACCGCCTGGACGATCTCGCTGCGGGCATGCCCCAGGCCTGTGCACCACAAGCCCGACAGGCCATCAAAGATCTTGCGCCCATCGGGCGTGCCGTAGTAAGCGCCTTTGGCCTCGGTGATCCAGCGCGGCGCGCTCTTGAAATCGCGGTTGCCCGTGAAGGGCATCCAATGGGCATTGAGCCAGTCGGCGTCAGAGCGGGGGGCGATCAAGCCCAGTGGGGATGTGGACATGTCCATGCGTGTGCTCCAGGTAGAGAGAAAAAGAGGCCAACTTTCATGCGGCTTGGCGACGCCCCGGACGATGAAAGTCCATGGGCATTCGCGCGCAGGGGCGCGCTCCCACAAGGGTTTTGGTTTTTGTGGGAGGCCGCCCCTGCGGCCGAAGGCGGTTGCTTCACAGGAAAGAAAACACGCCATTGTGGGCAGGCTTGAAACTCGCATAAAGTAATATATATCTCACTTTGGTTGAAGATTTATGCAAGTAAAAAATGTGGCGGTTCTGGGCCAACTGGGCGATGCCGACCTGCGTTTGTTGCGCGTCTTCAAAAGCGTCGTCGAATGTGGGGGCATGGCGGCCGCCGAGCTGGAGCTGAACATCGCGGTCTCGACCATCAGCCGCCACATCAAGGACCTGGAGATTCGCTTGGGCTTGGTGTTGTGCCGGCGCGGGCGCAGCGGTTTTGCGCTCACGCCCGAGGGCGCGCAGGTCTACGAAGCGGCGCTGGATTTGCTGGCGGCGACCGACACGTTTCGCAACCGGCTGCACGACATCCACCAAAGGCTGGGCGGGGATTTGCATGTGGCGGTGTTCGAGAAAACCGCCTCCAACCCGCGTGCGCAGATTGCACAAGCCTTGGCGCGTTTTCGCACGCAGGTGCCGCGGGCTCGGCTGCATGTGCATGTGGGGCCCATCAGTGCCATTGAGCGGGGCGTCATCGACGGCCACTACCACCTGGGCATCATCCCGGAACACCGCCACTCTGAAACGCTGCGCTACCAAGCCTTGTTTGATGAAACCATGCTGCTCTATGCCGGCCAGGGGCATGCGTGGTTTGAGCAGCCGGCAGCGGCCTTGGACTGGGCCGATTTGCGCGGGCAGGCGCTGGCCGCTTTAGGCTACCACTCGCCCAATATGGCGCTGGCGCACCAGCACCGGCTGGAGCGCAGCGCGACGGCCTCAGACCAGGAAGCGGTGGCGACCTTGGTGCTGTCGGGGCAATTCGTCGGCTTCTTGCCAGACCACTACGCCGAGGCCTTTGTCCGCCAAGACAAAATGCGCGCCATCTCCAGCGCCACATTGCGTTACGACTGCCAGTTTTCAGCCATCCTGCGCCAGTCCCCCAAACCCACGCGCCTGACCGAGGCCTTCTTTCAGGTGCTTTGCGAGGCGCATGGGGTGGCGCTGGGGTGACTGACAGCGCCAGCGTTACGGTGAAAGAACAGCCTTCGGCCGCAGGGGCGGCCTCCCACAAAAATCAAAACCCTTGTGGGAGCGCGCCCCTGCGCGCGAATGCCCACGAACTTTCATCGTCCGGGGCGTTGCCTAGCCACATGACCGTCAAGCAGGCCAGCGGCGCCGGCTGCCGCCCTGGCTGCGCGGCACTGGCGTGGCTGGGCCGAAGGCTTGTTCGGTTTGCAGCGCGTTGTGCTTGATGCGGAACAGGTCTTGCGCCAGCCGCTGGCGCTCGCTTTGGCTGAAGCCGTCGAGCAGGCTGTGGTGCACTTGCACGACGCGCGGCATCAGGGTTTGGTACAGCTCCAGGCCTTTGCTGCTGATTTTCAGGTGCACGCGCCGCGCATCGCCTGGCACACGTTGGCGCACGACGAGCCGCTTGGCGCCCAAGCCGGCCAGGGTCTTGGACACTTGCGAGCGGTCAATCGCTGTGCGTGCGGCCATGTCCGATGGCGACATCGGTCCGAGCGCGGTCAGCAGGGCCATGAGTTGCCATTCCTCGCGGGTGATGCCGTAGTCGCTTTCGCAGATGCGCGTGACCAGGGAACCACTGAGGCCGATGATTTCGTACAGCACCAGATTCAGCAGGTCCAGGATCGAGTCGGGCGCATGGAAATCTGGCACATGTTCGTGCGCGGTCATGGGCTGGGGCTTGGAGGGCATGTGGCGCATGGTATGCGGGAAAGACCTGAGGATAATGGATTTTTTCCATTACCTGTTTGTTGCCTATTCTTCGAGGCATGCAAGACACCATTGATATCCGCAGCGCCAACGCGCAACACATGTACCACCCGATGATCGACCCCAAGGTGGTGCAAGCCTACCCGCCCCTGATCATCGAACGCGCCGACGGCGTGTATGTGCAAGACATTGACGGCAACACCTACCTCGACACGGTCGCTTCGTTGTGGAACGTGAATGTGGGCCACAACCGCCGCGAAGTGATTGAGGCCATCAAGGCGCAGCTGGACAAGCTGGCGTATTACTCGACCTTCCAGAACACCTCGAATCCCCCGGCTATCGAGTTGTCGGCGCGGCTCATGCGTTTGTTTGCACCCGAGAACATGCGCAAGGTGTTTTTCTCGTCGGGCGGTTCGGACGCTGTAGAGACGGCACTCAAACTGTCACGCCAGTATTGGAAGCTCAACGGCCAGCCCGAGCGTACGCAGTTCATCTCTTTGCGCTGGGGTTACCACGGCGTGCATTTTGGTGGCGCGTCGATCAACGGCAACCCCATGTTCCGCCAGGCTTACGAGCCTTTGCTGCCAGGCTGCCATCTGGTCGAGAGCCCCTACACCTACCGCAACCCCTGGAACGAAAGCGATCCGGCGCGACTGGCGCAGCTGTGCCTTGAGCAGCTTGCTCAGCTGATCGAGCAGGTGGGTGCAGGACAAATCGCTGCCTTGGTGGCCGAGCCGGTGCAGGGTGCCGGTGGCGTGATCGTGCCGCACGAGAGTTACTGGCCGGGCTTGCGCGCCTTGCTCGACCAACACGGTATCTTGCTCATCAGCGATGAAATCGTCACCGGCTTTGGCCGCATCGGCGCCATGTGCGGTGCACGTGCCTGGGGCGTGGCACCCGACATCATGGCCATGGCCAAGGGCATCAATTCGGGCTATGTGCCACTGGGCGCGACCTTGGTCAATGAGCGCGTGGCCAGTGCCTGGGACCAACCCAATGTGCCTGCGGCGATGATGCACGGCTACACCTATTCCGGCCATGCCCTGGCCTGCGCGGCGGCGAATGCCAACCTGGACATTGTCGAAGCCGAAAATCTGCCGGCCCGTGCCGCCGAAGTCGGTGCCTACCTGCAACAAGCCCTGCAGTCGCTGAACGCGTATGCGCATGTGGGGGAAGTGCGTGGCATGGGCATGATGGCGGCGGTCGAGCTGGTCAAAGACAAGGCCAGCCGCGAGATGCTCTTGCCGCCCAGCCCTTACATCCAGACCCTGGTGGGTGCGGCCCGCAGCGAAGGCGCCATCATCCGCGTCCAGGGCAACCGATTGATCCTCTCGCCGCCGCTGGTGTTCACCACGGCGCATGTGGACGAAACGCTGCGCATACTGCACAAAGCTTTTGAGCGCGCAGAAAACACCTGATCACCCACTGAAAACAACCGAGGAGACTCCCATGAACCCACGTATCCGCCTGCTGACGCTGGCCGCTCTTGCCCTGGCCGCATTGACACCTGCCATGGCGCAGGACAAATGGCCCAGCAAACCCATCGAGATCATCTATCCCTACCCACCCGGCAACGACATGGACGTGGTCACCCGCCTGCTGGCCGAAGGCATGAGCAAGCGCCTGGGGGTGCCGGTGCAGGTCATCAACAAGCCCGGCGGCGGCGGGGTTGTTGGTTTCGCCGAGATGGTCAAGGCCAAGCCCGATGGCTACACCATCGGCACCTGGACGCCGGGTCCTGGTATTTCGCAAATCGTGGCCGGCAACACGCCCTACAAGATGGGCGATTACCAGTCGGTGGGTGGCATGCTGATCAACGATTTCGTGTTGGCCACACGCGGCGACATCCCGGCCAAGAACCTCAAGGAATTTGGCGAGTGGGCCAAAAAGCAGGGCAAGCCGGTGATCATTGCCAGCTACGCGCCGGCGGCTGTGCCGGCCCTGCTCACGGCGCGTGTGGCGCGCAAAGACGGCTGGCCCTACAAAGTGGTGGCTTTCCCCAACCCGACGGCCAAGGAGCTGGTCGCTGGCGACGCCGACATGTCCACTGCGGGCGCCGAGTCGACGCTGTCTTATGCCAAAGCCGGGCAAGTCAAGGTGGTGTCTTCGTGGGGACCCAAGCGCAACCCGCTCTACCCGAACGTGGCCACGCTGGGTGAAGACGGCTATGGCGACCTCTATGTCTGGGGTGGCATGGCCGCACCGGCTGGGGTGCCCAAAGAAATCATCCAGCGCTTGTCGACCGTGATGATGGAAGCACTCAACGACAAGCCCGTGCAGGACCAGTTCCGCAAGGCCGGCATTCCGGCGCTGCCCATGAGCGCTGAACAGATGAGCCGCCGCGTGGCCGATGACACCAAGTGGATCAGCGAGATGATGACCGAGTTGGGCATGGCCAAGAAATGAAAAGGGTGCTGTCCGGACAAATGGGTTGGCAGCGCTGGTTCTTGTTGCTGCTGGCGCTGGTGGCGGCCGGGCTGCTGTGGGGCACGCCCCAGCTGATCGAGCCCTACACCGGGCAGCAGCCTTGGTACGAATCGCCAGCCCTGTTTCCGCGCCTGGCGCTGGCGCTGGCCTTGCTCGGGGGCTTGGGCGAATGCCTGCTGCGGCGCGAGGCGGTGGACCCGTCGGACTCGGAAGAGCTCGACTCCAGCGCCGCCCGCATGCCGCTGGCGCTGGCCATGCTGGCGCTGTTCGGTGTGTACATGCTGGCAGTGCCCACGCTGGGCTACCTCAGCAGCTCGTTTTTGTTTCTGTTGGCGGCCAGCCGCCTGCTGGCCATGGGCTGGCGCACGGCCCTCTTGCTGGCACTGCCGGTGTCGCTGGGCCTGTGGGCGGTGTTTGTGCTGGCGCTCAAGGTGTCGTTCGGACACGGCTGGTTGATTTGAGCTGAACGGAGCACAAGCATGGAATTTTTCGACAGTCTGGCCCAGGGCATGAGCGCGCTGATGGGCTGGCAGACGGGGCTGGCCTTGTTGGTGGGCGCGGCCCTGGGCGTGGTGGTGGGTGTGCTGCCGGGCGTGGGGCCGGGTGTGACGATTGCGGTGCTGCTGCCCTTCACCTACGGCATGCCGCCCTTGGCGGGCATTTCTTTGTTGTTGGGGGTGTACTGCGGCGCTTTTTATGGCGGTGCGGTGACGTCCATTTTGATCCGCACGCCGGGTGAGGCCTCGTCGATCATGACCATGTTCGACGGCTACCCGATGGCACGCGCCGGGCAGGCGCAGCGCGCGCTGTCGTTGGCCTTCATGTCGGCTTTTGTGGGCGGCATGGTTAGCGCCTTGCTGTTGGGCATCGCGGCGCGGCCCATGGCGCAATTTGCTGCGCATTTTGGCGCCGCAGAAAACGCCATGGCGATCTTGTTGGCAGCGGTCTGCGTGGGCAAGGCTTACCGCCGCCAGTTTCCCGCCGCCATGATGATGATGGGGCTGGGCTTCTTTCTGGCCACGGTGGGCATCGATCCGAATTCCAACGAGCAACGCTACACCTTTGGGCTGGCCGGCGTGCTCAGCGGCATCCCGCTGGTGCCGGTGGCGGTGGGCCTGTTCGGCTTGGCGCAGGCGCTGGTGATGGTGAGTTCGCCCGTGCCCCATTTCGACGCCGCCTTGATCGGGCGCGCGGGGGTGTCCTGGCGCGGTTTTCTGGAGCCTTTCCGTTACCCGCGCAGCATGGGCAAGGGCCTGTTCCTGGGCGCGGCCATCGGGGTGCTGCCGGCGGTGGGGGCGGCACTGTCGACCTCGCTGGCCTACTTCTGGGCGCAGCGCGGTGCACGCGACAAGACCCCGTTTGGCCAAGGCAACCCGGAGGGCATTGTGGCGGCCGAATGTGCCAACAACTCCAACTCGGGCGGCGCCATGATCACGGTGCTGACGCTGGGCATTCCGGGCGACGCGATCACGGCCATCATCATGGGCGTGTTCGTGGTGCACGGCATCGTGCCAGGGCCCTCGCTGTTCATGGACCGGCCCGAGATCATCAACGGTGTGCTGGCCGCTTTGCTGGTGATCAATGTGCTCATCCTGGGGTTGCTGGTGATCAGTGTGAAACCGCTGGCGCGGCTGGCGTATGTGAACCCGCGCGTGCTGGGGCTGGTCATTTTGGCGCTCTGCTTTGTGGGGGCTTATTCGGCTGCCAACTCCATGTATTACGTGCTGGTTTCGGCCGCCTTCGGGCTGTTTGGTCTGGTCTGCGCACGGGCCAACATCCCGACCATTCCCCTGATTCTTGGCATGGTCATGGGCGACACGCTGGAGTCGGCTCTGCGCCAGGTGTTGGGTCGCTCGGAAGGGGACTTGGCGCCATTTTTTACCCGCCCCATGTCGCTGACGATGGGGGTTCTGATGGTTTTGATGGTGGCCTGGCCCTGGTTGCGCCAAGGCTGGCAGCGGGTGTGGCCCGACAGGAAGGCGTGACATGCACACATCTCTCAAGGCCGACGCGGTCTGGTTCAACGGCGATGTGCTGACCATGGACCCGGCGCGGCCACGGGCGCAAGCCCTGGCGGTGGCGCAAGGCCGCATTCTGGCAACGGGCAGCGACCACGAAGTGCTGGCCCTGGCCGGCGCCGACACGGTGCGCCACGACCTGCAAGGCCAGGCGCTGATGCCTGGCCTGATCGACACCCATGCGCACGGCGTCTGGGGTGCGCTGCGCGATTTGTTTGAGGTCTACGTTGGCCTCTCGTCTTCGATGCCCGAGCTGCTGGATGCGCTGGCGCAGCGCGCGCGCAGCCTGCCGGCTGGCCAATGGATCAGCGGTGGGCCCTGGCATGCGTCCTGGTTGCAAGAACAGACCGAGCGCCCAAGCCATGTGCTGGACCGCGTGTGCCCGGGCCACCTGGTGGCCTTGCGCGATGTGACTTACCACACGGCCTGGCTCAACACAGCGGCCTTGCAGGCCTGTGGCATCACCCGCGACACGCCCGACCCGGAAGGCGGGCGCATCGGCCGCGACCCCGTCAGCGGCGAGCCGGACGGCATTCTCTATGAAACCGCGCAGAACCTGGTGCGCCGCCACATCCAGCCCACGCCGGTGCAATGCCGGCAAGCGGTGGCGCACATGGTGGGCTATTTCCACAGCCTGGGCCTGACCGGTTTCAAAGAAGCCATGGCCAGCGAGGCGGAACTGGCGGCCTACCAGGACGCCGACCGCGAAGGCCGTTTGCAACTGCATGTGGCCGCGCACCTGACGCTCAATTCGCTCAATGCCGACGCGCATACACCGCTGGCCACTTTGCTGGACTGGCGCGAACGCTTTGTCAGCGCGCATGTGCACACGGGCTTCATCAAAATGTTCCTCGACGGCGTGGCGCCCACGCTGACAGCGTCGTTCCTCGAGCCGTATCTGCCGCAACCCGGTTGCCAGCCAGCCGCGCACGACCCCGATGCGCTGCTGGCCATCGCGCCGGATGCCTTGGCGGCGTTGGTGACCGAGCTGGATCGCCAAGGCTTTGTGGTCAAGATGCACGCGGTGGGCGACCGCGCAGCGCGTGTCGGTCTGGACGCCGTTGCCGCCGCCCGCGCTGCCAACGGCGAGAGCGGCCTGCGCCATGAAATCGGCCACACCGCTTTTGTCGCCGCCGCGGACCATCCGCGCTTTGCGGCCTTGGGCATGGTGGCCGACATGTCGCCCAGGCTGTGGTTCCCGAATCCAGTGACGGCCGGGCAGGACCGGGTGCTGGGCCCGGTGCGCCGCAACCGTTGCCACCAGATCCGCTCATTGATGGACGCGGGTGCCGAGCTGACTTATGGCTCGGACTGGCCGGCCGCCGCGGCCGACGCCAACCCCTGGATCGGCCTGGCCGGCATGCTGACCCGGCGCAACCCTTTTGGCCTGTTCCCCGGCCATGTGGGGGAGGAACAAGCCATCACGCTGATGCAGGCCTTACCGCTGTTCACCACGCAAGCGGCGCGCGCCATGGGCTTGGCGCAAGTGACCGGTGCCCTGCGCCCGGGCTTATCGGCCGACTTCATCCGCCTGCGCACGCCGCTGGCGCAACTGGCCCCTGAGCAGCTGGCCCGCATGCAGGTGCTGGAGACCTGGTTTGAAGGGCAATGCGTTTACCAAAAATCGGGAGACTGAAAAGCATGGAACTGGAACAACTGGCCCTCAACAACGTGGACGGGCAATGGCGTGATGGTGGCTCAACCATCCTGGTGGATCTGATCAACCCCGCCACGGCCCAGCCCTTTGCGCAATACCGGGCGGCCGATGAGCAAGACATCGACCTGGCCTTGCAAGCCACCCAGCGCGGCTTTGCGTTGTGGCGTGCGCGCACGGCACTGGAGCGCAGTGACACCTTGCGCAAAGCGGCCGCCTTGCTGCGCGCTCAGAGCCAAGACATCGCGGCGTTGTTGACGCGCGAACAAGGCAAACCGGGGGTGGAGGCGCAGCGTGAAATCGAGCAGGCCGCGCAGATGATCGAATGGAATGCCGAGGAAGGGCGCCGTGTGGCCGGTGAGAACCTGCCGACCCGCATGCCCAATGCGCGCTTTTCAACGATCAAGGAGCCGATCGGGCCGGTGGCGGCATTCACGCCCTGGAACTTCCCCATCATGCTGTCGGCCATGAAGGTGTCCGCGGCACTCGCGGCCGGTTGCAGTGTGGTCCTGAAACCGGCTGACGAAACACCCATGGCCGCAGCCCGTATGCTGCGCTGTTTCCACGAGGCCGGTGTGCCAGAGGTGGCTTTGCAGATGCTGGTGGGCGCACCGGCCCTGATCTCGGCCCGACTCATCGCCTCCGACGCCATCCGCAAAATCAGCTTCACCGGCTCGACCGCGGTGGGGCGCTTGCTGGCCGAACAGGCTGGCCGGGCGCTCAAACCGATCACGCTCGAGCTGGGCGGCCATGCGCCCGTGGTGATTTGTGAGGATGCCGATCTGAAAACGGCCGTTGCCGCGCTGGCGCAAATCAAGTTGCGCAATGCCGGCCAAATTTGCGCCAACCCCTCGCGCTTCTTTGTGCACCAACGCCACTGCGAGGCCTTTGTCCAGGCCTTTGCCGACGTGGCGCGCAACACGGTGGTGGGGGCAGGCGACCAAGCCGCGACCACCATGGGGCCACTGGCCAATGCACGGCGGCAGAGGTCCATCGCCGCCCTGGTCGAAGATGCCCAACAACAAGGCGCGCGTGTGGTGTGCGGCGGGCAGGCCTGCGACTCAGCGGGCCAGACCCAAGGCTATTTCTACCTGCCCACGGTGCTGGCCGATGTGCCCACCCATGCGCGCGTGATGCAGGAAGAGCCCTTTGGTCCGCTGGTGCCCGTGCAGTCGTTTGAGACGCTGGAGCAGGCGCTGAGCCTGGCCAATGCCTTGCCCGTCGGTCTGGCGGCTTTTGCGTTCACGCAGAGCCTGAGCCATGCGCGCTATTTGAGCGAAAACCTCAAGGCCGGCGCGGTGGGCATCAACAGCGTCATGCTGATGCAGCCAGAAACGCCTTTTGGTGGCGTGCAAGACAGCGGCTTTGGCCGAGAAAACGGTCGCCAGAGCCTGGACGCCTTCCTGGTGACGCGCAGTGTGGTGACCGCTTGTTGACGGGCTCTCCTGCGACTTGGTGATGCCGGGGCGGACTCCGGGCGGGCCGGAGGTGTTCTGGCAAAGCACGGCGCTGATCGACCTGCGTCGTGATCAGCTGCATTGCACGACACTATTGCTTGCAAGCACGACACATTGAGCCCCATAATGACGCACAATGTGGGCATTGTGTCGTGCTTGACTCGCTGAGCGCGACAAATCAAGCGCGACACATTGCCCTCGAAAAAGGCCACCCCATGCCCCGCACCACCCCCGCCGACGAACTGCAACGCATCGCGTCCATCGTGGCTGCGCACCCCGGTGGCATCGGCATTGCGGCCATCGAGGCGGCCAAGGCGCAGCAGCAGGGGGGGGGGGTGCACCGCCGTGCCTTGCAACGCCGTTTGCTCAGACTCGTCAAGACACAGCGGCTGACGTCAGCGGGGCAAAGCATTGCCCTGGTGTACAAGCCGGTGGCGGCCGCTTGGGTGCCGCTTGTGGTGGAAAGCGCGGCCGCCCGCGTGGGCGTGGCCGAGGCTGAACCCGAACCGGAACCCGAACTGCCGGTCTCGCCTGCGGGCGCCAGCATCCGCGACCGGGTCAGGCCGGCGCTGATGCACCGCCGCCCGGTGGGTTATCGGCGTGAATTTCTGGAGGCGTACCAGCCAGGCGTGACTTTTTATTTGCCGGCCTCGCTGCGCCGTCAGCTGCACGAGATGGGCCGCACGCCGGCCAACGAACGGCCTGCGGGCACTTACGCGCGCGACATCCTGAACCGCTTGCTGGTGGATTTGTCGTGGGCTTCGTCTCGACTGGAAGGCAACACCTACAGCCGTCTGGACACGCAAAACCTGATCGAGCACGGTCAGATCGCGCAGGGCAAAGAGGCCATCGAAACGCAGATGATCCTGAACCACAAAGCCGCCATCGAGATGCTGATTGAGGGGGTTGATGAAGTGGACTTTGATCCCTTCACCTTCAAAAACTTGCATGCCGTGTTGTCGCAAGACTTGATGCGTGACCCGCAGGCCAGTGGCCGGCTGCGTCGGCGTTCGGTGGAGATTTCGGGCACGGTGTTTCATCCGGTGGCCATGCCTCAGGTCATTGACGATTGTTTTGAGTTGCTGCTGAGCAAAGCCGCCGCCATTCCCGATCCGTTTGAACAGGCCTTTTTCCTCATGGTGCAGTTGCCGTATTTGCAGCCGTTTGAAGATGTGAACAAACGCGTGTCGCGCATCGGCGCCAACCTGCCGCTGATCCAGCACAACCTGTGTCCCTTGTCGTTCATCGACGTGCCTGAACGTGCTTACATCGAAGGCACTTTGGGGGTGTACGAACTCAACGAGGTGGACTTGCTGCGCGATGTGTTTGTGTGGGCGTATGAACGCTCGTGCCAGCGCTACCTGGCCATCACGCAAACCATGGTCGAGCCCGACCCCCTCAAAATCAAGTACCGCGAAGCGCTGATTCAGGCTGTGCAGGCGGTGGTCAAGGGCCTGCAGGTGCCCAACCCGGACGCGCTGGCCCAGGTGGTGGCGCGCATGAATGTGCCCGCAGCCGACCACGACGCGCTCACCCGTATGCTGGCAGAGGCGCTGCAGCAGTTGCACGAAGGCAGCGTGGCCCGTTACCGCTTGCGTCGCTCAGAATATCTGTCCTGGCAGTTGGCGTGTACAGCTGGCGGCGGTTGAGTGCGCGCCAGTTCTTGCATCACTTCACAAAATGACCGATCCATCAGCGTTGCTTATTCACTGCCCTTGCCGCGCCCAGCCCACACCCTTGGCCACTTAGGAGTTTTCCCCCTCATGCGCGTTCGTCAAATCCTGTTGGTGCTTTTGCTGGTCTTGGCCATTGGCGCGTTCGCCGCACTCGATGGGGGGCGCGTCCTCAACTTTGAACAACTCAAGGCCAGCCAGGCCAGCTTTGCGCAGTGGCACGCGCAGCAACCGCTCGTGGTGGCAGCGCTGTACTTTTTGGCTTACGTGGTGGTCACGGCCTTGTCGTTTCCGGGGGCGCTCATCATCACGCTGGCCGGGGGGGCGATTTTTGGTTTTTGGCCCGGCTTGCTGATCGTGTCATTTGCGTCCACCCTGGGCGCCACGCTGGCGTTTTTGGCGTCGCGCTTTGTGTTGCGTGACTGGGTGGAGGCGCGCTTTGGTCAGCGCCTGGCCGACATCCACGCGGGGCTAGACAAAGACGGGGCGTATTATTTGTTCAGCTTGCGGCTGATGCCGGTGGTGCCGTTTTTCCTGATCAATCTGCTGATGGGCCTGACCCGCATGAAGACCTGGACCTATTACTGGGTGAGCCAGCTGGGCATGCTGGCCGGAACGGCTGCGTATGTGAACGCGGGCACGCAGCTGGGCCAGCTCGATTCGGTGCAGGGCATTTTGAGCCCGGCGCTCGTGGGCAGCTTGGTGTTGTTGGGTCTTTTCCCGCTGATGGCGCGCCGTGTGTTGGCCGCCGTCCAAAAGCGGCAGGTCTATGCGCGTTGGACCAGCGTGCGGCCCCGCTCGTTTGACCGCAACCTGATCGTCATTGGTGGCGGGGCGGCGGGGCTGGTGTCGGCCTACATCGCGGCGGCCGTCAAGGCCAAGGTCACCCTGATTGAAGCGCACAAGATGGGGGGCGACTGCCTCAACTACGGCTGCGTGCCCAGCAAAGCGCTGATCAAGAGCGCCAAAGTGGCCCACCAGATGCGGCACGCGTCCCGATACGGCCTGAACGATGGGCTGCCCACGTTCAGCTTCAAGGCCGTGATGCAGCGCGTGCGCGAGGTCATCCAGGCGATTGAGCCGCACGACAGCATCGCACGCTACACCGGCCTGGGCGTGGAGGTGTTGCAGGGCCACGGCAAGTTGCTCAATCCGTGGACGGTGGAGGTGGCGTTGAACGATGGCCGTGTGCAACGCCTGACCGCCCGCAGCATTGTGATCGCCGCAGGCGCGCGCCCCGTGGTGCCGGATTTGCCGGGTCTGGAAGACGTGGGTTACCTGACCAGTGACACGCTGTGGGACGCCTTTGCGCAGCTGGACGAGATGCCCCGGCGCATCGTGGTGCTGGGCGGTGGTCCCATTGGTTGCGAGTTGTCGCAAAGTTTGGCGCGCCTGGGCGCGCAGGTCACGCAAGTCGAAATGGGCACGCGTCTGTTGGTGCGCGAAGACGAGAATGTCTCGCAATGCGTGCGCGAGGCTTTGGTGGCCGATGGCGTGCAGGTGCTCACGGGCCACAAGGCGCTGCGCTGCGAACGGCGAGGCGCTGAAAAGACCCTGCTGCTTGAACGCGCCGGCCAAACCGTTGCGGTCCCCTTTGACGCACTGATTTGCGCCGTGGGCCGCCAGGCCCGTCTGCAAGGCTATGGCCTGGAAGACATTGGCGTGCCGGTGCACGGCACGGTGGACACCAACGCCTATTTGCAAACGCTGTACCCCAACATCTACGCCGCAGGCGATGTGGCGGGGCCCTGGCAGTTCACACACACTGCGGCACACCAGGCCTGGTATGCGGCGGTGAATGCCTTGTTTGGCGATTTCAAATCGTTCAAGGTGGACCACCGCGTGATCCCCAGCGCCACTTTTGTCGACCCCGAGGTGGCGCGGGTGGGCCTGAACGTGCAAGAGGCCCAGGCGCAAGGCATCGCGTTTGAAGTGACGCGCTATGGCATCGACGACCTGGACCGGGCGCTGGCCGACAGCGAAGCACGGGGCTGGGTCCAGGTGCTCACGGTGCCGGGCAAAGACCGCATTCTGGGCGTGACCATCGTGGGCACGCACGCGGCTGACTTGCTGGCGGAATACGTGTTGGCCATGAAGCACGGGCTGGGCCTGAACAAAATCCTGGGCACCCTCCACACCTATCCCACGCTGGCCGAGGCCAACAAATATGCGGCAGGCGAATGGAAACGCGCCCATGCGCCGCAGCAGTTGTTGCGCTGGGTGAAAAGGTTCCACGACTGGCGGCGTGGCTGAACGTTTTCATGGGCACACGACGGGCCCAAGACCTTGCCGGGTGCCGTGTTCAATCGGGCTGTGATGGCAGCGCTTTGATTGCCTTCCAATGCGCCGCTTCGGCGGGTGCCAGTCGGAGTTGGCCGTCTTGCGCCGACCGGACCAGGCGCTGCAACAGGTCCATGCGCGGCTCAATGGTTCCGGCAAAACACAATTGGCCGCCACCGTCCAGGATCACGATCGTCGGGAAGTTCTGGATGTCCAGGTCCGACAAAACCGCATCGTGGTCTTCGATGTCGATCCAGCGCCAATGGCATTGGGGCTGCGCGGCCCGCAGGTCTTGAAACTGGGATTCAAACGCACGGCAAATGACACACCACTGGGCGCACAAGCACAGGATGGTCAAGGGGGCGCTGTCTTCAGCCATGGGGTCGCTGCCGTGTGCTGGCGGCGTTCAGGTTTTCAACACCACCGGCTCCAGGGCTTCGCCCTGGGCGGTGATGCGGCCAATGATGGCGGTGTGCACATAGCCTGCGGTTTGCAGGGCCTGCACGCAGGCCGGCGCTTGCGCTGCAGGCACGCTGGCCAGCAGACCGCCTGCGGTTTGGGGGTCAAACAGCAGCGGGTAACGCGGGTCATGGACAAATTCATCGGCGTTGCGCAGTGCGCGGCGCAGGCGCACATTGGCCGGTTGCAACGAGCTGACAATGCCCGCCTTCACACACTCCACCGCACCATCCAGCAGCGGCAGGGTGCTCATGTGCAGTTCCGCGTCCACGCCGGAGGGGCGTGTCATCTCCACCAGGTGGCCCAACAGGCCAAAGCCGGTCAGGTCGGTGCAGGCGGTGACGCCGTGGCTGCGCAAGATGTGTGCGCCAGCCTGGTTCGATTGCACCATCGATTGCAGCGCGGCTTCGATCCAGCGGCCTTTGGCGGCATGCCGCGCATGTGCGGCAAACAGCGTGCCGGTGCCCATGGGCTTGGTCAGCAGCAGCACATCGCCCGGCTGCATGCCGCCTTTGCGCATCACGCCGTGCATGTGCTCGTCGATCAGGCCATTGATGGCAAAGCCCAGGGCCAGTTCCTGGCCCTCGCCCGTGTGCCCTCCGACCAGGGCGCAGCCTGCCGCGTTCAGCACTTCGAGTGCGCCGCCCATCATTTGCATCAACAGGTCTTCGACCTTGCTTTCCAGACCAGGCGGAACGGTGACCACCGCCGTGGCGGTCTGTGCTTGGGCCCCCATGGCAAAAATATCGCCCAAGGCGTGGTTGGCCGCCACCTTGCCAAACAGGTAAGGGTCGTCGATGAAGGCCCGGAAGAAATCCACCGTGTGCACCATGGCCATGCCCGGGGGCACACGCACGACGGCCGCGTCGTCGGGCGAGTGCAGGCCAATCAGCACATCGGGTCGCTCCACTGGCTGCAAGCTGCCCAAAGCGCGCGTCAAGATGTTGGCCCCCACCTTGGCCCCGCAGCCGCCGCAGCGCATGGCGATGGCCGAGATGGCTTGCAGCGACTCTTCCGAGGTCAGCGTCAAGCGGGTGGTGGGCGCTTTGCCCTGGGCCTGGATGTCCTTGAGCATTTGGCCCATGGCCCGCATCGCCGCACGCAGGCTGGTGCCTGGCTGATGCGGCGTGTGGGCATCTGCCATGGCGGGCAATTCGGTGAAGCGCCGCATGAACTGGCGGTCAATCCGGTCTTTCCAGCGCCACACCCAATCGCCACCAAAGCCCCACGGGCCGCGTGAGCCCACGGCGTAGCGGTTGCCCGTTGAGATCAGGGCCAACCAATGGCGCTGTGGCTGATAAGCCAGCAATGTCTGACCACGCAAACTGCGGCGCAAATTCTCGGCCAACGGCTTGCCCATGCGCACGGCAAACACGCCGGCTTTTTCCAGCGGTCGTTCGGTGAACGAGGCGATGTCGCCTGCGGCAAACACCCGTGGGTCGTTCAGACTTTGCAGTTGCGGCAGGACCTGGATGAAGCCACGGGCATCCAGCGCCAAACCGGTGCTTTGCAGCCAGGCCGGTCCACCGGCTTGCGTGACCCACATGGTTTCGTTGGCATCAAAGGTGCGGCCATCGCGGGTGTGCAGGCAGCCAGGGGAGACCTGGACCACCTCGGCATGCGTGTGCACCTCGACATTGCGTTCTTGCAGCACCTTGGCAAAGCGCGCGCGCACGCCCGGGTTGTGCGTGGGCAAGACTGTGTCGCCCGAAGTCAGCAGCACAAATTTCAGGTCTTCGGGGTTGCGCCCCAGTGCCTTGAGTTCGTTGCGCAAGCGGTACTGCATCGACAGCAACAGCTCCACGCCGCCTGCGCCACCGCCCACCACGGCAATGGTCATGCGGCCCCGGTGCGCAGGCCATTGGCGGGCTTTGTCCAGCAGGGCCAGCCAGCGCTGGTTGAACTGCGCAATGGGCTTGACCGGCACGGCCAGGGCTTGTGCGCCTTCCTCCTGTGGCACCTGTGGGGTCGAGCCGATGTTGATGGACAACAGGTCGTACGCCACGGGGGGGCGGTTGTTGCAAATGACTTTTTGGTTTTCGCGGTCAATGCCGACCACCGCACTGCGGTAAAGGCGCGCACCGGCAAAGGCGCACAGCCGGCCCAGGTCGATGTGCACCTCGTCAAAGCTGTAGTGGCCCGAGATGTAGCCGGGCAACATGCCGGAATACGGGGTGTCGATGTCGGTGCAGATGACGGTGATGCGCACACCGGGTTCGGGCCGCATGGCGAACATGCGCAGCACGCCCACATGGCTGTGGCCGCCGCCGACCAAAACCAGGTCGCGCAGCACGTGTTGATCAGAAGGGCGCATCAAGGAGTCCAGAGGTCTTGCACCCAACGGTGCAAGGCGGCGCGTTCGGCCTGGGGTTCAAACAAGGGTGCGCGCAGGGCGCACTGATGCCGCAAGTGTGCCATCAGGCGGTGACTGTGCGGTGGCGTGCGGCAGGCCAGCAGCAAATCGGCCAGGCCTTGGGGATCTCCAGCCTGGAACAGGCCAGCGTAATCGTCGCCCAGCAGGCCCACATTGCCGTCGATGCGTGAGGCCAGCACGGGGGTGCCGCTGCAGATCGCCTCCATCAGCACATGCGCGCCGCCTTCCATGCGGCTGGTGTGCACCAGCAGGTGGGCGCGCTGGATGCGTTGCAGGGTTTGCGCATGTGGCAACGCGCCCAACCAGCGGTAATGCGGGCATTGCCACTGCGTGGCTTGTGCGGCCAGGCCCAGGGCCGGGTCCAGCGCGGCACCGATGTGGTCGATGCGGATGCCGCTGTTTTCAGGCAGCAGTTGTGCCGTGGCCATCAGCGTGCGCGGGTCTTTTTCTTCGCGCAGGTGGCCCACCATCACCACGCGCAGATGGCGTGGGGTTTTGGGCAAAGTCTGGCGCGTGCCGGTGGATTGGACAATCACCCGCGTTTTGGCTTGGTGCGCGTGCGGCAAGGCCTTGGCCCCCAACGCTTGCAACACGACCAGGGAACGTGCATGTGCCAGGGATTGCTGGGCTTGCAGGCTGTGCCCGATGTCTCGGTACAGGTCGGTGCCGGTCAGGGCCAGGCCCAGACCCCGTGGGCCATGCTGCGCGTGCCAGGCCTGCACCGCGTCGGCTGAGCGCCGGGCGTGCAGGGCCAGCATGACCTCGTCTTGCGCGGCCTGGGCATCGGGCCACTTTTGCACGATGCGGGCAGAATGCGGGGACAGCAGGCGTTGCCAGCGGCGCGCCGTTTGCCAGTTCCCGTTGTTGGCGTCGGCCAGAGCGGGACTGACAATGACCACACGAAGTTTTTGCATGGGCGGTTTATACATGAATGAAAGTATCCCGGCTGATGCAGGGCAGTGCCCTTGGGGTCAGGTCACGGGCCGGGTCACTGGCCGAGTGATGGGCCCTGTGCACAGCGCCGTGCGGACCGCCGACGCACAGGTTTTGGCCCAAGCCCTGCAGGCCACCCGCAGCCGCAGCCTGGGGCTGATGCAAGCCTGGCAAAAAGCCTTGCCCGATTTGTCGGTTCCACCTTTGCCCGGCATGAATCCGCCCTTGTGGGAGTGGGGGCACATCGCCTGGTTTCAGGAGTGGTGGACGGTGCGCCATGGCCAACGTCACTTGGGCGCGCGCAGCACCCGCAGCGGCGAGGGCCAGGCGGGCTCGATCCGACCCGATGCCGATGCGCTGTACAACTCCAGCGAGGTGGCACACGACAGCCGATGGGCCCTGGCCCTGCCCGATCTGGCGCGCACGGGCCAGTACCTGGACGTGGTGCTGCAGCGCAGTCTGGAAAATTTGCAGAAGGAGTCCGAGGTGGGTTCGGATGCGGTTGGCGGGGCCGCTGATGAGGCGCTGTACTTCTGGCGCTTGGTGCTGCAACACGAAGCCATGCACAACGAAGCCTCGGTTTACATGGCGCAGGCTTTGGGGCTGGCTTTGCCCGAGGCTTTGTGTGCTGGCCATGGGGGCTGTGATGGCGGCGATGCCGGTGGTGCAGGCTTGGCAGTGCCGCCGCCCGGTGCGCAGATGCTTGTGCCTGCGCAGGTCTGGACGCTGGGCCACACGGGTCCGGGCTTCGCTTTTGACAACGAATACACGGCGCATCCGGTGGCCTTGTCGGCGTTTGCCATCGATGCCGCGCCGGTCTGTTGGGCGCGCTACCTGCCTTTTGTGCAGGCCACAGGCCATGCCTTGCCGCCGCATGTGCGGTGTTTTGAAGGGCGCTGGCAAGTGCAGCGCTTGGGCCTTTGGCAGGCGATGGACCTGGAGGCCCCGGCGGTGCATGTGAGCGCACACGATGCCCAGGCTTGGTGCCAATGGGCGGGGCGACGCCTGCCGACCGAGGCCGAATGGGAGTGCGCGGTGCACACGTCCGGCTTGGCGTGGGGCGAAGTGTGGGAGTGGACCGCCAGCCCCTTTGCCCCTTATCCCGGTTTTGTGGCCCACCCGTACCGCGACTACTCGGCACCCTGGTGGCATCACCACCGCGTGCTGCGCGGGGCCTGCACAGCGACTTCGGTGCATGTGATGGATGTGCGTTACCGCAATTTCTTTGTGCCGCAGCGGCGCGATGTTTTTGCCGGGTTCAGGTCGGTGGCGCTCTGAGCGGGTGTTCAGGCCTGGGCCCAAAACACCGCAAAGCGCGCGGCCGGATCGGTCCAGACCCGGCTGGCAGAAAAACCCGCATCGCGCAACAAGGCATCAAAGCCGGACACGGTCCATTTGCAGGCGTTTTCAGTGTGGATGGTCTCGTCCGCTGCAAACAGGCGTTCGCCGCCAGGCCATTGCACATGCACCGCGTGGCGGGCCTGCAGGTGCATTTCCACGCGCGATTGATTGGCATTGAAGCGCGACACATGCCGCCAGTCGCGCACGCCAAAGTTGCTGCCCACCAGGCGGTTGATGTGCAGCAGCAAGTTCAGGTCAAAGGCCGCGGTCACGCCCAGTGCATCGTCGTAGGCAGCTTCCAACTCGGCGGCGTCTTTCAGTAAATCCACCCCGATCAACAAGCCACTGTGCGCGGCCGTGCCGCAGACGAGGTGCAGGCTGCGCAAAAAATCCACGGCTTGTGTGGGCGTGAAATTGCCAATGCTGGAGCCGGGGTAAAACAGCACGCGCGGCTGCGTTGGGTCCAGCCCCAGTTCGTCCGGCAATTGCAGACCCCCCGAAAAATCGGTGCCCACACCCGCCATCGGCAAGCCGGGGTGCAGGCGCTGCAGGCCATCGAGTGCATGGCGCAAAAAATCCACCGAAATGTCCACTGCGACATAGCGCCCGGCCGACAGGGGGCCGAGCAAACGTCCGGCTTTTTCGCAATTGCCTGCACCCAGGTCGATCCAGCAGGCCCCATGGGGCAGGTGCTGGGCCATGTCGGCGCTGTGCAGTTGCATCAGCTGGGCCTCGGTGCGGGTCAGATCGTATTCGGGCAGTTCGGTGATGGCCTCAAACAGGCGCGAGCCCAGCGCGTCGTACAGGTATTTGGGGGAGGTGAAGGCCTGCGAAGCGCTCAGGCCCTGCAACAGTTCCTGCACCACAGCAGCGCTGTTGTGCTGTTCAAGCTGGATGAATTGAGGTGCGGTCATGGCGGCATGTTAACCAGTGCACCCGCGCGAGGTGCCAGGGCGCGTGCTCACAAGGTTCGGTGGGGCTTTTTGTGGGAGGCCGCCCCTGCGGCCGAAGCATTCGCGCGCAGGGGCGCGCTCCCACAATGCTTCGGGGGATTGGTTTTTCATGCCTGGTTTGGCCCCTGCCAGGCGAGGTGCATGTCTTTCGGGGTGTAATCCCTGCTGTTTGTTGTCCTGAAAAACCTGCACCATGACCCCTTCTTTCGTCTCCAAAATCCAGACCGCTGCCTTGGCGGGCGTGTTGGCCTTGTCGGCCGCGTTCACCAGCATGGCCAACGCGCAAACCGTCCTGCGCGTGACCACCATCCCCGAAGAAGCCGCCACTGAGCAGGTGCGCAAATTCACGCCGCTGGCCAATTACCTGGAAAAGCAACTGGGCATGAAGGTGCAGTTCACACCGGTGACCGACTACCCGGCGGCGGTGGAGTCGCTGGTCAACAAAAAGGTGGACCTGGCCTGGTTGGGGGGCTTCACCTTTGTGCAGGCCAACCTCCGTTCAGGTGGCAAGATCGTGCCCCTGGCGCAGCGCGAAGAAGACACGCGTTTCCAGTCGGTGTTCATCGCCAAGACCCATTCCGGCATCAAGAGCCTGGCCGACATGAAGGGCAAGCAGGTGTCGTTTGGCTCGCAAAGCAGCACCTCGGGCCATTTGATGCCGCGCAGCTTTTTGCTGCAAGCGCAAATCGAGCCTGAAAAAGATTTCAAGCGCACGGCCTACAGCGGCGCACACGACGCGACCATCGCCTCGGTGGTCAGCGGCAAGGTCGATGCGGCTGCGCTCGACATCACCGTGTGGAAAAAGTTTGTCGCTGACAACAAGGTCGACACCCAGGCGGTGAATGTGTTCTTCACCACCCCGCCTTACTTCAACTACAACTGGTCGGTGCATGCCGACATGCCCGCCGACCTGCGCGAAAAAATCAAGGCCGCCTTGCTGGCGCTGAACCCCGCCAACCCCGAGCACGCTGAAATCCTGAAGCTCAACCGCGCCACCCGTTATGTGCCGACAACGCCCGAGAACTACAAAGGCCTGGAGTCGGCGGCACGCAGCGCGGGCTTGTTGTAAACCATTGGTCTGCCCCCTGTGAATCTCGACCTGAAGGCCCTGGAGGCCCGGCACCCAGCAGCGTTGCCCAGCGCGGCACCGGCTTTGCGTGCGCTGAATTTGCAGCTTGCTGCCGGCGAGCAGATCGCGGTCATTGGCCCCTCGGGCGCGGGCAAGACCACGTTGCTGCAGGTGCTGGCCTGTGCCCAGCCGCCCACGCAAGGCGTGCTGAAACTGGGAGGGCTGGACCCTTGGCGATTGCCTGTTCGGGCCTTGCGCCGCTTGCGCGGCCAGCTGTTTTTGGCGCCACAGGTGCCGCCCCTGCCACCGCGTCAGCGGGTGGTGACCTCGGTGCTGGCCGGGCGTTTGCCCGCCATGGGGCTGTGGGCCAGTCTGCGTTCGCTGTTTTACCCGTCCGACATCCCGGCAGCCTACGAGGCCTTGGCGCACTTTGACTTGGGCGACAAGCTGTTCGAGCGGGTGGACCGTTTGTCGGGTGGCGAACGCCAACGTGTGGGTCTGGCGCGCGCCTTGCTGGCGCCGGCCAGTTTGTGGCTGATCGATGAGCCCCTGTCGGCGCTTGACCCGGTGCGTGCCCGCATGGCCATGACGGCCCTGGTGGACCTGGCCCGCGAACGCCAGACCACGTTGGTGGCCACGCTGCACCAAGTGGACATGGCGCTGGCGCACTTTCCCCGCATCGTCGGCCTGCGCAATGGACAGCTGGTGTTTGACTTGCCTGCCGAGCAGGTCAGCCCGGAGCACCTGGCGCATTTGTACGCCCAGCATGCACACGCGTTGCGTGGCGAGGCTTTGCCTTTGCCACGCGATGAAGTGGCGCCGGCAGCGCCTGCGCCTGTCGTGATGCACTGCCGCTGAAGTGGCCTGATGTCGCCCGTGACCCCGCCCGCCATAGACATGCCAACCACCGGTCCCCATTGGCCTGGGTCCAAGCCACTGGCCGTGCACCCCGCTGTACCGGTGCGCGACCCGGCCTTTGTCTCGCGTGTGTTCTGGCTGGGGTTGGCGCTGGTGCTGTTGTGGCCGCTGGGGGTGGCCACCGAATTCCGTTTGTGGGTGCTTTGGGAGCCGGACAACCGCAAGGTCACGGCCGACTTTGTGCGCAGCTTTTGGCCGCTGGTGCATGACGCCGAATTTTTGCAGATGCTGGCGCGCGAAACCTGGCGCACCGTGGCCATGGCCACGGCGGGTGTCACGCTGGCGCTGGCGTTGGCCATCCCCTTGAGCTTGCTGGCCACGCGGGTGTTGTCGCTGTCGGCCTTGTCGGGCCGCATGGACCGTGGGCCTGCGGCGCTGCGCTGGTGCGTGCGTGCGGTGCTGGTGGTGTTGCGCAGCATTCCCGAGCTGATCTGGGCGCTGGTGTTTGTGCGTGTGGTGGGCCTGGGGCCCACGGCGGGTGTGCTGGCCATTGCGCTCACCTATGGGGGCATGTTGGGCAAGGTGTACGCCGAAATTCTGGAAAGCGGCGAAAGCCACGCCACCCAGAGCCTGATGCGCAATGGCAGCGGGCGCTTGCAGGCCTTTGTCTATGCGCTGCTGCCCAGCCACGCGGCCGAGCTGGCCTCGTACACGGTGTACCGTTGGGAATGTGCGATCCGCTCGTCGGTGGTGCTGGGTTTTGTCGGGGCAGGTGGCCTGGGCCAGCAGCTGGACAACGCGATGAAGATGTTCAACGGTGGCGAAGTGGGCACCGTGCTTTTGGTGTTCATTGCGCTGGTGGCGCTGGCCGATCGCGTGAGTGCCTGGCTGCGAAAGGCGCTGGCATGAAGCCCTTGCAGCAGCCATTTCCGCGCCAGGCGGCCAATTTGCCCTACAAATTGCCGCCCCCGCTGTTCGATGCGCGCTGCCGTGCTTGCTGGTTCACCGCCGCCTTGGGGGTTTTGGTGGTGGCCAGTTTTGCCACGCTGGGGCTGGACTGGCAGGCCTTTGTGTCCATGGACGCGCTGCGCAGCATGGGCCGCTTTGTGGCCGAGTTTTTTCCACCCGATCTGTCGCCCGCCTTTGTGCGCAAGGTGGCCTGGGCCTCTTGGGAAACGCTGGCCATGTCGGCGCTGGGCACCGCCATGGCCGCTGTCTTGGGCCTGGCGTTGGCGGTTCCCGCCAGCCGCCTGTCGCCGCAAGACCCGGCCTGGCTGCGCAGACCCACGCGTTGGCTGCTCAATGCGCTGCGCGCCATCCCAGAACTGGTGTGGGCCGCTTTGCTGTTGATCTCGGCCGGGCTGGGCCCGATGGCGGGTACGCTGGCCCTGGCCTTGCACACCAGTGGCGTGTTGGGCCGTTTATTTGCCGAAGCCATGGAAAATGTGCCGACCGGGCCGGCTGCAGCACTGCGCGCACAAGGTGTGGGGCCGCTGCGGGTGTTCGCTTATGCCACCTTGCCCCAGGTGTTGCCGCAACTCATGAGTTACGCCCTGTACCGCTGGGAAAACAACATTCGCGCCGCTGCCGTGTTGGGCGTGGTGGGTGCGGGCGGTCTGGGTCAATTGCTGTCGTTCCACATGGGCCTGTTTCACATGAACAAAACCGCCACGCTGCTGGCCGCCATGCTGCTCATGGTGGCTTGTGTGGATGCGCTGAGTTTTGCGGCGCGGCGCTGGATGACGCGCTGAAGCCAAACGGGGTTCAATGCCGCGCCCGCAGGGCGTGTCGTTGCGCCACCCACAGCGCTGCTGTGGCCAGCACACTGGCCACCAGCAGCCACCCCAGCGCCAGCCGGTAGCCCGCAGCTGGAGACCACATCAGGCCCACCGCCAAAGGCGCTGCCGCACGGGCCAGCGCGATGGGCATGCCCAGCAAGCCATTGAGCTGGCCGACGTGGTCGCGGCTCACATACTGCGCCAGGGCCGTGCCTTTGACGATGGTGATCATGCCGTTGCCCAGGCCAAACAGCAGCACAAAGACCAGCGCCCCCAAGGGGTGAAAACCGCCCAGCAACAGCGCCAGCAAACCCATGGGGATGAAGCCTGGAATCCAGCGGTTGGCGGTGTGCACGTCCCAGTGGCGTTCAAACACAAACAACACCAATCGCCCCACCACCTGGATCACGCCAATGGCCGCTGGCACCGCAATCACCCACGTGGCCGACAAGCCCGCCTCTTGCAGCAAGGCGATCATGTGTGCGGGCAGGGCCGACGTCACCGACATCATCAGCACCATGAACAGGGCCAAAAGCCAAAAAGGGCGATGGCGCAGGTGCTCGCGCACCGAAGCCGGTGGTGTCGGGCCTGCGGTACTGTCGGATGCGTTCGGTTGCGGGCCTTGGGCCGGCTTCAAACGGCGGTGTGGACGCGGTGCGCCCTGCAACAGCCAGGCGTGCAAAGGCAGGCACACGGCCCACTGCAGGGCCGCCAAAGCCCACAGCGCGTGCCGCCAGCCCCACAGGTCCATCCACCAGGCAAACAGCGGAATGAACACCGTGCTGGCCAGGCCGCCCAGAAAGGTCAGGGTGATGATGGCGCGGCGAAAGTCTTGCGGAAAGCGGCGTGTGACCACCGCAAACGCCGGGGTGTAGAGCGTGGCCGCCAGGCCCAGCCCCAGCCAGATCCACGCCGCATAAAACCCGGTGATGGTCTGCACAAAGCTGTGGCCCCACAAGCCCAGGCCGATCCAGACCGAGCCCATACTCATCACCACACGCTCGTGCCCGGCATCGATCCAGCGCCCCACCAGATAAGCCATCAGCCCCTCGGCCAGCAGCGCCAGACTGAAGGCCAGCGACGACTCGGCGCGGCTCATGCCCAGTTCGGCCTCCAAGGGTGTCATGAGCAAGGAGAAGGTGTAGAACACGCTGCCCCAGGTGATGAGTTGGGGCAAGGACAGCCAAAAACTGAAGGGCCCCAGGTCTGCCAGGGCAGGACGGCGGAAAACATGCATCAGCACATTATGGCGATGCCACATCTGATGGCACCGGTGTCATCGGATTGGGCGCTTCAGCTTTCCTTGAGCACCCGCCGGTATTGCACCGCTTCGGCCACATGCGCGGCCTGGATGGTGTCGCTGCCCGCCAGGTCGGCGATGGTGCGGGCGACTTTCAGGCTGCGGTGGGTGCTGCGGCCGCTCCAGCCCCATTTGGCGGCGGCTTTTTGCAGCAAGGCGATGGCGTTGTCATCCAGCCGTGTCTGGGCGTCGATGGCTTGGCCTTGCAATTCGGCATTGGCACAGCCCTGGCGGGCCAGTGCCCGCTGGCGGGCGGCCAGGCTGCGAGCGGCCAGGGTGTCGGTGCTTTCCCCGGGAGGTGCATGCAACAGGTCGTGGGCCGGCAAGCTGGGCACTTCGATGTGCAAGTCGATCCGGTCCAGCAGCGGGCCGCTGAGCTTGCCCTGGTAACGGCTGACCTGGTCAGGCGAGCAGCGGCAAGTTCGCGTGGCGCTGCCCAGATAACCGCAAGGACAGGGGTTCATGGCCGCGATCAGTTGAAAGCGCGCTGGAAACTCGGCGCGCCTGGCGGCCCGGGCGATGGTGATGCTGCCGGTCTCCAGGGGTTCACGCAGCGCCTCCAGCGCCGCGCGGGGAAACTCGGGCAATTCGTCCAGAAACAGCACGCCGTGGTGCGCCAGCGAAATTTCGCCGGGCCGGGGCGGCGAGCCACCGCCCACCAGTGCCACGGCACTGGCCGAGTGGTGCGGCTGGCACGTGGGGCGTTGCGCCCAGCGCGTGAGGTCAAAGCGGCCCGCTAGGCTGGCGATGGCGGCCGACTCCAAAGCGTTTTCGACCGACATGGGCGGCAACAAACCGGCAAAGCGCTGCGCCAGCATGGACTTGCCAGAGCCAGGTGGGCCGACCATCAGCAACGAATGGCCCCCGGCGGCGGCGATTTCCAGCACCCGCTTCACGCCCACCTGGCCTTTCACATCAGCCAGATCGGCGTAGTGCGGTGGCGTACCGGGCGTGCTGGACGCCATGCGGGCCCAACCGTCGCCGGGTTCGGGCGGTGGCTCGTTCGTGGGCGGCAGGAACTGCTGCACCACATCGAGCAGGTGACGGGCCCGAAAGACTTCGGCATCGGGCACGAGTGCGGCTTCTTCGGCGCTGCCCGGGGGCAGCACCAGGCGGGTGCGCACCTGTTGCTGGCGCAGCACCAGGCTCATGGCCAGTGCCCCCCGCACCGGGCGCAATTCGCCGGACAAAGACAGCTCGCCGGCAAACTCATGGCCCGCCAGCCGATTGGCGTCGATCTGCCCGCTGGCCGCCAGGATGCCCAGCGCAATGGGCAAGTCCAGACGGCCCGAGTCTTTGGGCAGGTCGGCCGGGGCCAGGTTGACGGTGATGCGCTTGTTGTGCGGAAAGTCCAGCCCGCTGTTTTGCAAGGCAGAGCGCACGCGCTCGCGGGCTTCCTTGACTTCGACATCGGCCAAACCCACCAAGGTGAAGCTGGGCAGGCCGTTGGCCAGATGCACCTCAACGGTGACTGCAGGCGCTTGCAGGCCAATCAGGGCGCGACTGCGCACCAAAGCGAGACTCATTTTTTCTCCCTGCCCCATGCTGGTGCATGGTGTGTGTCCAAGCACCCTGACGGGATGCACTGAACTTGTTTGAATGCCATTCAATCACGCACAGAGTGCAGGCGCACTGGTGAATGCCCTTGGCGGGCGCTTGGGCTGATAGTTGGCACGCTCCCTGCTTGGAAGCTTGGGCCTTTCTTCACTTTATTGGAGTTCCTCATGAAAAAAATCTTCGTTCCTTCCCTGATGGCCTTGGCCCTGGCTTCCGTGAGTGGTTTGGTCCAAGCCCAGACTGCAGCGCCCGAGAGCAGCCTGTCTTTCAACGTGGGTGCCGTCAGCGATTACCGTTACCGTGGCATTTCCCAGTCCCGTCTGAAGCCTGCTTTGCAAGGCGGTGTGGACTACGCTGACAAGAGCGGTTTTTATGTCGGTGCCTGGGGTTCCACGATCAAGTGGATCAAAGACACGCCCGGGGTCACTGCTGGCTCTACAGAGGTGGATTTGTATGGTGGTTACAAAGGCGCTGTGGGTGACGTGGCCTACGACGTCGGTTTCCTGCGTTACCAATATTCTGGCAACAACTACGCCAATTACGGTGTCAATGCGAACACCAATGAAGTTTACGGTGCGGCTACTTTCGGAGTGGTCACAGCCAAGTACTCCCATGCAATTTCGAATTTGTTTGGGAACATTGACAGCAAAAACAGCTACTACCTGGACTTGAGTGCTGCATTTGATCTCGGCAACGGCTTTTCTTTGACGCCACACGTCGGTTATCAAAAAATCAAAAACGTGACGGACGACGCAGGCTCTTACACGGATTACTCGCTGACCTTGACAAAGGATTTGGGTAACGGTTTGAGTGCCACTGCGGCTGTCGTTGGGACAGACGCCGACAGGACTTTCTACACATTGAAAGACAAGTTCAATGGCAAGTCCGGCCTGGTCGTTGGCCTGAAATACGCCTTCTGATCTCCCTCATTTCCAACAAGGAGCCATCATGAAACTGGTGACCGCCATCATCAAACCCTTCAAGCTGGACGAAGTGCGTGAAGCACTTTCGGGCATCGGCGTGCAGGGCATCACCGTGACCGAAGTCAAAGGTTTTGGCCGTCAAAAGGGCCATACCGAGTTGTACCGGGGTGCGGAATACGTTGTCGACTTTTTGCCCAAAGTGAAGATCGAAGCGGCCGTGTCCGACGACCTCGTCGAGCGCGTGATCGAAGCCATCGAAACGGGTGCCCGCACCGGCAAGATCGGTGACGGCAAGATCTTTGTTTACGACCTCGAACAAGTGGTTCGCATCCGCACCGGTGAAACCGGTGGCGAAGCCCTTTGATGGATCAGAAAGAGAGTCGAAAAATGAAAAAACTGCTCGCAACCCTGGCTTTGGGCCTGAGTTTGGGTCTGGGTGTTTTCGGTGCGGCTTCGGTCGCCACCGCCCAGACGGCGCCAGCCGCCGTGGCACCTGCTGCGCAAGCCAAACCGGCCGATTCGGTCGCCGCACCTGCCGTATCTGCTGCACCCGCGGCGGTAGCACCTGCTGCGGCAGAAACGGTCCCTGCACCGGTGCCCAACAAGGCGGACACCGGCTGGATGATGTTGTCCACCATCTTGGTCATCTTGATGGTCATTCCGGGCCTGGCCCTGTTCTACGGCGGTTTGGTGCGCAGCAAAAACATGCTGTCTGTGCTGATGCAGGTCGTGGTGACTTTTTCGTTGATCACCGTGCTGTGGTTTGTCTATGGCTACAGCCTGGCGTTCACCGAGGGCAATGCCTACATCGGTGGCTTTGACCGCTTGTTCATGAAGGGCATCTGGGACAACGTCGCAGGCACCTTTGCCAACGCGGCCACGTTCAGCAAAGGCGTGGTCATCCCAGAGATCTCGTTCGCCGCCTTCCAGGCCACGTTCGCAGGCATCACCTGTGCACTGATCGTGGGTGCTTTTGCCGAGCGCATCAAGTTCTCTGCCGTGCTGGCCTTCATGGTGCTGTGGTTCACCTTCAGCTACCTGCCTGTGGCCCACATGGTCTGGTTCTGGATGGGTCCTGACGCTTACGTTTCCAAAGAAGTGGCCGATGAGATGACCAGCAAAGCCGGTCTGCTGTGGCAGTGGGGTGCGCTGGACTTCGCTGGCGGTACCGTGGTGCACATCAACGCCGCTGTCGCTGGCCTGGTGGGTGCGTTCATGGTGGGCAAGCGCGTGGGTTATGGCCGTGAATCGATGGCCCCTCACAGCCTGACGTTGACCATGGTGGGTGCGTCCTTGCTGTGGGTGGGTTGGTTCGGTTTCAACGCCGGCTCGGCGCTGGAAGCCAACGGTTTCGCGGCACTGGCCTTCATCAACACCTTGGTGGCGCCGGCGGCAGCTGTGCTGGCCTGGTGTGTGGGTGAAGCGCTGATGCGCGGCAAAGCCTCCATGCTGGGTGCGGCTTCGGGTGCGGTGGCTGGTTTGGTGGCCATCACGCCAGCAGCCGGCAACGTCGGTATCGGCGGCGCGTTGATCATCGGCTTCATCGGCGGCTTCGCTTGTCTGTGGGGCGTGAACGGCCTCAAAAAGATGCTGGGTGCTGACGACTCGCTGGATGTGTTTGGCGTGCACGGTGTGGGCGGTATCGTCGGCGCCTTGCTGACCGGCGTGTTCAACTCGCCCGTCTTGGGCGGCCCCAGCGCTGTGGGCGACTGGGTCACTGTGGCCATGGTCACACCCGACGCTTACGCCATCGCCGCGCAAGTGTGGGTCCAGGCCAAGGCCGTGCTGATGACCATCGTCTGGTCGGGCGTGGTTTCGGTGGTCGCCTTCAAGATCGTTGACCTGACCATCGGTCTGCGTGTTGCCGAAGAAGCCGAGCGCGAAGGTCTGGACATCTCGTCTCACGGCGAGTCGGCCTACCACGGCTGATGCACCGGTAGTGCATTGGGTGGTGCAAGCCACCCGCCTCTCAAAAAGCCCGCAGTGCTTGCGCCCTGCGGGCTTTTTTCATGGTGCGCCACCAGATGGGGCTTCAAATTTGTCCCAAAATAGGACCCGAACGCAGTTGCGAAATTTCCCTTCTTCACTTTTTAAACACCATGACAACATCCCAACCCACATCTCTTGTAGCCGTCGTGACGGGGGGTGCCCGCGGCATTGGACTGGCGATTGGCCAATGGTTTCTGAACCACGGTTACAAAGTCGCTTTGCTGGACATCGACAAGTCCACGTTGGACACTTCGGTGCATGCACTGAGTCGTCCAGAGGATGTGTTGGCTGTGCATTGCGATGTTTCTCAGCCCGATCAGGTGGCTGCAGCAGCCAGCGCTGTGATGGCTCGGTTCGGGCGCGTCGATGCGCTGGTGAACAATGCCGGTGTGGCGGTGTTCAAGCCGGTGCTGGAGACCTCGTTCGCCGAATGGCGTCAGGTGTTGAGCACCAACCTGGACGGCGCTTTTTTGTGCTCGCATGCTTTCGGCGCCATCATGGTGGGGCAACGCAGCGGGGCCATTGTCAATATTGCGTCCATCTCTGGTTTGCGTGCCAGCACTTTGCGTGTGGCGTATGGCACCAGCAAGGCCGCCTTGATCCACTTGACCAAGCAGTACGCGGTGGAGTTCGGCAATTTCGGTGTGCGCGTCAACGTGATTTGCCCCGGTCCTGTGGAAACCGAAATGGCCAAGTTGGTGCACAGCGTGGCCATTCGTTCTGACTATTACGACACCATTCCCTTGGGCCGATATGGTTCAACCGAAGAGATGGCCAATACGGTGGGCTTTTTGTGCAGCCGAGAGGCCAGTTTCATCAACGGACAGTTTTTGGCGGTGGATGGTGGCTTTGATGCGGCGGGCGTGGGCTTGCCCACCTTGCGCCGCAATGCGGCAGAAAAAGACGCTGCATGAACAAACCCACGGGGCCATGTAGACGACTCAGTACTGGACGACAGTTCTTTTGAGTTACCAAGGCCGTTCTGGTCGAGGGGCATGGGTTGTCGGGTGCAAAATCCTTGCATCTTTGAAAATCCCATCCATGACCACTTATACCGCTGTCCACTGGCAACCCGTCACCACCGCACCTGACGGTTTGAGCGAATCGCCGTTTTGGCATCCGCAGGAAAACCGCTTGTACTGGGTGGACATCCCTGGCCGCAGGCTGGCGCGTCTGGCCATCGCAGGACAGATGCAGTCGCAAGGCGAAGTGGACTACTGGCCCATGGCCGAAGAGCCCGGCTGCATCGCGCCAGTGCAAGGTGGCGGTTTGATCATCGCTTTGCGTGGTGGTATTTACCTGGGGCCCATTTGGGGTGGCCCGCTGCAGCTGCTGGCCGCTGCACCCTATGACACCACCCAACTGCGTTTCAACGACGGCAAGTGCGATGCGCAAGGGCGTTTTTGGGCCGGCTCCATGTACGAGCCGCGCGACAAGGCCGATGGCGTGCTGTACTGCTTGAGCGACCGGGGCCTGCATGCCATGCAAGGCGGCGTGACCACCGCCAATGGCCTGGCCTGGTCACCCGACGGACGCACTGCTTATTGGGCCGACACCGCCGCTCACCAAGTGCGGGCGTTTGATTTTGACGCAGCCACCGGCCAACTCAGCGCCGAGCGCGTGTTCCACCAAATGACGCCCAAGCCTGCGGGTTGGACCTGGGGCAGCGACACACCCTATGGTGGTCGCCCCGACGGCGCCGCCGTGGACAGCGAAGGCTGCTACTGGAGCGCCCAATACGAAGGCCAACGCCTGGTGCGTCTGTCGCCAAGTGGTGAAGTGCTGGCCGAAGTGCGCACCCCCGTGCCATGCCCCACTATGCCCTGCTTTGGCGGGCCAGACCTCAAGACCTTGTTCATCACCACCTCCCGCCAAGGCCGCAGTGCGCAAGAGCTGGCGCAGTATCCCGGTGCGGGCGGTGTGTTCGCGATGCGGGTGGAGGTGGCCGGCTTACCCGTGAATGAATATGTCGGGCATCGATCAAGTCCCGCTTGAATGGCTGGCCACGTAATGGCGCAGAACGCTGTCCATGCGTGACTGCCAGCCATCGCCTGTGGACTTGAAGAACGCCAGTACCTCAGGGCTGTAGCGCACGGACACCAGCTGTTTTTTGTTTTCGGATTTGGGCCGGCCGCGCAAACTTTTGAGCGGGACCATCGCTTTCAATTGCGTAGGCGTGAGCGGCTGAGCATCCGGATCGTTTCGGGCTGCGGTGGTGATCGTCTTGTCCTCTTTAACGCTGGGCATGCGGACAGTGGGTCGCTTAGCAATTTTCGACATAGTGCTTTACCTCGCGTCGATTGGCACGGCGAAGACTGATGATTCTTCGCGTTTGTGCACGGTCAACAAATGCCACGCAGTACAGAGTTTCGGTCTTGGGTGCGAGCGCAATCATGCGCACCTCGTTGTACTCAAACCGATCATCAACCCACACCAGCGCGGATGCCCAGTCGAGTTCCTCCGCCATGCTCAAAGACAAACCATGTTTGATCTGGTTGGATGTGTCTTTGGCGGAGTCGAACTCGATACGCATTTAATGTAGCTACTGAAAATTGTATTGTCAATGGACAAGTTACATTGATTTGGTGCGGATCAGAGGGGACAGGGCAGTGTCGGTATGACTGCGGGGCAGACGAGGCGAGGAAGCCAAATAGTTGTTGGTTTTCGCAAACGACTCGGAAGAACCTGATGCTGACCGTAGACACAGCGTCATGCGCGTTGACATGACCCAGACTGGATTCATAAAAGAGTTCCAAATGATTCAATTTATTCTGATTTCCAGAAGTGCTGAACAGGGCAAACCCGAGTCGCCTGCCGGGAATTTCCCACAAGCCTTTCGTTCAAAAAATTCATGCAGCAGCCGAAGCCCGGGCGTTACCATCTTGCCCCATGGATGCTGAACTCAACGCCCTCACCGACGCCGTGCGCCACGCCGCAGCCCAAGGCCGCACCTTGCGCCTGCGCGGTGGCGGCACCAAAGACTTTTGGGGCCAAAGCCTTACGGGCGACGTGCTCGACACACGGGGCTACCGCGGCATCGTGAGTTACGAGCCCAGCGAGTTGGTGGTCACGGTGCGCTGCGGCACGCCGCTGTCCGAGCTGGAAGCGGTGTTGGCCGAGAAAGGCCAGTGCCTGGCGTTCGAGCCGCCGCATTTTGGCCAGGGCGCCACCGTGGGCGGCATGGTCGCTGCCGGTTTGAGCGGACCCGCGCGTGCCACGGCGGGCGCTGTGCGCGACTATGTGCTGGGCGCACGTTTCATCAATGGCCTGGGTGAGCACCTCACCTTTGGTGGCCAGGTCATGAAGAACGTGGCCGGTTACGACGTGAGTCGCCTCATGGCAGGCAGCTGGGGCACGCTGGGTCTGATCACCGAGGTCAGCCTCAAGGTGCTGCCCGTGGCCCCGGCCGAGGCGACTTTGATGATCGTCGGCATGCCGCAAAAGGTGGCACTGGATTTGTTGCACCGCTGGGGCGGACAGCCCTTGCCCCTGAACGCCAGTGCCTGGGTGCGCGACACCACAGCCCAGCCGGTGGCCGACTATGTGTTTGTGCGCCTGCGCGGCGCGGTCGCTGCGGTGCAGTCGGCCGTGGGCAAGATGAGCGCCGATGCGCTGGCTTTGGGTGCCCAGGTGCAGCAGATGGCCAACGCCGAAGTCGCGCCAGACTGGCGTGCCAGTGGCGAGCAGACTTTGCCGTTTTTTGATGCGCCTGGCCCCGACGCCTGTTTGTGGCGCCTGTCGGTGCCGCAAACCGCGCCGGTGCTGGACTTGCCCGGCCTGGAGCATCCTTCGCCCTACATCGAATGGCAAGGCGCGCAGCGCTGGCTGTGGGCCCCGGCCTCGGCGGCGGTGCCGCTGCGCGCGTTGGCGCAGTCGGTCGGTGGCCATGCCACCTTGTTCCGCGCCAGCGTCACGCATGCCGAGGTGGACAAAATCGCCGGTGTGAACACCCCGCTGGACGCCGTGCAAGAGCGCATTCAGCGACAGCTGCAACAACAGTTCGACCCGAAAGGCGTGTTTGCCACCGGTCGCATGCACCCGCTCTGAGGCGACCCTTTCATGCAAACCCACCTCGCCCCCGAATACCAGAACACCCCCGAAGGCCGTGAGGCCGAAGCGATTTTGCGCAAATGCGTGCATTGCGGCTTTTGCACCGCCACCTGCCCCACCTACCAACTGCTGGGCGACGAGCTGGACGGCCCGCGTGGCCGCATTTATTTGATGAAGCAGGTGCTGGAAGGCCAAATGCCCACGCGCAAAACCCAGCTGCACCTGGACCGCTGCCTGACCTGCCGCAACTGCGAAAGCACGTGCCCCAGCGGCGTGCAATATGGCCACCTGGTGGACATTGGCCGCAAGCTGGTCGATGCCAAAGTCGGGCGTCCCGTGGGCGAAAAGCTGGTGCGCTGGGCACTCAAAGAGGGTTTGCCTTCGCCGCTGTTTGCCCCTGCCATGAAGATGGGCCAACTGGTGCGCGACCTGTTGCCCGAAAGCCTGAAAGCCAAAGTGCCCGCGCCGCAAGACGCCGGTGCCTGGCCCACCCGCCAGCACGCGCGCAAGGTGCTGATGCTGGCCGGTTGCGTGCAGCCGAGCATGAGCCCCAACATCAACACCGCCACCGCCCGCGTGCTCGATGCCGCAGGCATCCAGACCGTGACCGCTGCCAAAGCCGGTTGCTGCGGCGCAGTCAAGTTCCACCTGAACGACCATGACGGTGGCATGGACCACATGCGCGCCAACATCGACGCCTGGTGGCCGCTGGTGGAGCGTGGCGAAGTCGAAGCCATTGTGATGAACGCCTCGGGCTGCGGCGTCATGGTCAAGGACTACGGCCATGTGCTCAAAGACGACCCGGCCTATGCCGACAAAGCCGCACGCATCGGCGCACTCACCCGCGACTTGAGCGAGTTGCTGCCCGAGTTGGTGCCATTGCTCAAAGACAAGCTGAACCCCGAAGCCCTGCAAGCCGCAGGTCTACAGGCCTACCACCCGCCTTGCACGCTGCAACACGGCCAACAGCTCAAAGGCGGTGTTGAAAAGCACCTGACCGAGCTGGGTTTTCAGATCAAAGTCACGGCCAATGAATCGCACTTGTGCTGCGGCTCGGCCGGCACCTACAGCGTGCTCAAGCCCGACCTTTCAAAACAACTGCGTGACCGCAAGCTGGGTCACCTGAATGCGCTGGAACCGCAAGGCGTGCTGAGCGCCAACATCGGCTGCATCACCCACCTGCAAAGCGGCAGCGGCCTGCCGGTGCGGCATTGGGTGGAGATGGTGGACGAGGCGCTGAGCGGCGGGGTGTGAGTTCGGTCGATTTCAATCGGCCAGCACCCCGGCAATGTCGCCAACGGGAATCACCTCGACCCCTTCGGCAAAAGGCCAGCGCTGCGGTACGGGGGGACCTCAACCCGCCAACGCCGCCTCAATGTCCTTGGCGATCTTCTCGGGGGCGTCCTGCGGCGCATAGCGTTTGATCACGCGTCCGTCTTTGCCCACCAGAAATTTGGTGAAGTTCCATTTGATGGCCTTGCTGCCCAGAATGCCGGGGGCTTCGGCGGTGAGCCATTGGTACAGCGGGTGCGCGTCTGGGCCGTTGACCTTGATCTTGCCCATCATCTGGAAGCTCACGCCGTAGTTCTTCTGGCAGAAGTTGGCGATCTGGCTGTCGTCGCCCGGGTCTTGGCTGGCGAACTGGTTGCACGGGAAGCCGACCACGGCCAGGCCTTGTGGGCCATATTTCTGGTGCAACTTTTCTAGGCCGGTGAACTGGGGCGTGAAGCCGCAGGCGCTGGCGGTGTTGACGATCAACATCACCTGGCCTTTGTATTGGCTCAGGGCCACGGGCTGGCCGTCGATGCTGAGTGCTTGAAAGTCGTAGAGGCTCATATTTTTCCTGTGGCTGGACGCTTGCTTTGCAAGCGGTGGTGCGGTGGACCTTTGGTGTCTGATCGCCTGCGGGGCTGGCCCTGGCAGGCGGTGCGTTGTCAGTGTGGTGCTTTACCGGGTGCGATGGCCAGCAGCGCTGCCAACAAGATCAGCGCGCCGCCGACCAGCGTGCGGCTGTCCCATTGGGCGGCCCCCAGTATGACCGAGGACACGCTGGCAAACAGCACTTCGGACAGCATGACCAGGGCGGTGGTGTGGGCTGCCAGGCGGGCGGCGCCGTATTGCAGGGCCAGGTTGCCCAGCAAGAACGACAGGCACAGCAGGCCCACATACGGCAGCCAGCCCCAGGCGGGCGCTTGCCCGGCATGAACGATTCCGGTGGCCAGACCGATCAGCGCGGCCAGGGTGGCCATGACCGCACCGCCACCAAACATGGCCAGTGTGCGCGCTGCGGCGGGCGTGTCTTTGAGCTTGAGCAGCAAGGCATTGGTGATGGCAAAAGTCAGGCCACTCACCAGTGCCAGCACGTCGGCCAGACTCTCTGGCATGGGCCAGGGCATGTCGGGGGTTTTGAGCACGATGAACAAGCCGGTCAGCGCCAGCACCAGGCGCAGCAGTGCCATGCGGCTGGGTTTTTCACCCAGAAGCCACCAGGCCACCAGCACCGACCAGGCGGGCATCAGGTAAAAAAGCAGCACCACGCGCACCACGTCGCCCACGGTCACGGCCCAGTTGAAGCCGACATTCGTCAGGCCCGAGGCCAACAAAAGCACCCACAAACCAGGGTGCGGCCCCCAACTGGCCAGTCGGCCTGTGCGCCAGAGCCACAGGGCGATGGACACAAACACCGCGCTGTACACCAGCGCTGTCGCCCACAGTGGGTGCAGGCCTTGGGCTTCGAGTTGTTTGAAAGGCCACCAGCACACGCCCCAGGCGAAAGCGTTGAACAGGAGTCCGGCCACAGCCAGACTTTTGGCGGAAGGTTGGCCCATGCGGGATGGGCGTGTCAGGACGGGTCGCTGGGTGTGTCAGCCGCAGCGGTGGCATGGCGTTTGCGCCACCAGCGCCAGGCCAGCCAAGCCATGCCCAGGCCCAGCAAGGCAAAAATACCGTGCTGAAACTGGCGCAGTACGGCAAACATCCAGTCCCAGTTTTGCGCGCCAAAGTAACCCAGGTACACCCAGATGGGCACGCTGATCAGGGCGGCAAAGCCGTCCATCAGGAGCCAGGTGGGAAAGCTCACGCGGTGGCTCATGCCCGCAGAAAAGAACACGGGGGTGCGTAAACCGGGCAGAAAACGGGCCACGAACATGACCCATTTGCCGTATTTGTGGAAGGCGTCTTGTGCGCTGGCAAAGCGCTCGGGCGTCAGGATTTTGCGAAAACCGGGCATTTTGGAAATGCGCTGGCCGTACATGCGGCCCAGCGCAAACATCAGGCCATCGCCAATCAACACGCCCGCCATGCCCACCGCAAACATGGTGTGCACATCGGCATGGCCCAGCCCGGCGATCACACCACCGGTGACCAGGGTCACGTCTTCGGGAACGGGGATGCCAAAGCCGCAGATCAAGAGCATCACAAAGACAGCCCAATAGCCGTACTCGGTGAAGATGGGCATCAAAAACTGAAAAACTTCCATGGATTACAAGGTTCAGCCAGCGCCTGAACGGTTCAGGCGGAATGCGCGGGGTTAACAGGCAGCGGGCCAGTGTAAATCATTTGCAAGCCCCTTCCAGCACGGGGAAAGCTGTGTTTACCCGGTGGTTTGAGGGCGGGTACTTGCCCCATTCCGGGCCAATGAAGCTGGCATACTTCATTGGCCCTTTTCAGGTTTTTGCCCATGCCCCGTCCCATACAAGCCACCATCCACACCGCCGCGCTGCGCCACAACCTGGCGCGGGCCAGACAGGCCGCCCCAGATGCCCAAGTCTGGGCGGTGGTCAAGGCCAATGCCTACGGGCATGGCATCGAGCGGGCATTTGAAGGCCTGCGCGGTGCCGACGGCTTTGCGTTGCTGGACCTGGCCGAAGCCGAACGCGTGCGCGCCTTGGGCTGGCGTGGCCCGATCTTGTTGCTGGAGGGCGTGTTCGAGGCCCGCGATCTGGAGTTGTGCTCGCGCCTGCACCTGTGGCACACCGTGCATTGCGACGAGCAGATCGACATGCTGGCGCTGCACAAGACGCACGAGCCGCACCGGGTGTTCCTCAAAATGAATTCGGGCATGAACCGGCTGGGCTTTGCGCCGCAGCGCTTTCGCTCGGCCTGGACGCGGCTGAACGCCTTGCCGCAGGTGGACGAAATTTCGTTGATGACCCATTTCAGTGACGCTGACAGTGACAAAGGCATCACCGAGCAGATGGGCCGGTTTGAAGAAGCCACCTGCGACTTGCCCGGAGAACGCAGCTTGAGCAACAGCGCCGCCACCTTGCGCCATGCCCAGGACATGGCGGTCAAAGCCGACTGGATTCGCCCGGGCATCGCCGTGTACGGCAGTTCCCCCGACTTTCCCGAGCACAGCGCGGCGGACTGGGATTTGCAGCCCGCCATGAGCCTGAACGCCCGCATCATCGCCGTGCAGCACCTGCAAGCCGGGGACAGCGTGGGCTACGGCTCCAGCTTTGTGGCCGAGGGCCCCACGCGCATCGGCGTGGTGGCCTGCGGTTATGCCGACGGTTACCCGCGCCTGTGTCCCACGGGCACCCCTGTGCTGGTGGACGGCCTGCGTGGTCGCACCTTGGGGCGTGTCAGCATGGACATGTTGACGGTGGACTTGACGGGCCTGCCCGATGCGGGTGTGAGCAGCCACGTCACGCTGTGGGGGCGGGCCGCCAATGGCACGGTGCTGAGCATCGACGAGGTGGCGCAAGCCGCCGGGACGGTGGGTTACGAGCTGATGTGCGCCCTGGCGCAGCGGGTGCCGGTGGGGGTCGAAGACTGAGCTGGCTTCGAGATTCGCCTTGGCGGGTCACGCCAGCCTGCTGCGGGCGTGACAAGTGCACCGTGCTAGCGCACGCACAATCGCTCCATGCCCCATCGCGCCCCCTTGCACCGACTTGACCAACATGCCCTGGTCGTGGCCCTGGTGCTGATTGTCATTTGGGGGGCCAACTTCACCTTGCAAAAATACCTGTTCGGGCTGATTTCGCCCGGCGGTTTCTTGTGGGCGCGTTACCTGATCATGCCGGTGTGTGCCCTGCTGCTGATGCGCTGGCGGCTCGGGCGTTGGCTGCCGCCGGTGCCCCGCAAGGATTGGATGCACATGGCCTGGCTGGGCATCGTGGGCCACTCCCTGCATGTGGGTCTGGCCGCCTATGGCGTGCACTGGTCAACGGCATTTTCCAGTGCGGTCATTTTGGCGTGTGGTCCGATTCTGACCTTGTTGATTTTGCGAGTGCAGGGCCTGGAGCGTCTGAGCTTGCCGCAAATGGCCGGGGTGTTCTTGGCGTTTGGCGGGGTCTTGCTGTTCTTGTCTGACAAGCTGCTGGGCGGCCATTGGCGTGCGGGCGGGGGCGATCTGGTGTTGCTGATGGCGGCGGGCCTCTTTTCTTATTACACCGTGGCGGTCAAACCCGTGATGCAGCGCCACGGCCCGGTCCTCACCATGGGGTATTCCACCTTGCTGGGGGGCTTGCCTGTGTGGCTGCTGTCAATGCCCGCGGGCCTGAGCGCGCCCTGGGCAGCACTCGATTTCTGGGCTTGGGTGGGCCTGCTCTGGTCGATCATGGTGTCGGCCTTCATGGGTTGGCTGGCCTGGGGCTGGATCAACAACGTGCGCGGCGTGGCCCGCACCGCGCCGCTGATGTATTTGATACCGCCCATGGCGGGCCTGTTTGCCTGGGCCTTGTCGGGCGAGCACTACACCTGGATCAAGATCGCCGGGGCCGGTGTCATCTTGCTCGGTGTGGCGCTGGCGCAGTACGCTGGGCAAATCAAATGGCGGCTGCGCTGACCCGGTGGGGTGGTGGGTCTCAGCCCCGGAGCCAAGTGTCGTAGGCGGTTTTGCAAATCAGCGCCAGCACCACGAAGATGAACACATGGCGCACAAAACCGGCGCCATGCTTCAACGCCAGGCGTGTGCCAATCAGGCTGCCGACGATGTTGGCCGCCCCCATGGCCAGCGCCAGGTGCCACCACACATGCCCTTTGAGGGTGAACAGCGTGAGCGCGGACAGATTGGTCGCCACATTGATCATCTTGGCCGCGGCCGAGGCGTTCAAAAAGTCATAACCCAGCACCCGAACATAGGCAAACACCAGAAAACTGCCCGTACCCGGCCCAAAAAATCCGTCGTAAAAGCCAATCACCAGCCCAATGCCTGCGGCAATCCAGGCCTCTTGTGCCCCGGCAAAGCGCGGCGCATGGCTGCGGCCCAGGTCTTTTTTGACCAGGGTGTACAGCAAGAGTGCCGCCAACAGCACGGGCAGGAGTTTGCGAAACAGGCTGGGGTCCACTTGCGTGACCACCCAGGCCCCGGCCAGAGAGCCCAGCAGACCGGCACCGGCGGCCGGCAACAAAGAACGCCAGGGCATCACCACCTGGCGGCTGTATTGCGCGGTCGCAAAGGCGGTGCCCCAGATGGAGGCGCTTTTGTTGGTGCCAAACAAGGTGGCGGGGGCGGCCCCAGGGAACGTGGCAAACAGCGCGGGCAACAAGATCAGGCCGCCACCGCCCACGATCGCGTCCACCAAGCCGGCCAGCAGGGAGGCCAGCGAAACAATCAGTAATTCCATGGGGGGATTGTGGCATCGAGGTGCGACCCGGCTCGGCCCAACGTGGGTGGCACGCACCCAAAACGGACAGGCAAAAAAAAGCGCCGCTTGCGCGACGCTTGGAAAATTACACCTCGTTCGGATGTTGGTTCATGTTCGAGTTGTTAGGCTTGTTTGTCTCCTCGGCCCTCGGGATGCAGGTACTGCTTTGCATCGAGTGGGAGAAATGTAAGTGAACTGGCCACCACTTCTTCTCAGGGATTTCCCCATTTTGGGGAAATCCCTGCCCTGGACGGACCTTGAACTGACAAAAACGAATGTTTTGACATGTCTGGCCCGCTCAGGCGGCCAGGCGACGGGCGGTGTCTTCGGCAATCCACTGCGCTGCCTTCTCCGCAATCATCAGGGTTGGGCTGTTGGTGTTGCCGCTGGTGATGGTGGGCATCACGCCCGCATCCACCACGCGCAAGCCCGTCACACCGCGCACCTGCAAGCGTGGGTTGACCACCGCCATGGGGTCGTCCTCGCGCCCCATGCGGGTGGTGCCCACCGGGTGGAAGATGGTGCTGGCGATGTCCCCGGCCAGTTTGGCCAGTTCTTCATCGGTCTGGTATTGCACGCCGGGCTTGAACTCTTCGGGTGCAAAGGGGGCCATGGCCGGTTGCGCCATGATGCGGCGCGTCACGCGCAGGCTGTCGGCTGCCACCTGGCGGTCTTCGGCGGTGGCCAGGTAGTTGGGGGCGATGGCCGGGGCGTCTTCAAAGCGCGGGCTGGTGATGTGCACCGTGCCTCGGCTGGTCGGGTTCAGGTTGCACACGCTGGCGGTGATGGCGGGAAAGCGGTGCAAAGGCTCACCAAATGCGTCCAGGCTCAGCGGCTGGACATGGTATTGCAGATTGGCGTGTGGCCGCGATGGATCGCTCTTGGTGAACGCCCCCAATTGGCTGGGGGCCATGCTCATGGGGCCGGAGCGTTTGAGCGCGTATTCCAGGCCAATCATGGCCTTGCCCCACCAGTTGTTGGCCAGGGTATTGAGTGTTTTGGCCCCCTTGACCTTGTAAACCGAGCGGATCTGCAAATGGTCTTGCAAGTTGGCCCCCACGCCGGGCAGATCGTGCAGGACGTCGATGCCTTTGTCTTGCAGCAAGGCCGCCGGCCCAATGCCCGAAAGCTGCAGGATTTGCGCCGAACCAATGCTGCCCGCACTCAAAATCACCTCTTGCGTGGCTTTGACTTCGACCATTTCCACGCCCGTCCAGACGTGTGCGCCGGTGCAGCGTTTTTCGCCGTTGGCCTGGGTTTCCAGGGTCAATTTGGCCACCTGGGCCTTGTTCCACAGTTCGAAGTTGGGGCGTGAATAGCAAGTGGGGCGCAAAAAGGCCTTGGCCGTGTTCCAGCGCCAGCCGTTTTTCTGGTTGACCTCGAAATAGCTCACCCCTTCGTTGTCACCCCGGTTGAAATCGTCGGTGGCCGGAATGCCCGCTTGCTGTGCGGCTTGCGAAAACGCGTCGAGCACGTCCCAGCGCAGGCGCTGCTTTTCGATGCGCCATTCACCCCCGGTGTTGCGCCCACGCAAAGTGTGCAAGTAGCCGCCTTTGGGCAAGTCGGTCGGGGCCAGCAATTCGGACTTGGCCCCTTTGGCCCCATGCCAGGCGTTGGCACCGTTGCAGTGGTCTTCGTGCAGCTTGAAGTAGGGCAAGGTTTGGTCCCAGCGCCAAGCGTCATGGCCGGTGATCTGTGCCCACTGGTCGTAATCATGCGACTGACCGCGCATGTAAATCATGCCGTTGATGCTGGAACACCCCCCCAACACTTTGCCGCGCGGGTAACGCAGGCTGCGGCCATTGAGCCCGTCGGCCGGCTCGGTCTGATAAAGCCAGTCGGTGCGCGGGTTGCCAATGCAATACAGGTAGCCGACCGGAATGTGCACCCAGTGGTAATCGTCTTTTTTACCCGCCTCGATCAGCAACACGCGCTTGCTGGCGTCGGCCGACAATCGGTTGGCCAGCAGGCAACCCGCCGTGCCGCCGCCGACGATGATGTAGTCAAAGGTGTTGTCGTTCATGTTTTAACCGGTCTCCTGAGCAGGCGATTGTGCCTGTGGATTCCAGTAGACGGTTTCAGCGCAGGCCCCATGTTGGGGCTGAAGCCGCCAACCTACAGGCGGAGTGACTGCGATCTGGCTTGGCTGATTTGATTCAGCCAGCGCAGCGAGGGCGACTGGCCGGGGCCGTTGGGCCGATTTGCTGGCGCGAAGCGACTGATGAGGCCCAACGGCCCCGGCCAGTCGCCCTCGCGGAAAAACTCAACGGTATTTTCAAAGCCAAATCAAACTTACTTCGCCGTCGGCATCACAAACTCAGCACCTTTGCTGATGCTCTCTGGCCAGCGCTGCATGATGGATTTTTGCTTGGTGTAAAAGCGCACACCCTCTTCGCCATAGGCGTGCATGTCGCCAAACAGGCTGCGCTTCCAGCCGCCAAAACCGTGCCAGGCCATGGGCACGGGGATCGGCACGTTGATGCCCACCATGCCCACCTGAATGCGGCGCGCAAACTCGCGCGCCACGTTGCCGTCACGGGTGAAGCAGCTCACGCCGTTGCCGAACTCGTGGTCGTTGATGATTTGCACCGCAGTGGCAAAGTCGGGCACGCGCACGCACGACAACACGGGGCCAAAAATCTCTTCCTTGTAGATTTTCATGTCGGTGGTCACGTGGTCGAACAGCGTGCCGCCGAGCCAGAAACCGTTGTCACAACCCGCGCCGGCTTTCGCACCGTCAAACACACGGCCATCGACCAACAACTGGGCCCCTTCGGCCACGCCCGCGTCGATGTAGCCCTTGATGCGCTGGCGCGCCGTGTCGGTCACGATGGGGCCCATTTCGGCGGCCAGGTTTTCACCGTTGAGCACTTGCAGTGCTTTGGTGCGCTCGATCAGCTTGGGCAAAATTTTGTCGGCCACATCGCCGACCAGCACCGCCACGGAAATCGCCATGCAGCGCTCACCCGCTGAGCCGTAGCCTGCGCCAATCAAGGCGTCCACGGTCTGGTCAATATCGGCGTCAGGCATGACCACCAAGTGGTTTTTGGCGCCGCCCAAGGCTTGCACGCGCTTGCCGTGGTGCGCGCCGGTTTCATAAATGTAGTTGGCGATCGGTGTCGAGCCGACGAAGCTGATGGCCTTCACATCGGGGTGCTCCAGCAGCGCGTCCACGGCTTCCTTGTCGCCCTGCACCACGTTGAACACGCCGTCAGGCAAACCGGCTTTTTTCAGCAGCTCGGCCATGAACAGCGCCGGTGTTGGGTCGGTCGGGCTGGGCTTCAAAATGAAGGTGTTGCCCGCGGCAATCGCCACCGGGAACATCCACATGGGCACCATGACCGGGAAGTTGAAGGGCGTGATGCCCGCCACCACGCCCAAGGGCTGGCGCAGAGTCCAGTTGTCGATGCCGGTGGAGACTTGGTCGGTGAAGTCGCCCTTGAGCAACTGCGGAATGCCGGTGGCAAATTCCACGATGTCGATGCCGCGCGAGACTTCGCCTTGCGCGTCGGTGAACACCTTGCCGTGCTCGGCGGTGATCATGTGGGCGAGTTCGTCCTTGTGGGTGTTCAGCAGTTCGAGGAACTTGAACATCACGCGGGCGCGGCGCAGCGGCGGCGTGTCGGACCAGGCCGGGAAAGCGGCTTGTGCAGCGGCCACGGCTTTCGCCACTTCGGCGCTGTTGGCCAAAGCCACTTGGCCAGTCACGGCGCCGGTGGCGGGGTTGGTGACGCTTTGGCTGCGGCCCGAAGTGCCTGCGGCCACTTGGCCTGCGATGAAATGGCCAATGTTCGTGATGCTCATGTTGACTCCGTGGGGTGGTTGTCGGTGGGTTGGCGGTGTGTGGTGTGCACCGATGGGGTTGTGCAAGCGTGCGCCTTGGCGTGCGGTATGCGGGTTCAAGGGGCAGTGTAGGCGGCACAACCACCCCTCACAAGCCTGAAAATCTGAATTGATTGTTCAAAATAGTGAACAATGTGCGCATGCAAGAGCAAAAAATCAACGCGCTTTGGACGCATCTGCACTGGCTGAGCGTGCTGGCGCAGCAAGGCAGCTACACGGCGGCGGCCGCCCGCCTGGGCGTGAGCAAGGCGGCCATGAGCCAACGCATTGCCGAGTTGGAACGCGCCGCCAAGGTCACCCTGGTGCAGCGCACCACCCGCAGTCTGCGCCTGACCGAAGCCGGGCAAAAGTTGGTGGACGACACACGCGCGGCGTTTGAGCAAATCGAACAAAGCTTTGCGCAGGTGCGTGATCTGGCCGAACAACCCAGCGGCCTGGTGCGCATGACCGCGCCGGTGGCGCTGGCGCGCCAGCAGTTGGTGCCCTTGTTGGCCGAGTTTCTCAAGGACTTTCCGGACGTGCGGCTGGAGCTGGACTTGTCGGACCGCCTGAGTGCCTTGGCCACCGAAGGCTTTGACTTGGCCATTCGCCACACCGCGCGCCCGCCCGACACCCATGTGGCCTGGGCGCTGTGCGCCACCGAATCGGTGCTGGTGGCCACCCGTGCCTATTTGCGCCGACGCGGTGAGCCGCAAACCCCCGCCGACCTGCAAGCCCACAACTGCCTGCACTACCCGCGCTCGCAAGACACCCCGGCCTGGACCTTTGAGGCCCGCCAGGGACCTGCAGGCCATGACCGTGTGACGGTGCCCGTGACCGGCAACTTTGCGGCCAACAACAGCGAAGCCTTGCGTGAAGCCGCTTTGATGGGCGCGGGCATCGCCCTCATGCCAGACTTCAGCGCCCAGTCGGCGCTGCGCCAAGGCAAACTGGTGCGCGTGCTGCCCGACTGGAAGCCCGTGGGCGCATTCGCCGAAACCATCTACGCCATCCGCCCCTATGCACCGCATGTGCCGCGGGCGGTGGCGGCCTTGGTGGATCATTTGCGCAAGGGGCTGGCACTGGGTTTCAAGGAAGGGGTTTGACCCGATGAGTAAAAAAATTGGCATGTTGACCGACATTCGCGCGTGGGCACGCCGCATCAAGCGTGATGGCGTGATGCTGTGGTTTGCTTGCCGTGATCCGCGCACGCCGGGGTGGCTCAAGGCCATGGCGTTCTTTGTCGTGGCTTACGCGCTCAGTCCCATCGATCTGGTGCCGGATTTCATTCCGGTGCTGGGCTATCTGGACGATGTGATTTTGTTGCCTGTGTTGATCTGGCTCATCGTGCGTTGGCTGTCGGATGATGTTGTTCGTGATTGCCGCCTGCAGGCCGAAGCCTGGATGCAAGCACGCCAAGCCAAGCCGGTCAGCCGTGCGGGCTTGGTTCTGGTGTTGCTGGTGTGGAGCGCCGTGGCTTGGTGGCTGTGGCGCTGGTTTGTGTCTGTATGAAGGGACGTTGTCCTGATGCCGCGTTGTCAGGATCTGTCTTTCAGCAGCATCTGACGCGCGTAAGCCAAAAACTCGTCCAGATGTGATTGGATAGTATTGATCATGATGGGCAATTGGAGTGTTTTGTGATCAGTACGGACTGTTTCTGAGCATCTCCATGCGTTCCATATGGCGGGTCACTCCAAGCTCAAGCTCGTGAGCGTAGGCTGCGATCACACCCCCCGTGCCAGCACCGGAAACAGCTTGTGCAGCCCGTCGGTCATCACTTCCACCGCCAGGGCGGCGAGGATCAGGCCCATCAACCGGGTCATGACGTTGATGCCGGTTTTACCCAGAATGCGGGCAATGGGGGTGGCCAGCGAAAAGCACAGGGCGGTGGCCAAGGCAATGACCACGCCGTAGCCGATCAGGGTGCCGAGTTGGGTGAAGTTCTTGGCTTTTTCGGCGTAGATCACCACGGTGGACATGGTGGCCGGGCCGGTGAGCAGAGGAATGGTCAGCGGCACCACGGCAATGCTGGCACCCACGGCCGCTTTGGCTTCGGCATCGTGCACTTCTTCGGCATTGGCGCGCGCTTCGGCCGGTTGCGCATTCAGCATCGACAGGGCCGATGTGAGCAGCAGCATGCCACCGCCCACCTGAAAGCTGGCCAGCGAGATGCCGAAGAATTCCAGAATTTGCAGGCCCAGCAAGGCGCTGGCCGAGATCACGATGAAGGCGGCGGTGGACGACACCAGGATGGTGCGCTGGCGCTGGGCGCGGCTGAAGCCTTGGGTGTAGTGGATGAAAAACGGAACGATGGCCAAGGGGTTGACGATGGCCAGCAGGGTGATGAGTGGTTTGAAGTCCATGCCCGCATTGTGCCGCTGCTTTGGCCACTCATGCGGCCGAGGATTCCGCCGGGGTGCGCCTTCTGAACATGCCCCAGCCTTCCATCTGCAACACCTTGTCGCCGTGCTGGTTGAACATTTCCCACAGGCTGCGTGTCAAGCCCACGTCGGGCCGTTTGCCCATGGGCTTGGTGTCCAGCATCGTGCTTTGTAGGCGCAGGGTATCGCCGGGAAAGACGGGCTTGAGCCATTTGATGCCTTCCAGACCGGGTGAGCCCAGGCTGGAGGTCTCGTGCAAAAAGTTTGTCACCATCAGCCGCATCGCCATCGCGCAGGTGTGCCAACCGCTGGCCGAAAGGGCGCCAAACACCGAAGCCTTGGCTGCTTCGTCGTCCAAGTGAAAGGGCTGAGGGTCAAATTGACTGGCAAAGGCGATGATCTCTTCGCGGGTGGGCGTGATGGTGCCCAGATCGCGCACCTGACCGGCGGCAAAGTCTTCCCAGTAGTATTTGATTTGTGCCATCAACGGCCTCCTGAAATGTCTAGAAAACTCATGGTGGTGTAGCTGGCGCTGTCGGACAGCAGCCACACAATGCCTTCGGCCACTTCTTCTGCGCTGCCGCCGCGCTGCGCGGGCACCAAGTGCTGCAGGTCTTTCACACGGTTGGGCAGGCCGCCCGAGGCGTGGATGTCGGTCTCGATCAGGCCCGGACGCACCGCGTTGACGCGGATGCCTTCGCCCGCCACTTCTTTGGCCAGGCCAATGGTGAACGCGTCAATCGCGCCTTTGGCCGCAGCGTAGTCCACGTACTGGCCGGGTGCACCCAGCCGGGCCGCAGCACTGGACACGTTGACGATGCTGCCGCCTTCGCCACCGTGTTGTGTGCTCATGCGACGCACGGCTTCGCGGGCGCAGATCAGGCTGCCGATGACGTTGATGTCGAACATGCGTTTCCAGCGCGCCACGCTCATTTGGTCCACACGGGCGGTCACATCGACCACGCCTGCGTTGTTGACCAGGCCGTGCAACCGACCCATCTTGGCGTCGATGTGCTCGAACATGCGCAGCACCTGGGCTTCGTCGGCCACATCGGCCTGGACGGCCATGGCCTGACCGCCCGAGGCGCGGATCTGGCGCACCACCTCATCGGCCGCCAAAGAGTTGGCGGTGTAGTTCACGGCCACAGACCAGCCATTTCGGGCCGCCAAAAGGGCTGTCGCGGCACCGATGCCGCGGCTTGCGCCGGTCACCAGCAAGACCTTGTTCATCGCCTGTCTCCTGCAAAAATGGGGTGTTGCGGTTACAACCGCTGTTTTGTGAATCAATTACACAACACACCAGGAGATGCCATGGGTCACACAGTGGACTATTACTTCGCCCCGCAAAGTCCTTGGGCTTATTTGGGCCACCAGCGCTTGGCTGACATCGTCCGGCGAACCGGTGCCACGGTGCGCGTGCGGCCCATAGACCTGGGCGGCAAGGTGTTTCCAATTTCGGGGGGCTTGCCTTTGGGCCAGCGTGCGCCGCAGCGTCAGGCGTATCGGTTGGTGGAGCTGCAGCGCTTTGGCCAGCACTTGAATGTGCCACTGAACCTGAAGCCCCGCTATTTCCCGGTGGCGGGCGATGACGCGGCTCGCTTGATCATTGCCGCCGATCTGGCGCATGGCGCAGCGGACGCCATGGCCATCACCGGCGCGATTTTGACGGCTTGCTGGGCACAAGAGCGCAACATGGCCGACGAGAAAGTGCTGGCCGAGTTGTTGCAAGAGCACCATCTGGCGGCCAGTTTGTTGGCGCAATCGCACAGCCAGGCCGTGCAGGTGCGCTACGAAACGTATACCCAGGCCGCCATTGAAGCGGGGGTGTTCGGTGCGCCCAGTTATGTGGTGGATGGCGAGATTTTTTGGGGCCAGGACCGACTCGACTTTGTCGAGCGTGCGCTGACCCGTTGATGTGACTTGACCAACTTGGGGATTGAAATGGGAACGATGATTGAACTCAAAGCTGCTGATGGCACGGTGGTGCCTGCGTATGAAGCCCGACCCGTTGGCCAGCCCAAAGGCGCGGTGGTGGTCATCCAGGAGATTTTTGGTGTGAACAGCCACATCCGCCATGTGGCCGATGGTTATGCCCAAGAGGGCTATCTGGCCGTGGCGCCGGCCACTTTTCACCGCGTCCAACCCGGGGTGGAGTTGGGCTATGCCGAAGCCGACATGGGCGAGGGCATGGGCTACAAGACCGCGGTGGAGGCATTGCCTGCGCCCGGTGTAATGCAGGACATTCAGGCGGCGATCGACCATGCCGCCAACGCTGCGGGCAGCAAGGTGGGCGTGGTGGGTTATTGCTGGGGTGGCTTGCTGACTTGGCGCGCGGCCTGCACGCTGACGGGCCTGAGCGCGGCGGTGCCTTATTACGGCGGTGGTGTGACCACCGAAGCCGAAATCGCCCGGCAGCCCCGTGTGCCGGTGTTGGCGCACTTTGCCGAAGAAGACAAGTGGATTCCACTGGACTCGGTGGCGGCATTCAAGAAGGCGCATCCACAAATTGAGGTGCACACCTACGCGGCACACCATGGTTTCAACTGCGACCAGCGCGGGGCCTGGCATGCACCTTCGGCCCGACTGGCACGTGAACGCACGCTGGCGTTCTTTGCCCAGCACCTGGGCTGAGGTTTTCCGGTAGGCCGCCTCTGCGACCGAAAGCCATTCGCCATTCGCGCGCGCGGGTTCGCTCCCACCGCGCTTCGGGGTTTTTGTGGGAGGCCGCCCCTGCGGCCGAAGGCTGTTCGCGCGCAGGGGCGCGTGCTTACTCGCCTGTTCTGGCCAGGTAGCGTTTGCGCCAGAAGATCAGGCCCATGGAAATGGCGATCAGACCCATGCCGCCCAGCGTCCACCAAAAACCACGGGCCTGGTGCAGCCAGGGCATGAACTCGAAGTTCATGCCAAATACAGCGGCGATCAGGTTCAATGGCAAGAAGATGGCGGTCAGCGCCGTCAGGGTGCGCATGATGTCGTTGGTGCGGTTGCCCTGCATATTGAAGTGCATTTGCACGGCGGTTTCGGTGTTGTGTTCCAGCCGGCGCACATGTTGCATGACCCGTTCGATGTGCTCCAGCACGTCGCGGCTGCGGATCTTGAGCAGTTCGTGCGCGCGCTCGGCGGCGCTGTCGTGGCCAATGCCCCAGGAGTTCAGTGACTCGGTCCAGGTTTGCACGGCGGTGCGTTGGTCGTCGCACAGTGCTTCGAGTTGGTGCAGTCCCAGGCGCGCCTGCAGCAGGGCATCCCAGCGGTTAAAGCGTGCGCGCGGGTTGAGCAATTCGGCTTGCCAGTGGTCGAGCTGGCGGCTCAGTTCCCGCCGCAAATCCAGGTAACCGTCCACCATCTGGCTGACGATGCGCAGCATCATGTCGGCAGGGCTGTCGGGTACACCCCGTGCACCGGTGGAGCGCGAATCGGCCGTTTCGGTGCTTTGCACAGCGGATGGCGTGTTGGCCATCAGCCGACTGGCGTAGGCTTCGCGCACAGCGCAGTCTGTGGGGTGAATGCTCAACAGGATCCGGTCGAACACCGCGAATCCAACCGGGCTGGTGTCAATGCGGTGCAGCACGGGTGGACCGGAGCGTTTGCCGTGCAGTGTCAGCCCATGGGTGGCGAGGGCGGCCGCGCCGTTGTGGCGTTGGGCCAGTCGCCTGAACACCATCAGGTCGTAGTGCGAGCTGTAGTCAAAGCGTGAGGGCAACTGGGCGTTCAGCAGATCCGACACGTGGAGGTCCACCAAATTCTGGCCCGTGAGGTGTTCGAGCGTGTTTTGAATGGCGGTCAGATCGGCCTGAAACCGTTCGCGTGTGCAGGCGATCCAGACATAGCCACTTTCAGGCAAGGCCTGTGGCAGATCCTGGCCAGCCTGAACCTGGGTGCCGGTGACGGTGAAGACCCGCATGCCGACATCAGCCTTGGCGGATCAGGCGTGCCGCGTCGCGGGCGAAGTAAGTCAGCACCCCGTCGGCGCCAGCGCGTTTGAAGGCCAGCAGGCTTTCCATCATCACCAGATCGTGGTCGAGCCAGCCGTTTTGTGCCGCGGCTTTCAGCATGGCGTATTCGCCCGACACCTGGTAGGCAAAGGTGGGCACTTTGAATTCGTCTTTGACCCGGCGCACGATGTCCAGGTAGGGCATGCCGGGTTTGACCATGACCATGTCGGCGCCTTCGGCCAGGTCCAGCGCCACTTCGCGCAGGGCTTCGTCGCTGTTGCCGGGGTCCATCTGGTAGACCTTTTTGTTGCTCTTGCCCAGGTTGGCGGCCGAGCCGACCGCGTCGCGGAAGGGGCCGTAAAACGCACTGGCGTACTTGGCGCTGTAGGCCATGATGCGGGTGTGGACCAGGCCACGGGCTTCCAGTGCCTGACGGATCGCGCCAATGCGACCGTCCATCATGTCGCTGGGCGCCACCATGTCCACACCGGCTTCGGCTTGTGTGAGGGCTTGTTGCACCAGCACGGCCGTGGTTTCGTCGTTGAGGATGTAGCCCGTCTCGTCCAGCAGGCCGTCTTGGCCGTGGCTGGTGAAGGGGTCGAGCGCCACATCGGTCATCACGCCCAGTTCGGGAAAGCGCTTTTTGAGCTCACGCACCACACGCGGCACCAGGCCCTCGGGGTTCATGGCTGCCTGGCCTGTGGGGTCTTTCAGCGACGCATCGATCACCGGGAACAAGGCCATGACCGGGATGCCGAGTTGTACGCAGTCCTCGGCCACGGGCAGCAGCAGGTCCAGACTCAGGCGCTCGACGCCAGGCATGGAGCCCACGGCTTGGCGCTGGTTCTGGCCATCCAGTACAAAGACGGGGTAGATCAGGTCGTGCGGTGTGACCTGGTGTTCGCGCACCAGATTGCGGGTGAATTCGTCACGGCGCAGGCGGCGTGGGCGGCTAAAAGGAAAAGGGGCAACGGGGTTCATGTGGAAAATTGTGCCTCAAGTCACGCCAAGCTCCCCAAAAGGCCGAACGGCAAGCCGCAGGGTCATGGTGTGCAGGCAAAAACCACCAAAAACAACATAAAACCCGAAATTATTCTTGTTAATGGTTTTGTTATTTGATAAATTCAATCCCAGGTAGCTTGCTGCCTCCCGCTTTTCCTCCCTGAGCGGGGCCTGAATGCGGCAACGCAAAAGGGCTTCCCACCCTCGGCCTCTGGCTGGGGGTTTTTTTTGTCTGTGCCCCCGGTCTGTGCTGGCCCCGGCGCGCTCTGGCTACACTTGCGCCATGCTCTGGATCAAAGCCCTTCACATCGTTTTCATTGCCAGCTGGTTTGCCGGGCTGTTTTATTTGCCCCGCATCTTTGTCAATCTGGCCATGGTGGAGCCGGGGTCGGTGGCAGAGCGAGAGCGGCTGCTGCTGATGGCGCGCAAGCTGTACCGGTTCATGACGATTTTGGCGATTCCGGCGTTGGCGCTGGGTTTGTGGCTGTGGCTGTATTACGGCATTGGCCGAGGCCCCGGGCAGGGCTGGATGCACGCCAAGTTGGCCATTGTGGTGGCGTTGCTCGGTTACCACCACGGTTGCGGTGTGATTTTGCGCAAATTCACCCAGGGTCAGATGCAGCGCAGCCACGTCTGGTTCCGCTGGTTCAACGAGGCCCCGGTCCTGATGATGTTGGCGGCGGTGGTTTTGGTGGTGGTCAAGCCGTTTTAAGGGCAGGGCATGCGCACGACCCACTTGCGCACAACGACGGCCTGGCCTTTGGTTTGGATCTATGCGGTCCTGATCGTTTACGCCAGCCTGTACCCCTTTGACAACTGGCGCGTTCAAGGCATCGCGCCTTGGGCTTTTTTGACCGCGCCTTTGCCGCGCTACTGGACGGGGTTTGATGTCTTGTCCAACGTGGCGGGCTATGCGCCTTTCGGGTTTTTGCTGGCGTTGGCGCTGAACCGAACCGTGCGTCGCTGGCCTGCCATCGCATGGACCACCCTGGTCGCAGGGTGGTTGTCGTTGACGATGGAGTGCATGCAAATGTTCTTGCCCGTGCGGGTGCCTTCCAATGTGGACGCCGCGCTGAATATTTTGGGAGCTTTCGCAGGCGCGGCCACCGCGTGCGCTTTGGCATGGTGGGGGGTGGTGGACCGCTGGGGCCGTTTTCGTGACCGCTGGTTTGTCTCCGATGCCAGCGGTGCCTTGGCGCTGCTGGCCGTGTGGCCTTTGGCGCTGTTGTTTCCGACGCCGGTCACCTTTGGTTTGGGGCAGGTGCTGGAGCGGGTGGAGGCCGCGTTGGACCATGTGCTGGAAGACTCCACTTTGCTGGAGTGGTTGCCTTTGCGTGAGGTGGAGTTGCAGCCCATCTTGCCCCTGAGTGAAATTCTGTGCGTGGCCATTGGTTTGTCGCTGCCGTGTCTGCTGGCCTTTGGGGTGATGCGTCAGTGGCGTCAGCGCATGCTCATGGCGCAGGTGCTGGTGTGGGTGGGGTTCCTGGCCAGTGCGTTGTCGGCTGCGCTCACGTATGGACCTGCCCATGCCTGGGACTGGGTCAGCAGCGAGGTGGTCTCTGGCTTGGTGGTGGCGCTGGTGGGCGTGGGGGGGATGTCGTTTTGCGCCCCGCGGGTGTGCTGGGTGCTGGCGCTGGCCGCCTTGGTGTGGCAGCTGAGTCTGCTCAACAACGCCTCGGCCGACGCCTACTTTGCCTTGACCCTGCAAACCTGGGAGCAGGGCCAGTTCATCCGCTTTCATGGCCTCATCCAGTGGCTGGGGTGGTTGTGGCCATATGCCTTGCTGCTGTATTTGGTGAGCCGCTTGTCGTCGTCCAGCCTTGCGGTCGATGCGTGATCTGGACCCGGCCTAAAATCCAAGAATGACCACTGAAAACTCCAGCCTTTACTTCAAGCACCACATCTTTTTTTGCTTGAATGAGCGCAAAAACAACGAGGCCTGCTGCGCCCAGCAAGGGGCACAAGCCGCGTTTGACCACTGCAAAAAACGCATCAAGGAACTGGATTTGGCTGGGCCTGGGCAGGTGCGCGTCAACAAGGCCGGTTGCATGGACCGCTGTGCCGGTGGCCCAGTGGCCGTCGTGTACCCCGAAGGCGTTTGGTACACCTATGTGGACCAAAGTGACATTGATGAGATTGTCGAATCGCATTTGAAGAACGGCCAGGTCGTTGAGCGGCTGGTCACGCCAGCGCACTTGGGGCGCTGATGAACGCCGCCACCCAATCTTTGACCTTGCAAGGGCAGGCCGGGGTCATTGAGGCCTTGCGCGACATCCCTTCGGGCGGGGCCATTCAAGGCACGGCATTCATCGCGCACCCACACCCCTTGTTTGGTGGAACCATGCAAAACAAGGTGGTGCAAACCATGGCCAGGGCGTTTGTGCAGTGCGGCTGGCAGGCGGTGCGTTTCAATTTTCGCGGCGTTGGGGCCAGCGCGGGCACTCACGATGAAGGCCGTGGTGAAACGGCGGACATGCTCGCTGTGATTCAGCAAGTGGCCCCGGAAGGCCCGTTGGCCTTGGCAGGTTTTTCGTTCGGCGCATTTGTGACCAGCCATGTGGCGCAGACTTTGGCGCCCGTGCGCCCCCTGGACAAACTGGTGCTGGTCGGTACGGCCGCCTCGCGTTTCATGGTCGCCCCGGTCGCGCCCGAGTTGCATGACCGGACGTTGGTGCTGCATGGCGAGCAAGACGACACGGTGCCGCTGGTCAGTGTGATGGATTGGGCCCGTCCTCAGTCCTTGCCGGTCACCGTGATTCCCGGGGTTGAGCATTTCTTCCACGGGCAATTGCCCCTTCTCAAAAACTTGGTGGCGCGCCACCTGCGTGCCTGATTCCTGGCGCAGCCCCCGCAAAGCGGGGCAAGACGAAAAAGCACTCACCCATGAAATCCCTTTTGAAACACCTGGTGGCCACGTGGTTGACCGCTTTCGCTTGGAGTGCCCTGGCGCAAATGCCGCAACCTCCCGAAGTGGCGGCCAAGGCGTATTTGCTGATCGATGTCACGGCGAACCAGGTGCTGGCGGCCAAAGACCCCGACATGGCGGTAGAGCCCGCATCCCTCACCAAGTTGATGACGGCCTATTTGGTATTCGATGCCCTGAAGTCACGCAAAATCGATCTGAAGCAAACGCTGCCGGTCTCTGACCGTGCCTGGAAAATGCCGGGATCGCGCATGTTCATCGACCCCAAAATGAGGGTGCCTGTCGAAGACCTGATCAAAGGGATGGTTGTCCAGTCCGGCAACGACGCCACCGTGGCGCTGGCCGAGGGCGTCGGTGGCAGTGTTGCGCGTTTTGTGCAGATGATGAATGACCAGGCCAAAGTGTTGGGCTTGAAAAATTCAAGTTACCGCAATCCGGAGGGCCTGGCAGAGCCAGGGCACACCACCACGGCGCGCGATTTGGGCACATTGGCCACCCGATTGATGCGCGATTTCCCGGAATATGTCCCCTATTACGCGATCAAGAAGTACCGTTACGAAGGCACGCCCGCTGCCAATGACAGCAACCGCAACCTCCTGCTGTTCCGGGACCCTTCTGTCGATGGTTTGAAAGCGGGGCACACCAATGCCGCCGGTTATTGCCTGGTGGCCACCGCCAGGCGCGACTTTGCCAACGTCGGTACCCGACGCCTGTTGTCGGTTGTTCTGGGTGCTGACAGTGAAAACGCCCGCGCCAACGAAAGTCAAAAACTGCTCAACTGGGGTTACACCGCGTTCGACGCTGTCAAACTCTTCGAGGCGGGGCAAGTGGTGGCGAGCCCTGCCGTATGGAAAGGCAAGACGTCTGTGCTGAAGCTGGGGTCTTTTCAACCGCTGGTGGTGGCCGTGCCTGCGGGCATGGCCGCCCAGATCAAAACCCAGGTGGCCCGCCCGGAACCCTTGGTGGCACCTTTCAACAAAGGACAGGCTGTGGGTTCCCTGAAGGTGTTGCGCGGCGATCAGCCGCTGCTTGATGTGCCCTTGGTCGTTCTGGAGGGCGTCGAGCAGACCGGCGTGCTGGGCCGCGCCTGGGATGCAGTGCGCCTGTGGATCAAGTGAAATCCAGCCTGTCAGCCCCGTAAGGTAGTCGATCATTTGCCATCGGCCCGCTAGGCGGTTATACTGGCGGGCTTTTCCGCTTTTGGGGCGGAGAAGTTTCTTTTGTCAATTCCAAACGTTTAGGGACGTTTTAAACAATGCCAACCATCAATCAATTGGTGCGTCAGGGGCGCGAGGTCGAAACGACCAAGTCCAAAAGCCCTGCGATGCAAAACTCTCCACAGCGTCGTGGTGTCTGCACCCGTGTGTACACCACAACGCCTAAAAAGCCTAACTCCGCTCTGCGTAAAGTTGCCAAAGTGCGCTTGACCAACGGTTTTGAGGTCATTTCCTACATCGGCGGTGAAGGCCACAACCTGCAAGAACACTCGGTGGTTCTGGTGCGCGGTGGTCGTGTCAAGGACTTGCCAGGTGTGCGTTACCACATCGTCCGCGGTTCGCTGGACTTGCAAGGCGTGAAAGACCGCAAGCAGTCGCGCTCCAAGTACGGTGCGAAGAAGCCAAAGGCCAAATAAGCCTTTGTCGGTTTGAATTTTCGGTGCTGTTTCCCGCGTGGCGCGGTGATCCAGCGAAGTGACCCGAAGCTCAGAATTGTCTGGGTGGGTCGAGTAAGTGAGTGTTTTGAATAACGCTCGCGGTGTCTGAAAAGACGCCAACTGAAGCAATATGAGGTGAAATATGCCACGTCGTCGCGAAGTCCCTAAACGTGAAATCCTGCCGGATCCCAAGTTCGGTAATGTCGAATTGTCCAAGTTCATGAACGTGATCATGGAAGGCGGCAAAAAAGCGGTTGCCGAGCGCATCATTTACGGTGCACTCGAAAACATGGAAAAGAAAACAGGCAAAGACCCTGTGGAACTTTTCTCCATCGCCATCAACAACGTCAAGCCCATGGTGGAAGTGAAATCCCGCCGCGTGGGTGGTGCGAACTACCAGGTGCCTGTTGAAGTGCGCCCTGTTCGTCGCCTGGCCCTGTCGATGCGCTGGATCAAAGAAGCCGCTCGCAAGCGCGGTGAAAAATCCATGGCTCTGCGTTTGGCCAACGAATTGCTCGAAGCCAACGAAGGCCGTGGTGGCGCCATGAAAAAGCGTGACGAAGTGCACCGCATGGCCGAAGCCAACAAGGCGTTCTCGCACTTCCGCTTCTGATGCACAAGGGCTTCTCAAAGAAGCCCGACACTGCCAGAAGCCAGCCCGCTGGCCCCATCAGGGGTCGCGGGCTTTAGTACATCATCATCGGAGAAATTTATGGCTCGCACTACCCCCATCGAGCGCTATCGCAACATTGGTATCTCGGCGCACATTGACGCCGGCAAGACCACAACGACTGAGCGTATCCTTTTTTATACCGGCGTGAACCATAAGATTGGTGAAGTGCACGACGGTGCTGCCACCATGGACTGGATGGAGCAAGAGCAAGAGCGTGGCATCACGATCACTTCTGCGGCCACCACGTGCTTCTGGAAAGGCATGGACGGTTCTTTTGAAGACCACCGCATCAACATCATTGACACCCCTGGCCACGTGGACTTCACCATCGAGGTGGAGCGTTCCATGCGCGTGCTGGACGGCGCTTGTATGGTGTACTGCGCTGTGGGCGGCGTGCAGCCTCAATCTGAAACCGTGTGGCGTCAGGCCAACAAATACAAAGTGCCACGTTTGGCCTTTGTGAACAAGATGGACCGTACCGGCGCCAACTTCTTCAAAGTTGTGGAGCAGATGAAGTTGCGCCTGAAGGCCAACCCTGTGCCAATCGTGATCCCAATCGGCGCTGAAGAAAACTTCACCGGTGTGGTCGATCTGCGCAAGATGAAGGCCATCATCTGGGACGAAGCTTCCCAGGGCATGAAGTTCACCTTCGAAGAAATTCCGGCCGAACTGCTCGAGATCGCCAAAGAGTGGCGCGAGAAAATGGTGGAAGCGGCTGCCGAAGCCTCGGAAGAGCTGATGAACAAGTACCTTGAAGAAGGTGACTTGACTGAAGACGAAATCACGCACGGTCTGCGCGTTCGTACCATCAACAGCGAAATCCAGCCCATGTTGTGCGGTACAGCGTTCAAGAACAAAGGTGTTCAGCGCATGCTGGACGCGGTTCTCGAGTTGATGCCTTCGCCTTTGGACGTGAAAGCCATCAAGGGCTATGACGAAGACGAACAGGAAATCACACGCAAGGCCGACGACGACGAGAAATTCTCCGCTTTGGCGTTCAAGTTGATGACCGATCCGTTTGTCGGCCAATTGACTTTCGTGCGCGTGTATTCCGGCGTTCTGAAAAAGGGCGACACCGTGTACAACGCGGTGCGCGGCAAGAAAGAGCGTATCGGTCGTATCGTGCAGATGCACGCCAACAACCGTGAAGAAGTCGACGAAATCCGCGCCGGCGACATCGCTGCTTGCGTGGGCTTGAAAGACGTGACCACAGGCGAAACCTTGTGCGATCCAAACGCCGTGATCACGCTGGAGCGCATGGTGTTCCCTGACTCCGTGATTCGCCAGGCTGTGGAACCCAAGACCAAGGCCGACCAGGAAAAAATGGGCATCGCCTTGTCGCGTCTGGCGGCCGAAGATCCATCTTTCCGCGTGCAAACCGACGAAGAATCGGGCCAGACCATCATTGGTGGTCAGGGCGAATTGCACCTGGAAATCATTGTGGACCGCATGAAGCGTGAATTTGGTGTGGAAGCCAACGTCGGTAAGCCACAAGTGGCTTACCGCGAAACCATTCGCAAGACCGTGGACGAAGCCGAAGGCAAGTTCGTGCGTCAGTCCGGTGGTAAGGGCCAATACGGCCACGTGGTGCTCAAGGTGGAGCCACAAGAGCCAGGCAAGGGCTTTGAATTCGTTGACGCCATCAAGGGCGGTGTGGTTCCTCGCGAATACATCCCTGCGGTGGAAAAAGGCGTGATCGAAGCTTTGGGTCAAGGCGTGTTGGCCGGCTACCCTGTGGTGGACGTCAAGGTCACACTGCACTTCGGTTCGTACCACGATGTGGACTCGAACGAAATGGCCTTCAAGATGGCTGCCATCTTTGGTTTCAAAGAAGGTTGCCGTAAAGCCCAACCAGTGATTTTGGAGCCGATGATGGCTGTGGAAGTCGAGACACCTGAAGACTACGCCGGTAACGTGATGGGCGACTTGTCCTCACGCCGTGGCATGGTTCAGGGCATGGACGACATGGTCGGTGGCGGCAAGGCCATCAAGGCCGAAGTGCCATTGTCCGAAATGTTCGGCTACTCGACCACCCTGCGCTCCATGTCGCAAGGTCGTGCCACTTACACGATGGAATTCAAACACTACGCGGAAGCTCCGCGTAACGTGGCTGAAGCCATCGTTGCTGCGCGCGCGAAATAAAAGCATGTGTGCCGGATTCAATTCGTTCGCGAATTTGCTCCGGCACCACTGACTAGAAGCAAGCGATAGTCAGATCTGAAATTTCAGAAATTGTCTGCGATCAAGTGCCACTTTGTGCCCGTGCGAAGTGATCAAGCAACCTGATGCAAACATTAAACCAACACACGGGCATTGCTCTTTTTAAGGATTGAAAAATGGCTAAAGAAAAATTCGAACGGACCAAACCCCACGTGAACGTGGGCACCATCGGTCACGTTGACC
>ERZ1292633.180-Hain-H41-02um-R1-180-length-84856-cov-9_pt1 | contig 84856 bp, 84 predicted proteins | sample MGYA00564406_ERZ1292633 | MGnify/ENA primary metagenome ERZ1292633 (study PRJEB36523, sample SAMEA6512639) | groundwater metagenome | collected 2019-01-08 | study: AquaDiva: Metagenomics assemblies of 32 groundwater samples
ATTGGGGTTCCTTTTACTCAATACACCAGCAACGCAATAGAACTAAAAGTCTCAAAAAAACAAAGAAAAAGAAATCGAGGAATTTCATGAATTCCAAGAGTCTATAAAAGATTGGGAAGACTTGAAGAACACCTGAAGTAGCGTTGCTCGCGGCTTACGCAACATTTGAGCATTAAGTGACTTACCCGTATAATGCGCCCTCCCTAGGCGCGTAGCTCAGCTGGTTAGAGCATCACCTTGACATGGTGGGGGTCGTTGGTTCGAGTCCAATCGCGCCTACCAGCTAAGAACAGAAGTCAGGCCGATGCCTGGCTTCTGTCATTTTGGAACTTGGTAGTCCATGCCCAATATTCGTTTGCCCGATGGTTCGGAGCGCAAGTTTGATCACCCGGTGACAGTCGCTGAAGTAGCGGCGTCAATCGGTGCGGGTCTTGCACGCGCGGCGTTGGCCGGGCGAGTGGATGGCAAATTGGTCGATACCTCATTCAAAATTGAGAACGATGCAGCATTAGCGATTGTTACCGACAAAGACGCAGAAGGCCTGGATGTGATCCGCCATTCCGCAGCGCATCTCTTGGCACAGGCGGTGAAAGAATTATTCCCCGAGGCGCAAGTGACCATCGGCCCGGTAATTGATGATGGTTTCTTCTACGATTTTTCCTATCAGCGCCCGTTTACTCCGGAAGATTTGGCCGCGATTGAAAAGCGCATGGGCGAGATTGCCAAGCGTGATTATCCCGTCGCCCGTAGCGTCATGGCGCGAAGCGATGCAATCCAGTTTTTCAAGAATATGGGCGAGCATTACAAGGCGCAGATCATCGAGTCGATTCCCGGCGATGAAGAACTGTCTCTCTACAAACAGGGCGATTTTATTGATTTGTGCCGCGGCCCGCATGTGCCGTCTACCGGCAAGCTAAAAGTTTTCAAATTGATGAAAATCGCCGGTGCTTATTGGCGCGGCGATTCCAAAAACGAAATGTTGCAGCGCGTGTACGGCACCGCGTGGACGAAGAAAGAAGACCTCGACGCTTATTTGTATCGCCTGGAAGAAGCGGAGAAGCGCGATCACCGCAAACTGGGCAAGCAGCTCGATCTGTTCCACTTGCAAGACGAAGCGCCGGGTATGGTGTTCTGGCATCCCAAGGGCTGGGTGATCTGGCAGCAGATCGAGCAATATATCCGTAAGCAATTGACCATTCACGGCTATCAAGAAGTGAAAACACCCATGGTGATGGACCGCGTGCTGTGGGAAAAATCCGGCCACTGGGAAAACTACCGAGAAAACATGTTCACCACGGCCTCGGAAAACCGCGACTACGCGGTGAAGCCGATGAATTGCCCGGGCCATATCCAGATTTTTAATCAGGGGCTGAAGAGCTATCGCGATTTGCCGTTGCGCTTGGCTGAGTTTGGCTCTTGCCACCGCAACGAGCCCTCCGGCGCCCTGCACGGTATCATGCGCGTGCGCGGCTTCGTGCAGGACGATGCGCATATTTTTTGTACCGAAAATCAGATTCAGGACGAAGTCTCCTCCTTTATCGACTTGCTGCTGGCTGTATATAAGGATTTTGGCTTCCTTGAGGTGGGGATCAAGTTCTCCACCCGGCCGGAGAAGCGCGTCGGCTCGGATGAGGTGTGGGATAAGGCCGAGGCCGCCCTGGAAGCCGCGCTCAAGCACAAAGGGCTGGAATATGACTTACAGCCGGGTGAAGGCGCCTTTTACGGGCCCAAGATCGAATTTGCGCTCAAGGATTGCCTGGCCCGGGTGTGGCAATGCGGCACGATCCAGCTCGATTTTGCCCTACCGGACCGTCTCGGGGCCACCTATGTAGCCGAAGATAACAGCCGAAGAGTGCCTGTAATGCTGCATCGGGCGATCCTGGGCTCGCTCGAACGCTTCATCGGCATGCTGATCGAGCACCATGCCGGCGCCATGCCGCTGTGGCTGTCGCCGGTGCAGGTGATGCTCATGAATATCACCGACGGCCAAGCCGAATATGTGGCAAAAGTGGCCGAAGAAATGCTCGCTCAGGGCCTAAGAGTCGAAACGGACTTGAGAAATGAGAAAATAACCTATAAAATACGGGAACATAGTTTGCAAAAGTTGCCCTACCAAGTCATCGTAGGTGATAAAGAGGTGCAAGCAAACAAGGTGGCCGTACGCTCCCGCAAGGGTGAAGACCTGGGTCAGATGTCCGTGGCCGAGTTCATCGACAAACTCAAACGGGAAGTCAACGCGAAAGCGTAAGGGCTGAATTCGGCGAGGAGCCCGCTGGCTTATGCTAGCGGGCTCCTCGCTTTAACTTGATTGGAGGTTTTTGCTATCAGCCAAGAAAAAGATGCGCGGATGAACGAAGAGATCACCGCGCCGGAAGTGCGTCTCATAGGTGTCGAAGGTGAGCAAATTGGCGTCGTATCCTTGGCAGCAGCCATGGCTTTGGCCGAGGAAAAAGAGATCGATCTGGTAGAGATCGCGCCGACTGCGGTACCCCCGGTTTGCCGTTTGATGGATTACGGCAAGTTCAAATACCGGGAAAGCAAAAAGCGACACGAGGCGAAGCTGAAGCAGAAGCAGATCCAGGTCAAGGAAGTAAAGTTTCGTCCGGGAACGGATGAGGGAGATTATCAGGTAAAACTACGCAACCTGATACGTTTCCTAGAGGAAGGCGATAAAACCAAAATCACGTTGCGCTTTCGCGGACGGGAAATGAGCCATCAGGAGCTGGGTGTACGGCTACTGAAACGGGTCGAAGCTGATCTGGTCGATTACGGCCAAGTTGAGCAGTTCCCTAAGATGGAAGGGCGGCAAATGGTGATGGTTCTCTCGCCTTCGAAGAAGCACAAACCGGAAAAAGCGGAAGCAGTTAAGCAGTAGCTTCCCGGTCGGCATGACGCCGGTTTGATTTTAATTTAACGAATGCGGAGTAGTAAAAAATGCCGAAAATGAAGACTAAAAGCGGTGCGGCCAAGCGTTTCAAAGCGCTCGGCAGTGGCGGCTTAAAACGGACGCATGCAAATCTGCGTCACATCCTCACCAAGAAGACAACCAAGCGCAAGCGTCAATTGCGCGGTATGTCGGCAGTTCACGTGGCTGATGTACGCCGCGTGCGCTCAATGATGCCGTACGCGTAAAGGGAGAACACTATGCCAAGAGTCAAACGTGGTGTAACCGCCCGAGCGCGTCACAAAAAAGTCCTGGACCTGGCCAAAGGTTATCGCGGCCGCCGGGGTAACGTTTATCGCATCGCCAAAGAAGCGGTGATGAAAGCCGGGCAATATGCCTATCGCGATCGTCGCCAAAGAAAGCGCCAATTCCGCTCCTTGTGGATTGCACGTATCAATGCGGGTGCGCGTGAATGTGGCCTGAACTACAGCCGCTTCATGAATGGCCTGAAACGCGCCATGATCGAAGTCGATCGTAAAATGCTGGCCGATCTGGCGGTGTTCGACAAACCTGCTTTTGCGAAATTCGCAGAGCAAGCCAAGGCCAGCCTCGCAGCCTAAGTAAGCAAGTCCAAAAAAGGAGGCGGCGACGCCTCCTTTTTTATTTCCAAAGCCGATATGTCCTCTATCGAAAATCTCGACGCTATTGTTCAGGATGCGATCGCCACGCTGACCGCAACCACTGTGGCTGCTGATCTGGAAAATGCCAAAGCCAAGTGGTTAGGTAAAACCGGCGAGATTTCCCTGTTAATGAAAACGCTGGGAACGCTCTCCGCCGAGGAGCGCCCCGCCGCAGGCGCTCGCATCAATGTTGCCAAGCAGCAGATCGAAGCCGCGCTCAACGACCGACGCGATGCGATCAAAGCGCAAGCGCTAGAAGCACAGCTCGCGCAAGAAGCGCTCGATGTCACCTTGCCCGGCCGCGGTTTGGGCATGGGCGGTTTGCATCCGGTGACGCGTACCATGTCGCGCATCGAGGCCTTGTTCCATTCGATCGGCTTCGAGGTGGCGGACGGGCCCGAGATCGAAACTGATTTCTATAATTTCACCGCGCTGAATATTCCTGAGAATCATCCGGCGCGGGCGATGCACGATACCTTCTACATTGACGACAAACATGTGTTGCGCACCCATACCTCGCCGGTGCAAGTGCACTATATGCAGAAGCATGAGCCGCCGCTGAAAATCATCGCACCAGGGCGGGTTTACCGCGTGGATTCGGATGCGACTCATTCCCCCATGTTCCATCAGGTGGAAGGCTTATGGGTGGACGAAGACGTGAGCTTCGCCAATCTGAAAGGCGTGGTGCAGGATTTCTTGCAGCGTTTCTTCGAACGCGATGATTTGCAGGTGCGTTTCCGTCCGTCGTTTTTCCCCTTCACAGAACCTTCGGCTGAGATCGACATGAGCTGGAATGGCGGCTGGCTAGAAATTGGCGGCTGCGGCATGGTGCACCCGAATGTGTTGAAGCACGTGAACATCGACAGCGAAAAATATATCGGCTTCGCTTTTGGGCTCGGTGTCGAGCGCCTGGCGATGCTGCGCTATGGGGTGAATGATTTGAGATTGTTCTTTGAGAACGATTTGCGGTTTTTGAAACAATTTAATTAGTAACATGAAATTTTCCGAAAACTGGTTACGCACCTACGTTAATCCCGCGCTCGATAGCGCGGCGTTGGGTCACGCACTGACCATGGCGGGTCTGGAAGTCGAGGAAATGGAACCGGCTGTGCCGCTGTTCGACAAGGTGGTGGTAGCGCAAGTGTTATCGCTTACGAAGCATCCCGACGCCGACCGCCTGAATGTCTGCCAAGTCGATGTCGGGCAGGGTGTGCCGCTGCAAATCGTTTGCGGTGCGGCCAATGTGCATGCCGGCGCAAAAGTACCATGCGCGCTGGTCGGTGCGGTCTTACCCAAGATCACCATCAAGCAAGCCAAGGTGCGCGGTGTGGAGTCGGCCGGCATGCTGTGCTCGGAACAGGAATTAGGTCTAGCGGAAGAGGCGCCGGGCTTGTTGCTATTGCCGGCTGATGCGCCTGTGGGCAAGGATATTCGCGAATACCTCGATCTTAACGATCAACTTTATACGATCAAGCTGACGCCGAATCGCAGCGACTGCTTAAGCGTTACCGGGGTGGCGCGCGAAGTGGCGGCTGTCACCGGCGCCGCCTTGGCGCTCCCGCCTATCGAGCCAGTGAGCGCGACGCATGACGCGACGCTGGCGGTAAAAGTGCTATCGCCCAATGACTGCCCGCGCTACTGCGGCCGCATCGTGCGTGGCGTGAATGCCAAGGCGGCGACGCCCGAGTGGATGGTCAAGCGTCTCGCGCGCAGTGGAATACGAAGCATCAGTGTGGTAGTGGATATAACTAACTATGTCTTGCTCGAACAAGGGCAACCCCTGCACGCTTTTGATCTCGCCAAATTAAATGGTGGCATCACGGTGCGTATGGCCCAAGCGGGCGAGCAAATAAAACTGCTTAACGAGCAGACTGTGACGCTGGAAGCCGACATGCTGGTTATTGCCGATGACGCGCGCGCCGTAGCGCTAGCCGGCATCATGGGCGGTGCGGAAACTGCGGTGGATGACACTACGCGCGATGTGTTTCTGGAGTCGGCCTTTTTTACGCCCGACATCATTGCGGGACGTGCGCGTCGCTTGGGCTTGTCCACCGATTCCTCGCATCGTTTTGAACGCGGTGTGGATTTTGCGGCGACCCGTGCGTGCATTGAGCGCGCGACCCAGTTGATGCTTGAAATTTGCGGCGGCCAAGCGGGGCCGGTGGCGGAAGTGGAAGGTAAGTTACCCGCGCGCAATCCGATTCGCCTACGCGCCGCGCGTGCGTGTAAGGTTTTAGGTCTGGATCTCAGCCCTAGCCAAATTGAAAGCCTGCTGAAGCGGCTGCATCTTGGTGTGGAGACTAAAGGCGATGCGTTTCAAGTCACGCCGCCGAGCTATCGGTTTGATTTATCCATCGAGGAAGACCTGATCGAGGAGATCGCCCGGCTGTACGGTTATGACAATATTCCAGCCGTGCCACCCCGCGCGCGACTCGACCTGTTGCCAAAACCCGATGCGGCGAGACCGGAGGAACAGTTGCGCGAGCGCTTGGTGTCGCGCGACTATCAAGAGGTCATCACCTACAGCTTCGTTGAGCCGAGTTGGGAAGCGGACCTTGCCGGCAATGCGCATCCAGTAGCATTGAAAAATCCGATCGCCGCGCAGATGAGTGTGATGCGCTCCACGCTGTGGGGTGGGCTGGTGGACGTCCTGCGTTTCAATCTCAATCGCAAGCAGCCCCGACTACGTGTGTTTGAAATAGGGCGCGTGTTCGGAGCTGCGGAGCAGGCGTTGGTGCAGCCGATGCGCCTAGCGGCATTATGTTATGGCGCGGCGCTCCCCGAGCAGTGGGGTTCCATTTCGCGCGAGGTGGATTTTTTCGATCTTAAGGGTGATCTGGAAGCCTTGCTCTGGTCCGAAGTGGCGCGCTTCGAAGCTGCACCCCACCCGGCGCTGCATCCGGGGCAATCGGCACGAATCCTTCTCAGCGGGAAAGCGATTGGTTGGATCGGGGCACTGCATCCGAAATGGGTGCAGCAATATGCACTGCCGCAAACGCCGGTATTGTTCGAAATGGATTTGAGCGCAGTACTTGCGTGCCGCTTGCCTAAGTTCACCGAAATTGCGAAATTTCCACCTGTTCGTCGCGATATTGCAGTGATCGTCGACGAAAATGTAGCTTCTGAAGTGTTGCTGGACGCGATGCGCGAAAGCTCGCCGAAATGGGTTACGGACTTGGCCGTTTTCGACTTGTATAGCGGCAAAGGCATTGATTCTGGTAAGAAAAGTCTTGCATTCCGGATATTGATGCAGGATACTGAAAAAACATTGACCGATCAGGAAGTTGAAACGGTCATCACCCGCCTGACCCAGGTCCTTTCGGACCGTTTCGGGGCAAAATTGAGATAATCGTCTGGGATCGTGAGGAGCGATAATGACCTTAACAAAGGCCGAACTAGCCGACATGATTTTTGAAAAAGTAGGGCTGAATAAGCGCGAGGCCAAAGATATGGTGGAATCCTTCTTTGAAGAAGTCCGCCATGCGCTGGAAGCAGGGGAGAGCGTCAAGCTTTCTGGCTTCGGCAACTTTCAATTGCGTGACAAACCACAACGCCCCGGCCGTAATCCAAAAACCGGTGCGGAGATTCCAATATCAGCGCGCCGCGTGGTGACTTTCCATGCGAGTCAAAAGCTGAAAGCCATGGTGGAATCGTCATATGCCGGAAATCAACCCGTTACCGCCGAAAGTTGAGCTGCCGCCCATCCCGGCGAAGCGTTACTTCACGATCGGTGAAGTAAGCGAGCTGTGCGGCGTGAAGCCGCATGTGCTGCGCTACTGGGAGCAGGAATTCACACAGCTCAAGCCGGTAAAACGCCGCGGTAACCGCCGGTATTATCAGCACCATGAAGTGCTATTGATTCGCCGTATTCGCGAGTTGTTGTATGAGCAGGGCTTTACGATTAGCGGCGCGCGCAATCGTTTGGATGCCAGCCTCGCCGAAGCCGTTCCCGTGAATTCGCGCAACCATAGCAACCATGACTCCGTCTCAGCGCACAGTGGGCCGGTTGATCTGACTTACGTGCGCCGCGAAATTCAAAGCATTCTGCACTTTCTCAACGCGTAAAATTTTTTTCGCGTCTGATTCTACGTATTGCCTTTCTGATCAGCACCGCATTCGATATAATTCACGCTTTCGGGGCGTAGCGCAGCCTGGTAGCGTACTTGTCTGGGGGACAAGTGGTCGGAGGTTCAAATCCTCTCGCCCCGACCAAATATTCCCTGTTTCGGGTTTCGAGTCGAACTCGAAATGAATAATTCGAACCCCGACATTTAAATCCAATGCGGATCCTACTTTCCAACGACGATGGTTATTTCGCACCCGGCCTCGCTGCCTTAGCGCAAGCCCTCGGCACGGTTGCGGAAGTGACGGTGGTGGCGCCCGAGCGCGATCGCAGCGGCGCAAGCAATTCACTCACCCTGGATCGTCCGCTGACACTACGCAAGTCCTCCAGCGGTTTCTACTACGTGAACGGCACGCCTACCGATTGCGTGCATCTTGCCGTGACCGGTTGGTTGCCGCAGCTGCCGGATATGGTGATCTCCGGCATCAATCATGGCGCGAATATGGGGGATGACACGATTTACTCGGGCACCGTCGCCGCCGCAACCGAGGGGTTTTTGCTCGGTATTCCTTCAATCGCGATATCGCTGGCCGGTGTTACTATGGGCCATTACGCAACGGCGGCGCAGGTCGCGCTGGATCTGGTTAATCGTTACCGAGAACATGCCCTGTCCCGACCCATGCTGCTGAATGTAAATGTGCCGGATCTGCCGTATGCGGAACTTAAAAGTATGGAAACTACCCGCTTGGGTAAACGCCACAAGGCGGAACCAGTGGTAAAAGCCGAGAGCCCGCGCGGCGAAACCGTGTATTGGGTGGGTGCGGCAGGGGGGGCGCAGGATGCTGGGGCAGGCACCGATTTTCACGCGGTAGCGCAGGGCCGGGTTTCCATCACACCCTTGCAGATCGATCTGACCCATTTCGAGCAGCTCGATTCGATTAAACGGTGGATGCAGGAATGAATCAGCGTTTTTCCGGCATCGGCATGACTTCGCAGCGCACTCGGGCGCGCATGTTGGAGCGTCTGCGTGCGCAGGGCATCAAAGACGAAGTGGTGTTGGCCGCGATGAACGACATTCCGCGCCATATCTTCGTGGATGAAGCGCTTTCCAGCCGCGCCTATGAAGATATTTCATTGCCTATTGGTTTCGGCCAAACCATTTCTCAGCCCTATACCGTGGCGCGCATGATCGAACTGGCGCGCGCTGGCCGCGACATCCATAAAGCGCTTGAGATCGGCACCGGATGCGGTTATCAGGCTGCTGTGCTATCGCGTGTCGCCAAAGAAGTGTATTCAGTGGAACGCATTGCCCCGTTGATTGCCAAAGCACGCAAGAACATGCGCGAAATCCGCATCCCCAATGTCAAAGTCAAATACGCCGATGGTACCTTGGGCTTGGCGGAATTTGCACCATACGATGTCATTGTGATGGCTGCGGCGGCGACGCATATTCCGCAAGAACTCCTGTCCCAGTTGGAAATGGGGGGGCGATTGGTGCTACCCATCGGCACGGAAACGCAGAAGCTCACCGTGGTGGAGCGCACGCCACAGGGCTTTCAACACACCGAGTTAGAGCAAGTAAAGTTTGTACCGTTACTGGGTGGCATTGCTTAGCTGGATTCGTGACCGGTTAAAAACTAAAGGACAAGTGTGCTGAGAATGAATGCGTTAACAATCAGCCTTGTAGCACTCGTCATGATGGTCATGATCGGCGGTTGCACTACGACGCATTCGCGCGCACCCGTCATCGATCGCCTGCCCTCATCACAGTCTTCCTCGCCCAGTAAAAAACCCGCAGCCAAGCCCAAAGAGCCGGATTGGCGCCCCGCCACCTATACCGTGCAAAAGGGCGACACGCTGTACAGCATCGCGCTGGAGCATGGACAAGACTATAAAGAGTTGGCTGAGTGGAACGGCATACAAGCGCCGTACACCATCCGTATCAGTCAGATCCTGCGGCTCACGTCTTCACAAACCGAGATCACGACCCCGCTCAAACCCATTCCGTCCGCCGAAGCCAAGCCGCTGCCGTCGACCGAGCCGAGTCTTAAGACCGAGCCCAAGGCGACCAAACAGATCTATTCGGATCAAGCTCTGGCCCAGTTGGAAAAGCCTGCGGCTAAACCCGTAATAGTCGCGCCGCCGAAGCCGGAAATCGCCAAAGCCGAGCCGCCCAAACCGGCTGCAGCGCCGGAGCCGACAAAACCTGATGCGTCCGGTGATGAAGAAGATTCAGTTGATTGGGGGTGGCCGGCCAGTGGTAAAATCCTCACCAACTTTAATGACAATGGCAACTCGAAGGGTGTGGATATCGGCGGCAATCCTGGCCAAACGGTGATCGCTTCCGCCTCGGGTAAAGTAGTGCATACTGGCAGTACTTTGCGGGGCTATGGAAAACTCATTATCATCAAGCACAACAAGAGTTATTTCAGCGTCTATGCGCACAACAACCAAGTCTTGGTGAGGGAAGGTCAAACCGTGGTAAAAGGTCAAAAAATTGCCGAGATGGGTAACTCTGACGCCGACCGGGTGAAGCTTCACTTTGAGATTCGCCGCTTGGGCAAGCCGGTCGATCCGCTGAAATATCTGCCGAGTGATAAACCCTCATGAACCGGGAATCCAGCGATCCGAATGAAATCGATCCGCTTGACGCTGAAGCAGACGAGGAGCGGCGCGAACAAGCCGAGTCTCAGGCGGAGGCGGCGGAGGTCGATCCCTTCCTGGCGGACCTGCAAGCCGATGTCACCCAAATCTATCTGAATGAAATCGGTCAGAACGCGCTGCTCACGCCGGATGAAGAACGGCGTATATCGCGTCTGATGAAACAAGGTGATTTTGAATCACGCCAGCGCATGATCGAGTGCAATCTGCGTTTGGTGGTCAATATCGCCAAACACTATGTGAATCGCGGCATGGCCTTGCTGGATCTGATCGAGGAAGGCAACTTAGGCCTGATTCACGCCTTGGAAAAGTTTGACCCCGAGCGCGGATTTCGTTTTTCCACCTACGCCACTTGGTGGATTCGCCAGAACATCGAGCGCGCGATCATGAATCAATCGCGCACCATCCGGTTGCCCGTGCACATTATCAAAGAACTCAATATCTACCTGCGCGCCCAGCGTCATCTCGAATCGCACGGCACACCTGACCCCACGGTGGAGGAAATTGCCCACTTAGTCGATTGTGAGGTGGAGGAGGTGCGATACATCATGAGCCTGAATGAGCGTACGGCCTCGCTCGATGCGCCGCTCGATATCGACCCTAGCCTCTCCATCGGCGAAGCCATCCCGGACGAGCAGGGTGTCTTGCCGGAATTCTTGTTGCAGCGGGCTGAGGTGGAAAAATACGTGCATGAATGGCTCAATCAGCTTACTGCTAAGCAGCGTAGCGTGATCGAGCGCCGCTTCGGTATTAATGGACACGATATCAGCACGCTGGAGGAGGTTGCGGATGCGCACGGCATTACCCGTGAGCGAGTGCGCCAAATTCAAATGGAAGCCTTGCAAAGCCTGCGCAAGATTTTACGGCGCAACGGCGTATCTAAAGACGTGCTGTTTTAACCCTCGAATCAATTCCCGCATGATTTCCTGGAACGCCATCCAGACCGTGTTTCTCGATATGGATGGCACGCTGCTCGATCTACATTACGATAACCATTTCTGGCTCAAGCATGTACCTGCACGCTATGCGGAGAAGCGGGGACTCAGCCTGGAAGCTTCGCAGCAGGAACTGAGCGGGCGCTATGAAAAAGTGGCCGGTACCATGCAATGGTATTGCATGGATTATTGGAGCACTGAGTTGGGCCTGGATATCGAACGGCTCAAACAGGAAGTCGCACACCTTATTGCCGTGCATCCGCATGTGGTGCCTTTTTTAGAGCAGATACGCAGAGCGGGCAAGCGCGTGGTGCTCGTGACCAATGCGCATCACAAAAGCCTGGCGCTGAAAATGAGCAAGACTCGTCTCGAGCATTATTTCGATGCCATGATTTGTGCGCATGAATTCGGTAAGCCGAAAGAGCATCCTGAATTTTGGCAAGGGCTGCAAAGTCGCGAAGCATTTAATCCGCAACAAACCTTGCTCATCGACGATAGCCTGCCGGTACTGCGCTCCGCGCGCAATTACGGTATCGCGCATTTACTCGCGATCTACCAGCCGGATACGCAGCAGCCGAGAAAGGAAGTGGCGGAATTTGCGGCGATTGAAAGCTTCGAGCAGATCATGCCTGGCGGCTGATCTATAGCAGCAGGGCCGCCGCCACGCGTCGGCCTTCACCCATCAAGATGTTGTAAGTTCGTGCCGCCGCGTACGTATCCATCACCTCAAAACCGATGCGCCGGGTGGCCAACGGCGCCGTCAAACGGGGGTGGGGGAAGTGGAGTACGGCGCCCGTGCCGAGCAAGACGATTTCCGCGTCCAGGCCGGCTAAGAATTCAAAATGTGTCTCGGTCAATTCATCCAAGCTACGCGGCGCCCAGTCATCAATCAGCTTATCCGGTAATACGATCAGGCTCTTTTCAAACCGCTGCTGGTTCACCATCACATAGCCTGCACCATAATTCGTGAACAGATTTTGGCCAGGGTGTTGGGATAAGTGCAGTTTCATCAGAGGGTTCGTTGCGGCACTGTGTACGGTACTGTAAGATTATAACTTTTCTAAACTTTTAGCCAATTTCCCCCCTATGGAAGCGTTCTCAAGAATCAAGCGGCTTCCGCCCTATGTGTTCAACATCACCGGCGAGCTCAAGGCGGCAGCGCGCAAACGCGGTGAGGACATTATCGATTTCGGCATGGGTAATCCCGACCAGCCGACACCGCAGCACATCGTCGATAAACTGATCGAGTCGGCCAAGCGCGGCGACACCCATCGTTATTCCGTTTCCAAGGGCATTCCCCGTCTGCGGCGCGCGATTTCGACTTGGTACAAAAAGCGTTACGACGTCGATATCAACCCGGATACCGAAGCCATTGTCACCATCGGATCGAAAGAGGGCATTGCGCATTTGGCGCTGGCCACGCTTGATCGGGGCGACATTGTACTGGTGCCGAACCCAAGTTATCCGATCCATATCTATGGCCCGGTGATCGCGGGTGCGGATATCTATCACATCCCCATGAAATCCGGCATCGATTTTTTCGATGAATTGGAGAAGGCGATCAAGAGCTCCTTCCCCAAACCGAAGATGCTCATCCTGAATTTCCCCAGCAATCCGACCACGCAGTGCGTGGATTTACCGTTTTTCGAAAAAGTGGTCGGGATTTGCAAAGAGCACGGCATCCTGATCGTGCACGACATCGCCTATGCCGACATCGTGTTCGACGGCTACAAAGCGCCGTCGATTTTGCAGGTGCCGGGTGCGAAAGAAATCGCAGTGGAATTTTTTACCCTCTCCAAGAGCTACAACATGCCGGGTTGGCGTGTGGGCTTCATGGTGGGGAATAAAGATTTGGTCGCGGCCTTGGCGCGTATCAAGAGCTACCACGACTACGGTACGTTTACGCCGATCCAAGTGGCCTCGATTTTGGCGCTGGAAGGCCCGCAGGACTGCGTCGAGGATATTCGCCTCATGTATCAAACGCGTCGCGATGCCTTATGCAAGGGCCTGGATTCGATTAATTGGGAGATTGAAATTCCCAAGGCCACTATGTTTGTATGGGCGCCGATTCCGGAGCCGTATAGAGCGATGGGTTCGCTGGAGTTTTCCAAGAAGATACTGCTGGATGCCAAAGTCGCGGTTTCACCCGGCGTCGGCTTCGGTGATTTTGGCGATGATCATGTACGCTTCTCGCTGATCGAGAACGAATCGCGTACCCGCCAGGCCATTCGCGGCCTGAAGGATATGTTCAAAAAAGACGGACTGTTGTAAAAGCCTCACCACGGAGTACACCATGAAACCAATCCATGTCGGCCTGCTGGGCCTCGGCACCGTCGGCGGCGGCACGCTTACCGTGCTGCGCCGCAATCAGGCAGAAATCACCCGCCGCGCCGGGCGCGCGATCCTGGTCAAGATGGCCGCCGTGCGCGATTTGAACAAAGCGCAAGTGTTATATGCTGGCGAAGATATCAAAATCACCACCAACCCCTTGGAGGTAGTGGAGAACCCCGAGATCGATATCGTGGTTGAGTTGATCGGCGGTACCGATCAGGCGAAAGCCTTGGTGCTCAAGGCCATTGCGAATGGCAAGCATGTCGTGACCGCCAACAAGGCGCTGCTCGCCATGCATGGCAATGAAATTTTCGCCGCTGCGCAAGCCAAAGGCGTGATGGTCGCGTTCGAAGCGGCGGTGGCGGGCGGCATCCCCATCATCAAGGCGGTGCGCGAAGGCTTGAGCGCAAATCGCATCGAGTGGGTGGCCGGCATTATCAACGGCACCACGAATTTTATTTTGACCGAGATGCGCGACAAAGGCTTGGCCTTTGATACCGTGCTGGCCGAGGCGCAACGCCTGGGCTATGCCGAATCCGATCCGACATTTGATATCGAAGGTGTGGATGCGGCGCACAAACTCACCATTCTGGCGGCCATCGCCTTCGGTATTCCGATGCAATTTGAAAAGGCCTACACCGAGGGTATTTCCAAGCTCACCAAAGAAGATATTCAGTATGCCGAGGAGTTGGGCTATCGCATCAAGTTGCTCGGCATTACCAAGCGCGTCGCCCAGGGGATTGAGTTGCGTGTGCACCCGACCTTGATTCCGACGAAGCGTTTGATTGCCAATGTAGAGGGCGTAATGAATGCGATATTGGTGAAGGGTGATGCGGTGGGCGCAACGCTGTACTACGGTCGAGGCGCCGGCGCAGAACCGACGGCCTCTGCCGTGGTGGCGGACTTGGTCGACGTGACGCGCATGCATACCGCCGACCCGGAGCATCGTGTGCCGCATCTCGCGTTCCAGCCCGATGCCTTGTCCGATGAGCCGATTCTGCCCATGAGCGAAGTGCGTACCGCGTATTATTTGCGCATGCGCGCCTTCGACAAGCCTGGTGTGCTGGCCGACATCACACGCATCCTGGCTGATATGGAAATCTCCATTGATGCCATGATTCAGAAAGAGCCGGATGAAGGACAGGAGCAAGTAGACATCATTATGCTCACGCATGTGACGGTGGAAAAGAACGTCAATCAGGCGATCGCTAAGATCGAAGGATTGTCGACCATTTCCGGCAAGGTGACTCGACTGCGCCTGGAAACGCTGGGCTAGTCATGCGCTACATCTCCACCCGCGGTGAGTCACCATCGCAAAGCTTTCTGCAAATTCTGTTAGGCGGGCTCGCACCGGATGGCGGCTTGTATCTGCCTGAATCCTATCCGCAGCTTTCGCTGGATGAACTAAAGTCCTGGCAGCATTTTAATTACCGTGAATTGGCGTTCGCGGTGTTGTCAAAATTTGCGACCGATATTCCTGCCGTCGACTTGCGCGCGATCATCGATAAGACTTATACCGCCGAGGTGTACTGCAATACGCGCCCGGGCGAGAATGCGCAAGATATTGCGCCGGTGCGCACCTTGGAGCCGGGCTTGCACCTTCTTGCGCTTTCCAACGGCCCGACGCTGGCGTTCAAAGACATGGCAATGCAGTTGCTCGGCAATCTGTTCGAATACGCCTTGGCGCAGCATCACGAGTCGATCAATATCCTCGGCGCGACCTCGGGTGATACCGGCTCAGCGGCCGAATACGCCATGCGCGGCAAGCGCGGCGTGCGCGTGTTCATGCTCTCGCCCTACGGCAAAATGAGTCCATTCCAGCGTGCGCAGATGTATTCGCTGCAAGACCCCAACATTCATAACCTCGCGGTGCGCGGCGTGTTCGACGATTGCCAAGACATCGTCAAAGCCGTCTCCAACGATCTCGAATTCAAGGCTAAATACAAAATAGGCGCTGTCAATTCCATCAACTGGGGGCGCGTTTCGGCTCAGATCGTGTACTACTTCAAAGCTTATTTTGCGGTGGTCAAAGAAGTCGGCGAGGAAGTTTCTTTTGCCGTGCCTTCCGGCAACTTCGGCAACGTATGCGCCGGCCACATCGCGCGCATGATGGGCTTGCCGATTCGAAAATTGATCGTGGCGACGAACGAGAACGATGTGCTGGATGAGTTCTTCAAAACCGGCCGCTATACACCGCGGCCTCAGACTCAGCATACCTCTAGCCCCTCCATGGATATCTCCAAGGCGTCTAACTTCGAACGTTTCGTGTTCGATGTAGTGGGGCGAGATGTTTCTAAAGTCCGTGCGCTATGGAGCAAAGTGGACAAGGGCCAAGGTATCGACCTCAGCGGCGCGTATTTTGCGAGGGTGCAGGAATTTGGCTTTGTCTCTGGCACCAGCAGCCATGCGGACCGTATGCAGACCATCCGTGACGTGTACCAGCGCTACGGCCAGATGATCGACACGCATACCGCCGACGGTTTTAAAGTCGGGCTGGAATACCGCGAGGCGGGTGTGCCGCTGATCTGTCTGGAAACCGCGCTCCCGGCTAAATTCGAGGAAGCGATCCGCGAAGCCCTTGGCCGCGATCCGGAGCGGCCCAAAGGATTGGCGAATATCGAAAGCTTGCCGCAGCGCGTCGAAACGGTGGATGCTGACGTGGAAGCGGTCAAACGCTACGTCGTCGCGCACGCCGCCGATTAAAGTGCTTAGTGGGAACGCGGGTGGGGTGCTTTGCTCCCCGCCGGCACACTGATCCTGCTCCCTCATTTAGAGGTTGCCCCTTTGCCTGTTAAACCAGCCAGTCCTCTCAATCCCGGTGTCAGTAAGCGCGAGGTATGGGCGTGGGCGATGTACGACTTCGCCAACTCCGGCTATACCACCGTTGTCATTACCGCCGTGTACAGCGCTTATTTTGTGGCGGTGGTGGCGGGCAAGGCGGCTTGGGCCAGCTTCGTGTGGAGCGCGGCGCTGGCGGTGTCCTATCTTGCCATCTTGCTGTCTGCGCCCCTCCTCGGCGCCTATGCTGATCTGCATGGCGCGAAAAAACGCCTGCTCGCGCTGACTACACTGGGGTGTGTGTTGGGGACTGCTCTGCTGGCCTTGCCGGGACCGGGCGATATTGCACTGGCGGTGACCATCATTGCGCTCAGTAATTATTTCTTCGGCAGCGGCGAGAATCTGATCGCAGCCTTTCTCCCCGAACTGGCGCGGGGGCGCGCCCTGGGGCGCGTCTCGGGTTGGGGCTGGGGGCTGGGCTATTTGGGCGGCATCGTTTCGCTTGGTGTGGCGCTCGCTTATATTGGGCACATACAGACAATAGGCGGTGGCGTGCCAGAATTTGTGCCCGGCGTCATGCTCCTCACTGCGGGATTATTCGCGCTATTCGCCTTGCCTACTTTTCTCATCTTGCGCGAGCGGGCGATACATCGCCCGTTGCAATCGGCTTTCACTCGCAGCGCCTATTCACGTGTGATGGAAAGCCTTGCTCACGCTCGGCAATATCAAGACTTGGCGCGATTTTTACTCTGTATCGTGTTCTATCAGGCGGGCATCATGACGGTGATCACCCTCGCCGCAGTCTATGCCCAACAAGCGATGCACTTTACTACCCATCAAACCATTGAGATGATCTTGGTCGTGAATCTCACGGCCGCGCTGGGTGCGCTGGTCTTCGGCTACGTGCAGGACAAGCTGGGGCATAAATTGTCGCTCGCCTTGACGCTGATCGGTTGGTTGGTGATGGTGGGGCTGGCCTACACCGCGACGACCCCCGGCCGATTCTGGCTCGCCGCGAATATCGCCGGCCTATGTCTCGGCGCCTCGCAATCAGCGGGACGCGCGCTGGTTGGCTACCTTAGTCCAAAATCGCATCGCGCCGAATTCTTTGGCTTGTGGGGATTGGCGGTCAAACTCGCCTCCATCCTCGGCCCCATGACCTACGGCGCGGTAGTTTGGATCACCGCAGGCAATCACCGGATGGGCATGTTGCTTACCGGAATATATTTTGTGATCGGGCTGATCGTGCTGGCGGCAATTGACGTAAAACGCGGGCGGCGCGCGGCGTTGAAGCGTCAGCCTTGAATCCGCAAAGACAAATCCACTGCCCGAACATGTTTGGTCAGGCCGCCGATGGAGATGCGCGCCACGCCGGTGTCAGCAATCGCGCGCACGTTGTCCAGGGTAATACCGCCGGAGGCTTCTAATTTCGCACGCTGATTGGTTAAGCTTACCGCCTCGCGCATTTGTTCAATGCTAAAGTTATCCAGCAGGATCAGCTTAGCGCCAGCGTCGAGCGCTTGTTGCAGCTCATCGATTGACTCCACTTCAATTTGAATCGAGACGCCAGTGTCGGCTTGGCGCTGGGCTGCATCCAGCGCAGCCTGTACGCCGCCGGCCGCCGCGATATGATTTTCCTTGATCAGGATACCGTCGAATAGGCCGATGCGCTGGTTCATCCCGCCCCCTATTTTGACCGCATATTTTTGCGCGATGCGCAGGCCGGGCAGGGTTTTGCGCGTATCCATGATTTGCGCATGCGTGCCGGTCACGGCATCGACATAAAGCCGGGTGGTCGTCGCGACAGCGGACAGTGTTTGCAAGAAATTCAGCGCAGATCGCTCAGCGCTGAGCAGGGCGCGGGTGTTGCCGTGTATCTCGCACAGCGTGGCATTAGGTTGCACGCGGTCGCCTTCATTTGCGCGCCAGATTATATTCACGAGTGGGTTGAGCGCTTGAAAGCAGGCATCAAACCAGGGCTTGCCACATAAAATTGCCTGCTCGCGTGTGATGAGCGTGGCGCGGGTTAGCTGGTCAGCGGGAATGAGCTGTGCGGTCAGGTCGCCGCTGCCGAGATCTTCTGCCAGCGCGGCGGTAATGTTCATTTTTATCGCGTGCGCGATGTCGGAATTGTTCATGTGGAAATTGTAGCGTATCCGTCTGATAGATGAGCATATCAGGCTGGCCACAAAAATAACGGCTGATACACCAACAACCAAAAATTAACGGGCGGGGATGTTTGAGATAGTAAGTTAGGGAAAGGTACGGGAACCGATCCGCTAAGGCAGTGTGTTAGGCAGAAATCTCGATCGATTCGAATGCCGGTTCGTCGCGTCGATCTGCAACGCAGCGCCGATCAACCCAGCCGCGGATGCGTCGATCCAAATCACTGCGGCGATCTTGGCGTACCGCGAAGCGCCGATCCAAGTTGTTGGCGGCGGCGCGGTGGCGTAAATAGCGGCGGTCGGATAAGTCTCGGCGTTCCCTATGGATGTGTCGCCGCTCATCGGCATCACGGCGTGAGCGCTCGGCCCGTACGCTGGCGCGTTCAGCTAGTTTTTTAATGAAATTCAGCACGTCATCTTCGTGATACAGAATGACTTCGCCTTGTTGCAAAAATGGAATAACCGGGCTATAGCGCCGATCGATTTCAAGCCATTCCGATGCATCGCGTGGAGACATGAAACGTTGGAGTAAACCAATCGTTTGGTGGAGGGTGAGCATTTTTCTGTGGCCGGTTTTGTCCATACAATTAAAAAACAGCAGACTAAAATCTTGTCGGGCTTATTGTAATCGCCATCATGTAATTTGCAAGGTTTATGGAGATAAAAAGCTAAGATGACGACATTAGACATTAGAGAATTATTGAGAAACAATTAGTGAGATAATTTCAATTATCACTGTAAATAACGATATTAATTTACAAATTAAAATAATATAAAAAGCATATTAAATGACAAAGTAAACACTAATTAGTGTATTTCAACTTTGCGCAGCGTTATCCGTGCAACTCAGCCAGAAGCCGGTCAATCATGCGCGCCGCTTGCCTGCCATAGCCACCGCCAAACAGGTTGAAGTGATTAAGGACGTGATACAGCTTGTACAAATCCTTGCGTGTGGCATATCCCGCATCCAGGGGATGGGCCGCAGCGTAGGCAGCATAGAAGTTTGGCGGGAAGCCGCCGAATAGTTCGGTCATGGCGAGATCCGTTTCACGGTCGCCGAAATACAGTGCCGGATCGAATATCACCGGCTTGCCTTGCGGGTCTTCACCCCAGTTGCCACCCCACAAATCACCATGCAGCAGCGCAGCTTGCGGTTGGTAGGAAGTGAAAAAATCCGGCAGGCGATTGATTAGTTTCTCCCCTTTGGCTTGCATGGGATAGCCATTCCGCGCCGCCAGATCGAGTTGAAAGCGCAGTCGGTGTTCACCATAAAAGTGGATCCAATCTTCGCGCCATGTGTTGATCTGCGGCGTGGCGCCAATGGTGTTGTCGATATTCCAGCCATAGCGTGATACGGTCAAGCGGTGCATGGCCGCGAGCTGTTCGCCTAGCAATGCTGCGCTGCGTTCGCTGCCATTTCCCATTTCGATGAATTCCAGCACCAGATAGGCATGACCGTCGGCCACGCCATGGCAGATCGGGTGTGGCGCGCGGAGTGTGCGGCTGGCGAGAATGGCTTGCAGCCCAGCGGCTTCCGCCGCGAACATGGCGGTTTTGTCGAGCGTGTTGGTTTTGACGAAGTAACGTTGTTGGCCATCTTCCACGACATAAGCGCTATTGATGCAGCCGCCACCTACGCTGCGCCGACGGCGTGCCAGGAATGGCGCGCCGGTGGCGTCGGTGATGTGTTGGGATAGGGCTGTCCACAGCGGCATGCCACTGATGTTAGCATGTAGATATTGCTTCTTATACTGGGCGCAATTAAAGCTATCAATGCTGAAATTTAAAGGAGAATGTCATGCGAACGATCATCGCCGCCAGCTTGCTGATATTGGTTTCCACCCTGGCGCAAGCCGCGTCTTTACCCGCGCCCAAGGTACAAAAAATCAACGACCGGGTCTATGCGCTGCTCGGTCCGATGGAGCTGCCCAATAAAAGCAATCAGGGCTATATGGTGAACACCACCGTCATCATCGGCGAGAAGGGCGTCATCCTAGTAGATACCGGTTTCACCGATGAAATTGGCAAGCACCTGGCGAAGGCAATCGCAAAACTGACGCCGAAGCCGGTGACGCACATCATCAACACGCATCACCATGGCGATCACACACTCGGCAACATCGCGTTCAAAGGCGCTGAGGTGATCAGCACCCAACAATGCAAAGCCTTAGTGGAAAAGACTGGCTACGAGTGGATCGACATGGTGCAAACCCTAAGCGGCAGCAAATTTCCCAACACCAAACCGGTGCTGGCCAACGTGACGGTGGCGCAGGACACCCGCACCGAACGCGTGATCGACGGCGTGAAGATCGTGCTGTGGGCGCCCAAGGGCTCGCATACGCCCGGCGATCTCATTGTGTATTTGCCGGATGATAAAGTGTTGATGGGAGGCGATATCCTGGTCAATCAGATCACCCCGAATTTCCGCGACGGCCATGTAAAAACCTGGATCGGCACCCTGGGTGAGATTCAGAAAATCAATGCCAAAATCATTGTGCCCGGCCATGGTCCGCTCATGAGCAAACCCGAGGTAGCGGCCATGCACAAGCGCATGTCGAGTTTATACGCGGGGGTGGAAGCGGGTTACAAAAAGGGTTTGAGTGACGCCGAGATTCGCAAGACGCTAGACCTGTCGCAATGGAAAAAACTACACCATTTCGAAGACCAAATGGGCGGCAATATCAACCGCGCCTATCTAGAAGTGGAAGCGGCGAATTTTTAAGGGTGCGGCGTCACCAGCAAGCCGTGGCGCGCGAGCAGGTTGAGTGTGGGACGGAGGTTCTGCGCGACAAATTCTAGGCGCACCGGATTGTTGTGCGCCAGCGCGCGCCATTGGCGGCCGGGCGTGAGCCCCGCCAGTTCATAGACCTCGGCGCGCGGCAGATAAAAAGCCCGCACAAATTGTGCGATCAAAGTCTGTACCCAAGGTGAAAGCAGCTTGCGCGTGAGCGGCGCGGTGTGTTCCAACTCCCGTTCCAATTCGCCGCGGGCGCGGGCGATATGGCGCGCCTCGTCGATGATGTGCAGCCGACACATATCCTTGATCAAGGGATTGACTGTGTCGCCATTGGCACGCACATAGCGGTTCAGTCGGTCGGGCACTTCTTCCCCAATCACCACCGCCAAGCAAAACAAGCGCGAGTGCATCGGCGCACGGCGCCCAAGAAAATCTGCCAGCCACGGCCGCTGGAAGCTATTCGCCGGCAAATGCAGACCGCTCTTTTCCATCAGCTTCAGGAACATCAAGCTATGCCCAGCCTCCTCGCGAATCTCATGCAATGCGTAAGCGTATTCCGCTAACGATTCGGTGTGTTTGAGCGCCTTACTCAGCCGCTCGACGAAAAGGCCCTCCAGCCACAACCCCGCTTGGATGAAATTCACAAACTCGTATTGCGATAAGCGGCGTTTAACGTTTTCATTTTGGCGTTCAAACGCAGGCAATCCGGCCAGCGAAAGCGCTGCGGGCGGCAGCCAGTAATCGTGCAGATTCAACTCACCCCAATTCAACCGAGCGAGCGGGTCGTGATACGGCTCACTGTTGACGCTGAGTTGTTTGAGTAGCGGGAGATCGGCGTTGGTCATGGAGTGTAAAGGGTTGCGTATTTTTGAAAATTTTACCATGCGATCAATAAGCTAGCGTCATTTAGCTTGTCCGAAAACCGGTAATAGTTTATCCTTGCCGCCTTTCCGGAGAGGTGGATGAGCGGTTTAAGTCGCACGCCTGGAAAGCGTGTTTAGGATAATATCCTAACGAGGGTTCGAATCCCTCCCTCTCCGCCAATAAACAAACCGACCGTGTGGTCGGTTTTTTTATTGGCGGAGAGGGAGGGTAAGCAGAAGCCGCCGGTTCGACTAGACGAGCACTGCTCGGCTGGACGCGCAAAGCGCGGTCCCGGAGCGCAGCGCAGGGATTTGTGGATCGCCGTAGGGCGAGACGCAAACAATCCCGCCCGGACAAGGCTGACCGCCCGGTCGGTTTTTTTTATTGGCGGAGAGGGAAGTTTGAAAGAATTAACCCCCTGAATTTATTTGAAAAACCTCAGAGCCCAGGCGGTTGCAAATACAAAGCCGGGTGTCTAGAATGATTCGTTTCCGCCCTCTGTAGGCGTAGAGGGCGGATAAGTCTTCAACAGCGCATCAATCACCTTGCACGATATGGATTCCGAAGAGCGTAGCCGATACAAAATCCCCGCCATGCGGGCGTTCTCGGAGATCGCGACCAGCCTCAGCAGTGATGCTGATCTGGAGCATCTTCTGGATCGTTTTTTGCAGACCATGATCCGGCTTGCCGGGGCGGGTGGGGGCGCGGTGCGCGTATTGACCGCCGATGGCGCGCACATGCGCATGGTGGGCGCCATTGGGCTGCCGCAGGAGGTGATCGATCGCGAATATCTGGTTCCGGTCGGCTGCGGTGTCTGCGGCCGCGCGGCGCATGAGATCGGCATTCAATCGGACCATGCCGGGCAGGTGTGCCATGAAACCATGGCGCTGGATTTTTTTGGCAATCGCTGCAAGGAAGTGATTGCGGTGCCGCTGCGGCACAAGGGCAAGGTGATGGGCGTGTACAACTTGTTCATGCCCGATGACCGTCCTATCCCGGAAGAAATTTCCCTGCTGTTTCTCTCCATCAGCGAGCATTTGGGCATGGCCTTGGAGAATGCGCGCCTGACGCGCGAAAATCTGCGCATCACGATCATGGATGAGCGTCAGATGCTGGCGAACGAGATCCACGATTCGCTCGCGCAAACTTTGGCGTATATGAAAATGCGCCTAGCGTTGTTGAATGAAGCCATCAACGATGGTGATAAACCCAACACCACTAAATATCTCGCGCAAGTGGATGATGCGATGGAAACTGCTTATTCCGGCTTGCGCGAACTGTTGAATCAATTCCGTCAGAAAATGGATCCGCGCGGCTTATTGCCGGCGCTGGAAGATGTGATTCAAAGTTTTCATAACCGCACCGGCGTCGAAGTGGTATTAGCCAATCGGGTGAGCGATATTGATTTGACGCCGGATCAAGAAGTGCAGGTGTTCTACATCGTGCAAGAAGCGCTAGCGAATATTGCCAAACATTCGCATGCTCGCAATGTGCGTATCAGCATCGAATTAATTGAAGGAAAATATGCTGTCACAGTGCAAGATGATGGGATTGGATTGAATGCCCATGACGCCGGCCCCGGCATGCATCTGGGCTTGAACATCATGCGCGAACGCGCACAGCGATTGGGAGGGGAAATTATTTTTGAAAGTAAAATAGGAAAGGGGATGCGTGTGTATCTTGAATTTCCTGCAACCCAGCGTAAGGTAAGCGCTGCATGACTGAAGCAATCCGGATTGTTCTCTTTGATGACCACACGCTATTCCGCATGGGGTTGGCGGAACTCCTCGAACGCCATGGCAAAGTCAGCGTGGTCGCCATGTCCGGCAAACCGAGCGAAGCCGCTGCCTTGTTGGATGAGCATCGGCCCGATGTGGCGGTGCTCGATCTCAATATGCCGGGCACCGATGGCATCACACTCATGACCCAATTGCGTGAAGCGGGATACACCTTGCCGTTTTTGTTGCTGACGGTAAGCGATTCGCAAGAGGACTTGGCAGCGGCACTGCGCGCCGGCGCGCGCGGGTATTTGCTGAAGAACATGGAGCCGGACGATGTAGAGGATGCGATTCTGCGCGCCGCGCGCGGTGAAACCGTGGTGGCGCCGGAGATGACCGGCAAGCTGGTCAACTTATTGGATCAGAAGCAAGGCACGCCGGATTCCTTGCTGTCTCAACTCACCCAGCGCGAGCGCGAGGTTCTTTCCTATTTAAGTCGCGGTCAATCCAATAAGGCGATTGCCCGCGTGTTGAACATCAGTCATGACACAGTGAAACTTCATGTGCGCCACATTCTCGCCAAGCTGAATCTTTCATCACGCGTGGAGGCGGCTGTATTTGCCGTGGAGCATAAATATGCTACCCGTAGCCCCGGCGGGAATTAATGCGCGCGGCAGACTGCCGCGCGAGTAAACCATTCAGCGCGTTTTCTCTTCTTGCAGTGGCGCCGCTTCCAATTTGTCTTTCGAGTCTTTCGGATTGAACCACTTCAGCTTGTGATGCAGCGAGACGACGCTGCCGACGATGATGAGCGTGGGCGCTTGTAGATTGGCTTCGGCGGCGATGGCAGGCAGTGATGCTAGGGTGCCGGTGACGACGCGTTGTTTCGATGTAGTGCCCTGCTGCACGATGGCGGCGGGGGTGTCGGCGGTCAGGCCATGCTTGATGAGTTGCTCGCACAGCGAGGGCAAGCCGTGCAGGCCCATGTAAATCACGATGGTTTGTTTGGGGCGGGCGAGCATTTCCCAATCCAAATCCATGCTGCCGTCTTTAAGATGGCCGGTGACAAAAATACAGGCTTGCGCGTGATCGCGATGGGTGAGCGGAATGCCGGCATAAGAAGCGACGCCGGATGCGGCGGTAATGCCCGGTACCACTTGGAACGGCACGCCATGCTGCGCCAGGGTTTCAATCTCTTCGCCGCCACGACCGAAGATGAAAGGGTCGCCGCCTTTGAGCCGCAGCACGCGTTTGCCTTCTTTCGCCAGACGCACCAGGAGTTCGTTGATGCCTTCTTGCGGCAAGGCGTGGTTGTCGCGCTGTTTGCCAACATAGATGCGCTCGGCGTCGCGGCGCGCCATATCGAGTACCGCGGGGGTCACCAGATTATCATGCACCACGACGTCTGCTTGCTGCATCAAGCGTAGTGCGCGGAAGGTGAGCAGATCAGGGTTACCCGGCCCGCCACCCACCAAATATACTTCGCCCATCGGGTGCTCGGGTTCGGTGGTCTGCGCGAGCATTTCTTCCAGCGCATGTTGTGCGGCTTGATCTTGCCCGGCGAATACCATCTCCGCGATAGGGCCCTGAAATACTTTTTCCCAGAAAATGCGCCGGGTCGAAGAGTGCGTGAAGCGCTGCTTTACTTTGTCGCGAAATTGCCCTGCGAGCGAGGAGAGGCGTCCATAGGCGGAAGGGATGAGGGTCTCTAAACGCGCGCGCAGCAGGCGCGCCAGTACGGGTGAAGCGCCGCCGCTGGATACGGCGACCAGAATCGGCGAGCGATCAATAATGGAGGGCAACACGAAGGAGCACAGCGCGGGCGTATCCACGACATTTACTGGTATTTGCCGTGCCTTGGCGGCTTCGGAAACCATGCTGCTTACCGCAAGGTCCTCATGTGCGGAGATAACCAGCGTCATGCCGTCAAGCAGCGAGGTTTCGAATTCCCCCCGTTGGTGTTGCATCTGCTCTTGGTTGGCAAGCTCTGCGAATGCCGGTGCGAGCGCTGGAGCGACCACCGTAACCTTGGCGCCGGCTTGCAACAGTAAAGCGGTTTTACGCGCGGCAATTTCATTGCCGCCGACAACGAGGCAGCGTGCGCCACGAAGATTGATAAAGATTGGGAGAAATTCCATAGGTTCAATTATTTAAATAGCTATGCAGAAGTGAGAGAAACACAATTACTCATGTGTCGCGTAAATGCCGGGGCGAAAAATTTCATTCTTAGATCTGGAAAGTGCCGAGGTGCAGGGCTCGATCGCTGTTTCAAATTCCTCTGCCCACGAAGGATGGCTGTAAGACAGCTCTTTAAAGAACCACAAGCCGCGATCCGATTGGCACGCAGCCGTCATCATTTGAATCTGTTCGCCTGCCTCGGGGCCAACGACACAGCCACCGAGCAATTGCCCGGTCTCGGCGTCATGCACAACTTCGACGAAGCCTTCAGTGTCGTGGTAGGCGCGCGCCTTGCCTGAGCCACCGAAACTGGTGCGTGCTGTCTCAGCTTCGAATCCAGCCGCTTCTGCTTGTTCTTCGGTGAGGCCTACCGCTGCTATCTCTACAGCGGAGTGAATCACCATCGGGACTTTGAAATAGTTGAAGGTGAACTGATTACCTTCAACTGCATTCGCCGCCGCGATCTTGGCGTCGTGCAGCGCGGCATTCGCGGTCATCGGCCCCGGTTTGACGTCGCCGATGGCATAGATGCCGGGCACATTGGTTTCCAGATATTCCGAAGTGAGAATGAAGCCTTCATCGTTGGTTGCCACACCGGCTTGATCCAGCGCCAGGCCGGCCACCACAGGGCTGCGGCCGACCGCGACCAGCACCTTGTCGAAACTGGCCTGACTGCCATCGCTGAAAGTGACTCGGGCCCGACCGCCCGATATGTCGCAATGAGTAACAGTGGTGTTCACTCGGTAGTCGAGATTGATGCGTTTGAATTTGCGCTCCAGCGTGGCGCAGGCATGATCAGGGATGCGTGCATAAGGCAGCAGTCGATTGGACTTTTCGACAATCCGGACATGGGTGTCGTACTGATGCATGAAATAGGCCAACTCGACGCCGACGGTGCCGCCACCAACGAAGAGCATCGATGCCGGCTGCTCTACCAGATCGAACATGAATTCGCGTGAGGTCATGACGACCTTGCCATCAATCGGACACTCCGCCAGGGTGCGCGGGGTAGAGCCGGTGGCGATGATAATTTTTGGCGCGGTCAAATGTTGATGGTGATGCTGCGCGTGATCTTGCGCTGCCAGCGGGTCATCGGGTTCCACTTCGATTTGATAGGGAGCGACGAAGCGGCCGTTGCCCTTAAAAATCTTTACGCCCAAGCGCCGCAGCCAGACTGGAAAATTATTGCGGATGCCAACAACCACATCCTCTTTATGTCGCATCGCGGCGCGGAAGTCGCCTTTTACTTGGCCCACCAAGCCGCGTCCTTGCAAGTGCTGCATGTCCTCGATCAATGAGGCTAAATGCAATATGGTTTTTTTCGGAATGCAGCCTTGATTCAGGCAAGTGCCGCCCGGCAGTGATTTTTCGATGAGCGCGACCTTGGAACCACGCTGCGCCGCAGACAAGGCCGCTTTGTAGCCCCCGGGCCCACTGCCGATCACAATCACGTCGAATGTTTGCATGGCTGCCTCCGATTGATCCTGCCGCTAAGTGCGGCCCTCACCCGCGCCGTCGTGGCGCGCTTCATCTGGTTTAACTTGCGGCGGGATGAAGATGAAATGGAACTGGCCTGGTTCCATCTCTACAAAATCGAGTGTCACCCCTTCCAATAAAGCACGGCTGGTCGGGCCAATGAGAATATTCACGCCTTGTGAAACGAACTCAAAATCGAATTCACGTTGTTCGTCGAATCCCATACCGTAATCGATACTGCCATCGGGCAAGCTGCGCGCGGCGATGCGCAGGTTTGGCTCTTCTGCCACCTCACCTTGTTGGGCGGTGCTTTTGATTTGCTCCGCCGCTTGCGGGGTCACGATAAAAAAATCCGTCATTGAAATGCGCTCCTAAAGAAATTTGAATTAGCTTGCCGTGCGCGAACTGGGTAGGCTGGCGACATGACGCCGCACTGACGCCACGAAGCGTGCTGCCCAGTTATAGCCTTCCAGGCTGCGTAAATGCGTGTAGGCGGCGAGTAAGTTTTTATACACCAAGCCATCGCGCTTGCCATCGATGCCATAGCCACGTTCGACTTCATAGGCATAGCTTAAGTTCGATGGCAGGTTTTCCAGGCTTGAATAATGAAATTCGTGGGCCATGACCGAAGCGGGGGGGCTGTCGCTAGGCCAGGGAAAATTGGCGGTTTCTTTCAGCCGCACATAGCCGCGTCCCACGGGTTTTTCATGCATCACCACATCACCGGGCACGACGCCGGCCATGTGGTGCTTTTCACCTTGCCAAGTGATCGAGCGCGCCAAATACATGAGACCGCCGCATTCGGCATAAGTTGGCATGCCAGCCTCGATCGCTGCGTGAATTTCGGTGCGCAGCGAGCGATTCGCCTCTAGCTCACGCGCGAACACTTCAGGAAAGCCGCCGCCGAGGAATAATGCATCCACCCTCGGTAGTTGCTTGTCCTTGATCGGACTGAACGGAACCAACTCCGCACCGGCGGCACGCAGCCCATCCAGATCGTCGGCGTAGTAGAAGCCAAAGGCCGCATCCTGGGCGATGCCGATGCGTAGGGTCGGCGGAGTGCTTTGCGTTGGGTTTGGCTGGCGTGGAAGTACAAGAGGCGGTGCGCTCTCGGCAATCTTGATCAAGCGCTCCATATCCACTTGGGCGCCGATGAGACGACCGATTTCCGCGATATGCTGCGCGCCTGATTCTGCTTCGTTGGAAGGCATCAGCCCGAGATGACGCTCAACGATACCCAAAGCTTTGTCATGCTGAACACAGCCAAGCACCGGGACATCGGTGTAATGCTCGACTACCGCGCGCAATTTTGATTCGTGGCGGCTGCCCCCAACGTGATTCAGAATCACGCCGGCGATATTCACCTCACGATCGAAAGCTTGGTAGCCAAGCAGGAGAGGGGCGACGCCGCGGATCATGCCGCGTGTGTCAATCACCAGGATGACCGGCAGATGTAATAGCTTAGCCAGGGCCGCGTTGCTGTTGCTGCCATCCAACTCCAAGCCATCGTAGAGCCCTTTGTTGCCTTCCACCAAGGCGATGTCGGCATCCTGGGTGTAGCGCGCGAACATGGCTTGAATTTCTTCGCGCCGCATCAAGTAAAAATCCAGATTGCGGCAGGCGCGTCCGGTCGCAGCGGACAGCCACATCGGATCGATATAGTCCGGCCCTTTTTTGAATGGCTGTACTTTGAGCCCGCGCGCAGTCAAGGCGGCGGAAAGTCCGATGCTCACGGTGGTTTTGCCCGAGGATTTATGGGCGGCGGAGATGAGGAAGCGGCTCATGGGACGCTCGGCGGGCATGGGATTTTCCCCGCAGGAGGAGGGCGGTTAAGCCGGAAACCGATCGAGAAGAATGCGCCTACTGGACATGATTCCTCCTTCGAGGAAATTACGCTTTGGCATGCGGATCGATTTCCGCATCCGCTAGGCTATCAGGCATAAAGCGCAAAATCTTGATACCGAAGGTCACCATGACCAGCGCGATCGCTAGCCCGCCCAACCCCAACAGCACTTCCGGCAGGCTAGGGGCATAGTGATGCACGACGCCGTCGAAGAATGCGCTCTTTTCTTCCCACCCAGGGAAAATGTCGAGCGGGAATGCTTGCCCGCCGATGATGGTGACGTACATCTGCGCCAAGCCACCGAATACGACCATTAAGCATGCAGCAACCAGCAAGCCACGCGAGGCACGCAGGGTCGGATTCAACAAAATAATCAGCGGAACGATGCCGCCGATGAGAATTTGACCCACCCAGAACAGCGTGGTGTAAATGCCACCGCTGACCAAGATGAAATGCTCGACCGCATGCTGCTTGGTGAAGTAAAGATTGGTCAGATGGTAAACAAACACGAAATACAGCGCGGCCGCGACGAACACCGCGAGCAGCCTGCCCAAGCGCTTTAATACGGCATCGCCCAAGGGACGTCCGCTCCAGGTGTAAGCCGAGATTAACACCAGCAGGTACACTGCCAGGCCATAGGCAAACGAGAGAATGATGAACATCGGGGCCAACAATGCCGAATTGTAGGCATCACGCGCGACGAGGAAACCGAAGATCGAGCCAGTACCGGTGGTGAGGATGAGGCGCCAGATGAAGGCGGCCATGCCGGCGGCTTTCGAAAAGCCGCCCATTTTCTTTTCCATCATGGTCCAGATGTAGACCGCGACGATCGAGAAGAAGCCGGTGTACAACACCACGTTCCAGGCGAACACCGATTTCAGGTTGTAATAGGTCATGGCAATGATCAGGCGATCTGGTCTGCCGAGGTCCAGCATCAAGACCGTCAAGCCGCCCATGAGCAGGGAAAACGCCAATAGGGCCGACAACGGCGCCAGCGGCTTGTACATCACCTTGCCGAAGACCGAGGCGATAGAGGCGACGTTGAGCGCGCCGGAGGCGGCGACGATCAGGAATACTGCGAACACGTGCGGCGTGCCCCACACAATCGAGTTATTCATGCCGGTGACGATATGGCCGTGGTGCTCCATGTAATAGGCGGCGCCGAGGCCGAGCGCAGCAAACAGCGCGATAAACCCAAGTAAGAACCAATAGCGCGGGCTGCTGCCTTCGATTTCACGAAAAGTGATGGATGCCATGGATTAAAGCCCTTCGTAACGCACGCCAGGATTGAGCGCCAGATCGGCACGCAATTGCGACGTAGGATGTCCCGCGACGCGTTGCGCGATGTCGCTAGTGGGGTCGTTTAAATCGCCGAAGATAATCGCGTTGTGGCCCGCCTTGGAACAAGCTTCGACGCATGCAGGCTGCTGGCCGCGGTCAACGCGATGCACGCACATCGTGCAGGACTCGACACAGCCTTTGCCACGCGGCACATCCGGATTTTGGTCTGTCAGCGTTTCATGGATGAACGAGCGCGCTTTGTAGGGGCAAGCCATGACGCAATAGCGGCAGCCGATACAGATGTGGCGGTCGACCAACACAATACCGTCAGCACGCTTGAACGACGCGCCGGTGGGGCAAACATCCACGCACGGTGCATCTTCGCAATGCTGGCACATCACGGGCAGTGATTGGCTGCGGCCGGTGCGCATGTCTTTCAATTCTACTTTGCGTATCCAATGCGGATCGGTTTCAAGTGCGCCGGTTTGTATCGCATTTTCGGTATGGCAAGCGGTGACGCAATCTGTGCAACCATCAGCACACTTCGTGGCATCGACTAACATGCCCCAGCGTACTTTGTTGGTGACGGGCTCGTTGTCTGGTTTGGCGTGAGCGAGGCCGTAAACCACGACGCCTGGCGCAACCGTTAAGCCCGCTAGCGCAGCTGATGCACCGATAAAGTTGCGGCGGTGTTCGTCGACTTCGTTACTCGAGTTGGGAGAAGGTTGGCTATCGTTCATTTTATGTCCGCTCCAACTTTGATAGCCGGCGCCGACACGCTGGCGGCAACAGCGGGGGCGGTGGCCGGCTTTGCTTGCTTCGGTTTGCTGGCGTGGCATTCCCAGCAGTCCAGGCTAACGGCTGCATAGGTGTGACATCCCTGGCAGAAATTTTCATTGCTGCCGAGTACGCTGTTGTTCTTCGTGCTGGCGTGGCAGTTGATGCAATTTTGCAGGCTGTGCTTCTCGGTGCGGATACCTTTATGCATCGTTTCATCGCGTTGATGCGTCAGTAGCTTCATGTGGTTTTTGCGCATGAAGCTGGTTTCTTCCACGCACTTGTCGCCACTTTTGCTTCTGTCGATCACGATTTCGGGTTTGGCAGTGCGGACGACCTTGTCCGCCGTGCTGGTAGCAGCGTACGCACCAACCGAGAGCAGCAGCACCGCGAGGATGCCTGCCGCCCATTTCCACATCCGATTAGACAGCCGAAGCATCATTAATCACCCATGCCCATTTTGATGTAGCCGGTCGGGCACACGTCGGCGCAAATATGGCAACCGATACACTTGGAGTAGTCGGTATCTACATAGCGGCCAGTCGTTTGTTTGTCGCGCTTGACCTTGAATACGGCAGTCTGCGGGCAATAGATCACGCAGTTGTCGCACTCGAAGCACAAGCCACAACTCATGCAACGCTTGGCTTCAGCCACCACATCCTTTTCAGATAGGGTCATCAAGCGCTCATCAAAATTACCCAGTGCTTGTTCGGCGGTAAGGTTGATCTCTTCACGAATATAACGTGCTGTTTTCGGGAAGTGGCCCAGGAACAGTTCGTTCGAAGGGATCACATATTTCGAAGAGCGGTCCTCAAAGTTGTGAACCGCGAAATTCTTCTCCGACGTTCCCCATTCAGCCTTGTGGTCATACTCTTCAAGCTTCAGGCCTTTTTCGAGCATCTTGCGATATACGTCGAAGAAGTGCACATCCACCTTGGGCCGCTTTTCCAATTCTTCCGCTGCCAGAAAGCGTTCGATACTGTCAGCGGCGATGGAGCCGTGACCGATGGCAGTGGTGAGCAGGTGTGGGCGCAATACATCGCCGCCTACGAAATACTTTTCCTTGCCCGGCACGCGGTAGTTTTTGTCGGCGCTCATCAGCCCCTTGCCGTTGTCGAAATCTTCCATACCGGTGAAGTCGACGGCTTGGCCGATTGCGGACACGATCAGGTCGGCGGGGATATCGAATTCCGTGCCTTCTTTGATCTTTGTTTCATTTTTGACCACCTCGAACTCGGCGACGCGCAGGGCGGTGGCGCGGCCATCCGCACCTGTCACCACGGCGATCGGCGTGAGGCCGCCTTTGATGATGATGCCTTCGGAGAGCGCGTGCTCGACTTCTGCCTTGGCCGCATTCATTTTATCGATCGTAGCGCGCGTAATGAGCACCACTTCCGCGCCTTGACGTGCGGAGACGGAAGCAACGTCATGCGCTATATGACCTGAGATCACAAATTCAGGACGGTCGCTTTCGTTGATTTTGGTGATGTTGCCGAGGCGGCGCGCCACGGTGGCTACGTCGATGGAAGTATCGCCGCCGCCAATCACGACGACCCGCTGGCCAACGTGCTGCAAACGTCCGTCGTTAAAGGCGCGCAGGAAGGCCATCGCGGTGACGCAGTTCGGTGCATCCGCGCCGGGTACCGGCAAGGGACGGCCGCTTTGCGCGCCCATGCCCATGAAAATTGCGTCGTAGTCCTTTTCCAGCTGGGCCAGTGTGATGTCGGTGCCGATGCGCGTATTGGTGTGCACTTCAACGCCCAGATCGGTAATGCGTTTGATTTCCGCATCCAGAATCTCGCGCGGTGTACGGAAGCCCGGAATGCCATAGCGCATCATGCCGCCCAGCTCCTTGTGCTCGTCGAAAATCGTGCAGGAGTGACCCTTTAAGGACAGTTGATAAGCGACCGCTAAACCAGCAGGGCCACCGCCGATGATGGCGATTTTTTTACCGGTTTTATTTTCATTCGGCGTGAAGGCCATGTTGTTTTCGATCGCCCACTCACCGATAAAATGTTCGACCGAATTGATGCCAACCTTATCTTCGACCATGTTGCGGTTACAACCGCTTTCGCAAGGCGCGGGGCATACGCGGCCCATCACCGAGGGGAAGGGGTTGGCGGAAGTCATGCGGCGGAATGCGTATTCCTGCCAGACAATTCCTGCGGGCGGTTTTTCGATGCCGCGCACAATGTTGAGCCAGCCACGAATGTCTTCACCGGAAGGGCAGCTACCTTGGCACGGTGGGGTGGCCAGTACGTATTCAGGACATTTATACGTTTCGTCACCCTCGAACAGCCAGTTGGACATCGTTCTGGATTCGCTTTCGCCATCTTTATAACGGCGGTAGCTCAGGCCTTCGGTTTTCGGTTGATTTGGGGCTGCCATCTGAATTCTCCTTAAACAGTCGTACTTGTTTAGCTTAAAACGTTATTGTTTGGGGCCCAGCTGGATCGCGGTGCTGACCAGCTGATGTATGCCACCTACCATACCCATTTCAAAACCGTAGTAGGGTAGAACCTTGCTGAACTGGGCCTTGCAGATTGCGCAGATCGTGGCCATAAAGTTGACCTGGTGATCTTGCACAACATTATTCAATGCTTCCATGCGCGGTAGCGCGCCTTTGACCCGCAGTTCCATCAGATCATCCGTCAACAAACCGCCGCCACCTCCGCAGCAGAAGGTGCTTTCGTGAATAGTATCTGCTGCCATGTCGTGATAATGGTTAGCGACCATTTTGATGATTTCGCGCGGAATCACGAATTGCCCGCCGGGCATATCGCCCATGCGCGAGGCGCGCGCCACGTTGCAGGAATCGTGATAGGTGATGATGCGATGATCGTTGGCCGATTTGTCCACGGTGATCGCACCGCGCTTCAGCAAGTCATAAGTGAATTCACAAATATGCTGCGGCGCGGGATAGCGTGGATCGAGCTGCTGCTGCAATTCGATCGAAAACGGATCGTTGCCGCCGGCGCCGATACCGGCCAGCGTATTCCAGAAGCTATAGGCCACACGCCAAGCGTGGCCGCATTCGCCAACGATGATGCGTTTAACGCCCAACTCCAAAGCCGCTTCACGAATGCGCAGCGCAATATTGCGCATGGTTTCGTAGTTGCCGATGAACAGTCCAAAGTTGCCGGCTTCGGATGCGTGCGTGGACAGTGTCCAGCTAATGCCCGCAGCGTGGAATACTTTGGCATAACCGATGAGCGATTCTACATGCGGCTCGGAGAAGAAATCGGCAGAAGGCGTGACCAGCAGCACTTCCGCGCCTTTCTGGTTGAGCGGCATGCGTACCGCCACGCCGGTTTCGGCTTCGATATCTTCTTCCAAACCTTCCAGCGTGTCTTCCAAAGCCGGGCCAGGCAAGCCCAGATTGTTGCCGATGCGCTGGACTTTACCGATGATCTCGTTGGTGTATTTCTGGCCGTAGCCGATCGAGTCGAGGATTTCCTTCGCGCCCATGGTAATTTCGGCGGTGTCGATGCCGTAGGGGCAGAACACTGAGCAGCGACGGCATTCGGAGCATTGGTTGTAATAGGTGTACCACTGGTCGAGCACGTCGCGCGTCAAATCCTTTGCGCCCACCAGTTTGGGGAAATATTTGCCGGCAAAGGTGAAGTGGCGGCGGTACACATTACGCACTAAATCTTGGCGTGCGACTGGCATGTTGATCGGATCGCCGGTACCGAGGAAGTAATGACATTTGTCGCTGCAAGCACCGCAGTGGACGCACGTGTCCAAGTAAACTTTAAACGAGCGATATTTACCTAATAGATCGCCCATTTTTTCAATGGCTTTTTCTTCCCAGTTTTCTACCAATTCGCCAGGGAAGCCAATTGCTTGTTGAATTGCTGCTGAAGCGACATAGGACTTCGTGTGGGCCATCGCGCCTTTTTGGATGCGCGGGACCTCGGAAATTTCCTTGAGCTTAGGGACTTCGAATGTCGGGGCTGCCATTTTAGAGCGTCCTATTTTTGTTCGAGCTTAGCCGCCCACGGTGCAACATAGCGATGTTCACGCGGGTTATCTATTTGGTTACGCGAGGGGCTGAAGAATATGCCGGGCGCATGCAATAACTTGCTGATCGGGAAGATAAGCATCAACGTCGCGACCAGCCCGAGATGGATCAGCAACAAAGGGTCTTCCGGCAACGGCTGCAATTCAAACGCCATCAAGCCGAGCATGAAAGATTTGAGGCCGACGATATCGGTATGCGCGACGTATTTCATGCCCAGCCCCGAGAGCGCGATAGCCAGGAGCAGGGCCAGCATGAGATGGTCGGACAGGGTGGAAATGTAACGCACGCGATCCACCAGGAAACGACGCGCCCATAGGCCGGCCAGGCCGGCCACCATGCCGAATGCGGCATACATACCGAAGGGCTGTATTAAATTGATGACCAACCATACTGGCTCTTGAAAATAGCGGAAGTGGCGCAACAGCACCAGCACTAGGGTGAAGTGGAATAAATAGCCGAAAATCCAAGTCCACTTGGTGGCCTTGAATAAACTTTCAAACAGCACGACCTCGCGGGCCATGCGAAATACCACACCCGTCGCGGTCGTCGGCGCGGGCGTAGTCGGAATTTTGAGCGGGGCAGGGGTGCGCGCGTAGCCATAGACTTTATAGCCGACCCCAAACACCAGAATGGCGGTGGCAGCGTAAAACAAGCTAGCGTACACAATGGTCAGAACAGGCATGACCTACCTCACATTTGGCAACATGGTTGTGCGTGAAAGGCGCCGCTTGATTCGATCAAGCGGCGCGCTACGCGACTATATGGTTTAGATACAGCCGGTCGGTTTGGGCAAGCCAGCGATTTTACAAGCTTGCTTGGCAGGACCGTAGGGGAACAGTTCGTACAGATACTTGCTGTTGCCTTTTTCCGGCCCAAGTTTCTTGCCGATCGCTTTGGTCAGCACGCGGATGGCCGGGGCGATTTGGTAGTCGTTGTAGTATTCACGCAGAAAGTTAACGACTTCCCAGTGACTCTCGGTCATATCGACTTTTTCTTGCTCGGCCAGGTAGCCGGCGATGCTTTCATCCCATTCGCCCAAATTCACGAGATAGCCTTCCTCGTCTGTTTCATAAGTCTTACCGTTTAATTCTACTGAAGACATCGTATTTCTCCTCTCACTAAAGATTGTGTTACAGCCAGGATTGGCAGTTGCTGTGTTCGGCAACCAGATCCACAAAACCGCCGTAGTCGACCATTTTGATTCCTTCAATCACGCGATCTTGCATGCCGCGTGCTTCGATATCGGGCCAAAGGGCATAGACTTTTACTTTGCCCAATGCGTCCTTCATTGCGCTTTCAAAGCTACCGCTCTTTGAAGCCGCGTACACCGCATCCTCGATCAGCAGCAGCGCGGCCCCAGGTTCGTTAAGCGCAACGCGCAGACAGCTGTCCAGCGTGCGATTTTCAAACGGTGATTTGTTCACAATATGCAGCATCTCAATCCCCTTAGAAGCTGATGACTACGTCTTGCTCGGACATGATCTTGGCGATCTCTGCCGAGCTCATGACTTGAACGTCAACCAGCAAATCGGCCTCGGTAAGGCCGCGTTGTTCGAGCGATTCTTTTTCGACGTAGAGTTTTTCGATGTCATAACCTTCCAATGCCCGATAGGTGGGGGAGAAGTTTTTCACATCGATTGCCTTGGTATGCTGCCCTTTGACGATTTGATATACGCCGTCATCCATAAAGGTCAGGCTAACGTCTTGATCGAAAGCGGCGCTGATCAGCACTACCTCCAGGGATTCCAATGCGTAAATCGTGCCGTAAGGGGCTTTGCGATTTACAAACATGAACTTCTTGATGACGCCAGATGCGTCCTCATCTTCGAAATCGATACCGCCAGTTGATTCAGTCATTTCTTTCCCCATTAATCACCAAACACGACCAAACGGTCGGCTTGGATACCTGCTTCGACCAACTGGCCCAGACCAGAAATGCGGAATCCTTCGGCCAAGTTCTCTTCCTTGATGCCGCGGCGAAGCGCAGCAGCGACGCACACCACCATATCGATATTGTGTTCTTTCGCCAGCTTGGCCCAACGCATAACGATGTTGCGATCGTCTTTCGGTGGATCAGTCAGACTGCTCGCGTTATAAACGCCGTCGTGATAGAAAAACACACGCGGAACCTCATGTCCTTTTTCAATTGCGGCTTTGACAAATTGATAGGCGCTATCGGTCGATTGGTGTTGATACACACCTTCGTTAATCATAATTGCAAATTTCATTAAAACCCCTGATTTTAGTAAGGTTTTTTAATAACATCGTTCCCGATCTCGTAGTGAGTATCGGGAACGATGAAGTCTAATTAAAAGCGGATATGCGCCGATTGATTGAGCGTGGCGCGGTGACCTTTCCAATCATCAATATGATATTTGGTGAAGGGCAAACCGGTCTTCTCAAAGAACTGTGGCCAGCCAATCCGATCGATCCAGTCAGCCATACGCTCCCATGGGTGCGCATCGCCTTTGTAGACGCTGAGGATTTTCTTGACCACTTCGCCCACTTCCGGCCAACGCGGCGCGGTATTCGGCAGGCCAGCAGCGACCAGCTTGTGGAAAGTCGGACGCGAACGGGCGTTCGAGTTTTTGCCGCCAACCCAAATCGCGATCTTGGAGTGTTCCGGATCGTTGATCTGCATCGGGGGGCAGGGTGGGTAGCATGCGCCGCAGCAGATGCACTTCTTCTCATCCACTTCCAACGAAGGCTTGCCGTTTACCAGAGCGGGGCGAATCGCCGCCACCGGGCAGCGCGCGACCACAGTGGGGCGCTCGCACACGTTCGCTACGAGATCGTGATTGATCTTAGGCGGTTTGGTGTGTTGCACGATGATCGCGATATCAGCCTGGCCGCCGCAGTTAATTTCGCAGCAGGAGGTAGAGAGTTTCACGCGATTCGGCATTTCGCAATTGATGAACTCATGGTACAGGTCGTCCATCAGCGCCTTCACCACGCCGGAAGCGTCGGTGCCGGGGATGTCGCAGTGCAGCCAGCCCTGGGTGTGCGCGATCATGGATACCGAGTTAGCGGTGCCGCCGACCGGGAAGCCATTATCAAACAGCGCCTTGATCAGCGGTTCGACTTTCTTCTCGTCGGTGACCATGTACTCGATGTTGGAGCGGGTGGTGAAGCGCACGAAACCGTCGGCGAATTGGTCGGCAATATCGGCCAGCTTACGGATGGTATACACGTCCATCTGACGCTGGGTGCCGGCTTTTACCGTCCAGACCTGATCGCCACTTTCGGCGCGGTGATACAGGACACCGGGCTTCGGATGGCTATGATAAACCCACTTGCCATAGTTCTTGACCATGGTCGGGTGCATGTACGGCTTGGGGTCCGGCGCACCGCTTTCGATTGGTTGACGCATTTCTGCCATGTTATTCCTCTTTACGAATTAGCTATTTGGGCGAACGTTAGCCAGCTTGGCGCTCGTTCCACTTTTCTACTTCTGCGTCCCAATCGTCACCTCTGAAGTAAGGATTGTTGCGCGGCTCGCGGATCATGTTCGGATCCACTTCGAGGCCGATGCCATCGAGGAAATTGACCAGACCGATACGATCGATCATTTCGCCGGTGCGCTCGTGTTCCAACGCATTTTCAGCGAAGAAATCGATAATGCTGCGGGCCAATTCGTTCAGTTTTTCGTAATCCTCTTCGGATTCGAGCTTCATGAACGGGATCACCATGGTGCCCATGGTTGCGCCGATTTTCAGCACGCCCTTGCCGCCGACCAGAATTGACGCGCCACGATCTTTACCTGGCAACAAGGCGCCGGGTAGCACGTTCAAGCAGTGCATGCAACGTACGCAGTTGTGGTTGTCGATTTCGAGGCAGTGGGTATCGTTGACGGCTACGGTGGAGATACCGTCGCCTTTTGAAGCATCAGCCGTTTTCTTAAGAGAAATGGCTTTGGTCGGGCACATGGCAACCACTTGGTTAACCAGTGCTTCCATGCCGTTCTTGGTGACCCAGGCTTTAGCATGGACGTCATTGGTCTGGATGTTGTCACGCCAGGTGCCGATGGTCGCCATGTCGGAGCGCTGAATGGCGTTTACGCAGTCGTTCGGGCAGCCGGAGAACTTGAATTTAAACTTATAAGGCAGGGCCGGACGGTGCATGTCGTCCAGGTTGTTGTTAATCACAGTACGCAGCGCTTTGGCTTCGTCGTAGCAGGACATTTCGCAACGCGCAGCGCCGACGCAGGACATGGAGGTGCGCAAGGCGGGGCCTGCGCCACCCAGGTCGAAGCCCATTTCGTTGAATTCGTCGAACGCAGGTTGCACGTTTGCAGTGGTGCAGCCTTGGAACATGATGTCGCCAGATTGGCCGTGGAAGGCGATCAGGCCGGAGCCATGCTTTTCCCACACGTTGCTCATGTCGCGCAACAGCTTGGAGGTGTAGTGCATGCCGGCGGGCGGCTGAATGCGCAAGGTATGGAATTCAGCAGCGTCTGGATAAACCGGCTTATCATCTTTCTTCAGTTCGGTGAAACGGGGGATCACGCCGCCGCCATAGCCGAACACACCGACCGTGCCACCTTTCCAGTAGCCTTTTTTGGTTTCATAAGATGTTTCGAGCTGGCCGAGCAGATCAACCATCATGTCGTTATCTTTGGCCAAGCGCTTCAAGCCAGTCACAAAGCTGGGCCATGGGCCGGTTTCGAGTTGGTCGAGCATTGGCGTTGCTTGAATTTTCTTAGCCATGGTGAGTCTCTCCGTTCACTAAAAATCGTTTAAACCTACATTTTCCCGCTAGAAAGCTAGCTATTTCAAAGCGGGCCCTATTTGACTTGCCGAGCTTGGAACATCGGCTTGAAGTGGGCAAAATATTACTGCCGTGTGAATCCCTGGCACTATCATTCTGAGTAGCTAGCTCCTCACTACCCAAAAGGAGTATATCTACCCCCTAATTAGGCAGTCGGGCTTGAGAAGGCTTGATTTCTCCCTACCTGTTTGATTATCTTAAGGGGTTCATATTTTACAACAGTGTGCGCCGCTTTGGAAAAACTTAGGAAGTTCGCCATGATTTACCTAGAAGCGGGAGAAATATCATCGGCTGGCTAGCGGACGACAGCTTCGTCCAATCAGATTTAGACGAGGCGGCAGTCACCGACATTCAATTTGATCTCAAGGCTAGTTTGTTGCCTGTCGATCACGGTTACGCCTTGTTTTTGGCGCTGGCGAAGTTGATGCCGTGGATAGCCGATGAAGAGTTACTGGGAATCCACCCGATTCAGGGCGCCAACTTAGGTGACGGTAATCTGATGGTGGGGCGGCGCTGTAAGCTCACGATTCGCGCGCCGCGTGAGCGGGCGGCAGAGTTGATGAAACTGACGGGCCGGGAATTTACGATGGGCGGCCATGCTTTCACCATTGGCGCAGCTAAGCTACGTTCATTGTCGTGGCATACGCCCTTATATGCGCATTGCGTGACGACCGGCAGCGGCGACGAAAAGGCTTTTGCCGCAGATATTATCCGGCTGCTGGATGAAATCAATATCGATAGCCGCTTCATTTGCGGCAAGCGCCAAACGCTGACGACGGCGCAAGGCGTCGAGTATGGATACAGCTTAATGCTGCATGGTTTGCCGATTGAGCATGCTTTGCAGATTCAGCAAGATGGTTTGGGAACGAATCGCAAGCTCGGCTGCGGAATATTCATTCCGCACAAGTCGATCACGGCGGTGAGTTAATTTTTCACTTTGGCATTTTCTTAACTTTTGAATCAGAGGAGATCACTAATGGGTTATATGATTAACGGAGAAGAGTTCGAGTACGACGACGAGAAGTTTCTAGTCGAGCCGAATTATGACGATGAAGCGCCAAAAGTGATCGCGGCGGAAGAAGGACTCACCTTGACCGATGAGCATTGGATGGTGATTGAATTTCTGCGTCGCAAGTACAAGGAAGATGGGCAGACCCCCAATTTCCGTAATTTTATTAAAGAAATGGACGAAGACCATCCTGGTTTGGATTGGAAGAAGAAGCTGTACGACTTGTTCCCGATGCAACCGGCGCGCCAAGCAGTGCGCGTGGCGGCGTTGCCTAAGCCGTTCGGCAAGGGCGGCTACTAAGCTGGGAAAGTGTGAGGGAGATTTTTATCCCTCACACTTTGCGCCAAACGCTTTACTCAAATATGTCCTTCACCACGCTCGTTTCCACCGAACAACTCGCACTTCACCTATCCGACCCGAATTGGGTCGTGATCGATTGCCGCTTCACGCTGACCGATACCGAGGCGGGGCGCAAAGCCTATGCGCAAGGACATATTCCTGGTGCGCGCTATGCGCATTTGGATGCGGATTTATCCGGCGCCAAAAACGGCAGCAATGGCCGTCATCCCTTGCCTGATTCGCAGGTGTTCGCGCGCACGCTCGGCGCATGGGGCGTCGATCATCAAACCCAAGTCGTGGTGTACGACGACAGTTTTGGCGCGATGGCGGTGCGCTTGTGGTGGATGCTGCGCTGGCTGGGCCACGACGCCGTGGCCTTGCTGGATGGCGGCCTGCCGAAATGGCAACGCGAACAACGACCGCTCACAGCGGATGTGCCGCAAGTAACGTCAAAACAGTTTGTGCCTAATGTGCGCAGCGACATGTTGGTGGGCACAGATGCCGTGCTTGATGCTTCGCTTAACCATTCAGCCGTGATCCTCGATGCGCGCGCCGAGATGCGCTTTATCGGCGAGATAGAGCCGCTCGATCCCGTCGCGGGCCACGTGCCGCATGCGGTGAATTTACCGTTTGACGACAATCTCAGCATGGCGGGCAATATGATGACGGCTGATGAATTGCGCGAACTGTATGGCGATTTATTGGATGGCAAGCCGCCTACGCAAGTGATTCACATGTGCGGATCGGGTGTCACCGCTTGCCATAATATATTGGCGATGGAAATCGCCGGATTCAAAGGCGCCAAGCTCTATGCCGGCTCATGGAGCGAATGGGTCGCCGACCCATCCCATCCGGTAGCTAAAGGATACTAATGGCCCAATTACGCATCAAAACCACCTGGTTTCGCAAAGACGCGGGGCGCGCAGAAGACGAAACCGCGAGTGTGCTCGCACTGACCTTTTGGAAGATGGCCTCGAAAGCGGTGGATGATATTTCCAAAGCGGATTACGACATCGTGAACCCGGGACGCGGCTTTGGCATCATCGCCGAGATGGGCGCCTTCATGCTGCATATCGCCGATCGCATGTTGTTCGATCGGGTGGACGAAACGCGACGCACTGCCTTGATCGGCGCGACAGGCGTCAAGCTGGGCGAGTTTATCGCCACGAATATTCACGATCTGCTCAACGACGATAATGACACGCGCGATTATCAAGAAGAGTTTCTGGATTTTCTCAATCGACGCTCTGAGGATTACTCAAGCTTCGAGTTCCCGCCCGATGAGCCGAATTACGCCATCAAACGCTACTTGGCGAATGTGATGCGCGAGCGTATGGAGTCGCACGACCAAACTTGGATCATCGACCAGATCATCGAATTCCAGGCGCCGGAAGCGATCGAGAATGTGGCCAAGCTGATCAATGGTTTTTTCCCGCGTCAGGAAGCGGCGCCAGCCTAATGCCCAACCCTTTCGACCTGGCGGATGACGCAGCCTATCGGCTGTGGCGCGAAGCGAAGCTGGCCCACTATCCGCAGCGCGCTGATGATCTGGTTGTCAAAGTAAGCGACCCGCACCATCTCACGCCGATGGAACACGCCGCGATACTGGATCGTTGCCGCCGCGCCAATATGGCGATCTACGCCAGCGCCCATACCGAAGCGGATAAGGATTTACCGCGCCGCATGGGCGAACAATTCGGTATGAAGAGCCTCGACCACAACATGCTGGCCGACGAAGATGCGATTTCCACGCTTACCGTCGCGGAAGAGACGCATGGCCCGCGCAGCGAATTCATCCCCTACACCAACAAACCGATCCGCTGGCACACCGACGGCTACTACAACACGGTCGATCGCCGTATCTGCGGCATGATCCTGCATTGCGTGCAAAGCGCGGAAGAGGGTGGCGACAACCGTCTGCTCGATCATGAGATCGCCTATATCCTGCTGCGCGACCAGAACCCCGAATACATCCGTGCGCTTTCTGAGCCGGATGTGATGACTATCCCGGCGCGCCTGGACGAGAGCGGCATCGCCCGTGCCGAGGAAACCGGCCCGGTATTTTCGGTACTGCCGGAAAGCGGCGCGTTGCATATGCGCTATACCGCGCGCACTAAAAGCATCGTCTGGAAAGATACCCCCGAAGTGAAAGCTGCCCTCGCCGCGCTGGAAGCGATCCTCGCCGCTGATTCACCTTATATTTTCCATGTTCGCCTTGCACCCGGCATGGGTCTGATCTGTAATAACGTGCTGCATGATCGGACGGGTTTCGACGATAGCCCACAGCATAAGCGCGTGATCTACCGGGCGCGCTACCACGACCGCATGCGCGGCTGTGACACTGCTTGATTTCTCCTGGGTAATCGGCGATTATCCCGTCCCGCTTCCGTTTCTGAAGCGGCGTTTTCATGGCGGGCCTCCCCGCATTGCAAGGTGGTGAATCTGGTCAGGTCCGGAAGGAAGCAGCCACAGCTACTCACTGCAAGTGCCGGGGGTTAGGCTCGCCACCCTCATTCCTTCATTTAAGTCGGTTTTCTGAAAATGTTGCTGGCTTGCGCTGCGCTAACCCGCCCTCCAGCCTGTTAAAATACCGGCATGACCTATCAAGTCCTCGCGCGCAAATGGCGCCCTAAAAACTTCGCCGATATGGTGGGGCAAGAGCATGTGGTGCGAGCCTTATCCAACGCGCTGGATCAAAACCGCCTGCACCATGCTTATCTGCTCACCGGCACGCGCGGCGTGGGCAAGACTACACTGGGCCGCATCATCGCCAAGTGCCTCAATTGCGAGACCGGCATTACCTCCAAACCCTGCGGCGTATGCGCGGCGTGTACCGAGATCGATCGCGGCCGCTACGTGGACATGATCGAGCTCGACGCCGCTTCCAACACCGGCATCGACAACATGCGCGATGTGTTGGACAACGCCCAATACGCGCCCACCAGCGGCCGCTTCAAGGTATATCTCATCGACGAAGTGCACATGCTGTCCAAGGCGGCGTTCAACTCCATGCTTAAAACGCTGGAAGAACCGCCGGCGCATGTGAAATTTATTCTCGCCACCACCGATCCGCAAAAGATTCCCGTCACCGTACTGTCGCGTTGCCTGCAATTCAACCTGCGGCAAATGCCCGCGCAAGCCATCATCGGCCACTTGGAAAATGTGCTGAAAGAGGAGGGCGTACCGTTCGATGTGCCCGCGCTGCGGTTGCTGGCGCGCGCGGCCCAAGGCTCCATGCGCGATGCGCTGAGTCTCACCGATCAAGCCATCGCCTACGGCAGCGGGCAGATTCAAGAAGCGGATGTGCGCGCCATGCTGGGTGCGGTGGATCAGGCGTATCTGTTTGATCTGCTCGATGCGCTGTCGCGCCAAGATGGTGCGGGTTTGTTGGCCGTGGCCGACAATATGGCGACCCGCAGCTTATCCTTCGATGCTGCGCTGCAAGACATGGGTGTGATGCTGCACCAGATCGCGCTGGCACAAACCGTACCGGAAGCGCTGGCCGATGATTTGCCCGAGAAGGCGCGCATCGAAGCACTGGCGCAAGCCTTTGGCGTGGATGAGGTACAGCTCTACTATCAGATCGTGCTGCATGGGCGCAAAGACCTCTACCTGGCGCCGGACGACTATGCCGGCTTTACCATGACGCTGTTGCGCATGCTGTCGTTCCGGCCCGAAGCGGCGGGGCTGGTAAGTAACGCTCCTGTTGTGCCAGCGCAAAAAAAAACTAACCCCAGTGTAGCGGCGGTAAGTGTTCAAGCACCGCCTGCTGCACCGTATGTCGAGCCAACTGCCGCCGCACCTGGCGCATTCAACGGTGATTGGATTAGCCTGGTGGGCAAGCTCAAGCTCGGTGGCATGGCGATGATGCTGGCGCAGCACTGCGAATTAAATAGCATAGAAAACGACCACTTCAAGCTCACCCTGCCCCCCGCGCACAAACACCTGGCCGAAAAGCCCTATCAAGAAAAACTCAAGAACGCGCTCACCGAACATTTCGCACGACCGATTAAATTGAGCATTGAATTGGGCGTCACCACCGGCCCCACGCCGGTGCAAGTATCGCAGAACCAAAAAGCCGAACGCGAACAGCGTGCCATTGAGTCCATCGAACAAGATCCCTTTGTGCGCGACCTGGTCGAACAATTCGACGCCAAAGTGATCGAATCCACCATTAAACCCTTACAGCAATAGCAGGAGAGCAGCATGATGAAAGGTGGCATAGGCGGTCTGATGAAACAGGCCCAGATGATGCAAGAGAACATGAAAAAAATGCAGGAGCAACTCGCCTCGGTCGAAGTCGAAGGCGCCGCCGGTGCGGGCATGGTTAAAATCACCATGACCTGCCGCTATGACGTCAAGCGCGTGAACATCGACCCCAGCCTGCTCGCTGACGACAAAGACATGCTGGAAGATCTAGTCGCCGCCGCGATGAACGACGCCGTGCGCAAAGTGGAATCCACCAGCCAGGAAAAAATGGGCTCGCTCACCTCGGGCATGGGCTTGCCGCCCGGGTTCAAGATGCCTTTTTGAATCAACTTCTTTAGCCGCGAATTAACGCGAATTTTCGCTAATTCAATCGTGATGCTTTCACAACCAGTGAAGCATATCAAATCGGGTTGTTTTTTAATTCGCGTTGATTCGCGTTAATTCGCGGCAAAAAGTTTTTGATCTTGTTGTAATACTCACACCAAGCCGATGAAACCCCCATCCACCCTCGACGATCTCATCGAATCCCTGCGTTGCCTGCCTGGGGTGGGACCGAAGTCGGCGCAGCGCATGGCGTATTACCTGTTGCAGCACGACCGTCAGGGCGCAGCGCGGCTGGTAAGTGGGCTGTCAAATGCGCTTTCCAAAATTCAGCATTGCCAAAAGTGCAACAGCTTCACCGAAGACTTGGTGTGCAGCCTGTGCAGCTCGCCCAACCGCGACGCGACGAACCTGTGTGTCATCGAGATGCCCGCTGATCTGATGATGATGGAGCAGACCCAAGTCTATCGCGGCCTCTATTTCGTGCTCATGGGCCGGCTCTCGCCCCTGGATGGCATCGGCCCCAAAGAGCTGCACCTCGATCGACTGATCAAGCGCGCCTCCGACGGCATGGTCAAAGAAGTGCTGCTCGCCACCAACTTCACCGTCGAGGGCGAAGCCACTGCGCATTACCTGGGCGAAGTGCTGAAAGAGCGCGGCATCAAAGTCACCCGCATCGCGCGCGGCGTGCCGGTAGGTGGGGAGTTGGAGCATACCGATACCGGCACGCTGGCCCAAGCAGTGTTGGAGCGGCGCGAAGTATCGTAGTATTCAATCCCAAGTCCCTTCCCTCCAAAGGGGGGAAGGCTAGGATGGGGGGCAGGACAAGCCTCCCACACAAGCTCAATCCTCGAACAATAACCATAGGAGGAGTCCATGCAAACCATCCTGGTGATCAATCCCAAAGGCGGCGCTGGCAAAACCACGCTCTCCACCAACTTGGCCGGTTTCCTGGCCTGGCACGGCGATACGGTCACCCTAGGCGATATGGACCGCCAACAATCCAGCCTGCATTGGCTCTCCATCCGCTCAGCCGACTTACCGGCGATCCACGGCTGGGATGCGCGCGAGGACGATCTCGCCAAGCCGCCACATGGCACCGATTATCTGATCCTCGATGCGCCGGCAGGCATCCACGGCAAGGAACTCGCCAACGCGCTCAAGCACGCAAACAAAATCCTAGTGCCAGTGCAACCATCATTATTCGACATGTGGGCCACCTCTGAATTTTTCGACACGCTGAAGGAACACAAATCCCTGCGCCACCATCACGTCGATATCGGCGTCATCGGCATGCGCGTCGACCCGCGCACCCGCGCTGCCGCCACCCTGCAACATTATTTCGAAAAGTACGAGCTGCCCGTCATCACCAACCTGCGCGACACCCAGGTTTACATCCAAGCCGCCGCGATGGGGGAGACGCTATTCGATCTGCCGCGTTCGCAAAGCGAAAGAGAATTGGAACATTGGTTGCCGTTGATTGATTGGGTGCGGGCCAACACCTGAGGTTTTTCTACCCTTTCATAGTCGCAATTGAGCACCTCCAGTCTTGATAGGTGTCGGCCAATGAACTACACTTGTTCCATGAATTTCGAATGGGACGAAGCCAAAAGCGAAGCGTGCTTTACGCAGCGCGGATTCGATTTCGGCTACACGGCACAGGCGTTTTTTGATCCCAGCCGAATCGTGCATGCCGACACCAGGCGCAGCTACGGTGAGGAGCGCTACCAACTGATGGGCATGATCGAACAGCGTCTGTTCGTGGTGGTCTACACCCCACGCCATGATGCCATGCGAATCATCTCGGCACGCAAAGCCAATCAACGAGAGGTCAGACACTATGAAGACAGTACGCGTGAAGATTGATCCTGCCGTCCCGGCCTCCCTGGCTTTGGGGCGCATCGACCCTGCTCGTGTGGACGCCACCACCGAGGAGGACATCGCCGCACACCAAGCCGCCGACAAAGCCGAAGCCATGCAAGACGCGGCGAAGTTCGCACGCCGGGTCAGAAAACGCCTTGGACTGAGTCAGGCAGAGTTTTCACAGCGGATTGATGTCTCGCTCGAGACCATCCGCAACTGGGAACAAGGCAAACGCTGCCCGACCGGTGCCGCCAAGGCTCTGCTCAAGGTGTTGGACAAAGCACCCGAGGCGGCACTGGCGGCGCTCGACTGATCGAGTCTTAAGGTTTGAGTGCGTGGCGCTCATTCAACGTGCGTAAGGCGTACGTAGGGTGCCAATAAGCGAAGCGCATTGCACCGTTTGTTTTCATTCGGCGCAATAATGATTGCGCCCTACGCGAGCTACACCCTTGTTGGGTGTCATCAGAGGAAAGAATCTCGTATGTTCGGTCTTTTCAAGAAACGCCAAGCTGTTCCTTCCGCTGAGGAACTGAACAGACGAACCGCCGCAGCTCGCGAGGATGTCAAGGACAAATGGATTCAGTTCAACAATACTGTTCGTCTCAAGGCTGAGATTCCTTTGTCTCAGAAAATCGATTCCTTTGCTCAGCCTGTACAGCAGTTCTTCCAAATCAAATATCCGGTTCTGCTGCAAGGCCCTACGGAGATATTCTGGCTTACTGTATTCACAGCAATTCTGGAATCTGGCACACACCCAAAAGAAGAGGTAAACGCCGCAATTTCCGAGCTGAGAAGGAAATACGCCCGTGGTTAGCAAATCCAAAGTGTGACTAGTCGGGGAAATAGGGGAAAAAGTCTGGGGATATGAGTAACATCCTATTTGCAATTTAGACTGCCATATTCATCGTCATTCCTCATGTGTCGTTCATGTGAATCCGCACCCCTTTAAATGACGGCATATTCAATCTAACTAAGGAACTAAATCCTTCCTGCCAACCCCTTTACATTAGGACAAAAAGGTCGTAAAAGGCTCTTTTAGCGTTTTGTTGCGCTGTAGGAGTAAGTGATGGAGTCCGATTTACCGTTATTCAATCTAAAGGGCAAACGCCTTCTGCCTATCGTGCAGGGCGGCATGGGGGTCGGCGTGTCCGCGCATCGCTTGGCCGGCACGGTGGCGCGCAAGGGTGGGATGGGTACTATCGCCAGCATCGATCTGCGGCATCATCATCCCGATTTGGTCGAGCAAAGCCATCGCTGCCGCGATAAGGAAAAGTTAGACAATTTCAACCTGATTGCTTTGGATCGCGAGGTGCGCGCCGCGCTGGACATGGCGGAGGGCCATGGCATGGTGGCGGTGAACGTGATGAAGGCCGTGACCGAACATGCCGCCCTGATTCGACAGGCGTGTGAGAGCGGGGTGCAGGCGGTGGTGATGGGTGCGGGTCTGCCGCTGGATTTGCCGGAGATGACGGAAGGCTTCCCGGATGTAGCGCTGATCCCGATTTTGTCCGAGTCGCGCGGGGTGGGTATCGTGCTCAAGAAGTGGATGCGCAAAAACCGCTTGCCGGATGCGATCGTGATCGAGCATCCGCGTTATGCCGGCGGGCATCTGGGTTCGCCCAATCTGCAAGAGATCGGCAATCCGCGGTTCGATTTTCCTGGCGTATTGGAAAGCATCTTCCAGCTATTTAAGGAACTCGGCATCGAGCGCGAGCGCATCCCCTTGATACCCGCCGGTGGCATCAATACCCACGAGAAAATTCGCGAGTTGCTGGCGCTGGGTGCGAGCGCGGTGCAGATCGGCACCCCGTTCGCGGTGACGGAGGAGGGCGACGCCCATCCCAATTTCAAAAAAGTATTGGCCGAGGCCAAGCCGGAAGAGATCGTCACTTTTATGAGCGTGGCGGGATTGCCTGCGCGCGCCGTGCTCACCCCTTGGCTTGCGAATTATCTCAACCGCGAAGGCAAGCTGCAGGCCTGTGCCAAAAGCGACCGTCTGCGCTGCGCCTCGTCGCTGCATTGTTTGATTCAATGTGGATTGCGCGACGGCATCGCGAAGATTGGCCAATTCTGCATCGATGCCCAACTCGTCGCCGCCTTGCGCGGTGACATCAAAAAGGGACTCTTCTTCCGTGGCTCGGAGAGCCTGCCCTTCGGCAGCGCGATCCGCAGCGTGCAAGAATTAATGGACTACTTCCTCACGGGTTTCAAACCCGCTGCGCTGGTGGATTGAAAGGGGTATTGCGCTACAGATTCTAAGTATGCCGATTCGAGTCCCCATGACGAGTAGCGTAAATTCTCCGTCACCCATTCTCTCCGAGCGCGTGCATACCTTCGGCCAATTCCTGCTGCGGCGTTACGGCGAGCGCGTTCACAAGATCGCGCTGGATGTCGGTTTCACCTGCCCCAACCGCGATGGCGCCAAGGGCAACGGTGGTTGCACCTTTTGCAACAATGCTTCGTTTAGCCCGAATGGGCGCAAGCCGCCTTCGATTGAAGCGCAAATGGAACAAGGCCGGCGCGCTATTGCGCGGCGCACCCGAGCGCGGTGCTTTATCGCGTATTTCCAGGCTTACACCAACACCTACGCCGATGTGGCGCAACTCGACGCGCTGTACGGGCAAGCCTTGGCGCAACCGGATGTGATCGGACTAGCGGTGGGCACGCGGCCGGATTGCGTGCCGGACGCGGTGCTGGATTTGCTCGACGGCTATCGCCGTCAAGGTTGGGAAGTGTGGCTGGAGTTGGGCTTGCAGTCGGCCTTCGACGAGACCCTGGCGCGGGTCAATCGCGGCCACGGCTTCGCGGAATATCGGCACGCCGTGCTCGCTGCGCGCGGCCGCGGCATTCCGGTGTGCACGCATCTGATCGTGGGGCTGCCGGGCGAAACGCCGCGCCACTTCCACGAGACGCTGGATGCGGTGCTGGCGCTGGGGGTGGATGGATTGAAGCTGCACCCGCTGCACGTGGTGAAGGGCACGCTGCTCGCCAACCAATGGCGGCGCGGCGAATACCGGCCGCTTGCTGTGGAAGAGTACATCGACATCGCATGCGATTTGATCGAGCGCACGCCGCAGCAAATCGTGTTTCATCGCGTGACCGGCACGGCTTCGAAAGACATTTTACTGGCGCCGGAATGGTGCAGCCAAAAGTGGAATGTGTTGAACGGCATCGAACATGAGTTGCGCCGGCGCGGGCATCGCCAGGGCGAATATGCCGGCGCCCATTTCAAGGAATTGCAGCATGTCGCCTGACGCTTCGATGGAATTAGTGTGCCCAGCGGGCAATTTGCCGGCGCTCAAGGCCGCGGTGGATAACGGCGCGGATTGCGTCTACATCGGCTTTCGCGACAACACCAACGCGCGCAACTTCCCCGGCCTCAATTTTGACGAGGCCACCGCGCGCGAGGGCTTGAGCTATGCCCACGCGCAGGGGGCGAAAGTGCTGCTGGCGCTCAACACCTATCCCCAGGCGGAAAACTGGCAGCGCTGGCAAAGCGCAGTGGACCAGGCGGCGGCGCTGGGCGTGGACGCGGTGATCCTGGCCGACGTCGGGCTGATGGATTACGCATCGAAGACTTATCCCGAGTTGCGCCTGCATCTGTCGGTGCAAGGCTCCGCCACCAATTACGAAGCGATCAATTTTTTCCACGAGCGATTAGGCATCCGGCGCGCGGTGCTGCCGCGGGTGCTGGCGCTCGCCCAAGTGGAGCAGGTGGTGAACAACACGCCGGTGGAAATCGAGTTGTTCGGCTTCGGCGGCCTGTGCGTCATGGTGGAGGGGCGCTGCGCCTTGTCTTCTTACGTCACCGGGGAATCGCCCAACACCTGCGGCGTCTGCTCGCCGGCCAAGGCGGTGCGCTGGCAGCAGACGCCGCAGGGGCTGGAGTCTCGTCTCAATGGCGTACTGCTCGATCGCTACGGCGCCGACGAGAACGCCGGCTATCCCACCTTGTGCAAGGGGCGCTTCGAAGTGAACGGCGATACTTATTACGCCATCGAAGAGCCCGCCAGCCTCAACGCCATGGAACTCTTGCCGGAGATGCTGCGCATCGGCATCAAAGCGATCAAGATCGAGGGCCGCCAGCGTAGCCCGGCCTATGTGGCGCAAGTGACCCAAGCGTGGCGGCAGGCGATCGATGCCTGCCAGCGCGCGCCGCATGACTTCAAAGTGGACACCGTATGGAGCGAGCAATTGAGCAAAGTGTCGGAAGGGCGGCAACATACCCTGGGGGCGTATCACCGGCCATGGAAGTGAGCACAATGAAATTAGCCTTGGGCCCGGTGCTCTATTACTGGGCGCGCGATACCCTACTCAAGTTTTACGACGAGATCGCGCAGACACCGGTGGAGATCGTCTACCTGGGCGAAACGGTTTGCTCGCGGCGACACATCCTGCGCACCGATGATTGGTTCGATCTGGCCGAACGCCTCGCGCAAGCGGGCAAAGAAGTGGTGCTATCGACCCAAGCGCTGCTGGAATCAGAGTCGGATTTGAAAACCTTGCGCAAACTCGCCTACAACAGCCGCTTCATGGTGGAGGCGAACGACATGGGCGCGGTGCGGCTGCTCGCGGGCACGACACCATTCGCGCTTGGCCCCCACATCAATCTCTACAATCCCGGCACGCTGAATTATCTGGCCACGCTGGGCGCGCGGCGCTGGGTGGCGCCGCTGGAAATGTCGCGCCAAGCCCTGCAAGCGATGCAGCAGCAGCGACCAAAAGGAATACAGACCGAGGTGTTCGCTTACGGCCGCATGCCGCTGGCCTTTTCCGCGCGCTGCTTCACCGCGCGCCACCACAACTTGCCCAAGGACGATTGCCAGTTCCGCTGCCTGGATTATCCCGACGGGCTCACGCTGCGCACCCGCGAAGGCCGGCCTTTCCTGGCGCTTAACGGCATCCAAACCCAATCTGCCGGCGTCTACAACTTGATCCACGAATTGACCGACATGCGCGCGCTCGGCGTGAATGTGGTGCGGGTCAGCCCGCAGGCCCACCACACCGAAAAAATTATCCGGCTTTTCCGCGACTGCCTGGAGGGCGATCTCGCGCCACAGACCGCGGCGAATCAAATGACGCGGCTGATGCCGGGCCACGCCTGCGACGGCTTTTGGCACGGCCGGCCGGGTTTGGAACAAGTGGGGCAAGGCCGGCCATGACGCCGCACAATTCCATTCTCAAGGAGGCAAGAAAATGAAGATACCGCAGCTTACTTTCCCCGCGCCGCTGGCGAAGCTGTTTTCGGTGCTGCCCCAGTATCCTCACGCGCTGCTGTTTACCGGCTTCCTCAACACGGTGCTGTCAGCGCATATTCGGCCGAGAGATTTGCAAGCGCTGCACGGCAAACAAATATGCATCCGCATGCGCGACACCGGGATCGAATTTCATTTCAGCCTCACGCCCACCGCCTTCGTCGCGCGCCGCCGTACGCTTCATCCCGACTTGACCATTAGCGCCGACGCGCGTGATTTCCTGTTGCTGGGGCTGCGTCAGGAAGATGCGGATACGCTGTTTTTCAATCGGCGGCTGACGCTGGAAGGGGATACCGAGCTGGGCTTGTTCGTGAAGAACACCTTGGATGCGCTTGAAATACCGGTGCTGGATATTTTTCGACCCGGCTCTGAAACAGCCCCTATATAAAGACATGAAAATCTTAATATCCCCTTGACAGGCGAACTATAGGGGGTAATATTTGGCCAGGCATACCACAAGATATTGTGGTTTGGTGCTCGTTCAGGAGGAGATCATGTCAATGCAAGCATTGGAAACTTCGGTTAGCTCGTCTTTGATTTCCGTTCCACGCCAAGTCATCAAGCGTGACGGCAAGCCCGCACCGTTCGACGCAACGAAAATCCGCTCAGCGATTCATCGCGCGGGCCAAGCCACCGGCGAATTCGGCGATATCGAATCCGATCTGCTCTCGGCGCAAGTGGTGAAAGTGCTGATCCACAAATACCGAAGCGAAGCCGCCGCCATCGAGAATATCCAGGATGTGGTCGAGCAGGTGCTGATTTCCGCCAATCATTTCCAAACCGCGCGCGCCTACATCGTTTATCGCGAACAGCACAAGAAGCTGCGCGAGGATCGCAAGACGGTGGTGGACGTGGGCGCCTCCATTAACGAATATCTGGAGCAGCAAGATTGGCGGGTCAACGCCAATGCCAATCAGGGCTATTCCTTGGGCGGCTTGATTCTCAATGTCTCGGGCAAAGTCGTCGCGAATTATTGGCTCAATCACGTCTATCCGCCTGAAGTGGGCGAAGCGCACCGCAACGGCGACATTCACATTCACGATCTCGATATGCTTGCCGGTTATTGCGCCGGCTGGTCCTTGCGCACCCTGCTCAATGAAGGGCTGAACGGCGTGCCGGGCAAGGTGGAAGCCGGGCCGCCCAAACACTTTTCAAGCGCGGTGGGGCAGATCGTCAATTTCCTCGGCACGCTGCAAAACGAATGGGCCGGGGCGCAGGCGTTTTCCTCGTTCGATACCTATATGGCGCCGTTCGTCCGTCAGGACAACATGCCCTACGCCAGCGTTAAACAATATATCCAAGAATTGATTTACAACTTGAATGTGCCCTCGCGCTGGGGCACGCAAACGCCGTTCACCAATTTGACATTCGATTGGACCTGCCCGGAAGATTTGCGCGAGCAGATTCCCGTCATCGGCGGCGCAGAAATGCCCTTCACCTACGGTGATTTGCAGGTTGAGATGGATATGATCAATCGCGCCTACATCGAGGTGATGACCACCGGCGACGCCAAGGGGCGCGTGTTTACCTTTCCTATCCCCACTTACAACATGACACCGGATTTTCCGTGGGAATCCGACAACGCCACACTGCTGTTCGACATGACCGCGAAATACGGACTGCCGTATTTTCAGAACTTCATCAACTCCGATCTCAAGCCGAATATGGTGCGCTCTATGTGCTGCCGCTTGCAATTGGATTTGCGCGAATTGTTGAAGCGCGGCAATGGTCTGTTCGGCTCGGCCGAGCAAACCGGCTCGCTGGGCGTGGTCACGCTCAATTGCGCGCGCCTGGGCTATTTGTACCAGGGGGACGAAGCGGCCTTGTATCGGCGTGTGGATGAGTTGTTGGAGATCGGCAAGAACAGTCTGGAGATCAAACGCAAAGTGATTCAGCGCCACATGGACAATGGCTTGTTCCCTTACACCAAGCGCTACTTGGGCACGCTGTGCAATCACTTTTCCACGCTGGGCGTGAACGGCATCAATGAAATGATCCGCAACTTCAGCCAAGACGCGCATGACATTACCAGCGAATGGGGCCACGATTTTGCGTGTCGGCTGCTGGATCACGTGCGCGCGAAGATGCTCACCTTCCAGGAAGAGACCGGGCATATGTTCAACCTGGAAGCGACCCCGGCGGAGGGCACGACGTATCGCTTCGCCAAGGAGGATCGCAAGCGCTACCCGACTATTCTGCAAGCCGGAACCGACGCGATGCCGTACTACACCAATTCCTCGCAACTGCCGGTGGGCTTCACCGACGATCCGTTCGAAGCGCTGGAGCGGCAAGAGGAATTGCAACGCAAATACACCGGCGGCACCGTGCTGCATCTGTACATGAACGAGCGTATTTCCAGCGGCGCGGCGTGCAAGGCCTTGGTGAAGCGCTCATTGGAGCGATTTGGCCTGCCGTATATCACCATCACGCCGACTTTCTCCATCTGTCCCAAGCATGGTTATCTGGAAGGCGAGCACCCATTTTGTCCGAAGTGCGATGAGGAAGTGATCGCAACGAAACGCAAGCGTATGGCGAATGCTTGATTGAGTGAACTTAAGCTATGGAGGCGAAGATGAACCAAGCAGCACAGCGGGAAATTATGCAGCAACAAGAGATTGTTCTTTCCGATGAAGAGCGCCAGCCGTGCGAGGTATGGACGCGTGTGATGGGCTATCACCGCCCGGTGACGTCGTTCAATATCGGCAAGAAAGGTGAGCATCGCGAGCGGCAGTTTTTTCGGGAAGCGTGCGTGAGCTGAGCGCAACATGACGCCGTTGCGCGTCGGCGGCTTGACGCCGCTCACCACCACCGACTACCCCGGCCAGCTCGCGGCCGTGGTGTTTTGCCAGGGCTGCCCCTGGCGCTGCGCTTACTGCCACAATCCGCATTTGATTCCTCCCCGATCCAGCGCGCAGATCGAGTGGCCAGCGGTCCTGCAATTTTTGGCGCGCCGGGTTGGGCTGCTGGACGCCGTAGTGTTTAGCGGCGGCGAGCCGACCTTGCAGCCCGGTTTGGCGCAGGCGGTGAGCGAAGTAAAAGCCATGGGTTTTAAATGCGGCCTGCATACGGCGGGGGCTTATCCCGAGCACTTTGCATCAGTGTTGCCCCTGCTTGATTGGGTGGGGTTCGATATCAAAGCGTCCTTCACCGATTATGTGCACATTACTCAGGCGCCAGGCAGCGGAAGCAGCGCCGAGGCCAGCTTGCAAGCGCTGCTGGCGAGCGGGGTGCCATATGAATGCCGCACCACCGTTGATCTGCAATTTTTTGATGCGCAAAAGCTGATTGACTTGGCACAGTCGCTTGCCGCAAGCGGGGTGCGCCACTATGTGCTGCAAACGTGTCGTGACTCGCGTACGCCAGGTAGCCAATGCTTGACCCAAGTCAATGAATGGTTGGCGGAACTCGCCAATACTGTCGCACAGAATTTTGAAACTTTTGTTTTGCGCCCAGCATGATGGTGCTTGTTTAATAGGAGCGAAAATGAAGATTACCGATCGTATCGACGCCATAACCGCCATCCCCGCCGCGTATCTATCGCCCGCACCTCCCGCGCCGAAAAGCGTAAAAATCGAGCTTACCGGCCGCTGCAACTATCGCTGCGGCTTTTGTGCATTGCGCACGCGCGAAGTACAGCCCAAAACAGACATGGAAATGCCGCTATTCAAACGCATCACCACCGAGATGCGCGAAGCCGGTGTCGAGGAAATCGGTATGTTCTACTTGGGTGAAAGCTTCATGGCGGCCGAGTCACTGATCGAAGCAATCGCTTGGTGCAAGTCATTGGGTTTTGATTACCTCTTTCTAACCACGAACGGCAGCCTGGCCGAGCCGGAGCTGGTTCGCCGTTGCATGGAAGCGGGACTGGATAGCTTAAAATTTTCAGTGAATGCAGCAGACGAGGAACAATTCGAGTCGGTGATGGGGATCAGCGGACGGTGGCTGGATAAGGCGCTCGGCAATCTTAAGGCAGCGCGCCGCGTTCGCGACGAAGGCGGCTACAAATGTGGAATTTTTGCATCGAGCATCCGCTACGACGGCGAGCAGCAAGCGAAAATGGAAGCGCTGCTGGCGGAACAAGTGCTGCCCTTCGTCGATCAACACTACTGGTTGCCACTCTATTCCATGGGCAGCCTCGCCACGCAACGTGAAGAAGAGTTGGGCTATCGGCCCACCGCAGGCAATCAAGGTCGCCTGGAGGCGTTGCGCGAGCCGCTGCCCTGTTGGAGCGCCTTTACCGAAGGGCATGTGACCGCATCGGGCGCATTAAGCGCCTGTTGTTTTGATGCTGATTCGCGCTGGACCATGGGCGATCTAAACCAACAATCGTTTATGGACGCCTGGAACTCCCCGGCGTTTCAACGCTTGCGCGCAGCCCACTTGGCGCGTGATGTGACAGGGACAGTCTGCGAACAGTGTGTGGCGTATCAAGCCTGATGAGTATTCGCTCGTCCGCGATCTGACGGGCCGGGCCAAGCCGGCGCTAAGGCATCAGGTTCCGCCGCCGCTGAATTCCACGCCCGGTTGATTTTCCGGCAGTTCCGCGAGGATCAAATCGCGCCGCGCCCGTTCCATGTCCGCCAGCGCGACTTCGCCCAGATAACGCTTGGCATCTTTGAGCGCGGCATTCAACAGTGTGGCTGCAATAGCATTTTCTTCCACGTTTAACGTCTTGGCCAGGGCGCGCAGTTCATAGTTGGCATCCCTTTCCACCGGTATCTCGAGACGGCGCGCTATCGTCCCAGTGCGCGTCGCTTCCGTGCCGCCGGCTTCTTTCTTTAACTGCATGCGCTGTACCGTGGTGGCGACATTGCTGGCCGCACTGATACGCTGCTCCCCTGGCATGAGTTTGATCTTGTTGATGAAGTATTGCTCGAACTCCACCTTGGCCAAGTGCACCCAGCGGCCCTGTTTGATCAGGTTGATATTGCGTAGCGGAATCTGTGGTTCCGCAAGATGAGCCGCGCCGGTTTCGCCCAAGTCCGACAACCATTTGGCGCGTTGCGGCAGGGCGCTTGTCAGCGCTTCGTTTTTAATGGCGGCGATGATGTTGCGCGATACGGTATCTACTTGGCTCTGGATGGAATAGACCGACTCCGGCGGCCCCACCGGTACCGGCGTTGACACGAACGACGGTTGCGCCACGCATATCCCGGCAGCGTACACATTGGGATAAGTCGGGTTGCGCAGGTATTCGTCCACGGTCACCATGCCGCGTGCATTGGTCAGTTCGGGGGTGAGGGAAAGCGCCGCGATTCCCTTATAAGCGGGTGCATAGATACCGAATGCAAAGGGAAGGGTGGTCTGCGCTATTTCCTTGCCGTTGGAGTCGTATTGCGTGAGATGAATATTGCCCGGCGTGATCTTGGTCGTCTTCATGTTGCACATAGAGACAATCTCACGTTCCGCGAGCGCATTTTCTAATAACCGTTTGGTTTCGGTTTCGGCGCCGAGGCCAAAATGGGCGATATAAGGCTCGGGCGTCACCAAGGTAATAGATGCCCGGTCGCGAATGCCGCGGCGGCGCAAGTCGGCGTCCACCAGGAATGCGGTTTCGTACATGGGGCCGAGGATGGCGCACCCGGCTGCGGCGCCGATGACAATCGGCCCAGGACTTTTGACAAAGTTTTTGTAGGCATTGGACGCCTCGACCGCTTGTTCGATGCGAATCACGGAATGCACATTGCCTTGGGCCGGATCCATGCCCTCGACTTCCTCATAGGCTGGGGCCGCGCCGGTAGCGAGCACCAGATAGTCATAGTGCAGCCAACTGCCATCGGCGAGCTCCACCCGATTGGTGGCAGCGTGGATTCGCGCCAGCCCCTGCGTCACAAAATGGATCCCCCGTGCTTCCAGATAGGGATCGATGGGGAATGTAATGTCCTTACGATTGCGCCAACCCATGGTGATCCAGGGATTGGACGGAACGAAATTGAAATAGTCCCGGTCCGACACGACCGTCACCCGATCGTTTGGGCCCAAGCGGTTCTTGATCGCATAGGCCGCCGGGACGCCCGCGATGCCGGCGCCTACGATAACGATATGGGTCATGGCGTATTCCTCCTAGCCGATTTTTTGTTTCACTGCACCAGCGGGGTGGCGGCGTAACTCAACTCGACGCCCTGGATGTCCATTTGGCCGACCAGAATTTCCAAGTATTGCCGGGTCGCCTTGGTCTTAGCATAGTCGGTTAAAAAGCGCGCGATGCTTTCTTTTACCAGCTCAAACGGTAATTGTGCGCCCTCTACCTTGCGCGCCACGCGAACGATGTGCAGGCCAAAGCGGGTTTCCACCAGCCGATCGGCGATTTCACCCGTTGCTAATGCAAATAGCGCACGCTCGAATTCCGGCACGGTTTGGCCACGGGTAAGTTGCCCCAGGTTCCCCCCCGAATCGCCGGAGGGGCAGTTGGAAAAATCACGCGCGCATTGTTCGAACGCAGCGGGATCATCGAGTACCCGGGCTAGAATCTCCTGCGCCTTTTGCCGCAAGGCGTCGAGGGGCACTTTGTCCGTGACTTGAAACAGGATGTGGCTTGCCTCCACCAGATCGCCGCTGCGAAAACGTGCGGGATGATTACTGTAGTACCTGCGGCATTCTTCCTCGGTGGGGGTGGGGGCTTTCACCTCCTTCGCGAGCAGGCGCTCGATGATGGCATCTTCTTCATTCGCATTGTGGGCGATCAAGCCGGCCTGCTGTGTCGCCTGCAGCAGCGCCTGACGCAACACCAGCGCTTCCGTCGCTGCCTTGACTGGATTGGGTGCTTCTGCGTGATGCGCTAGTTCCTGCTCAATATCGGCATCGGTGATTTCTATACCATTTACGCTGATCGACATGATGTTCTCCAAAATAAATTTATTTCTTCTCCCCCAGCCCCTCTCCCGCAAGCGGGAGAGGGGTGCGCGTCAGCGCGGGAGTGGGGAAAAACATTCAGCCGCGTTGCCGCACCACTTGATAGCTGCGGGTAAGGTAAGTGACGGCCGCGAAGCCGCTCCACACATGCACCAGCCGGCTGAAAGGAAACAGCACGAACAGGGTCATGCCAAACATCAGATGGATTTTGTAAATCAGCGGTACCGTCAGCAGGTAATCGGCCGCACCGGCGCGGAACGTTACGATGTGCTGCGCCCAGCCGCCGAGCAGCAGCATCACGCTGCCATCTGTGTGTTGCAGCGAGAACAAGATGCTGATTAAACCCAGCACCAGCGTGGCGAAAACCCACAGCAGGATAAAAATGTCCATCGGCTTGCTGGTGGCGCGGATGCGCGGCTCGGTGAGCCGGCGCTGCAACAGCAGCGTGATACCGGCTAGGCAGATGAGTCCTGCTACCCCGCCGCTGATGATGGCCAGCATCTGCTTGTTGGGGGTGGAGAGGCCGAGCGACTCATACAGCCAGTGCGGTGTCAGCAGCCCGGCCGCGTGGCCGAAAAATAAAAACAGGATGCCGATGTGGAATAGGTTGCTGCCCCAACGCAATTGGCTGCGACGCAGCAATTGGCTGGAGTCGCTTTTCCAGGTGTATTGCTCGCGGTCGAAGCGAATCAGGCTGCCCAGCAGAAAAATGCCCAGCGCCACATAGGGATAGATCCCGAATGCTAGATAGTTTGCGTATTCCATGATGACTCCTTTTCAGAATCTCAAATGCCTTGAGCGGCGGTGGGTTGGCGTCTCGACATCGGCATGTCGGCGTAGGCGATCTGCGTCTGCGGCATGAGCAGTGGTTCGCGTCCGTCAATCGCGGGGCCGAAGCGTTCCATCGCCTCGTCCATGTCGCGCACCGGCGGCTCCGGCAAAGGCACTGCCTCAACTGGCGACAAGGTTTGCAGCACGTCGAACACGGTGTGGTAGGGGCTACCGTTGGCGTGCAGTTTGCGCCCGATCAGCGCCAGTACGTTGATGGCTTCACCCAGCAGCGTGGCCGCCTCTTCGCTCGGTAAAATCGACAGGTACTCCAGAAACAGCGGGACATAATCGGGCAGTTCGCTGGCATCGATTTCCAGATCGTGTTTGCGGTACTCTTCGATCAAATCCACCATCGCTTGGCCGCGGTCGCGCGATTCGCCGTGGATGTGCTCGAACAGATGCAGCGAGTGCGATGGGTTCTGATCGAACGTGGCCACGTAGTTTTGCTGCAATTCGATCAGCGATGATTCGCGCAGCAAGCTGAACAATGCTTGCAGACGGGGTGCTGCTTCAGCGTTGGTAGGGGCTTCCTCAACCAACAAGGCCTCCACTTCATCCAGATGGGCGAGCCATGCCTGCTCGGGATAAGTGAGCAAGAGTGCGAGTGCTTGATAACTTTTCATATCAGATTTCCTCTGCGGTATTTTTCCGGGATTTCGGCGCGTCCACATAGATCATGGCGGGCTGTTTTTTGGCGCCGAACAAGCTGGGTTTGCTCACCCCATCGGAACAGCCATTGCCGAAGGTGAAGCCGCAGCTGCCTTTTTCATCGTAGGCATCAATCGCCGCTTCACGATGGGCGCTGGGGATGACAAAGCGATCTTCGTAGTTGGCGAGCGCCATGATCTTGTACATGTCCTGCACTTGATCCTCGGTGAGCCCCACCTGTTTCAGCACCTCGGTATTCGCCACGCCCTCCACCGATTTGCCGCGCATGTAGGCGCGCATGGCGAGCATGCGATCCAGCGCCGAGACGATAGGCGCTTCCTTGCCAGCGGTAAGCAGATTGGCCAGATACTTGATCGGGATGCGCAACGATTTAGTATCGGGGATGATGCCGTTCATGCCCATCTTGCCGCTTTCTGCGGTGGCTTGAATCGGGGACAGCGGAGGGATATACCACACCATGGGCAGGGTGCGATATTCCGGATGCAGCGGAAAGGCCACCTTCCAGTCGATCGCCATTTTGTACACGGGCGACTTGCGCGCGGATTCGAGCCACGCTTCCGGGATACCTTCGCGCCGCGCCTCCGCGATCACCGCCGGGTCGTGCGGGTCCAAGAAGATTTTCAGCTGCGCTTCGTACAAGTCCTCCTGGTCGGCGACACTGGCGGCTGCTTCAATGCGGTCGGCGTCATACAGAATCACGCCCAAGTACCGGATGCGGCCGACGCAGGTTTCGGAGCACACCGTGGGCTGGCCCGCCTCGATGCGCGGGTAGCAGAAGATGCATTTTTCCGCTTTGCCGGATTTCCAGTTGTAGTAAATCTTCTTGTAAGGGCAACCGCTGATGCACATGCGCCAGCCGCGGCACTTGTCTTGATCCACCAGCACGATGCCGTCTTCCTCGCGCTTGTAGATCGAGCCGGAAGGGCAGGAGGCGACACAGGTCGGGTTGAGGCAGTGCTCGCACAAGCGTGGCAGATACATCATGAATGTATTCTCGAACGTGGAATACAGTTCCTTCTGCACGTCGTCGAAACATTTGTCGCGGCTGCGTGAGGCGAATTCGCCGCCTAGATCATCTTCCCAGTTCGGGCCCCAATGGATTTTGTCCATTTTCTTGCCGGTGATGACCGAGATGGGGCGCGCGGTGGGCGGCGTCTGCGACAGCTTGGCAGTTTGCAGATGCGCGTAGTCGAAGGTGAACGGCTCGTAGTAGTCGTCGATCTCCGGCAGATTGGGGTTGCCGAAAATATTGGCCAGGATGCGCCATTTCGCTCCTTGGCGCGGCTCGATGCTGCCGTCGCTATTGCGATTCCACCCGCCATTCCACTTGTCCTGGTTCTCCCACTCCTTCGGGTAACCGATGCCGGGTTTGGTTTCCACATTGTTGAACCACACGTACTCCATGCCATCGCGCGAGGTCCACACGTTCTTGCAGGTCACCGAGCAGGTATGGCAGCCGATGCACTTGTCCAGGTTTAGCACCATGGCGATTTGTGCGCGTATTTTCATTTTGCAGCCTCCGTATCTTCTACTAGCGGACCTTCCATCCAATCCACTTTCTTCATCTTGCGCACAATCACGTACTCATCGCGATTGGAGCCGACCGTGCCGTAGTAATTGAAGCCGTAGGCCAGCTGCGCGTAGCCGCCGATCATGTGCGTGGGTTTGGTGACGGTGCGCGTGACCGAGTTGTGGATGCCGCCACGGAAGCCGCTGACCTCTGCCCCCGGCACGTTGATGATTTTCTCCTGGGCGTGGTACATCAGCGCCATGCCGCGCGGCACGCGCTGGCTGACCACGGCGCGCGCGGTGAGCGTGCCGTTGACGTTGTAGACCTCGATCCAGTCGTTATCGACAATGCCGGCTTCTTTCGCTTCCGGTTCTGAAATCCACACATGCGGCCCGCCGCGCGAGAGGGTGAGCATGTGCAGGTTGTCGGAGTAGGTGCTGTGGATGCCCCATTTCTGATGCGGGGTGATCCAGTTCAGCACCAGTTGTTTATTGCCATTGCCGAGCTTGTCGATCACCGGCTTGATGGTCTTGGTGTCGATGGGCGGTTTGTAGACGCATAGCCCCTCGCCGAAATCCAGCATCCAGCGATGGTCCTGGTAGAACTGCTGGCGGCCGGTCAGGGTGCGCCACGGAATCAGCTCATGCACATTGGTGTAGCACGCGTTGTAGCTGACATGCTCCGACTCCAGCCCGCTCCAGGTGGGAGAGGAAATGATTTTGCGCGGCTGCGCTTGCACGTCGCGGAAGCGGATCTTGTCATCTTCGCGCGGAATCGCCAGATGTGCATGCTCGAGCCCGGTGATTTTGGACAAGGCGTTCCACGCTTTCACCGCGACTTGGCCGTTGGTTTCCGGCGCCAGCATCAGGATCACTTCCGCTGCGTCAATCGCGCTTTCAATCTTCGCCATCCCTTTGCTCACGCCTTCCTCACGCACCGCGCCATTGAGCTCGATCAATTGCTGCACTTCGCTTTCGGTATTCCAGGCGATGCCTTTGCCGCCGTTGCCGACTTTGGTCAAGAGCGGCCCCAGCGCGGTGAATTTGCGATAGGTGTCGCCGTAGTCGCGTGTGACCACGGTCATGGTGGGCATGGTTTTGCCGGGGATCGGGTCGCACTCGCCTTTTTTCCAATCACGCACTTCCATCGCTTGGCCCAATTCGCTTGGCGTGTCGTGCATCAGCGGGGTCAGCACCAGATCTTTTTGCGTACCTAAATGTTTCTCGGCGATTTCCGAGAATTTCTTGGCGATGGTTTTATAAATCTCCCAGTCGGACTTGCTTTGCCACAGCGGCTGCACCGCTTCCGATAGCGGATGAATGAAGGGGTGCATGTCGGAAGTGTTGAGATCGTCCTTCTCATACCAGGTCGCGGTCGGCAGTACGATGTCGGAATACAAGCAGGTGGTGGACATGCGGAAATCGAGTGTGACCAGCAGGTCCAGCTTGCCTTCCGCGCCCTTGTCGTGCCAGGTCACTTCCTTCGGTTTGGATTCGCCCAGCTCGCCTAGGTCGGGGCCGAGCACGGCGTTCTGTGCGCCCAGCAGGTACTTGAGCAAGTACTCGTGGCCCTTGCCGCTGGAGCCCATCAGGTTAGAGCGCCAGATGAACATATTGCGCGGGAAATTTTTCGGGTTGTCCGGATCTTCGCAGGACATTTTCAAGGCACCGCTTTTCAATTGCTCGACTGCGTACTTCGCCGGGTCCATACCAGCGGCTTCCGCTGCTTTGGTGATTTCCAGCGGATTGGTTTCCAGTTGCGGTGCGGAAGGCAACCAGCCCATGCGTTCCGAGCGCACGTTGAAATCGATCAGGCGATAGTCCGCCGCGCGGGCGTCGGCCGTGGGCGACAAGATTTCACTCACGTGCAACTTTTCATGCCGCCATTGGCTGCTGTGGTTGTAGAAAAAAGAGGTGCCGTTCATTTGGCGTGGCGGGCGATGCCAGTCGAGACCGAAGGCGAGCGGCGCCCAACCGGTCTGTGGACGCAGCTTTTCTTGGCCCACGTAATGCGCCCAGCCGCCGCCGGATTGGCCGACGCAGCCGCACATGATCAGCATATTCATGATGCCGCGATAGATCATGTCGTTGTGGTACCAGTGATTGAGCGCAGCGCCCACAATCACCATGGATTTGCCGTGCGTCTTGTCGGCGTTGTCGGCGAACTCGCGCGCCACGGTAATGATGTCGGCGCGCTTCACTCCCGTGTGCCGTTCGGCCCAAGCCGGGGTATAGGGTACGTCGGCGTTGTAGTCGTTGCTCACGTTGTCGCCACCCAAGCCGCGTTCGACGCTGTAGTTGGCCAACATCAGGTCATACACCGTGGCGACTTTCACTTCTTGTCCGTGTACGTTGATGCGCTTCACCGGCACATTGCGCACTGCCAGATCGTCGTGGTCGGTGCCGCCGAAGTAGGGCATGCCTACGCCGACGACTTCGTCTTTGCCGTCGATGAGGCTGAGCTTGGGGCTCACGTCCTTGCCGGATGCGCCGTCGCGCATTTCTAAATTCCACACCCCGGCCTCGCCCCAGCGGAATCCGATGGAGCCGTTGGGCACCACCAGATAGCCGGTGTTGGCGTCGATCATCACGGTCTTCCAGTCCGGGTTGTTCTCCTGGCCGAGCTTGCCATCCAGATCGGAGGCGCGCAGGAAACGATCCGCGACCAGCGTGCCATGGTGATCTTTCAAGATCACCAGCATGGGCATGTCGGTGTACTGGCGCACATAGTTGGTGAAGTATTCGCTTTTTCCCTTGGCGTGAAATTCGGTCAGGATGACGTGCCCCATGGCCATCGCCAAGGCTGCATCGGTGCCTTGTTTGGGTGCTAACCAGATGTCGCCGAATTTCACCATCTCGCCATAATCGCTGGAGACGGCCACGGTCTTGGTGCCCTTGTAGCGCACCTCGGTGTAGAAATGCGCATCGGGCGTGCGCGTCTGCGGTACGTTGGAGCCCCACACCATGAGATAAGTGGAGTTGTACCAGTCGGCGGATTCGGGTACGTCGGTCTGCTCGCCCCATACTTGCGGACTGGCGGGCGGCAGGTCGCAATACCAATCGTAGAACGACAGGCATACGCCGCCGATCAGCGACAGATAACGTGAGCCAGCAGCGTAGCTGACCATGGACATGGCGGGAATCGGTGAGAAACCCACGACACGATCCGGGCCATACTCTTTGATGGTGTGCACGTTTGCGGCGGCGATCAGCTCTGTCACTTCGTCCCAGGTGGCGCGCACGAAGCCGCCGAGGCCGCGCACCGATTTGTAGCGCTTGGTTTTGCTCGCATCGTCGGTGATGGATTTCCACGCCGCCACCGGCTCCATGGTTTTACGCGCTTCGCGCCACAGCTCCATCAAGCGCCCGCGAATCAGCGGATATTTCACGCGCTGGGCGCTGTACACATACCAGGAGTAGCTCGCACCGCGCGGACAGCCGCGCGGTTCGTGGTTGGGCAGATCGGGACGGGTGCGCGGGTAATCGGTCTGCTGGGTTTCCCAAGTGATCAGACCGTTTTTGACGTAAATCTTCCAACTGCACGAACCGGTGCAATTCACGCCGTGGGTGGAGCGCACGATCTTGTCGTGCTGCCAGCGCTGCCGATAACCGTTTTCCCAGGTGCGGTCTTCATTGGTGACGACACCGTGCTCACCGGAAAAATTTCCCTGGTTCTTGCTGAAGAACATCAGTCGATCAAGAAAGTGGCTCATGTTGTGAAACTCCTTCTGTATTTTTTTGGCGGTGCCGTTTACGGATTCTTGATTTCGGAACCGGCGCGCAAATAAAACCACCAGTTAAGGATCAGGCACACGGCGTAGAAAATGGCAAAACCGTACATCGCGAACTGCGGTGTGCCGGCCTTGATCTGCTGGCCGATCACCACTGGCGCGATGAAAGCGCCGTAGGCGGCGACCGCCGAGGTCCAACCCAGCACCGGCCCGGCCTGGGTGCGATCAAAAATGACGCCGACCGTGCGGAAGGTCGAGCCATTGCCGATGCCGGTGGCGGCGAATAGCAGGATAAAAGCGATAATGAACTGGGGGAAAAATATTTCTGGCGTGGCGGATTGATAGGCTTGCATCATGATCCAGCCGGCATACACCGAGGCCACGACCATCACCAGGGAGATGACTTGGGTGACGATGGAGCCGCCCACTTTGTCGGAGATCCAGCCGCCGACCGGACGCACCGCAGCGCCGACGAAGGGGCCGATCCAAGCGTAGGTGAAGGCAGAGATCGCGTTGGGATTCTTGGTGTGCATCCACAAGCCGGTCGCAGCATCCAGTACATGCCTATCGCCGAAGATGACGGTGATGGACAAGGGCAGAGCCATCGAAAATCCGATGAAGGAGCCGAAGGTGACGACATACAGCGCGGTCAGCGACCAGGTGTGTTTGTTCTTGAAGATCGCAAATTGCTTGGCGACGTTTTCTTTCATCGGGCCGAACGCCGCCAGCTTCATGACCAGTAATGCCAAAATAATGTCGAGCGGAATGGCCACCCACATGTTGAGGAGGCCCAAGCCGGTGGGCGCCGGTAGGTAGAGGTACAAAACAAGAATGGAGGGGATGAACACCAGGGTATAGAGCCAAGTGACTTTGGCGAAGGCGATGATGGGGTTTCCAGCATCCGGAGAAATCGGCTTCAGATTGTTCATGCCGAACCAACACAGCGCTGCCAGCGGCACCAGCGAGAAGACCCAGGCAAAACCGGCGTTCTGGATCCAAGTCGGCGTGCCGGCGGCAATTTTTCCGAGAATCCAGCCGCTGTCTTTGAGCAGTATCATCGACTCGCCACCGAAGCTGCCGAGCACGCCCACCGTCATCACCAGCGGGATCACGACCTGCATCGTCGTCACGCCGAAATTACCGAGACCGGCATTCAAACCCAGCGCCGTGCCTTGCAGGCGCTTGGGGAAGAAGGTGCTGATGTTGGACATCGAGCTGGCGAAGTTGCCGCCGCCCACGCCAGACCATAAGGCCATCAATTGAAAGGACCATAATGGCCAATCGGGGTGTTGCAGGACAATGCCGGTGCCCAAGGCGGGTGCTAACAGCATGGCGGTGGTGAGGAAGATGACATTGCGCCCGCCGGCGATGCGAATGAAGAACGAGGATGGGATGCGCATCGTCGCGCCGGAGATTCCGGCAATGGCCGTCAGCGTGAACAGTTCGGCCTGGGTGAACGGGAACCCCAGATTGAGCATCTGCACGGTGATGATGCCCCACATGCCCCAGACCGCGAAGCCGCACAGCAGCGCAGGCACTGAGATCCATAGATTGCGATAGGCGATGCGCTTGCCGGTGGACTCCCAGAATTTCTCGTCCTCAACGTTCCACTCTTTGATATTGGTAGGCATGCTTGCTACTCCTTGTGTGTGGCAATCAAATTGCAAAAATCGATACGACGCGCTGCTATGCGGCGTTAGGCTTCTCATGGCCTTGCAGCACATGCACCTGGCGTACCTCGGACATATACATCCAAATCAGCGAGACCCAGACGATGGCGTACATCAGCATGAAGACGCCGCTATTGATCCCGGTAATGTCCACGATGGCGCCGAACATGATCGGGAGCACGAATCCACCGAGCCCGCCGGCAAGGCCGACGATGCCGGAGATCACACCGATGTTGGTCGGGTATTCGTCGGAGACGTACTTGAACACCGATGCCTTGCCGAAGGCCCAAGCCGCGCCCATGATGAACATCAGCGCAGTGAATACCCAGACATTGAGGCCGATATGGAAAGTTTTCGGCCCGTTCACGGTGTGGATGGTGAAATCGGTTTGCGGATAGGACAGAATAAACAGGCAAATCCAGGAAACCCACAGCACCCACCAAGTTACCTTATGTGCCCCGTATCTATCGGAGAGCCAGCCGCCGAAGGCGCGCAGCACACCGCCGGGCAGGGAAAAAGCGGCCGCCAGCAGCGCTGCTGATTGGATGTTGAAGCCGTATTCGGTGATGTAGTATTTTGTCATCCACAGCGACAGCGCGACATAGCCGCCGAATACGATGGAGTAGTACTGGCACAGCTTCCAGACTTTAGGATCTTTCAACGCCAGGAGCTGATCGCGCATGGTGACCTGGGCGCTCACGTGATGCGCCTTGTCGGTGTAACTGAATACCCAGAAGGCGAGCGCGGTCACCAACATCGCTATGGCATAGACGGTGGGGACCATTTGCCAGCCGAAAACCACCACGATAGTCGGCGCAACAAATTTATTGAGCGCGGCACCGGCGTTGCCTGCGCCGAAGATGCCCATGGCGAAACCCTGGTGCGCTTTCGTGAACCATCTGGCCACATAGGCAATGCCCACTGAGAAGGAGCCACCGGCCGCGCCTACGAACAATCCCAACACCAGAAAATGCCAGTACTTCGTCGCATAGCTGATCAGATAAATCGGCAAAACGGTGCTCAGCATCAGAATGAAATACACCACCCTGCCGCCAAATTTATCGGTCCACATTCCGAGCGGCAGACGGATCAAGGATCCCGTGAGCACCGGGGTGGCGATCAATATCCCGAACTCGGTTTCATTCAGTCCCAAGGTCTTCTTGATCGGAATCCCGATCACGGCGAACATCATCCACACCGCGAAGCAAATGGTGAAGGCAATGGTGCTGGATGCCAGTACCGAGATCTGTTTTTTAGCTTGCGTTTTCATGTCGCCCCCTAATCTGGAAAAATAATCCGAATAGCACTTCAACGCAGTGTAGACGCGACGTCGGAAATGAAAAGTGGGTTAGAAACCCAGGAATTTCGTCGGAATACCACTAAAGTGGTAGGGTGGATTTCAAGCAAACAATTGAAGGTAAAAGATTAAATTTTTCATTCAGACAAAATCTTTCCTCGATAAGGCAGAGGAGGTATTTCCTTTTTACTGCGCTGCCTTTCAGCCAGGCATGGCTACACCCGATGGGTGCATACGCCTATACTCTTGTTTTCGATATAGAAGACATTTCTGAATTGCCACCCATGAATGCGACGAATACAGCCCTTCGGCACTCGCTCCTGATTCGGATCGCCGGTGCAATGACGATTGTCACGCTCGTGGTGCTAGCGGGAATGGGCGGTGCCGCGTTTATCGCGGAAACCACGCTCGGCTATGCTAGCGCGATCAACCACGCCGGGTCGCTGCGGATGCAGAGCTACCGGCTGAGCACGCTGGCCTTCGCTGCGCGCACGCAACCAGCAAACGATCGCTACCGGCGTGAGATCGATAGTGCGATTGCCACCTTTGAACAATCGCTCAACAGTACGCTACTGACCAACCCTGCCATCATCGCCGCCGACAGCAAGAGCGCCGCCACCCGGCAAGCAGTCGTCTTGAGATGGAATCAGCAACTCAAGCCCATGTTGCGGGCGTTGATCGAACGGCCGATCCCATCAGGGCAAGTCGCACCCAGCAACTTGAGCGCGCTGTTGGAACAGACCAACACCTTCGTCGCCGACATCAATCTCTTGGTCAAGCAGATCGAACAAGATACCGATAGTCGCATCCGCTTTCTGCGCACAACCATCGGGGTGACGCTGTTCATCACCTTGGGTGTCGTTCTGTTGACCATGTATGTTCTACAAACTGCGGTGCTTACGCCATTACAAGATTTGCTTGCTTTCACTTCGCAAATCCGCCGCGGCAATCTGGACGCACGCACTCCGCATGTCGGGGAAGATGAGTTGGGCCGTCTCGGTCACGCCTTCAATCTGATGGCGGAAGATCTTGCGGTGCTCTACCGTTCCTTAGAAACACGCGTTGCGGAAAAAACTGCCGACCTGGAACGCAGCAACCGCTCGCTGGAGCTGCTGTATCACTCCATTGCCCGCCTCTACAATGGCCCGGTAGAGGCGGATACCTATCGCTTGCTGTTGCGGGAGATTGAAGAAGTACTGGGCTTGGGCGCCGGTTCGGCGTGCCTGATGGAGGGAGGGGCGCAGGGAAGTATCTCGGTCTTGGCTTCCACCTTAAATTCTGCTCAGGGAGATGTCGCCTTCTGCAGCCTGAGTTCCTGCGCCGAGTGCATGGCGGAAGATGGCCTGCATGTGCGTGAATTGGGAGACCGGAAGGTATTATCGATTCCATTGCGCGACGCGGAGCGCGCTCATGGCGTGATGCAATTGATCATCCCGCCGGGGCGGGAAGTGGAGCCCTGGAAAATGCGTTTGCTCGAAGCGCTGTCGCGCCACATCGGCACGGCGATTGGAACGGCCAGGCGCACGGAGCATGAGCGCATGCTGTCGCTGTTGGAAGAGCGCTCGGTGATCGCCAGAGAGCTGCATGATTCCCTGGCGCAGTCCCTGTCTTATATGAAAATTCAGGTGAGCCGTTTGGCTGGCGTCATTACGCGCGAAAGCCCATCGGAAGCGGCCAGCAACATTCTGGGCGAGTTGCGCGAGGGATTGAACGGCGCCTACCGGCAGTTACGTGAATTGCTGACCACCTTCCGCCTGCGCATAGAGGGGGACAGTCTGTCCGCCGTGCTGGAAAATACCGCGCAAGAATTCGCCAGCCGCAACCAGATTAAGATATCGCTCGAGACGCATCTGACCAACTGCCCGCTGTCGGCGAATGAAGAGATTCATGTCTTACAGATCGTGCGCGAGGCCTTGGCCAATGTCGTGCATCATGCGCAGGCGCATCACGCAAAGGTGGCGCTGTGCGCCGAGGCGGATGGGATGGTCAGTGTTTCAATTGAGGATGATGGTGTGGGCATCGACAACGCACATGCGCAGACGCATCACTACGGCATGGCCATCATGGAGGAACGCGCGCGTGGCTTGGGTGGGCGCTTGGAAGTGATGACCCGCCCGGAAGGCGGTACGCGCATCGAAGTCCGTTTTGTGCCTCACAGCCGATCCAGTACCGAATTACATCGCCACCTAGCCTGAACTATGCCAAATTCAAACCTTACCTCTCTGTTGATTGTCGATGACCACCCGCTGTTTCGCAAAGGCGTCGTACAGCTGGTTGATAGCGCCGGCGGATTCGTGCTGCTGGGCGAAGCTTCTTCTGGGGCAGAGGGTATTGAGCTGGCCTATGCGCACCATCCCGATATGATCCTGCTCGACCTCAATATGAAGGACATGAGCGGGGTCGACGTGCTCAAAGTGATCAAGGCGGCGGACCTCGATTCTCGCGTCATCATGCTGACGGTGTCGGACCAGCAGGAAGATTTGGTGGCGGCGCTGCGTGCCGGTGCGGATGGTTATCTGCTGAAGGATATGGAGCCAGAAGATTTGGTTGCCTATCTTAAAGAGGCGGCGCGCGGCCAAATGGTATTAAGCCCGGCCCTGGCAGGCCTGCTGGCGCACTCATTGCGGCAGGGGAATAAGCCCAAGACGGTGGATGAGGCTGGATTGACGGAACAAGAAAAGAAAATTATCGAACGCATTGCCACAGGCAAGAGCAACAAATTGATCGCGCGTGAACTCAATATTACCGAAGGCACGGTCAAAGTTCACGTCAAGCATCTACTCAAGAAACTGAACCTTAAATCGCGTGTGGAAGCCGCCGTGTGGGCGGTTACCCCGCACCCCTAGGGGCGCTTATGATGAAACGTTGGATTTTCTGGCCGCTGCTGATGATGGTCTACGCTATTTCTAGCTCCCCGGCATTTTCCGCCGGGGCCGATATCTGGCCGGCGCTTAAGCAGGGTGGCTACGTCATCCTGATGCGCCATGGCGCGGTGGACAATCTGAGCCGCAGCACCAGCCCGGATGCGGATTTCGAGGGCTGTGAGGGGCAGTACAATCTCACCGATGAGGGGCGCGATCAGGTGAAGCTTCTCGGCAACGCCTTACGCAAACGCAAGATCCCTATCGGCGAGGTTAGGGCAAGCCCCTTGTGCCGAACACGTGATACCGCACGCATTGCTTTTGGCGCCTTCCAGGTCTGGCCTATGCTCGAGCCCTTGCCGGAATCGGATTTGGCGGACCGACAGCAGCGCATCGAAACGATTAGCCGAGTGATCGCCGATCATAAAGGTCGGAAAAATCTGGTCTTGATTACACACCAACCCAATATCGATGCATTGACGTTGGAGGTAGTCGATCCGGCCACCATCGTCGTTGTTAAGCCAGATGGGAAAGGCGGTTTTAACGTGATTCGGAAGTTGCCGCCAAATGAGTGGCGGATGGATCGTTAGGGCGAATTATATTTTTGAGTATTCGTAATGCGTGGCCGATTTTTGATTCTTGGCTCAAGATTCTTGAGAAAGAAAAATCGCAATTATTGCTTGTTTTAACTTTGCGTCCAATGACTCCAATGCAGTGGGAAGGCAGACATTCCAATTCGTACAGGGTGCAGCGGCAATGTGCCATTAAGAGACGCCCAAGCATTTCCAAGTTCAGAACCGGTCATTCAGCACCACAAATCTGTAGCCCATGGCCATGCTGACCTTCCTAAACAGGGGCATAATGCATATGTCACTGGCCTCCTTTTGCATAACGTAATAACCGGATCGGTGATCGAAAAGATCAACAAAAATTATCAAATAAGACCCTATGATAGCTGTCTCTATATTAATAAATGTCCAGACCCATGGGTCTCTTGGTTAACTGTTTGGCCTCATGAACGGCGTCTATTCCATCAACAACCCGCGTCGGCTTTTCGAGAAGCTGGTTCGCAGCTTTACTGCATTTTGCGAATCGCCATCCGAGGATAGAATCTTGGACGTTGTCTTTCCGCTCTACCATCTCCGGGAATGGATATGTCCTGGCGGATATGACTCATACAAGCACAAACCAGAAGACACTCGTACCCAAGAAGAACTCCTCCACGCACATCTCCACGCAATGCCAGAATATGAAGTTATCCGCTCTCTCTGCAATGCCGTCAAACATTACAGCGCCAAGACGCTTGCTGGACGAACCGAGATATTGGAAGGCTTCCGCGCTGGGTTGGGTAGAGCTGGCGACTCTCTTGGAGTAACGCACTTCATGGTTGACGGGCAAGAGATCCGAGACTTTTTTTGGCCGGTTTATGAGGTGTATTTCGGCTACTTCCATGCGGCCCAACCCGGCAGTCAACCGGACGCTGCGCGATGAAGCCGCGCAGCGCCGGTTACTTTGAACGTCACGAGACAACACTGTATGGACACACCTGAAATCAATGACGACTTCGTGGCTTACGTTCTCAAAAGCTGTGTGGAGTATGGGCAAAACATGTTAGCCCTACAATTGCCAGCGATGGAAGCCAGCAATTTCGACTTCATGCCGGAACTGAAAAAGATGGTGATCCATCAATTTTTGGTGGGTTTAATGTGGCGCTTTGGAGAGCAGTTTGATTTGCCAACTAACGCTCGTGACCGTGCATTTGTTTGTCTCATGTCGATATTGATCAACGAAGGCATGAGCTTAAAAGACGCCCAGAAGTATATTGCGAATCTAAACTCGGGATCACGTACATCGGATGGGGAAGATTCTCTTCCAATCGCTATTGGATACTCAGCAGGTGATAAGGAAGAGGCGCTGGTTAAGGTTTTTGAAGCGTATCTAAAGAACCCTGCAGCGCGAGGCGCCCCATGGCGCCTCCTTGATCGTGCAAAGCCTGTAGCGGCCATTCTTGCCGTCGCGGCGCTGGCAATCGCAAAGTTACTCGGCACAGGTTGGGGACAGGCGCTTGGAATAGGCGTCGTCATAGGGGGCTCCACCCTAGCCATTGCGGTGGCGCTGCATCACCAAATGAAAAAACAAAGCACTAGCCAACGTGAAATACCCAAATCCAATAACCGCTAACAATTCGGTCGAGAGTGACGCTTGCAAGCGGCGCTGCGCATCGCTCGCAAGCGTCACTCACCTCAAACGTTGATCTCATTCATGAACAGACGCGCCGCACGCGCCGACTTCTTCGATGCATCCGCGCTCGCTAAAGTCTATAGCGACGAGCCGGGCTCCAATGTTGTGCGTGAGTACTTCAGGAGTCGCGCGACCAAGTACACGACACCTTTCTGCTTCTACGAAGCGATGAACGTGCTTAAAGGAAAATGGAAGCACAAGGGCCAACTGACAATTGACCAGTACCTTGATGCCGCGTTCCGACTAACCGCCTGGTATGGTGCGTCCTCATCGCAGGTCAAAGACTTGAACTTCACGGATCCATCGACCTTCGCCGAGGCAAAGGAGATCGCCCAGAGGGGCCGACTCGATCTCTCCGATGCCTTTCAAATCCTAAGTGTCAAGACCGGCTACTTCTCAGTTTTGGTAAACGAGTCCTCAACGGTTCTTGTAACCGCAGACAAGGAACTGGCTGATGCAGCGAGAACCGAGGGCCTTCGGGCGTGGAACCTCATGGTGGAGCCGGCGCCACAATGAGCTCTAACCCGGCCAGTCAACCGGATCTGCGCAAAAAGCTGCGCAGGACAGTTACTTTGAACGTTTCACTGTCTACTTTTCGAAACTTGTCGCAGTTCATCGCCTTCATCTAACCGTCTGCCACCAGTACAACTGCGGCATTCACCTGTTTGCAATTCAACATAAATTCAAATATTTGTGTGATCCAGTTCCTGACCGAAATCAACCACGCATTACGGATACCCATATTTTCAGTCGGCCATTGCCATGACCGCTAAGTCGTTAGCCGCCGGTAGATATCCGCTACCTTCAGCGGCAATTTTCTCACCTCATCAATGATCACATACTGCGCCGCGCCATACATATGCGGCAGGTATTCCTGGCCTTCTTTGTCAATGGTGATACAAAATGGATGCACGCCCGTGCGCTTGGCTTCGATCAGGGCTTGGCGTGTATCCTCGATGCCGTAGGCGCTGCGATAGCCATCGAAATAATCATCCGGCTTGCCATCCGATAGCGTGATGAGGAGCCGGGTTTTGGCCTCGACCTCATTCAGCACTTTAGTCAGGTGACGAATGGCGAATCCCATGCGGGTGTAATCTTGCGGGCGGATGCCGCTGATACGTGCGCGGACGTTGTCGTCGTAGCGCTCGTCGAAGCGTTTGATACGGTACAGTTCGCAACGTTTGCGTGTGTTGCCGGAAAAGCCGTAGATAGCGTAACGGTCGCCTAATCTTTCCAGCGTTTCACACAACAGCACCAGCGATTCGCGCTCGGCGTCGTTGATCCAACCTTTGGTGGAGCCGCTCATATCCACCATGAACATCACCGCGACATTGCGCTCGGCGCGGTGCATGTGCATGAACAGACGATCGGACATCTCGCGTCCGTCGCGCGCATCAGCTAAGGCTTCTACCAATGCATCGATATCCACTTCATCGCCGGCGGCTTGGCGCTTGAGTAGCTTGTCTTCGTCGCGCATGGCTTCGAAGGTGCGGTGTAGATGTTTGATTAGGCCGCTGTATTTATGCAGTGTCTGCGGCACGAAATCATCATGCACGGGCGTGACGTCTTTCTCGCGCATGACGCACCAATTCTTGCGATAGTGCTGGCGGCCATGATCCCATTCCGGATAGAAGGTCGCGCCTTCTTCGTGGTAGGTGCCTTGCCATACGTCGTCTGGGTCTTTGCCCTGCGCTTCGAATTGAGTGAGATCGTAATCGCCGTCGCCTGCTGGCACCAAATACTCGGGTGGGATTTCTCCGAAATCAAGATAGACCGAGGTTAAGAGTTGCTTCACGCCTTCTGGCGGTGCGACCGGTATATCGTCCAGCGTGATATCAAAGCTGGGTAATTCGTTGGGGCTGTCTTGATGTTCTTGCACACCAATTTTGGGCGGGGCTTCACGCGGCGCTTCAGATTGTTGTTTCTCGATCTCATCCAACATTTGCGCGAGCTTGATGCGCAAATGCATTTTTTCATGTTCGGTACGTTTGGCCTTGCATGCCGCTATCGCGTCTGGGCGCAGCTCGCCTTGATAGCAAGCGGTCGGGGCGGGTGGGGCCGTATAGGCCTCTTGCAGCAAACGCAGGCTGTCGTTGACCGATGCTTCGGGTGCGGCGAGTTGCTCGGCAAAGCGCTGCCAAGGATCCGGAATAAATTCGTTCTCGCCCAAGGTAAACTTTAGCCGCTGCATCTCGCGTGCGAGACCGGGTAGCTCGCGCTGCAAGCAGGCTTCGAGCCGCAGCGTTTCCAAGCCATGAAATTGTTTGAGCGCGAAAGCTTGGTCCTCGAATGAGGCGAAGGCCTCGGCAAAATGAATGCGGAAGCTGCCGAATCGTGTTTGTGCCCATTGGAAGGCCACCATGGCTTTGCACAACGTGAAATTATCTTTGGCCGTTTCCATCACGGCCACGACCGCAGGCAGGAATAGCGTTTCACTGTCGGTATAGGGTGCATCGCCTTGCGCTATTTTTAATTGTCGGCCGGATAGGCCGTGCGCGAAGTTGAGCAGGATGCCACTGAACTCATCGAACACCGCACCCTCGGCGTGTGCGTGGCTCAGTTGCACGAAATTCTCTACATCCTCGATCACCTGCATGGCCGCGCGCAGCCCGGCGCGGTCGTAGGTGTCCATGGCATGCAGCGCCCAGGCTTCGATCACGCGCTGATTCAGGTGGGCTAAACCGGCGGTAGCACGCACTGCGAACTGATAAGAGATTTGGATGTTGGTGGTGCTGATGCGCCGCGTCCAACTCAGGAAAAAATCCTGTTCCTCGCGCGGGAGGCGCGACAAGGCTTCGGCGATTTCGTTGACGTGGAGAAAGGTGAATTCGACTTCAAGCCAGGTTTCCAGAGGCTTGAGGATTTGCTCGAGGGTGAACGGCGCATTATCGGCCATAAGAAAATATTTTTGCCACAGAGATCACAGAGTGCACAGAGAAAAGACGGGGGTTTCCTCTGTGTTCTCTGTGACCTCTGTGGCGGATAGGTTTTTTAAAACAGCGAAGACGATAGTTCTTGTACCGCTGCAAGCATTTCTGCGTCGTCGGTAATTGCCTGCGCAATGGCACTGCGGCAGGCGGAGACGGGTTCGATCCCGGAGGTGATGAGTTTCCCCGCATGTACTAACAGCCGGGTGCTAGCACCTTCATCCAGACCGCTGCCTTTGAGGTTGCGCGTCATGTGCGCGAATTTAACCAGTTTGTCCGCCAGTGCTCGATCCACTTTGGATTCATTGGCGACAATTTTCGCCTCCAACTCGGTGGTGGGGTAATCGAACTCAAGTGCTACAAAGCGTTGGCGTGTACTTTGTTTCAAATCTTTCAGTACGCTTTGGTAGCCTGGGTTGTAGGAGACGGCGAGGCAGAAATTTTCATGGGCTTCCACCAGGGTGCCGAGCTTTTCCATCGGCAATACGCGGCGGTCGTCAGCTAACGGATGGATCACGACCATGGTGTCTTTGCGCGCTTCGACGATTTCATCCAAATAACAAATGGCCCCGGCGCGCACGGCGCGGGTGAGCGGGCCATCGACCCAAGTGGTTTCGCCGCCTTTTACCAAATAGCGCCCGACCAAATCGGAGGCGGTTAAATCGTCATGGCAAGAGACGGTGATGAGCGGGCGTTGTAGCCGCCATGCCATGTATTCCATGAAGCGCGTTTTGCCGCAGCCGGTCGGACCCTTGAGCAGGATCGGCAGCTTGTTGCGATAAGCCGCTTCGAAGATTTTGATCTCGTCGCCGGTGGCTTCGTAATACGGCTCGGCTTGGATGAAGTAGGCTTCGCTTTCCAGTGCGCGCGCTTGCATGGTGTTCCTTGCGCTTAATCTTTGATGTTGTACTTATCGTTGGGATCGGCGCGGGTGAAGTCGATAGGGCCGACCTTGGCAGCGATCTCGTCCATTTTTTCTTCGCGTTCTTTTTTACGCGCCAAGCGTATGTCGACGGCGTCATCTTTGGCGTCGATGGATACTTCACCAAATAATATTTGGCGTAGAAAACGGAAAGCGAATTGCATCAGTGCGACATCATCATTTGCGATTTGCTGCTTGAGTGCATCTTCGAGAAGGTACACTTCGTTGAAGCCGGGGCTAGTGACGAATTCGCGGAAACGGTCCAGGTCGTAACAGGCAACAAAGAACAATTGCAAACTGCGCTTGCTCGGCATGCCAATAGTGGGGCCGGCGGATTTTTTCTTCAGGATCAGTTGACGCCAGCCGCTGGCCAGCTCGTCGTATTCCTCTACGCCTTGTTCTTTGCGGTATTCGTTAATGGTGATGGTGCGCGGTTCAAAATGGCCCTTGCAATGGTCTTCTTGCACCATGGCGTAGGCTTCGCGCTCGGTGAATTCGTTTTGCTTGCGCATGGAGAGCAGGGCGACCGGATAGTAGCGGCAAGCCGTGGGACGGTCTTCGTATACGCCGCAACCTTCGTCAGTCATGAATTGGCAGGCGCTTCCACCCTCAACGGGTTTGAATTTCACCCCCGCCATACCGTCCTTATCCATTTCATAGGGAAAAGTATATTTCACCAGGAAATCGCCCGAGCTCATGTCCAAGCGCTTTTTCAATCGCAGGATGTCGTAGGGCGTGAGGCTGATGTCGATGTTTTTACAACAGGCGTTAAAGCAGGAAATGCCCTTGTGACATTCAAATTGAATGGTCGCTTCGCCCGACATTAACTTGGGCATCACCGGGCTATCCGGAAAGGGGGAGTCTTCGATGAATTCACTCATGATTTACCTCACAGTTCTACTACGTCAATTTTAGGCCTATTCTCAATGTGTTGCGCGGGCAAAGCCGAGAGGCACATTCAGAGTAGGTCTATCGCTTCCAGAAAGAAAAAACCGGACGCCGCGAGGCGCCCGGTTTGGTACAACGTTGTGATGCTACAGCTTAGTGGGCAGCCGGCTTGAACAGCTTGGACTTGTCCACCAGATCCACATGCTTACGCTTGAACACGGTCCACTTGTGGGTGGTTTTGTCATAGATGGAGTTCACGAAGCACTTCCAGTTCTCTTCGTCGACAAAGTTCTTGTCCATACGATAGTAGAAGCCCGGATAGCGGGATTCTTCACGGAACTGAATGTGTTTCATGTGGGCTTCCGCCGTAATAATACGGTGGTAGTTTTCCCAGGCGCGCAGCAGTTCGTGCAGGTCTTTTGCACGCATCTTCATCGCATCTTCTTTCAACATTTCCAACTTCTCTTCAGCCACTTTCAGCATGTGCGCGTTGGTGGTGTAGTAAGTCGCCACACCTGCAACGTACTCGTCCATGATTTTCTGCAGACGGAACTGAAGCATCTTCGGCGTGATGTAGTGCGGGTTGATGTCGATCGCGGTGGTGTAGTCCTTGTGCTCGAGGTAGGTACGCACTGGTTTGTAGATTTCTTCCACCAGCGTGTTGATGTCGGTGTCGAGTTCCGGCTTCCAGTCTTTGTTGTCGATGCAGAATTTGACCATGGACTTGGCGCAAATGCGGCCTTCGGCATGCGAACCGGAGGAGAATTTGTGGCCGGATGCGCCCACGCCGTCGCCGGCGGTGAACAGACCCTTAACCGTGGTCATGGAACGATAGCCCCAGCTCCAGCCAGAAGGCAGGTGGCCAGGAACTTTGCCCGCTTCGGCATGTTCTTCGGCTTTCGGCGCGCCCAGATCTTCTGGACCCGATACCCAAATACCGCAGCAACCGGAGTGCGAACCCAACAGGTAGGGCTCGGTCGGCATCAATTCGGAGTTTTTCTTCTCTGGCTCGATGTTTTCACCGACCCAAACACCGCACTGACCGATACACATATCAAGGAAGTCTTCCCACGCTTCGGCTTCCAAATGCTTCACTTCGCGCGGAGACAGGGTCTCTTTGAGCTTGGCAAGGGCCGAGACGGTGTCCATGTAAATCGGGCCACGACCTTCTTTCATCTCTTTCAGCATCAGGTGGTTACGCAAGCAAGATGCAGGAACAGCAGCCAGCCCGTAGGGAGGGTAGTCGTTCAACATTTCTTTGTTGCGGTCCATATACACTTCGCCCAGGGCGTTAACCGCCTTGGCTTTGAACAGCAGGAACCAGGCGCCGACCGGGCCGTATCCGTCTTTGAAACGGGCGGGCACGAAGCGGTTTTCCATCATGGTCAACTCAGCGCCAGCTTCAGCAGCCATTGCATAGGTCGAACCAGCATTCCACACCGGATACCATGCGCGGCCTTGACCTTCGCCCACGGAACGCGGACGGAACAAGTTCACGCAGCCACCGGCAGCCAGCAGGCAAGCCTTGAATTTGTAAACGTGAACCGTATGGTCACGGGTGGAGAAACCAACGGCACCAGCAATGCGGTTAGGATCGTTCTTATCGTTCACCAGCTTGACGATGAAGATACGCTCTTGAATGCGGTCCATGCCCAGCGCTTTTTTCGCAGCTTCAGCCACGATCCATTTGTAGGATTCGCCGTTGATCATGATTTGCCATTTGCCGGAACGTACTGGCTTGCCGCCGTCTTTCAACGTGGGCAGGCCTTTGGAGCCGTCATGACGCTCGCCATTTTCGTCGGTCTTCCAAATCGGCAGGCCCCATTCTTCGAACAGGTGTACGGATTCGTCAACGTGGCGGCCCAAGTCATAGGCCAAGTCGTCGCGGGTGATGCCCATCAGATCGTTGGAGACCATACGCGCGTAATCTGCGGGGTCTTGCTCGGGACCAATGTAGGTGTTAATCGCGGAGAGACCTTGTGCAACGGCGCCGGAGCGATCCATCGCAGCTTTGTCCACCAATTTAATTTTGAGGTCGACGCCAACTTCTTTTTTAGCAGCTTCGGCCCAACGCATGATTTCATAAGCGGCGCCACAGCAAGCCATGCCACCACCGATCAAGAGGATGTCTACTTCCTCTTGGATTACTTCGGGTTTACCAAATTCACCAGCCATTTTTCATCTCCTTGCTTGCAGTTCAGCGTGGCACATCAGGCCCGCTCCCTCCCGCAATTGTTGGGTTTAATCGTGCAGATTACTTACGGATCAGTTCAGCAGGGTTGCCTGCGCGATAGCCGTTTTCCTGGTTGAAGAAACCAGACTTAGTAATGTTCTCCATTTTCGCTTCCGGCTTGCCACCAAACGGGTCGATCGAGCCTTCCGGGGTGGTGCGGATCGGGAACTTGAAGCGCTTCAATGTGCCATTGCGGAACTTGATGGTCCACATGATGGAGTCAGTGCCGCGCAGAGGCTGCACAGAGCCGCCCAGCGGAACGATGTCAGCGTAGTGACGCGCTTCAATCGCTTGTTGCGGGCAAATTTTCACGCAGGAGTAACACTCCCAGCATTGCTCTGGCTCTTGGTTATAAGCCTTCATGGCGTGGCCGGTTGCGGAACCGTCTTTGTCCAGCATCATCAGGTCATGCGGGCAAATATACATGCACGCGGTTTTGTCTTGCCCTTTGCAACCGTCACATTTGTCGGTGCGTACGAAAGTTGGCATGTTGTCTCTCCAAAATGCAACTACAGTTAAAAAAACCGGGACTGCTTAATCCGGCTATACCTTGAAACAAACTTCAAAACTATTTTGCTGAATGGCCTTTGAGTTCGATCTTGACGTTCTCTTCCGCGCTCAGGCCGGCGTAGTATTTCTGTAGCACCTTAGCCACTTCGGGGCGGCTGAATTCGACAGGCAGGTCTTTGCCTTCGGAAAGCATTGAACGCACCTTGGTGCCGGACAGCAGAATGCGATCGTCCTTGGTGTGCGGGCAAGTACGCTGCGAGGCCATGCCGCCGCACTTGTTGCACCAGAAGGTCCAATCGATGTTCATATTCTTGGTTTCGAGCGAACCAGCGGGAATCTCGTCAAAGATTTTCTGGGCGTCGAAGGGGCCGTAGTAATCACCGACGCCAGCGTGGTCGCGACCGACGATCAGGTGCGAGCAGCCATAATTTTGGCGGAACAAGGCGTGCAACAGTGCTTCACGCGGACCGGCATAGCGCATGTCCAGCGGGTAGCCGGCCTGGATGACGGTGTTGGGTGCAAAGTAGTTGTCGACTAAGACGCTGATTGCTTCGGAACGAACTTCGGCAGGGATGTCCCCCGGCTTCAGCGCGCCAAGCAGGGAATGAACTAGCACGCCGTCCATGGTCTCGATGGCAATCTTAGCCAAGTACTCGTGGGAGCGGTGCATCGGGTTACGGGTCTGGAAGGCGGCGACCCTGGACCAGCCCATTTGTTCAAATTTTGCGCGGGTCTCGGCCGGGGTCATGAACTGGTCGCCGTACTCTTCCTTGAAGGTGCCGGTGGACAGAACTTTGACCGGGCCGGCTAGGTTGTATTTGGCCTGATCCATCACCATTTTGACGCCGGGGTGCTCCATGTCAGTGGTCTTGTAGACCTCCATGCACTCGTGAGCCTTGTCGATGGTGTATTGCTCGGTCACCTTCATGGTGCCCATGATCTCGCCGGATTCGCCGTCAACTAGCGCGATGTCGGCGCCAGCTTTGATGGTCTCGTTGTCAGTGGAAAGGGTGACAGGGATGGGCCAGAACAAACCGCTCGCCATTTTGTAACCGTCGCAGACACCTTGCCAATCGGCATGGGTCATGAAACCGTCAAGCGGAGTAAAACCGCCGATACCCATCATGATGAGGTCGCCGGTTTCCCGGGAGGTCATGCGAACTTTAGGTAAGGATTGTGCGCGGGCCAGTTCGGCTTTGTGCGCGTCGCCCGTCAGCAGAAGGGGTTTGAGGTTGCCGCCGCCATGCGGGTTGACCAGTTTCGGCATGTTGTCTCCTAAAGACCGTGAATTATGGTTTTTTGAAAGGTTGCAAGAATAGCACGGAAGATTCTGCGGTCTCATCCATATATTTTATGGATGGATAAAGCATTTAAATTTTTTAACTTTGATTCTAACTATTTGAAAATATTTGGAATTAAAGCGATTTACCGCTCAGATTTGAGCGGTAAATTGATGAAAGATTTTAGGCGTCAAAAAAGGCGGGCATGTCAGACGCTTCGACTTCAATGACATCTACCCATGCAGGGAGTTCGGCGCCACCGGTTGCCGCGAGCTTTTTGACTTCTTCGCGGACCATTTTCCAGCGGTTAAACAAACAATCCGCAATTTTGTTCATACCTGCGTCGTGATATGAGTTGTGCAAATCACCCAAGGTGCGGGCAAAAGACTCGAGTTGCTCCAATTGGTTGCTGGGGTAGCCTTTGCGCAAAGGGTCTGCGTATTTAACTAGCTCGCGACGCACTGCATTGAGGAATGCGCGTTGCCCATCAGTGAGATCTGCCTCAGTCCGGGTTACGCCGCCATGATGGAAAACCTCGTGAATATAGTCATTAAGACGCGTGCCGAAATTGAAATGTTTGAAGTTTACCGGATCCATTTTTTCTCCAGCTAATCTGGTGTGGGAAATATTCCGAATATCTTCGCCGTGTTCGCAAGTTTTGTCTAGGTGTGCCGCTCAATCAACAACCCCCTACCTCAGATTTTTTTGTGCGTTATTCTAAATCTATCAAGCTGAGAAAGGAGGGGTGCAATTTGTCCCCTGCTTCATTAAGTATGGGGACGATATATAGCGCGCGCATTTCCCGCCGAGCATTTCCATAAGCATCGAGTTGAATAGCGAGGCTGGGCTTGTCTGCTTCTAAAATTAGTTCAAGCCGGTCGTCCAACACCTCAATGACTGTGCAATTGTGTTCATTATGGCGAAGCCGCGCACCAATCAATGCTCGCGCTTGATTCATGATTTTACCAGTCTCTAGCATTGAGCAAGAATGCTCCCTATCTTATTGAAAATCAATGTCAATTTAATTAAATTACAATAACGAAGGCAGGTGTTTGGAAAACATGGGATTTGACATGTATTAGTAAAAACGGTTATAGTCTTTGGCTCGACGCGGGGTGGAGCAGTCTGGCAGCTCGTCGGGCTCATAACCCGAAGGTCGTAGGTTCAAATCCTGCCCCCGCAACCAAGAGTAATTTTCTCGCCGACCAGAGTGATCTGGGAGGCGACCTGTTCTTTAAAAACATAAACAGCCGATAGGTGTGGGTGCTTAATGCTTT
>ERZ1292633.181-Hain-H41-02um-R1-181-length-83703-cov-8_pt1 | contig 83703 bp, 59 predicted proteins | sample MGYA00564406_ERZ1292633 | MGnify/ENA primary metagenome ERZ1292633 (study PRJEB36523, sample SAMEA6512639) | groundwater metagenome | collected 2019-01-08 | study: AquaDiva: Metagenomics assemblies of 32 groundwater samples
GAACAGAGGTCAACTTAGGACACCGGGTGTCTCACGAAACCGGGGGCAGAGCACTGGAAGCCAAGTGGTATGTCCACCCGCTGGTCGATTTCTATGTAGATTTCCCGCCGGGCCCGCTGGGAATAGGGAGTGATCACGAAATCAAACCCGTCGTACAAACCCGGGGAGACCTCAAGACGCTAAGTCTCTCTGTCACGGATTCCTGCCGTGACCGCCTGGCTGCGGCTTTCCATTGGCCGGATCCGCAGAGCATTGCGACGGCTGCCGAGATCGCTGCGAGGAACAACCTAGCGTACAAAAAGATTCGTGAGTGGAGCATCGCTGAGGGTTACGGAAATAAGTACGATGAATTTCTTCGCGAAACCCGACGGATTCGCGCGCAAATGAGGGCGCAGCGTACGGGTCGACTCTAGAGCCGATTTCGAATGGAGTACTCCCCGGATGGCAGGCTGGGCGCGCTGCAGTTTTTTGTCATTGACAGGTGACTAAACGGTCACCTATACTATCACCCATGGAAGCGATCTTTCGTGCCCTCGCCGATCCCAGCCGACGCCGGCTCCTCGATGCGCTGCAGCGCCGGGACGGGCAGACGCTCCGTGAGCTGGAGGCGCGATTCGAAATGACCCGCTTCGGCGTGATGAAGCACCTCCGCGTGCTGGAGGCTGTCGGACTCATCGCCACGCGCAAGGTGGGGCGCGAGAAGTTCCACTACCTCAACCCGGTGCCGATTCGCCGCATCCACGACCGCTGGATCCGCAAGTACGCGGAGCCGGTCGTGGCGACGATGAGCGCGCTCAAGACCATTCTGGAGGAACATCCGATGAACCCGCTCATGCACGTCTACGAGGTCTACATCCGCACGACCCCCGAAAAGCTGTGGAACGCGCTGACCGATCCCGCGCTCACCAAGCAGTACTTCTACGGAACCGCGGTGCGGTCGGATTGGAAAGTCGGATCCACGATCGAGCACGTGAACGCGGACGGCTCGGTCGTGCTGTCGGGCAAGATTCTGGAAATAACGCCGCCTCGCCGCCTCGTCACCACCTTCACGCAGGAGCACGATGCCGAAGCGAGGCACGAGCGGCCCTCGCGTGTCACTTGGGAGATCGTGCCGCGCGGGGAGGTCTGCCTCCTCACGGTCACGCACGACGACTTCGACGAAGGCTCGAAGACCTACAAGAGCGTTCGACTCGGCTGGAATCCGATCCTGAGCGGCCTCAAGACCCTGCTCGAGACAGAGGAGCCGTTGGTGATCGGAGCGGCTGTCGCTGCGCGCTAAGGGCAGGAGGAGCCAGCCGCGTGGCCGCGACGGCGCAGGACGAGGCCCCGGACGCTTCATGCGCCGGGGCCTCGCTCCGAAATGATCCCGCTCGTCGCACCGCCTCATCCCCACGCCCCGAGCGCCGCCTCCGGCACTGGCCCGTCGACGCGTCCGCCAACCTGGCCTCACCCGCCAAGGTGGCAATGCCAGCCCGGAAACGGGGACGATGCGGCTCCAGCCCGAGCAATCGAACGGGTCGATCCCTATACCGGCCCCTCCCGGCGGAGTGGTCGCGCGACGCCCAGTGGGACTTCGCGCTGCGCCAGGCGGGAGTGAACGGCCCCCCGGTCTGCCTCGTCCGCGACGCCGACCGTGGCGAGTACTTCGATCCGGAGACGGGCCGCACGCAGATCGCCGGGATCCCGCGGGCCGGGGACGGTGGGGGTGATCGGGGACGCGAAGAAGGGCGGCCGCAATGCCACCCCCGAAGAGTGGGATCGGCTTTGAACGGTCATGCAAACTGTAGGATCATCGGCTCCCTCCGCCCCAAGCCGCTCCGCGCTGCGTAGTCCGAAGGGAGCAAGTGGGAAGTATTCACTGCCTGATGAGAGTGGCACCTTACAGAGAGATTCCGAGAGTAGCGCCGACACGGCCGATCCGGCCGTATCACCACGCCGGCCTCACCGCGCTCACCTCGTCTCCACGTAGCGACCGTTCCGACCGAGGCAGCGATGCCCCGATGGATCCTTATGCGGCCGGAGGCTGGAGTTCCGGCGGCTGTGGCGAAAGTGCTTTCCACAGCGGACGCACTCGTAGATGAAGACCGCGCCCTGCCGGCGGAGCCGACCTCTTGTCGGGCGCGGTCTCCCGGACGCTCTTGACGGGGTCTTGGGCGACGACGAACGATGCGACGCTGGCACGGCCGAGGCTGCGCTGATCGGCCCTGCAGAGGCGAATTCCACACGGTAGCGGGGCGTGAACGGAATCCCCGTCGCGCGCACGTCGGACATTCGCCGCACATCGAAGGCCTTGATATGGCTCTCGCCTTCCTCCCAGGCGTACAGGAGTAGGTTTCCCGTTCCTGTCGCGCGCCGTAGCGAGTACGGTTCGACGACGCGACGACTGTCCTTGTACACGAACTCCACCTTGAGCCGGTTCGTCCCGGCGAAGCGAATGGCCTCCACCCCGAGGTCGCTGCCCCAGTACTGCAGGCCGGCGGCGGACAGGAGTTCTTCCCCCTCGCGACCCGGCGCGGCGTCGAGTGTCGAAGCTGGGAGCGCGCCCGCTCGGTCCAGCCAGCCGAAGAGGCCGCCAGCTCGTGCCAGGACGGAATCGATCGGCGGCAAGTTCGGGAGTTGGTGCCCGAGCATGTTCCCCCACTCGGATCGGAGCTCAGCCGCCTCGTGAATCGTGCGGAGCAAGGTCTCCGCAGTCGGTGTCGCGATACCCTTCACGCCGCACTTGTCCGCGAGGAGTGCCCGAACCCGGGCGAGATTGGATGCCTCGGGTCGGTTCTCGAGTATGAAGATCACGTCATAAAGGTCTCGAGGCCGTGTGCGTTCGATCAGCGCGCGCATCTTCTCCGCGAAGAGTTCGTCGATCGTGTAGGACCCGATCGCGGTGCCCGCAGGAAGCGGGTCGGGGTACGCATGGAACACGGGCCGGCGATCGACTCCGTCGAGAAGCGGCTCGTGCCGCGTGATATCGATTCGCACCTTGGGCGAGCCCGGGAACGCGAGCGGGCCCCGGTATCCGATCCGACCCTCGAAGGTCTGCCCGCCCCCGAGGTTCCTGCGCTCATGCACGGAAACCTCGTTCGATGGAAAGCCCAATCCGCTCAGCCCGGATACGGTTTCCGCGACCTCCCGCAGAATGGCAACGATCTCTTCAGCCGTGTACCGCGCGCCGGGAAGAAGCGAGAAGTCCAGATCCTCGGAGAAACGGTAGGTCTCGAAGAAGCATTTCTTGAGGCACGTGCCGCCTTTGAATATCCACTGCGACGAGGTCTCAGGGTGCAACGCGAACCCGGCGAGCAGCCACCCGAGGACGTAGTCCTTCTCGACGACCTCCATCCGGAGTTGCCACTCCGCCGCGCGTGCGCGGATTTCTTCCTTCCTGATCACCTAAGTTGCATCCTTGTGATCGACGCTCGCATTCACCCAGACGTTCCACCGCTTACTTAGGCGACCCCGCGTGCGGATGTCGGGGTCGAGTTTGGCGAGCCCCGAGGTTTGTCCTTCCCAAACCGAGCGTAGAAATCCTTCGTCCGCCAGATCGAGCGCTTCTGCGATGAACCCGAGACGCTTGTAGGCGGATCCGATTCCCACCACGCCGAGCTCCTCCAGAAGGCGGTCGGGGTTCCAGTGATCGGATCTCCGATATTCTTGGATCGCATCGACCACGGTTCGAATTCCGCCGAGCCAGGACGGTGTGGCGAGAACGTCGGCGAGCGTTCGCTCCGGGCCGGAGACGCGCACGCGTTCTGAACCCCGCCAGACGTGAGGGACCGACTCGACGCGCCGGGGCTGCACGCGAACGACATGGAACTCCATGCCCTTGAGGTGAATGTCGGTCGTGCGTAGCCGCGCGCTGGTCGCGACGAACGTGGATCGGAAGATTTGCTCGGTGAGCCCCCAGTGCTCGGCTGCACTCCAGCCCCCGACGTAGCTCGGGACGAACAACGCCGACGCGAGGACCCACGGATCATCGGCCGTCGGGCGTGCCGCGGTGTTCGCCTCGAGCGGGAGGACGAGGAAGACTCCTCGCCGAACGCGCTGGATCCATCTACGCATCACGAGGGAATGGAGGCGCAACGTGGTGTCGCGGGAGTTGAGCCCAAGAGCACTGGCCGCTTCGGCGTGCGTGATTACCCCTGCTCTGGAAGCGGCCGCCAGTTGGTGGAGATCATCCCGTAGCCGGCTGATTTTGGCCTCCCCAAAGCTGGTATAGCATAATGCCAGTAAATCGCTAATTAGATGACTTATTGGTACTATACTATACCCCACACCAATCGTAATCAAGTTCAATTAAATTGTTTAACCGCTGCAACTTAGCCCTTAATCGATTCGTTTTAGATCGAGGCAGGTCGGCAGGTCTCCGGCACGAGGGCAGTCCACGGGTCCGCCCGCCAGCGGACTGGCCGGACAGCGCACGCCTTACCGCGAGCCGTGGGCACCCCAGAGGCAGGTTCGCTTGGGGAAACCCAGCTTCGTCGCAAGTGCCCCCGCGGCCAATTCGGCGAGTGGCTCCAAAGATTCCACGTCGGCTGCGGCGTACTCGACGAGTAGCGCCAGAGCTCTACGGTCTCCTCTCAGGTGTCTGTACCACAGTTGTACGGCGTCGAAGCCATCGAGTTCCTTCAAGTGGGAGGGGCGCTTCATGCCGACGTCCCGCTCGATCGCCTTGAGCCCTCCCACGTACCCGAGCCATTTGAGCGGGTACCGCAGATCAAGGTGGGCCACAGGTCGGAACTTGCGGAATCGCTTCCGTAAGAATGGAAGATCGAATGAAGCCCCATTGAATGTAATGAGCAACGGGAAACGACTGACGACTTCCGGGAAGCGATCGAGATTCTTTCCTTTGATGAAGGTCTGGGTCCTGTCGTTCGCACGGACCACGATGACCGTGATCTCGTCGGAAAATGCCGATGGTCCTGTCGTCTCAATGTCGACATAGGCCGCGCGATCCGCGAATTCCTCGAATAGACGCCAATGATCGCTGCTCGGAAGCCTGCTCCAGAAATAGCCAGCGTCGCGCTGTCTGAGCGCGCTACGCGACTCCTCGATCGCCTCGGAAACCCACCCGAGCCGCGTGGCTCTCAAACGTTCGCCGATCTCCGGGAGTTTGAGGTTGTCCCAGTGCCGCGCTCCGGCGCCCCAAAGTCGGGACTCGGTGATGTGGCCCACGCCGGGGAGGTGGATGTAGGTGTGCTGGAGCAATTGAGGTCAGACCTAGCTCAGCGCCGTAGCGTGTCAAGTTGGACCCAGTCTCCGGGCGCGCGCTGGTAGGTCCAGAAAAGCCACCCATTACAGGCCCTCTTCACCGCTGCTGACCTGCCCCCCCCTAGAGAGCCCCCACGAGCCCAATTCACACCCGGCCGCGTTACCCCACCGTTCCATGGCCCCGCCAGCCGGGACTCTGCTACTGTTCAACCATCCCCCAGTTCACAGTCCCACAGTACCCTGAGCCCGGGAGACGGCCATGAGTCAGGCCTCCTCATTCGGCGATCCCCTCATCGGCAAGACGCTCTCCCACTACCGAATCGTTGAAAAGATCGGCGCTGGGGGAATGGGGGAGGTCTACCGAGCTCTGGACCTGCGCCTCACGCGCGATGTCGCCATCAAGCTCCTTTCTCCCGATGCGGCTGGCGACCGGACCGCGACGGAGCGTCTCCTCCGAGAAGCTCAGGCCGTGTCGGCACTCCACCATCCAAACGTGGTCGCGATCCACGGTGTCGAGGAGATCGACGGCGCTCCGGTGATCGTCATGGAATACGTGACGGGGGAGACGCTGGCCACCATCGTTTCACGCGACCCGCTTCCATTCGCCTGCATTCTCGACATCGGCGGGCAGGTCGCGGACGCGCTCGAGGCGGCCCACGCGGCGCACCTCGTCCACCGCGACATCAAACCCTCGAACATCATCCTGACCCCCGAGGGGCAAGCCAAGGTCCTCGATTTTGGCCTCGCCAAGCGGGTCGCGCCTTCGACCAGCGTGGCGGACGAATCGACGATCAGCACCCAGTTGACCGGGAGCGGAATGATCGTCGGCACCGTGGCGTACATGTCGCCCGAGCAGACACGCGGCGAGCGCGTGGACCACCGGACCGACATCTTCTCCCTCGGCTGCATCCTCTACGAGCTGGCCACCGGGCGGCAACCCTTCCGCGCACCAAGCACGGTCGCGATGTTCCATGAGATCGCGACGCAAGAGCCCGATCCGCCAAGCGCGCTGCGTGCCGATCTTCCCTATGACTTCGATCTCGTCATCGCGCGATCGCTCTCTAAGGATTGCCAGCGTCGCTACCCGACCGCGCGCGATTTCGGGGCCGCGCTCCGCGAATTGCTCACGACGGTCACATCCGGAGAACTTCCCACGCGGGAGGCCCCCGACGTACTGGCCCCGAACAATCTCCCGGCCGCCGCGACGAGCCTGATCGGCCGGGCGCGCGAATCTGCGGAGGTGAAGCGGCTTCTCCTCCGGCATCGCCTCGTCACGCTCACGGGCGCGGGGGGGTGCGGCAAGACGCGGCTCGCGCTGCGGGTCGCGACCGACCTTTTCTCCGAGTTCCCGGACGGCGTGTGGTTCGTGGAATTGGCGGCGCTCTCGGATCCCAGGCTGGTGGCGCGTGGCGTGGCGAGTGCGATGGGGCTACGGGAGGAGGCCGGTCGAGCGATTGTCGACACGGTCGTGGACGACCTGCGAAAGCGAAAGACTCTTCTCGTCCTAGACAACTGTGAGCATCTCGCCGAAGCCTGCGCCGCTCTGGCCGAGGCGATCCTTTCCAGCTGTTCGGCGTGCCGGATCCTGGCGACGAGCCGAGCCGTGCTCGGAGCCGTTGGCGAGGCGCGCTGGCACACGCCCTCGCTCTCCACGCCTCCGCGCGGCGACGCACTCACGCCTGAGCAGGCGCTTCAGTACGAAGCCGTCCGGCTCTTCGTGGCGCGCGCGTCGGTCGTGAAACCTGGATTCGCACTCGACGAGCAGAACGCCTCGAGCGTGGCGGGGATCTGTCAGGAACTGGACGGAATTCCCCTCGCGATCGAACTGGCGGCAGCCCGAATGAACGTGCTTCCGGCGACGCAGATCCTGGCGCGCCTTGAAGACCGCTTCCGCCTTCTGACCGGGGGCGGTCACGGCGCGTCGGCGCGCCAGCGGACGCTTCGCGCGACGCTTGAGTGGAGCTACGGGCTTCTCTCGCCTGCGGAGCGGCCGGTCTTCCGGCGCCTCAGCGTATTCGCCGGCGGCGTGAGTCTCGAGGGAGCGGAGAGCGCCTGCACGGGCGGTGACATCGTCGAGGGCGAGGTGCTCGACCTGCTCTCGCGCCTGGCGGATCAGTCGCTCGTTGTCCCCGAGGAAGGCGCCAGGGGAGCGGCGCGTTACCGGCTGCTCGAGTCGATCCGCCAGTACGGGTGGGAGCGTCTCGAAGAGAGCAAGGAACTCAGCGCTACGCGGGATCGGCATGCCTCGTACTTCGCGACGTTGGCGGCCCGTGCCGAAGGGGAGCTGGAGGGGCCCGAGCAGGTCCTTTGGCTCGATCGGCTCGAGGAAGAGTACGACAACTTCCGCGCGGCGATTCAGCGTGCGCTCGAAACTCGGAACGCGGAGTGTGGATTGCGGCTGATCGCCGGGCTATGGCGCTTCTGGTGGATCCGGGGTCATCTCCAGGACGGGCGCGACCGCGCCCAGGCTGTGCTTGCGATGAGCGAGGGCCACGAAGATATCGCTCTCCGAGCGCACGCGCTCGTCGGGGCTGGGCGCCTCTGTCACGAGGGCACGGATTACGTGGCGGCGCGCGCCTTCCACGGAGAGGCTCTTGCCATTCGCCGTTCGCTTGGCGATCGCGCCGGCGTCGCGATGTCGCTCGTCAACCTCGGTATCGTCGTCCACGGCCAGGGCGATTTAGCTCTTGCCCGCAGGCACTACTCGGAAAGCCTCACGATCCAGGAGGAGCTGGGGAATCAGCGAGGCATCGCGATCAGCCTCAACAATCTCGGACGCCTCGCGGCGGAACTGGGCCAGAGGGAGGAAGCTCATGCGCAGTTCGCGAGAAGCCTCGAGATCCGCGAGAAGCTCGGCGACCGGCGAGGGATGTCGATCTCGCTCGATGGTCTCGGCGAGGTGGCGTTTCAACGCGGCGACTTCGAGGCCTCTTGCGGATTCTACGCGCGAAGCCTGGCGATCCAGCGGGACCTCGGCGACCGGCAGGGAATCGCGGAGTCGCTGTTGCGGCTTGGCGTCATTGCCGCGGGCCAAGGGCGCTGCGACGAAGCGCAGGAGAGGATTCGAGAGGCGCTCCAATCGCTGAGCGGGGTTGGCGACCGGCTTCGATTGGCGGACGCGCTCGACGCTTGCGTCGTGCTGGCGTGGGCCGAACGCGAGCCTGAGCGTGCGATCCGGCTTGCGAACGCGGGAGAGGCGTTCCGCGGTGTGGCCGGGCTTCCGCGTACGCTGGCGGACGAGCGCCGATTGCGCGAGTTGCTTGAGCGAATCGAGTCGACGGTCGGTGGGGACATTGCCGCGGCGGCGGCGGCCGCGGGTAGAGCACTCTCGCCTGAGGCCGCGATCCTCGATGTGCGCGAGTGGCTGGAATTTGCGTCCGGCAAGACGAGATCTCCCCGCCGCCCTAGGCCCTGAGCGGCGAGTCGATGGCGTGCTTTCTTCGAGGTCGGTACCTCCCGGAAGCTCACGCTGAAGGGGGTGCACTATTCTCCAGCACCACGCGATACCCATCCGGGCATCACACCGTCGAAGCCGTCGTGATCTTTGAACTCGGACAGCACGTCGAAGCCGAGCCCGTCGCGATAGAACCTCACCACGGCGGCCAAGTTGTCGGTTGGCCGAGCTACCCGGAGGTGGGGCCTGCCTAGGTCTGGAGCCATCCTGCCCAATCTAAAGGAATGCGCTAGAACAGGGGTATCCAAAGCCAGTCGCTCCGCTTACTGCCTTTCGGCAAACGACTTACGAATTCGCACTAACCCCCGCCCCTCCACCCGCCGATACCCATAATTCAGGCCCAAGCACCGCCACCTCGCACCATCCTGGGGGCACTCCATGCTCTCGCACCACCTTGCCCGCGCCTTGCCGTCCCGCCGTGCCCGTATTGCCCTCGCGGCCCTGGCCTACCTCGTCTTCGCCGCGGCGGTCATCGCCTCCACGCTCTATCGCGACGAAGAGGACTCGCGGGAGCAGCAGGCGGAGATGGCCCAGTATGACGGCAGCTCGGCCTCGCGCCATTTCGACTTCAAGACCGCCGAGCGCCACTTCCGCGCCTCCATCGACTTGGTCCGTGCGTGCGGTGGGGAACGGAACGACGACACTATAGATAGGTACGCGGAGGCGCACGAGGATCTCGCCGACGCCCTCGAGGCGCAAGGGCGACTTGCCGAGGCGGAGGCCACCTACCTCCGAGCCCTGCGCTTCTACGAGCGGGCCTATAGCCGCGAGAGCGAAAGCTCCGTCGGCGTCCTCTTGGCCCTAGCCGACATCTACTCCACCACCGGGCGCGACTCCGCGGCCCATGCCTGCACCGCGCGTATCGGGAAGATCCGCGCGAGCCGCGCGGCGACAGCCGAATCGGAATTTGCCAACTTCCGCGCGGTGCAGCGAAAGACCGCCAAGCATCACCCCATCAACTCTCTGGAAACGGCGGACCGCTTGATGAGTCTCGGCCGGATCCACGTCGAGCGCGGCAGGTCCGACCGCGCTGAAATCGAATTCGCGGAAGCGTATGGCCACCGGCTCGCGGCGTTCGGGCCGCTCGACTACCGCACGGTGAACGCGCGCGATCACCTCGGTCAGGCGCGCGCGGTCCTCGGCAAGTTCGCGCAAGCCCGCGCCGATCTCGAGTCGGCCCTGGCCAGCAACCAGAGGGCTTTCGGCCGAGACGGCACCTGGTTCCTCCACGAACTCACGATCCTCGGAGACATCGGGATGCGATGCGCCGACTACGCGGCGGCCGACTCGTGCTATCGCCGCGTGCTCGAGAACACCGAGCAGCGCGTGGGCCGCGAGCACTGGTACGTCATCCCCGCGCTCGAGAATCTCTCGGAGTGCCGCGCGGAGATGGGGCAGTTCGCGGTGGCGCGTGGGCTCCGGGAGCGGATCATGCGCATTCACACCAAAGCCCTCGGGGCCCAGAGCTATGCGGTCGGAGTGGATCTGCTGAAGCTGGCCGAGATCGACGATCGCGCCGGGGCGTCCGGCTGGGCCCGCGCGCACTGCTCGGCGGCGGTGCGCACGCTGACAGCGGCGGTGGGGCCGCGCCACCCGACGACGGTGGAGGCTCAGATCTACTTGAGCGAGTTGTGGGCGGAGGCGGCGCGGCCGACGACTCCGGCCGTGCCGCGAAATGTCGCGGAGGGAGAGGAGTCGGAGCCGGACTCCGACCCCGGGTCGAGCGACGTGGACGTCGGGGATTCGATGAGCTGAGTGTGTCAGGAGCGGTGGGGCCGGCCGGCTACCCCCCTAGCCACCTCTCCACGGGCGCGGCGAGGAACTCGTTCACTGGGATTCCGTCGGTCCCGACAATGAGCGAGCGGCGCGTCCGATGCGCCTTCGAGAACGCCTCCAATCCAGAGTGGGCCCGCGGGACTCGCCCACTCTTGACCTCGATCGCGATGATCTCCCGTCCCGCGCGAAGAACGAAGTCGACCTCGTCGTTTCCCTCGCGCCAATAGAAGAGTTCGCAAACCCCGCGGGCGGCGGCGTTGGCCAAGTGCGCCCCGACGGCCGATTCCGAGAGCCGGCCGAAGAACGCGCGATCGTTCCAGGCCTCGTCGGGCAAGAGGCCTGACATGGCCGAGAAGAGGGCGTTGTTCAGGACCTGGAGCTTCGGGCTGGACCCTCGCTGGCGGACGAGCTTGCCCGAGTACTTCGGTAGCCCGACGAGCATGCCGGCGCCGGCCAACAGATCCAGGTAGTGGGCCAGCGTCGTCGTGTTTCCGGCATCGTGAAGTTGTCCCAGCATCTTGGTGTAGGAGAGGATCTGCCCCGAGTAGCGGCACCCGAGATCGAATAGCCTCCGCAGAAGCGCGGGCTTGTGGACCCGAGTCAGGAGGAGCACGTCGCGCGAAATGGTCGTCTCGACCAGCGAGTCGAGGATGTAGACCCTCCATCGCAGGGGATCGCCCACCAGGGGCGCCGCGCCGGGGTATCCCCCGAAGTAGATGTATTGATCGGCGGTGAGCCCGAAGGCCTTCCGCATCTCGGTGAGAGACCAGTGGGGAAGCCTCAGCGTCTCGAACCGGCCCGCGAGACTCTCCGTCAGGCCCTGCTGAAGCAGGAGGGGTGCCGATCCCAGGAGAACGACCTTGAGCTTCCGCTTCGCGCGCGTGTCCTCATCCCAGAGCCGCTTGACCGTCTCGGACCAGTCCGCGACCTTCTGAACCTCGTCGACGGCCAGAACGGCCCCACGATCGGCCGACGCGGCCGCGATGTCGCGTGCGCGCTCCCATTGCGTCGCCAGCCACTCGGCGCTCCGCAGCGTGGGCTCGTCGGCGGAAACGAATAGCGCCGGCGCCTTCGGACGGGCCAGCACCTGCTGGACGAGCGTCGTCTTTCCGACCTGGCGCGGCCCAGCGACCACCTGCAGGAAACGGCGGGGTTCCCGAAGCCTGGAGCGAAGGGTCTCGGCGAGGTCGCGCTCGAAGCGGAGGTTGGGTTGTTTGCTCAGCATGTTGAGTAATTTAACTCAACATGCTGAGTAATGCAAGGTACTTCGCCGGCGCCGGGGCCACCGGCGGAAATTGCCGATCCTCAGCCTACAACTCCACGACCGTAATCCCCGGATTCTCCCGATTGTAATCCGGGTCCTCTCGAAGGTACGGAAACCGGTCGCAGAGCGCCCGGGCCTCTTCGTTGAACAGTCCCCACTCCTCGCCATGGATGAATCGCTTGATGGCGCCCTCCTTCTTCCGCAGCTCCAACGACCGGCGCAACGCGCCCCTCAGTTTCCCCCCGACCCCCGTCGAGCCGTGGCCGTGGATCACCTTGAGCACCCGAACACCCCCCGCCTTTGCAGTTTGAAGACTCTCGAGAAGAATGCGCCTCGCCTCATCCACCGAAGGCATGCCCGCCTTGATATTGAGCTCCCGTAGCTTTGCCTTCTCCATTGCGCGCTACCCCTACCTCCTCAACGGATGCGTCTCCCGCCCCATCGCCCCCGTCTCGAGCACCTCTTCGATCTTGAACACTCCCAACTTCCGATTCTTGATGAAGCCGCTCAGCGCCTTCTCCGCCAGCACGCCGTCCTTGAGCATGTCCGAGAGCCACTCGAGGGCGAGCCTCGGCGTGTATTGCGGGAGGGCGCAGCCTTTGTCCATCAGCCAGCGCTGGTTCTTGCCCTCTTGGGAGCCGATGGGGGGCGCCATCACGATGGGAATCCCCAGCGCGGAGTAGAACGACAGTTCGCTCGGCTTGGTCCAGAGGATGTCCGCCTCTCGCATCAGCGCGTTGAAGCGGTCGAAGTAGGCGCGCTTGTTCTCCTCGCGCACGATCAGCAAGCCGTCGCCGAGCGCCGACGCGAGGCCCGCGCGGACGGCGAGATCCTGGAGCATCTTCTCGACCACGCGATTCACGCCCGCCACCAGGATTAGACGGAATCGCCCGTCGAGAATTCCGGGCTTCAACGCCTGCGCCAGCACGAAGGCGATATCCACCTGCGCTCCGGCCCCGCCGATCGCGAATACCACCGTCACACGCTCTTTGCCGCCACTGGGATTCGGCCTCGCGCCGAGCATCTCGCTCACCGTCGATCCGTACACGCTCGAGAAGCGTCCGGCGGGATCGAGGCGCCCGAGCCGCGCCAGGAGATCGGACTTGAGCGTCTCCATGCCGGGCCCGCCGATGTTCTCGCGCGGCAGCGTGAATCCCGTGATGAAGATGCGATCGTCGGGCACGCCGTATTGCCGGAGGCGACGCATGGCCCGGCCGCAGGGGGCGAAGTACCGGATCCGGCTGTCCTTTGCCTTCGAGGCGACCCAGACCCGATTGAGATCGGCGTCGCAGATGACGCTGTAGATCTGCTCCATGCGGGCGTGATCGGCGATCAGCGCCGGCGCGTAGAACGTCGAGATCATCGGCAGGGGATTCGACCGCAGCCGTTGCACGAGGGTCCGTCCAAGTCCCTGCCGGATGAAGTGGTCGACGATGTGATTGTTGGGCGACGGATTCGAGAGATCGCGCAGCGGATAGAACGGAGGGATGTGGAGCACGTTGTCGAGTACGCTGAACAGCGCGCCACCCACGATCGGGACCCCCTTGACGCGCGAGAGGGCAACGTAGGACCACTTCATTCGCCGCCAGAAGCGCACTTCGTCGGGATCGGTGGTCTCGGGGCTTCCGGCGGTGAGGACTCCACCCTCGGCCAGATGGCCCAGGGTGTGGGCCGCGCGCTGGTGTCCGAACCCCATGTCGGCGGTCACGACCCAGGCGCGAAGACGATCGAGTCCCGAGGTCATCGCTCGAATATAGCCCCGGACGAACCAGCCTACCAGGGCCGCCGGGACCGCCTGAGCGATTCTAGGGTAAACTCCCCCACATGTCTCTCACCCCCGGCTCCCGCCTCGGCCCCTACGAGATCCTCTCCCCCATCGGCGCGGGCGGTATGGGGGAGGTTTACCGGAGCCGCGACAGCCGCCTCCATCGCGACGTCGCCCTCAAGGTCATTTCGCGCGAAAGTTCGCACGACTCCGAGCGCATCCGCCGCTTCGAGCAGGAAGCCCGCGCGGCCGGCACGCTGAGCCACCCCAACGTCTGCGCCGTCTACGACCTGGGGACCCACGAGGGCTCGCCCTTCGTCGTGATGGAACTGCTCGAAGGGGAGAGTCTCCGCGAAATCCTCCACGCCGGCGCGGTCCCGCTTCGGAAGGCGCTCGGCTACGCCGCGCAGGCGGCGGAGGGACTGGCCGCGGCCCACGCGAAGGGGATCGTCCACCGCGACCTGAAGCCCGAGAACCTCTTCGTCACGAAGGAGGGCCGGGTGAAGGTGCTCGACTTCGGTTTGGCCAAGTTGACGGGGCCGGAAGTGTCGGCGCCCGGGCCCGCCGCCGCCGGAGAGACGACACCGCCAGGCACGATGACCAGCCCTGGTGCGATCCTGGGCACCACCGCCTACCTGTCGCCCGAACAGATTCGCGGCGAATCGGCCGATGCCCGCGCGGATGTCTTCTCCCTCGGCATCGTCCTCTACGAGATGCTCGCGGGCCGCAGGCCCTTCGACGGGCGCACCTCGGCCGACGTCATGAGCGCCATTCTCCATCAGGATGCCGCACCGCTGACCACGCTCCGTCCGGATGCGCCACCGCAACTCGCGTGGCTCGTGCGGCGCTGCCTTGCCAAGGATCCCGATCGTCGGGTTCAAACGAGCCTCGACGTGCGGAACGAGCTCGAGGACCTGCTCCGAGAGCTGGAACTCGGGACCTCCGCGGAGTTGCCCGCCGAACGCAAAACAGCCGAGCCGGTGGAACGGCAGTTCGTGCTCACCGCGGCCCACGTGCGGCAACTCTCGGTTCGCAATCCGCGATTGATCGGGTATCCCCTGACCTATATCGACAACGGCGTGGAATCCGAGACGCTCATCGTGTTCCTCCACGGCGTGGGGGGCGACCATCGGAGGTTTGAAGCCTCGGTGCGGAGTCTCCCCTATCGAGCCGTCTCCCTCACTCTCGCCGGGTTTGCGCCGGGCGACACGTACCGCCCTGTGCTCGCCTTCGACGATCACTCCCAGTTGATGCGGATCCTCCTCGCCGAACTCGTGCGCGAGTGCCGCCCAGCCCGCACGATTCTCGTCGGCTATTCAGCCGGGGCGGACCAATTCCTGCGCATGCTCGACTCGGATGAAGGAACGGGTGTCGAGATCGCGGGGCTGGTGGCGCTGGGGACCAACATCAGCCTCGAGACCTGCTTCGTCTCAAGGCTCTATGCCAACATGGACGCCGTCAATCCCGACGGGATTCTCGCGGCGCTCAAATCGCTCGGCGAGGGGATCACATCTCTCTCCGGGTGGCTCCTGGCGCAGACCTACATTTCGCAGACCTTCATGAAGTTCGGCTCCGACCTCGAGCCGTTGCGGCGTTACTCCGCCGAGCTGATCGCCCCCTTCGAAGGGGGAGGGGATCCGCTGCCGGCCTGGTACCGTGCCGCCACGGAACGGATTCCGAGCGTTCGGTTCGTCTTCTCCAACGAGGAGGCTGGTCCTGCCGAAGCGGTGCTCGCGCGCCATCTGGAGCAGAACGTCCTCGGCGACCGCTTCTCGGAGGACTCCTATGTGACAGAGCCGGTCGCCCACGGCCGGCTCCCCGAACCTGCGCTTGCCAATCGCTACATCGAGAGCGTGATCGCCGAGCTGATGTCGATGAAAGGCTAGGGGCCAGCATGACTCCACGGCACGGGAAGACGTTCGCGCGGCCCGCCCTGGTCCGAGCCGCGATTGTGGCGATGGTCCTCGCGGCTTCCACCGCCTCCGCCGCCCCGCAGTGGAATCTCGACTGGGCCGACGGCGCCGTCTTCTACGAGATCTTCGTCCGCTCCTTCCAGGACTCGGACGGCAACGGCATCGGCGATTTCCGCGGCCTCATCTCCCGCCTCGACTATCTGAACGACGGGAACCCCGCCACGAAGGACGATCTCGGCGTCGACGCGATCTGGCTGATGCCGGTCTTCGCGTCGCCCTCGTATCACGGCTACGACGTCACCGACTACGAGCACGTGAATCCCGACTACGGCAGCGAAGCCGACTTCGACCGGCTGCTCGCCGAAGCGCATCGCCGCGGCATCCGCGTGATCGTGGACCTCGTGCTCAACCACACGAGCGCGCAGCATCCGTGGTTCCGGTCGGCATCGGCCGACACGGCGTCGCGCCATCGCGACTGGTACGTCTGGAGCCGCGTCGATCCGGGATGGGGACAGCCGTGGAACGCGGCCGGCTCGTCGTGGCACTCGGCTGCGGGTGGCTTCTACTACGGCCTCTTCTGGGGCGGCATGCCCGACTTGAACTTCCGGAACGCGGAGGTCCGGGCCGAGATGGAGCGGGTCGCGGCGCTCTGGCTTCGCCGCGGCGTCGACGGGTTCCGGCTCGACGCGACGCGTCATTTGATCGAGGACGGACCGGGCGCCGGGCAAAACGACACCCCGGAGACGCATGCCTTCCTCCGCGAATTCGCGGCGGCCGTGCGCCGCGTGAAGCCCGACGCCATCCTGGTCGGAGAGAACTGGACCGACACGGCGGCCATCGCGGAGTACTTCGGCGCGACCGACTCCATCGCTCGCGGGGACGAGCTGCCGTGCAATTTTGACTTCCCCCTCGCCGCCTCGATCGTCGACGGCGTGAAGAGCGGCGACGCGCGCGGAATCGCCGGCGTGCTCCGCGAGATCGCGCGCGCCTATCCCGCGAAGGCCATCGACGCGCCCTTCCTCACGAACCACGACATGGCTCGCGTCGCCACTCAGGTAGGGAACCGCCGCGACCGCCTGGGGACGGCCTGCGCGATCCTCTTCACGCTCCCCGGGGCGCCGTTCGTCTACTACGGCGAGGAGATCGGCATGGAAAACGGCCCTGGCGCCGACGACAAGTACAAGCGGACGCCGATGGCATGGACGGGGGGGAAGACCGGCGGGTTCTCGACGGGCGAGCCGTGGTTCGCGTTCGCGCCGGGGCGCGAACACGCCAACGTCGCGACGGAGCGAAAGGAGTCGGGGTCGCTCCTCCGCCGCTACATCTCGCTCATTCGCCTCCGGAGCGAGTCGCCGGCGCTCCGCAAAGGAGCGATTTCGCTCCTGACCCCGACGGACAGGTCGTCGCCGGTTCTCGCGTTCGAGAGGGTTCTCGGGGTTGAGGGGACGGCTGGCGCCGAATGGGTTCTCGTCGCGCACAACCTGAGTGACCGCCCCGTGACGGCGGGGCCGTTCGAGATCGCGGGGGATACCTTCCGGCCGCTATTCGCCGACCGCGGCGTGGGGATTCCATCCTCCGGTTCGGGCGGCGTCACGGTTCGCCTCCCGGCGCACAGCACGGGCGTGTGGAAGATCGAGGGGAAGGGTACGCCGAAGAAGCGGTAGCCGGCGCTACCGCCGCGTGGCAACTTCCGCGGGCACGGCGCCGCGCAGCCGGACGGGGCGGCCCGCCTTCCGGTCGTAGTCGCGGAGCGCATCCTCCTGGCTCGTGCCCGGAGCGATCAGCACGTCCACCAGGGGCGGCATCAGGTCGTCGTTCTCGCGGCCGCCGCCGAATCGCTGGCGCGACCGGCCCGGGGCAACCGGCACGATCATGAGCCCCTTCGCGAAGTCGGCACTCCCGGAGAGACTCGTCCCGAGATCGAACCGCTGTCCGACGTCGGCGCCCGAGACCGCGGCGACGTAGCACCACGTGTCGCGCGCCGACCCCCCAAGGAAACGGTTCGGAACGAAGAAGCGGACTCTCGATCCCAGAACGCGGACCCGCGTCGGGAAGAAGACCGTGGACTCGATCTCCGCTTCGACCGCCTTCTTGAGCCGGGCCACGTCCTCGGCGTCGACGCGCGGCGCCGATTTCTCGAGCGAATCCTTCGCCGCCTCGAGCCGCATGTCGCGGAGCGACTCGATCGCCTGATACGGCCGCGGCGTCAGGCAGATCGCGCGCTCCCACCCGCTCATCGAGTCGACCTCCGCCTTCCGGCCGGGGAGCATCGCGCGCCGGCCCGACCCAGGCACCCGGTCGCCGTCGATATAGATGTCGAGGTTGAACGTGTAGAAGCCGAATCGGGCCACGCGATCGAGCGCGGCGCCGCCGGCGTCGACCGGTTCCAGGCCGGGGACGCGGACCGGGCGCGCGAACGTCGCCTCGAACAGCGTGCCGTCCTTCTCGGCGCGCGCGCTCAGCGACACGAGATCGAGGTCGCCGGGCGCGAGGTCGTCGCGGAGCGGATAGAGGAGCGAGCCGTCGCCGTGATCGTCGCCGCGTGGGTCGCCGAGCGTGAAGAGCGCGGCGGGCGCGGCAACGGCGCGCGGGGCCGCGCCCGCCGCAACCAACACCGCCATCACGAGGAACGAGAGCGCGGCGAATCGAACGGCTGCGGCGAAGCGAAGAACGGCGGCGAATCGGAGAGAACTCGCGGGGCGGCTCATGACCGCGCAGTCTACCCGAAAACGGAACGGCCCGGCGGCCGAAGCCGCCGAGCCCCTTTCCGTTCGACGCGCTGAACTCAGAACTGCACTTTCATGAATGCCTTGAGCCTCTGCTCCTGGAAGACGCGCTTCTCGAGGCTGTTCCACCCGCCGTAGCGGCCCGAGAAGCCGAGCGAACCGACCGGCACGTTGTGCGACGACGCGATCCCGGCGTCCGCCACCTGTGGAACGAAGCCGGTGCCGAAGTCGGGCTCGAACGTGCCGAAGTTTGCCTGGTACTCCACGCCGATCTCGGCGCCGCCGAGGACGTACTTCCCGCGCCCGATCAGCTTCATCTTCTTGTGCTTGCCCGAGGCCATCTCGTGGAGGTTGTACGCCTGGAGGGCGGTGTTTCCGTCCACCAGGTCGGCGTTGTAGTACTCGCCGTTGAGCGAGCCGTAGAAGTCGTTCGTCAGCTGATAGCCGGCCCCGAGCCCGAACATCTTGTAGCTCAGGTCGCGGTCGTCGTCCGCGATGTCGTCGAACGGTTTCCACTGATACCCGTCCACGCCGCCCGCGCCGGTGATGTACGACGGATTCGTGAAGTAGCTGGACGTCGTGTTGGTGCCGTAGTAGTTGCTCGCCACGTCGCCGCAGTCCACGCCGCCCGGGCAGTCGCCGGGCACGTACGGAAGGTAGCGGGCATCGTTCATCCGCTCGTCGGTTTCGTCGATGACCTTGACCTTGGCGAAGACGTCGACACCCTTACCCGACTCGATCGTGTACTTGGCGTTCACGACGCCGATCGTGGTCTTCTTCTCCTGGAACGGCGCGTACGCAGACCGCCAGTTGTGTCCGACGCCGGTGTCCAGCTCATGGGTGGGATAGTCGGTGTCGGTGATCGACCGCGTGTCGTCGCCCCACGCCTGCCAGTTGGTGCTGTAGTCGATGTACGTGAATTCGCCCGACAGGTCGAAATTCGCCTTTCCGAACTGCGGCGCGATCGTGACGCCGCGCCATCCGATCACGGTCTCGGCGCGCGACTCGTCGAAGTCGGTGAACTCGTTGTCCACGTTGATCGTCGCCACCTGGTGCGACGTTCCGTCCCAGCCGCCGTAGCCGATGCGGCTCGGGTTGCCGCCGAACACGCCGAACGCGGCGTTGTTCGGTCCGGGGAACGCGAAGGAGGCGTCGTACCCCTCGGTCAGGAGCACGTCGCTCTCGCGGCGGGCCGCCAGCATCGAGACGTAGTTGGCGCCGATGTCGAACCCCTGGACCTGGAACGACAGGCCGGCGTCGAACGGGTCGTTCAGCGAGAGATCTCCCTTGTAGGTCGCGTCGATGTGGCGTCCCGCGATCACGGGCGAGAAGCCCACCATCCCGAACGACGCGGGCGCCAGATCCGGCGCCGACTTGGCGTAGGAGGAGTAGGCGGCCGCCGAGAAGTCGATCTTCGGATCCGGGTGCGCGCTGAACTTGCCGCCGACCACCTGATTCTGGAAGCGCGACCGGACGTCGGTGCCGTCGTCCAGATTCGTGTCGTTCGACTGGACCTCGATGTCGCTCACGTGCTCGTAGATGGCGCCGAACTCGATCTTGTCCGAGGGGACCATCTTGAACTGGAGTCCGTAGGCGGCGTCTCCGCCCGTGAAGCTCCCCGTGTTGAAGTTGGGGCCGGCCCAGAGGCGGGGCAGGCTGATGCGCGTCGCGTCCCAGTACATCTTTCGATCGAAGGCCGAGCCCTGGAAGAGGAGCCCCGACGCGTTGTCGCGGTCGATGTAGCGGATCTTCCCGATGGCGAACGGGTCGAACATGCCGAAGTCGTTCGCGCCGATCGTGGCGGAGTTAATCCAGGAATAGCCCGGCGTGAGGGTGACCACCACCCCGCGCAGCTTGATGTATTGATTCGATCGAGGGTCCCACTCGCCGCAGTCGCCGCCGACGCAATCGCCGGCGGGAGGATCCTCGAGCGCCGGGTTGCGGCCCCCGAAGCCGCCGAAATTGGTCCACTGATTCTGGTTGAACCGGCTGTGGATCCGGCCCCGCACCTCGACCTGCTTCGAGACGCGGGCCTGCAGCAGGAGCTCGATCTCCGAGCCCTGGCCGTTGTCTCCATAGCCTTCGCCGGGCACCGTGGTGAACGTGTAGACGGATCCGTCGTTTCGGTGCGTGCCATAGAGCCACTTCGTGTAGGTGGTCCCGGTGATCTTCAGGATTGAGTCGTCCGCCGCCCCGGCCGTCGCCGCCATGATCGCAAGGACACCCAGGGCCACGAGCAGGACGACCGCCATTCGGCCGTCTTTCATACCGATATCCTCCTTCGTGAACGAAGAAGCGACCCGATGCCGTTCGGTCCGGATCACTTCTTCACGTGTGCCATGGTCAGCTCGGCCATCTTCTTGGACGTGCCGTCGTCGTTGCATTCGTGCGCCAGCATCGCGTGCTGAGCCTCGATCTCCGCCTTGTCGCCCAGGCCGTCCCCGGCCAGGCAGTCCACCACGTGCGGGTCGCAGTCGCCGTCATTCCCGCCGCCGAACCGATGCTGCCCTTCGTACTCGTTCACCTTGCGGGTCAGGAGGTCGGTCTTGTCGGGGAACCCCTCGTTCGACTGCATCAGCACCTGATAGCCCCAGGTCGAGGGATCGCCCTCGCCCAGATCGGCAGCGTCGATCGTGGCGGAGAGGGTTCTCCCGGCGCCCTTCACCTTGACGGGGACGATGATCGCTTTCCGCATATCGGCCGAGACCTTGGCCTCGATCTCGGAGCGGACGCGGCCCTGCGGCTGGGGCGAGAGGATGATGCACTTGTCCCATGCGCCCGCCGGGGCGAACTTCACGTTCAGGCCGGGCAGGCCGTCGGTGAATCCGTTCCCCTCCTTCCCGTCCGTGTCGATGAAGACGAAGATCATCTGCACCGAGAAGCCGTTGCCCATCTTCCACGGATCCTCGAGGGTGGAATTCACGTCCACCGCGACGTCCGCCTTCTTGCCGCGCTCCTTGATCCGGAACCCGGTCAGGTCGAACGAGCCGGCCTTGTATACGGCGTCGGTCGGGTACGTGTAGCTCCCCGGTCCGTTGTCGTCGCCCGTCGGATCCTTGAAGGACGCCTCCTGGGCCACGACCGGGGCGGCCAGGAGCGCGCCGGCCAGGATGGCCGTCGCGATCGTTGCCCATCGCTTCCTTGTCATGTCCGCCTCCTCTTCGCGTGACGCGACTGCGTTCCTATCCCTTCACCGCGCCGGCCGTGAGGCCCGACACGAGATACTTCTGGAGGAACAGGAACAGGACCACGACCGGGATCGACACGATGATCGATCCGGCCGCGAAATAGCCCCACTGCTGGGAGAACCCCCCGACGAAGAACCGGAGCCCCACGGGGGCGGTGTACATCGTTTCCTTGTCCATGAGCGTCGCGGCGAGGATGAACTCGTTCCACGACGTCATGAAGGAGAAGAGCGCCGTCACCGCGACCGCGGGCTTGGCCAGCGGCAGGATGATGCGCAGGAAGACGGTGCTCGGGGAGGCGCCGTCCATGATCGCGGATTCCTCCAGTTCCCGCGGAATCGTGTCGAAGTAGCCCTTCAGCATCCAGACGCAGAAGGGAATCGCGATGGTCGCGTAGACGAGAACGAGGGCCAGGTGGGACGAGCCGAGTCCGAGCCACTTGACCAGGATGATGTAGAGCGGGATCAGCGTGAGCGTGCCCGGGAACATCTGCGAGACCAGGAACGACATCAGGCCCGCGCGCCGTCCGGGAAAGCGGAACCGCGAGAACGCGTATCCGGCCGTGCAGGCGAGGAAGACGCCGAGGATCGTCGTGGCCGCGGCGACCAGGACGCTGTTGAAGAGCCAGCGGGCGAACGGCTGGTCGGTCATCACCGCGACGAAGTTCGAGAACGACCAGTGGCCGGGCCACGGCACGACCGTGCGCAGCCGGTCGAGCGTCGTCGGATCCGGCGGCAGGTCGGCGATGGCCAGGCTCTGCCCCCCGGAGAACGCGATGGAAACGACCCAGAGGATCGGGTAGATCGTCCCGATCGTCGCGAGGATCAAGATCAGGTGGAGCGGCCCGTGCGGCAGCTCCTCGCTGCGCGATCGTTTCATGCGATCCCCTCCGTGGCGCGCGTGACGCGGTTCTGCCAGTAGCCGTAGACGAGCAGGATCATGAAGATCACGGTCGAGTAGGCGGCGGCGTATCCGTACCGGTAGCGCTCGAAGGCGTACTTGTACGACTGCGTGATCAGGATCTCGGTTGAGGAGCCCGGCTCGCCCTGCGTCACGAGGTAGATGATGTTGAACATGTTGAACGTCCAGATGACCGACAGGATGATCGCCGGGATCAAGGCCGGCTGGAGCGAGGGCAGCGTGATGGAGCGGAACTGCTGCCAGCGGGACGCCCCGTCCATCCGGGCCGCCTCGAAGAGATCGCTCGGGATCGACTGGAGGGCCCCGAGGCTGACCACCATCATGAACGGGAAGGAGAGCCACCCGTTCGTGGCGAGCGCGGTCAGGAAGGAGGTCGACCAGCGGTCGAACCACGAGATCGGCTCCCCTCCGAAGATCTGGATGACCTGGTTGACGACTCCGAACTGCTGGTGAAACATCCCGCGCCAGATGAGGGCCGTGATGTAGTTCGGCATCGCCCAGGGAAGGATGAGGAGCACGCGATAGATCGGCCGGAGCCGGAGCCCGCGCGTGTTCAGGATGAGCGCGAGGAAGAGCCCCACGCTGACTCCGATCGAGACGTTGGCGACCGTCCAGAGCACGGTGTTGAAGAGCGTCCAGTAGAAGTTCAGGTAGTTCACGACCGCGCCCGACTCGGTCTGCTTGACGATGGCGAAGTCGCCCAGGATTTCGCCGTAGTTCCGGAGCCCCACCCAGATCTCGGGGATCGACTTATCGGTGTTGAAGAGCGTCGCGTCGGTGAACGAGAGCGCGACGCCGTAGATGAACGGGAAGAAGACGAGGACGAACATCCCGAGCATCGCGGGGAGGACGTAGAGATAGGCCTCCCGGTGACGCCGAAGCGTCGCGCCGAACCGGGCGGCCGCTCCGAGCCCGACGAAGGCGAGGAGTGCGAGCGCGAGGAGGCCGATTCCGATCGCGACCCGCCGCACCGCGCGGGCGGTCTCCCCGGCATCGCGGGCGACTCGGGCCGCCGCGCCGGGCGTGCCGGCCGCGGCTCCGCCGTACGGACGCCGGTAGACGTCGACGTCGATCGCCGCGGTCGTGATGGGCGTACCGGTGGTGGGCGTGACGCCCAGGGCGGCCCAGTCGGCGGCCGTCTCCGCGAGCAGACGCGCCGCGCGCGCCGCCTCCGTTTCGGCCGCCTGAGCCACCGCGGCTTCACCCGCCCGGCGCTCCTCCGCGAGCGTGCCCACGGCCCGGACGCCGAGGAAGGAGATCGCGATCGCGAGGAGCGCCGCCGCGGTCGCGAGGAGAGGGCCGCGCCGCTCGCCGATGCCGCGCGAGGCGATCCAGAAGAGGAGGAACGGAAGCACTACGGCGAGCGCGACGTCCAACGCGATCCCGCGCCGCGGTCCCGTGGGCGGCTTCGCCGTCGTGGCCGCGACCATTCCGCCCACCACTCCCTCCCGCTCGAGCGGCGCCGCGATCTCGAGCCGGCCGTCCGGCCCCTCCCCGCCGACAATCTCGATCTCCGTCTTCCGCGCGACGCCCTCTTCACGGTTCGTCTCCGCCGCGGCGCGGATGCGCTGACCCTGGTCGTAGAGCGGCTTCTCCTCGCGCTCCAGTCGCCGCGGCGCGGCACGGGCGCCCGCGTCGTCCGGCGCGGTCGACGCCTCGAGGGAGATCCCCGAGAGCGCGATCACGCGGATCGAGTGAAGGGAAGGATCGGACGCGGCCCACCGGCGGACCAGGTCGCGCGCGGCGTCGCCCTCGATCCCCGCGCGGTCGAGCGACTGGGCCAGCGCCTGCACGCGCACGATCCCGAGTCGGCGCGCGGTCTCCTCGCGCTGGGCGGAGCGCGACGCGACGAGCCCGGCCGTGAGGAGGGCGACGCCGGCGAGCGCCGCGAGCGCCAGTCCGGCGAGGATTCGCCTGCGGTGAGAGATCGTTATCGTGCGCGCCGTCGGCACCGTCATTTCCCCCCGCGAAGCCTCTGGATCCCCTCGACGACCTTCGCCTGAGCCTCAGCGAGCGCCGCCGGGATCGTCGCCGATTTCTTCACGATCGTGTTCATCGCGGTCGTGGCCGGCGACCAGACGAGCGTCATCTCGGCCAGGTTCGGCATCGGGATCGCCACCTCGACCTGGTCCCGGAAGGCCTGGAGCACGGGATCGGCCGATACTTGAGGATCTTCGTAGACCTTGAGGTTCGACGGCGTCTGCCGGCCCCGGACTGCCATCGTCTTCGCCGCGGAAAGATCGGTCAGGTACTTGGCGACGTCGTACGCGGCGTCCTTGTTCTTGGAGGGGGCCGCGACGAAGACCCCCTCGACGGTCATCCAGGGGCGCATCGGTGCGCCGTCCGCCTCCGTCAGCGTCGGCAGCGGCGCCAGGCCGTAGTCGACTCCCTTCGCGACCTCGCCCAGGAACCACGGTCCCGAGAAGACGATCGCCGCCTTCCCGTCGTTGAAGAGGGAGGTGATGAGCGCCGTCGACGGCTCGGCCGGAAGAATGCGGTCCGTGCCGAACCATTTCATGAGGAGCTGGAACGACTTCACGTTCGCCGGGGAATCGAGCTGCGGCCGGCGCTGCGCGTCGAAGACGCCGCCGCCGAACGCGTTCATGAGGATCGCGTGGTAGTAGAAGTCGGCGTAGGAGTAGGCGAGGCCGAATCGGCCCGCCTTCGCGTTCGTGAGCCGCTTCGCCGTAGCCACGAGCTCGGCCGACGTCGTGGGCGGCTTGGACACCAGCTTCTTGTTGTAGATCATCGTGATGACCTTGAAGTTGAGCGGCAGTCCGTAGACGTTGCCCTGGTAGGTCATCGCCTGCAGCGTGGTCGGGAGAAACCGATCGCGCGTCGGCTGGTCGAGATAGAAATCGATCGGTTCGATGGTGTTTCCCGCTTCGATCCATCCGCCGAGGCGGTCCTGCGCGTAGATGAACAGATCGGGCCCTTTGCCCCGCGGCACCGCCGCGGTGATCCGGTCGGCGAAGGCGTCGTAGGGAATCGGGAGCGTCGTGATCTTGATCCCCTTGGCGGCGTTCGCGGCGTTGTACCGCGCCACGACCTCCTCGAGTGCCGCCTTCTCCTCGCCGCGATACGCGTGCCAGAGGACGATCTCCTTCTGCGCGCGGGCCGCCGCGGGAGCGAGCAACAGGAAGAGCGCGGCCGCGAGGCAGGCGGCGCCCGCAAGGGTGAAACCTCGAATCGTGCGCATGGGCGTCTTCTCCATCAGGGGTTTGCGGGCGCCGAATCGAGGCGCCGCTCGGTTTCCGCGTCGAACAGGTGGAGCGCATCGAGGTCGAGGCGCAGGGAAACGGTCGTCCCGACCCGGGGCGCGCGTCGCGGCTCCGCCTTCGCGACGAGGACGTCGTCGCCGGCCCGGCCGTGGAAGATGACCTCGTTCCCAAGGAGCTCCACGACCTCGACCGCGACGGGGACGATGCCGGAGTCCGGCGCCGCGCCGTCCCCGCTCACGATCTCGATCTTCTCTGGGCGGATGCCGATCAGCACGCGGCGCCCGTCCACCGGCCCGAGCGCGGCGCGCCACGACGCGGGCGTGGGGATCGAGAAGCGGGCCGCGCGGAGCGTCGCGCCCCGGTCGGTCACGGTCGCCGGCACGAAGTTCATCGGCGGCGTCCCGATGAAGTTCCCCACGAAGACGTTGACCGGATTCTCGTAGACCTCGAGCGGTGTGCCGACCTGCTGGAGGACGCCGGCGTACAGGACCGCGATCCGCTGTCCCATGGTCATCGCCTCGACCTGGTCGTGGGTCACGTAGATCGTCGTGGTCTTGAGTGCCTGCTGGAGCTTCGAGATCTCCGCGCGCATTTGGACGCGGAGCTTAGCGTCGAGGTTGGAGAGCGGCTCGTCGAAGAGGAAGATGGAGGGCTTGCGCACGATGGCGCGCCCGACGGCGACGCGCTGGCGCTGCCCGCCCGATAGTTCCTTGGGCTTCCGGTCGAGCAGACGCTCGATGTCGAGGATCCGCGCGGCCTCGGCCACCATGCGGTCGATCTGGGCCTGCGGCATCTTCCGAATCTTGAGCCCGAACGCCATGTTCTCGCGGACGGTCATGTGCGGATAGAGTGCGTACGACTGGAAGACCATCGCGATGTCGCGCTCCTTGGGCGGAAGATCGTTCACCACGCGGTCGCCGATCAGGATCTCGCCGCCGCTCACCTCCTCGAGCCCCGCGATCATCCGGAGCGCCGTCGACTTGCCGCAGCCAGACGGCCCAACGAGCACCATGAACTCCTCGTCTCGAATCTCGAGGTCGAGCTTCTCGATGACCGTGGTCTTGCCGAAGCTCTTGCTGACGTTGCGGAAGGTCACGCCGGGCATCGGACGGCTCTCCTCTAGCGATTCGTCCGCTTCGCGGCGATGACGCGCGCGGAGAGGCCGGGAAGGGTGAGCGTCAGGGAATCCCCGGACAGGGCCAGCGATTCGCGATTCCAGAGGTCGGCTGCGCCCGAGGCGCCCGCCCATTCCACGGGGAGCGCGATGGTCGCCGTCGCCTCCGCGCCGCCGCGGTTCACCGCCACGACGACCGCGTCGCACACCAGGGAATCGCGGCGCGCGAAGACGAGGAGGTCCTTGTCGGCGACCAGGCCGGCGTACCTTCCGCGCGAGAGCGCGGGGTGGGAGCGGCGGATCTCGCACAGCCGGGCGTAGTCCGCCCGCAGCGAGTCGTCGCGCGCCTTTCCCGCTCCCGGAAGAATGTTCCGGTCGCCCCACGGCATGTCGCTCCGGTTCTCGGGCCAGTCGCCGCCCGGGCGACCGACCTCCTCACCGTAGTAGATCATCGGGATCCCGGACGAGGCGAACTCGAGCACCGCGGCGAGGCGGAAGCGCGCCTTGTCGCCATTCAGCTGGTAGAGGCCGCCGGAAACGTCGTGCGACGAGAGGAAGGGAACGAGCAGGTGGCCTGAGCGCACCCGGTCGCGCGACTGGAGATAGCGGTCGAACGCGACCGTCCGGCCACGGCCGATGAGGTACCCGAGCACGCTCCCCTGGAACGAGAAGTCGAAACCCGCGTCCATCTCGTCGTGCTCGAACCACGGGTCCAGCGACGACGCGTCGCCGCCCCAGACCTCTCCCAGAAGGAAGAAGTCCGAGCCCAGCTCCGCCCGCGCTCGTTTCCGGTGCTCGCGCCAGAAGTCGTGCGCGACGTGCTTGACCGTGTCGAGGCGGAATCCGTCCAACCCCACGCGCTTCGCGAGGCCGAGGTGCGCCTTCAGGAGGTACTCGTCGACATCCCTCCGTTCGGTCTTGAGATCGGGAAGGCCGGAGACGCAGAGCGTGACGTCGTCGCTCCCGCACGTGGCGGTCTCCTCCGTCCGCACCCAGGTCTTGGTCCGCGGATTCGTCAGGTATTGCGAGCCGTAGCCGACGTGGTTGTAGACGACGTCGAGGAGCACCTTGATGCCGCGTGCATGGCAGGCGTCGACGAGCGCCTTCAGATCGGCCTCGGTGCCGAAGCGCGGGTCGAGCCGCGTGAAATCTTCGGTCCAGTAGCCGTGATAGGGCCAGTCGGGGAACCCGGCGCCGGTGACGAAGCCGGGGATCTGTTTCACGACGGGGGTGATCCAGAGCGCGGTGACGCCGAGCGAGGCGATTTCGTCCAGGCGCTCGCGCAGGCCCCGGAGATCTCCGCCGTGGAAGGCGCCCTTCGCCTGGCGGTCGACCTGCGCGTTGTTCGAGGGGTCGCCGTCGGCGAAGCGATCGACGACGGCGAAATAGAGGACGGCGTCGCGCCATGACGACGAATCGGCGACGGCCGCCGATGCGCGGCATGGCGCCGCGATCGCGATCGCGAGCAAGGCGGCGATCGCGAACCGACCAGTGGCGGACGGGAGGCGCGCCGGACGCAAGCGCAGCGATACCCCCCCGGTCTCCGAGCCCCGGAACATGTACCCCTCCTGAGGGTAGAATACAACCGGTTCGCCGCTAGGCTAGTGGAAAGGAGGGGAGCGGGGTGGTGTTTTAGTAGTACTCGGAACTACTCGCGCCTCCGTCGCCGGACGCCGTGCGGCGCTCGTTCCGCGGAGCCGCCACCGACTCGTGGAGTTCGCCGAAGAACGCGGCCCCGGATCTACCCCACCACCCGCCGTAGGGCGCGGACGTGCGCCGGGGTGGTCCCGCAGCAGCCGCCGATGATGCCTACGCCGGCCGACAACAGCTCCTTCGCGTGCTCCGCCATGAACTCCGGCGATTCCGGATACGCCACCGCATCCCCCACTGTTTCCGGCAGACCGGCGTTGGGTTGGATCGCGAGAGGGAGGCGGGTATGCGTACGGAACTCGCGCGCGATCTCGACCATGAGCTTGCTGCCGTTCCCGCAATTCGAGCCGAGGATGTCGGCGCCGGCCTCGCTCAATCCGCGCACGGCTTGTTCGACCGACACGCCCATCACGGTGAAAAAGCCGCGCCGTGTCGCTTCGAACGTCATCGTGGTCATCACGGGAAGCCCCGGCGCAGCGGCGCGAGCCGCTCGCACCGCGAGAATGGCTTCAGTCAGGTCGGTCATCGTCTCGATGCAGATCAGGTCGGCGCCTGCGGCTGCCAGCGCACGGATCTGGCGCTCGAAACTCGCGGAGATCGCCGCCGGATCCCCCTTGCCGTGAGGCGCGAGCACCTGCCCGCTGGGACCGACCGAGGCCGACACGTAGGCTCGATGGCCCGTGACGCGGCGCACGGCCTCGACGCCCGTCCGGTTGATCGATTCCGTCTGCTCCTCGAGTCCGTGTAGCCGAAGTCGCGCGGGCGAGCCGCCGAACGTGTTGGTGGTGATCAAGTCGGCGCCCGCCTCGAGGTAGTGACGTGCAATCTCCTCGAGCACTTCGGGCCGGGTCAGGTTGATGGCGTCCGGCGGCTCGCCGGGCCGGAGTCCGCGGGCCATGATCAGCGTTCCCCAGGCGCCGTCTCCGACCAGGGCCTCGCCGGACCGCAGGCGCTCGAGCAGATCCGTTCTGCGGGGCGTTCCCTCAAGCACGCGGGACCATCAGCGCGCGGACGCGCTCGACGGCGTTGGCCGCGTCGTAGCCGTAGCCGTCGGCGCCGATCTCCCGCGCCCACGCCTCCGACACCGGTGCGCCCCCGACGATCACCTTCACTCGTGCGTCGAGCCCGCGAGCCCGCACCAAAGCCACGACTTCCTTCATCACCGGCATCGTGGTGGTGAGCAGCGCCGACAGGCCGATGACCGAAGCCTCTTGTTCCTGGGCCGCGTCGACGAAGCGCTCGGGCCGGACATCGGTGCCCAGGTCGATCACATCGAACCCGGCGCATCGCAGCATGATGCCCACGAGGTTCTTGCCGATATCGTGCATGTCGCCGTGCACGGTGCCGATCACGACACGGCCGGCCACGGGCATTCCGTCGCGCGACAGGAGAGGCTCGAGCAGGTCGACGCCGACCTGCATGGCGCGCGCCGCCATCAGCACGTCGGGCAGGAAGATGTCCCGGTCTCTGAACCGCAGGCCCACGACGTCCATTCCGGCCATCAGGCCATCGTGAAGGATCGCGAGGGGAGCGTGGCGCTCGTCGAGTGCTTTTCGAACGAGGACGCCGACCCCCTCCTCGTCCCCCTGCTCGAGGCTCTGTGCGATCTCGCGCAGGATGCTCATGTCTCTCCAGCCGCGTTGGAGAGCGCCGCGATCCGCTCCCGGCACGGTCGCTCCGGGCAGTCCGCGCAGAAGGGGAACGCCGGCGCGAATCGGTGGATCTTGCGCGGACCCGTCACCAGCACGCCGGAGACCGACTTGAGCGGCTCCATCAGGGCGCTCGCACGGACCGTGACGCCGATCTCCTCCGGGCGGAGAAAGGCAAACAGCGCCCGCTGCCCACTCACGTGCCAGCCGCAGTAGCCGGGGCTGTAGGCCAGCGTCCGCCAATCCTCGGCGCGCGCCTCGTCGTTCGTGGCCACGACGCCGGAGTCGACGCCGGAGCCGAGGAGACTCGTGAGGCGATCGACTGCCGCCGAGGCGACCGAGTCGAGCATCGCGGCGAGCGCGGGCATGTTGCCGTCGAACAGGTCCTGAATGCGGTGGGTGACGCGTTCACCGATCGTCGCCACGAACAGCGCAAGCTGCCTCGCGCCCGGGGCGATCGTCTCGAGAGGCGTGCGGGACGCGTTCCGGCCGTCGCCATGGTAGACATCTCGAAACGCCTCGGGAGAAATCGATGCGACTACGGCGCGCGGTTCGGCTGTCTCCCGATAGACCGCAAGTGCGGAATCGTACAGGGCCGCGATGCGCGGTGTCGGGTCGGCGCCGGGCGGCAGGCCCTGCAAGATCAGGACGTCGGAGCGCGCGGGGGCCGAAGCGCCCGCCGACCACGTCACGACGCGTCTCATGCGGCGCGCTCCGGAAGCGACTCCATTCCGAAGCGTCGGGCCTCGGCCTCCATGCGACGCACCAACTCGCGCTTCACGTCCTCGCTCAGGCCCGAGGGGCGGTAGGCCTCGACTCTTCGCGCCACCTCGCGCCGCGCCCGCTGACCCAGTGTCAGCCCCCCCTCTTCGAGCCAGCGGGCCTGGCTGGCTCTGTCGATCACCGGCCCCGGAAAAGCGATTTCGTCGCGCAGATGCTTCCGGGTATGCCGGGCGATGAGCAGGTGTTTTTCCCGCAGCAGCTCCTCGAAGAGGGGCCGCGCCGGGAAGTCGTCCCGGGGCTCGATGCCGCGGCTGAGGCGCCCCATCATCCCGCAGATCTCGTTGTCCACGACCAGCTTCTCGAGGCAGTGACACGATTCATAGTCGATCATGCCCGGACCCGAGACGCTGTCGATGCCCGAGAGGACCGCGAGGGTGGCGCCGATTCCCGTCTCCAGTCCGGCCTGCGCGTCGAGCGCCTTGGCGTCGCTCAACGCGATGTAGGCCTGGGTGGGAAGGCCGAGGAAATGTCCGATCTCGCTGTGTGCGCAAGCGAGCATCATGCTCTCGATGGCGCCCATCGGCGCGGTCTCGTAGCGAATGTCGAAGATCGCGGGCGAGCCGCCCCAGAGCACGGGCGTGCCCGGCCGAACGGATTGGCTGATGACCAAGCCGCTCAGAATCTCGGCGGTATGTTGGACGAGGGAGCCGACCAGCGTGACGGGAGCCATGAAGCCCGCGAGAGGCATCGACACGAGTTCGATCGGAATGCCCCCGCGCGCACAGTCCACGACGTTTTGACTCGCGACGTCGTTCCATTTGAGGGGCGGCGTGGGACAACAACTGAAAATCGTAAGAGGGCGCTCGCGCAGGGCGGACTCGCCGCCGCGCACCGAGATCTGAAAGTCCTTCATGATCTCGAAGGCCTCGATCGTGAAGGCGCCCGTCACGACGGGCTTCTCGCCGTAGAGCAGACTGAGAAAGAGGCGGTAGGAGTCGGAGATCTGGCTCGGAACGTCGGCGGGAACGAGCGCCGTGCTCTGTGCGGCGATGTGAGGCAGGTCGCTCACGACCTTCACGTAGCGGACGTAGTCGTCCGTCCGGGGCTTGCGGATGACCCCCGTCTCTCCGTCGAGGATGTGAATGGCGGCCGAGCCCGGCGTGAAGTGGACGCGGCCCGTGCCGAAGTGATGGGTCTCGCGTCCCAGCACGTCGTAGAGCCGGAAGTCGCGGGGCGCGGAGGCGAGCGCCCGGTCCACCAGCGCTGCGTCCAGGTGGGCGCGCGAGGCGCCGCGGTCCACGCGAGCCCCATGCCCGGCGAGGACCTCCAGCAGGTCGGGGCTCTGGATCTCGACTCCGAGCGTGTCCAGGAGGTCGCGGGCTTCGGCGACGATGCGCTCGATCAGCGGATCGTCGAGCAGCCGGAGAGTCGGGTGCATTTCGCGCAGCCTCCTGCTCATGGGCGAGCGTTCGATGGCGGCCGGCGGCCGGCAAACTGGAGAATGACCGCAAGTGGATGAGGGCTTTCGCACCGAGAAGCAGGACCAGTATGTCGCCGAAAGACGCATGCCGACAAGCGTCTCGGCGTGGTCCGAACGCAGACCGGATCCCCGACTGGGCGCCCGCGCGGCCTTGGCCCGTCCTAGAACACCCTCCACCACGGCACCGCAACCACGTCTGGTGTGAGCCATTCCAGCCTTGTGCCGCAATGCAGCAGCAATCCTCTCCGCGATTCCTTGGGATATTCGGCTCTGAAGGTTCGAAGGTGCGCCGCATCCTCCAGGCGGGGGCGCGTCGTTGCCTTTACTTCGATCGGCAACAGCCGCCCACCTGTCTCGATCACAAAATCTACTTCCTCGCCGATCGCCGTCCGCCAATAGAGCAGGCTCGCGCGATCGAGCCTTGAATCGCGCCAAGCGAGGAGATCATGCAATACGAGGTTCTCGAGGTGCACGCCCGTTGGCTCCATACCCTCAGCCAAGTGCAACGCGACTCCCGTATCGCCCCAAAAGAACTTCGGCGATTTGATGAGCCGCTTGGTTCGGTTCACGGAGTAGGCGGGAAGCCTAACGAGCTGGTAAGAGGTTTCCAGAAGATTGAGGTACCGGTGCACGGTCGGCTGTGCGAGTGCGACGTCGCGGCCCAATTCCGCTTGATTGACGAGCTGCCCGAGCCGCAAGCATGCCGCGCGCATCAGGCGGCGGAAATCGGGCAGGGCCGAGATCGAAGAAAGCTCCTGCAAATCGCGCTCGAGGTACGTGCGGACATAGCCGTCGAACCAGACCGCGCGTTCGCGGCTGTCGGTGAGGTGCACGGCGGGAGTGGGGAATCCACCGCGGAGTGCCAGCGCGCGCCAGTCCTCATGGTCATCGGGTTGGGAGGTGAGTAAGTCGAGCCACTCCTCGTCCCGCGCCTTGATCAACTCTTCCCAGATTCCGCCACGGCCGAGCCCCATCTGCTCGCGCCGGGTCATCGGCCAGAGCGTGAGATAGCTCGCTCGGCCGGCGAGCGTCTCGGAGACCTGGCGCATCACCAGCAAATTGGCCGAGCCTGTAAGCAGGAATTGTCCCGGCTTGCGGCGCAGGTCGATGGCCCTCTTTACGGCGATCATGAGGTCGGGTTCACGCTGCACTTCATCCAGCGTGATGGCCTGGGCGCCGCCGAGGAGGGCTTCCGGGTCGCGCCGAGCCGCGTCCACGAAGTCGAGATCGTCCAATGAGAGGTAGCGCCTCGATCCGAGGGCGGGATCCTGCGCGAGCGTGCTCTTGCCCGTTTGGCGCGCGCCGGTGAGAACGACGGCGGGCATGACCCGCAGGCGGTCCGCGAGGTTTCGGGTCACGAGGCGAGGTAGTGATGTTGTATTCATGACGTGAATGATAATCATTCATAACGCGAATAGCAAGAAATCGCTTGAGGCGGCTTCTTGACTATTCAGGAGGGTTAGTTAAGATATCGTTACTAGAGGACGATGTTAGTCATGGTTACGTTACTAGCGCTCATTTCATTCAAACAGAGCAACTTGGAAAACAGAGGAGGCGCGATGAGACGAATCACGGGCCGCTACGAACGGACCACGGTCGGGGGAGAGGCTGTTGACTCCTTCGTTCCGCTACCGCTCCCGCCGTCCACGCCGGTCCTCGAACTGGACGAAAAGATCCTCCATCGCCTCGCCCTCGCCGAAGTAGCGCTCCAACAGCTCGACCAAGCGAGCGACAACATCCCCTCTCTCGAATGGTACCTCTACGCATTCGTGCGCAAGGAAGCCGTCATCTCCTCGCAGATCGAGGGTATCCAGGCCACCTTGGTCGATCTGCTTCACTATGAGTCGGAGACGACCTCGCCGCCGAGCGCGGACATTCAGGAGATCCGCAGCCACATCGGCGCGCTGGCCTACGCGCGCGAGCAGATCGCCAGTCCGAAAGGCCTCCCCATCTCGATCCGGCTTCTCAATGAAGTGCATCATCGCCTGATGCAGGGCGTCCGCGGCGCGGACAAGCAACCCGGCGAGGTGCGCCGCAGTCAGAATTGGATCGGCGGATCGCGTCCAGGCAACGCCAGGTTCGTTCCGCCGCCCCCGCACTTGCTCGGGGACCTCCTCCATGCCCTCGAGAGCTACATCCACGCCGATAGCGATGCTTCTCCCCTCGTTCGCGCGGGACTGATTCACGTCCAGTTCGAGACGATCCATCCGTACCTCGACGGGAACGGGAGGATGGGGCGCCTGCTCGTCACCCTGCTTCTAGAGAAGTGGCAGCTACTCCGCTCTCCGTTGTTGTACTTCAGTCTGCACTTCAAGCGGCATCGGGCGGAGTACTACCGACGATTGGACGCCGTGCGAGTCGAGGGAGACTGGGAGGGGTGGCTCGACTTCTTCCTCGACGGAGTCGCAACAATCGCCGAAGAAGCCTTGGCGACGGCACGCGAGCTTTCGCAAACGGTGCAGGAAGATCGTGAGCGCGTGCTCCACCTGGAAACGATCTCTGTCGCGGCGCTCCGACTATTCGACGCGCTTCCGGATCATCCCATCGTGACGGCAAAGAGCGTGATGCGCCTGCTCGGGGTGAGCAAGCCGACCGCGGGCCGCACCATCGATCTGCTCGTCGAGGCCGGTGTGCTCGTGGAGAGCAGCGGGCGGCGGCGGGACCGTTGGTACGCGTATGGACGCTACCTCGACCGCCTACGGACGGGAACGGAGTGACGACGTCACATCTCCCCGACGCGACCGGGCCTGCTTGCGCGGCCCACGATTGACTACGGCATCGGGTACCAAAACCGGGTATCCTCCCCGCCCATGGCCCTCGAACCCGGCACCAAACTAGGCCCTTACGAGATCCTCTCCCCGCTCGGCGCGGGGGGAATGGGCGAGGTCTACCGCGCCCGCGACACGCGCCTGGGGCGTGACGTCGCGGTGAAGGTGCTCCCGGATCATCTCTCCACACAGCCCGAAATCCGCGCGCGCTTCGAGCGCGAGGCGAAGACGGTCTCCTCTCTCAACCATCCGAACATCTGCACCCTCTTCGACGTCGGGACCGAGGGCGACACGGCGTACCTGGTCATGGAACTCATCGAGGGGGATACGCTGGCGGCGCGGATCGGCCGCGATCCGATTGCCGCCGGCGGACTGACCCGGGAATCAGCTGGCGGAGTACCTCCGCGCGCCTCTCATCCCCTGCCTCACGCGCCTCTTACCGCCTCGCTCCAAATAGGGTGGCGCTGCGCAAGTTATTGAGATATCTTATCTTCTGTAGCCAGCACTAGGCCGACCCCAAATCCACGAGGAACGGTCGATCCCCGGGAAGGCGGAAATCCCGCGATCTCGGGTTCAAACGGCAACAGGCCTGCGCTCCGAAGATGCACGTTTCGGATCGCCCGCAGTCGCATCGGCCCGCGCCGCATCCCAACCACAACCTGTCCAATCGCCACCGGGGCCAAGACCCCCGCAAGCTCCACGCGCCCGTGGTCTGCTTGGACTGGGAAGGAGTCGCACGATGTCTCTCAAGATGAGCGAGTTCCACGGAATCGATCCGAACCACATCACCGCGCTTCGCACGGCTGGCATCGAGGACACCGATGCCCTGATGAAGTCCTGGAGCGACAAGGAAAAGCGCGCGGCGCTCGTGACCAGCACCGGCATCAGCGAGGAGAACTTCATGAAGTTCGCGGCCATGGCGCGCCTCGGACGCGTGAAGGGAATGGATCTGAAGCACCTCGACGTCCTCGTCGCCGCCGGCATCGACGGTCCGAAGCGTCTCTTCAGCTTTACGGCGGAGACGCTCGTGAAGCACCTGGGCGAGGTCGTTGCCGAGAAGAAGCTGACCGGCACGATCCCGACGCTCGAGGAGATCACGCTGTGGTTCGCGAATCCGAAGCCGGAAGCCGTCGTCGCGAAGTAGATTTTCCACATCAGTATCGGCCACGATCGAAAGGTCGTGGCCGATCTGTTGTTGGGCGCGAGAACGACGCATCGGCCTAGTCGAATGGACTGTAGGAGGATCCATGTAGTAGAGCGATGTGCGCCCCCGGCACGACTTGATCACGATGCCCGCCTTGATCATGAATTTGAGATGCTTGTGAATTCCCTGGCGCGTTAAGGGAATCGTTTTCTGCATGTAGGCGATTGTGTTGCCGAGCCACGTGTTAAGTTCGCTCAGAATGGTTCGACGAACCGGATCGGCGAGGGCTGCGAGGACTAGATCCGTCGCGTGGTCGTCATCCTCGTCTTGGGCCGACCTCTGCATGTTGAGGCACACCCTATACGGGGCAGGTAGATCTCTTGGTGGTGGGAGGCTCCAGGGGGCCGGCGGGGATGATATTGCTTTTTGGTACTGCAACCGGCTGGGTGACAAAAACTGTCACCCAGCCGGTTGCACTAGCTGAAGAGCATATCCTACCCCCAGGGCCGGTGCGATTCGCCACACCGACTCGCGGCCATCGCGAGCCTCCGCGACTACTCGCCGAGTTTCGTCTTCACGCCGACGGCCGACGGCTACGCGTGGGGGATACGAATTGGCCGGCGGGGGGCGGTGCCGGCGAAGTAGCGGTGAAGCAGCGGCCGGGGCAGCGTCGCCGGGATCTCGGTGGCGCTACCCCAGCCCCTCGGCCTTCCCCTCGGCGTGATGCTTGATGACGCGCGCTTCGGCGACGAAGATCGCCTCTTCCGCGATGTTCGTCGCCAGATCGCCGACTCGCTCCAGATTCCGACTGATGAGGAGGTATTCCAGCGCCGCGAGGACGCATTCGGGGTCCTTCAGCATCTGGGCCGATAGGGAGCCGAAGATGTGCGTCTTGTCGGCGTCGATGTCGGAATCGCGCTCGCAGACTCGCCGCGCCATCGCGGGATCGCCCCGAAGCCAGGCCGAGACCGCGTCCTTCAACGCTCCCCGGGAGCGCTCGCCCATGCGCACCAGATCGTCCGGCGCCGGCATGACCGCGAGCCGGCTCAGCTTCAGCGCCCCCTGTGCGATGTTCACGGCATGATCGCCGACCCGCTCGAGATCGTTCGAGAGCCGGATCGACGCGACCAGGAAACGCAGGTCTCGCGCCACCGGCTGCTGGAGGCCAAGGAACCGAAGACAGTTCGCCTCCACCTCGATCTCGATCTCGTCGATGGACGGGTCGTCCGCGAAGACTTCCTCCGCCAGGCGGGGATTTCGCGTGCGGACCGCCTCCATCGCCTTCGTGATGGCCGTCTCCGCGCGCCCGGCCATCTCGCTCAGGCGTTCCCGCAGCGATTCCAGGTCTTGATGAAAGTGTCGTTCCATTATCCGAACCGTCCCGTGATGTAGTCCTCGGTCAGCCGCTCGCTCGGCTTGGTGAAGAGCGACTGGGTCGGCCCCTCCTCCACCAGTTTTCCCATGAGCATGAACGCCGTGCGATCGGAGATGCGCGCCGCTTGCTGCATGTTATGCGTCACGATCGCCACCGTCACCGTCTGCTTGATGTCGAGCACCAGTTCCTCAATCTTCGCCGTCGCCGTCGGATCGAGCGCCGAGGCCGGCTCGTCGAGGAGCAGGACCTCGGGCTCCACGGCCAGCGCGCGCGCGATGCAGAGCCGCTGCTGCTGTCCCCCCGACAGGCCGAGGGCGGTGCGCCCCAGGCGGTCCTTCACCTCCGACCAGAGCGCGGCGCGGCGGAGCGCCGATTCCACGGCTCCCTCCAGCAGCGACTTCTTCCGCACACCCTGAAGCCTCGGTCCATACGCCACGTTGTCGAAGATCGACATGGGGAACGGGTTCGCGCGCTGGAAGACCATGCCGACGCGCCGTCGCAATTCCACCAGGTCGATCCCCGCGCCCAGGACGTTCGAGTCCGCGAAGCGGATGACGCCGTCGTAGCGGATCGGCGGATAGAGATCGTTCATCCGGTTGAAGCAGCGGAGGAGCGACGACTTTCCGCAACCCGAGGGGCCGATGATCGCTGTGATCCGATGACGGGGGATGGCGAGCGTCACGCCGAAGAGCGCCTGGTGCGACCCGTACCAGAGGGAGAGCCGCTCGGCTTCGAGCGCCACGGGGGCGGCGGGCCCGGCGGCCGCCATGGGGCTAAACGCCATCGCCGGCCCCGGAGGTGAAGAAATCGTTTCGATCACGCGACCCATCCTTTCCTGACCTGCATGACGATACAGGGGGAATGGCGCGGATCACCATTTCGCGATTGTAACGATTCGGTAACGAACCGGCGTCCCGATCACGCGTCTCTGCCCGATCACGCGCCGGGGCCCGAGCGGGGGAGTTCCAGCCAGAAGGCGCTCCCCTCTTCCACTTTGCTCTCCACGCCCACTGTCCCGCCGTGCAATTGCACGGCGTGCTTCACGATGGAGAGGCCGAGCCCCGTCCCGCCGAGCGCGCGGGAGCGGCCCTGATCGACCCGATAGAAACGCTCGAAGAGGCGCGGCAGGTGCTCCGGCGGAATTCCGCGCCCGGAATCGGCCACCGTCACGCGGACGCGCGTCGGCCCCGGCTCCAACCGCACGCGCACCCAGCCCGACTCCGTGTACTTGATGGCGTTGTCCATGAGGTTTCGAAGCGCCAGCTCCAGCCGCGTCCGATCGCAGCGGACGAACGTCCCCGGCGCCGCCTCCACCTCGAACTTCAACCCGCGGCGCGCGGCCAAATCTTCCAGCGTCTCGGCAAGCTCGCGGATCACGATGCCCAGATCCCAATCTTTGAGTTCGAGTTCCGCGTCGGGGCGCTCCAGGTCGGCCAGCGAGAGGAGGTCGTCCACCATCGCTTCCAGGCGAACGGCCTGAGCGCGGATCGTCTCCACGAACTTGGCGCGGTGCTCCTCGTCTTCCAGCCCTCCGTGAAGAAGCGTCTCGGTGTATCCGAGGATCGAGGTCAGCGGAGTCTTCAGCTCGTGCGACGCGTTCGCCACGAACTCGCGGCGAATCTCGGCCGCGCGCCGCTCGGGAGCCAGATCCTCCACGGTCAGCAACCACGCTTCGGGCGCCTCGCCCGGGCCGACCGGCGCCACGCTCAGTTCCACCTCGCGCGGCACGGAGACGTAGAGCGGCACTTCGCGTGTCACGGCGCGTCCCGCGCGCCGGGCTTCCTCCACCACGTCCAGCAGCACCGGCTGCCGCGCTTCGGAAAGGTGCGCCCCCGGTGGCGGCGCCTCCACTTCCACCGCCTCCCAGAATCGCGAGTTCGCGTGCCGCACGGTGAGATCGGGGGCCACGAGCGCCACGCCCTGCGGGAGGTAGTTGAGCGCGGCGGCACTCTCGTCCCGCCCCCGCTCCAGCGCGCGGCGTTCGCTCACGGTCCGATCGGCGATCTCGTTCAGCGAGCGCGCCAGCCCCGCCAGATCGTCATGGGCATCGATCGTGGCGCGCACGGTGAAGTCGCCCTGGGCCAACCGGTCCGCCACCCGTTCCACCGCGTCGAGCCTCCGCGCCAGGGCCGCGATCACGACGTACATGGCGATGGCAGTGGCGAAGACGCCAAATCCGAGGAGAAGCCAGACGCGGGAGAGCGAGCCGGGTGCGCGCGTGAACCAGAGGCCCGCGAGCACGGCAATCGCGAGGAGCGTCGCGAGAAGGGAGAAGTAGAGACGTCGGGAGGTCGGCCCCATCGGGGAAAGATACCACTCGCGGCGGGGCGACCGCTCGCTACTTGACGGGGACTTCGGCCGAATATCCGACCCCGGTCACGGTGCGGATGAGCGCGGCATCTTTCCCGAGCTTGGCCCGCAGGCGGCGCACGTGGACGTCCACCGTCCGCGTCTCGCCGAAGTAGCCCAGCCCCCAGACCTTGTCGAGGAGTTGCTCCCGCGAGAAGACTTTTCCGGGGCGCTGAAGGAGATATTCGAGGAGCCGGTACTCCGTCGGCGTGAGATGGATCTCCCGCTGACGCAGGAACACCTGATGCCGTTCGCGGTCGAAGCGGAACGGTCCGACCGCGTCGGGTCCCGACGGTTCGTCGGGGCGCGTGCGTCGCAAAATGGCGCCGACGCGGGCGAGGAGTTCCTTGGGTGAGAACGGCTTCGTCAGATAATCGTCGGCGCCCCGCTCGAAGCCGATCAGCTTGTCCATCTCGGTGCTCCGCGCCGTGAGGAGAAGGACCGGGAGCGACTTCGTTCGCGGGTCGCTCCGGATCGCTTCCAGGACTTCGATCCCGCTCCGCTTGGGAAGGAGGAGGTCGAGGATCACGAGGTCGGGGGGCGACTGGTAGATCCGCTCCAGGGCGGCCTCGCCGTCCGAGGCGTCGAGTACCTTATAGCCTTCCCGGGAGAGGTTGTAGCGGACGAGTTCGAGGATGTCGGGCTCGTCGTCCACGACGAGAATGGTGGAGCGAGCCGTCTTCGACATGTCCCGAAGTGTACCACGCGTCATTCGCATGCCCGGAGGGTACCCGGCGGCCCGTTACCGCCTCGCGGCACCCCCGTGTCGACCGCGTTACGACCGGCGCCGGCGCGGGGCGCGCCACCCGGGGACGCCCCCATTTGTAAACGCTCCATTGACTTCCCCTTCGGGCTCCGGTAGCCTTTTCCGTCTCGATTGACTTTCGACAAGGTCTCCGGCCTCCGGGACCGACAGGAGCAGCCGTGACGAAAAGCGATCAGCGAAAATTCTTCTTCACCCTGGCCGGCGTGATCGTCTGTCTCATCACGCTTTGGCCTACGTTCCAGTTCTATGCCCTGTCGCCCGCCAAGCGCCAGGAAGTGCTCCAGGCGCGCCCGGCCTCCGCCACCAACGACGAGGACCGCCAGCGGTTGGAGAAGATGGCCGAACTCCGCGACAGATCGATCAAGCTGGGACTCGATCTCCAGGGCGGCATGTACCTCCTTCTGGAGGTCGACAAGTCGAAGCTCGGTCCGGCCGAGGCGAAGAACGCCGTCGACCAGGCCATGCAGATCATCCGCAACCGAATCGACCAGTTCGGCGTGGCGGAGCCCTCCATCCAGAAGCAGGGCGACAACCGCATCCTGATCCAGCTCCCCGGCCTCCTCGATCAAGGGCGCGCCAAGGAGCTGATCGGACAGACGGCCCTCCTCGAGTTCAAGCTCGTGAAGAGCGACGAGGAGCACCGCGCGATTCTCGATCGCCTCGATAAGTACTTCGCGCTCCGGAGTTCGGCGTCCGCCGCGGGCGGGGTAGCCTTGCCCGACTCGCTGGCGCGTCCGCTCACCTCGCGCTTCCTCGTGGCCGGCCAGGGGGGCGAGTCGTTCGTCCTGACGGAGAACGTGGCCGCGGTGGAAGCGATGATCAGCCAGGTCCGGGCCGATTCCGCCTTCGTTCTCGACGCCACGTTCGGCTGGGAAGCCCACGAAACGGAGCGGGAGGCTCGCACCGGCCGCGTCTTCTACGTCCTGACTGCGGACCCGCTCATGCAGGGGAAGGAAGTCCAGAGCGCCCAGATGCGTCTCGACCTCGACGAACAGCGCCCCGGCGCGCCGGGCGTCTCCTTCACGCTCACCAGCCGCGGCGGTGCGACGTTCGCCGATATCACAGGCGCCAACGTGGGCCGACGCCTCGCCATCGTGCTCGACAATCGCGTCCAGTCGGCGCCGAACATCAACGAAAGAATTCCGCGCGGACAGGGTTCGATCACCGGGAGCTTCACGGAGGAGGAGGCGCAGAACCTGGCCATCGTCCTCCGCTCGGGCGCCCTGCCGGCCCCCGTCACGGTCGTCGAGGAGCGGACTGTCGGCCCGTCGCTAGGGCAGGATTCGATCCAGCAGGGACTCATGGCAGGCGCGATCGGGGCGGGCGCGGTGGTCCTGTTCATGATCGTCTACTACCGGCTCTCGGGTCTCGTCGCGGTGATGGCGCTGCTCCTGAACGTTCTGGGCCTTCTGGCCTGCATGGCGGGGTTCCACGCCACGCTGACGCTCCCGGGCATCGCCGGCATCGTCCTCACGATCGGCATGGCCGTCGATGCGAATGTCCTTGTCTTCGAGCGCATCCGCGAGGAACTCCGGAACAAGAAGACCGTGCTCGCCGCCATCGAACAGGGATATGCGCGGGCCTATCGCACGATCGTCGACGCCAACGTTACAACGCTTCTCTCCGCGCTGGCGCTCATGTGGTTCGGAACCGGCCCCGTTCGCGGCTTTGCCGTCACGCTCTCGATTGGCCTGATCATCAACATGATCACGGCCGTCGGCGTTTCCAAGATGATCTTCGACGCGTGGTCGCTGCGTCGGAAGGTCAACAGCATCAGTATCTAAGGGAGGCGCGGTGCTCCAGATCCTCCACAACATCAACGTCGACTGGATGGGAAAGCGCGCCATCGCGTACACCATTTCGGGCGCGTGCATTCTCATCTCGGTTCTCTCGCTCATTCTCCACGGCGGTCCGCGCTACGGCGTCGACTTCACCGGCGGCACGCTGGTGGAGGTTTCGGTGACCCCGGCGCCCTCGGTGGACAACGTCCGCCATGCGATCGAAGGGGCCGGCATCGAAGGAGCCGAGATCCAGCGACTGGAGAAGGCCGAGTACTTCCTGATCCGCATGGGCGTCGGTGCGAGCGGAAAGGACCCCGCTCCGGCCGTTCGCGCGGCCCTCGAGAAGGCACAGGAGGGTTCCACGGTCGAGATTCGCCGCGTCGAGAGCGTCGGGCCGCGCGTCGGCGGGGAACTCCGCGGGGCCGCGATCAAGGCGGTCTTCCTGGCGCTCGGACTCATTCTCGCCTACGTCGCCATCCGCTACGACTGGCGCTATTCGTTCGGCGCCGTGGCGGCGCTCTTCCACGACGTCTTCATCGCGCTCGGCGCGGTGTCGCTCACGAATCGCGAGTTGACCCTGACCGTCGTGGCGGCGCTCCTCACGATTGCCGGGTTCTCCATCAACGATACCATCGTCGTCTTCGATCGAATCCGCGAACGGAAGCAGTCGCTCCGCAAGGAGCCGCCCGCGAAGATCATGAACATCGCCGTGAACGAGACGCTGAGCCGGACGGTCATCACGTCGCTCACCGTGACGCTCACCGTCCTCGCGCTCTTCTTCTTCGGCGGCGACGTGATCCACGACTTCTCGTTCACGATGCTCGTCGGCGTCGTCTTCGGAACCTACTCCTCGGTCTACGTCGCGAGCGCCCTCGCCCTCGATACCCAGCTCTGGCTGGAGCGTCAGGGCAAGAAGAAGTAGCCGTCGCGCGGCCGTCCATCCCCGCGCGGCGCGGGAGGGGATGATGTTTCTTCGCCTCCACCGCCTCCTTGGCCGCGGGCCGTCGGCCGCGGTTCTCCTGGCCGCCGGCCTCCTCGTCGCTTCCGGCGCGGCGCGTGCGGCGACCGACCCCGGCTCCCCGGTACCGGTCGTCTCCGCGCCCCAGCCGACTCCCGTCCAACTCCTCGCCGCGGTCGAGCGCGCCTGGATCGGCGCCGACGCGAACGCGCTCGCCTCGCTCTGCGACAGCGCGGTCGTGCGCGTCGCGCTGAAGCCGGGCTCTCCTCCCGCCACCGCGCCGACGCTGAACGCCGTCGCGTTTCTCATCCACGATCAGCTCCGGCTCGTCGTCTCGCGCCGCTTTCAGGTAGTCCGTGTCGAGGTGGACGCGAAGAAGCGGACCGCCCGGGCCCGGGCGCGCTGGATCGGCGAGTGGGGCGGGGCGCGGGGCGCTCGCGACGTCGAGGTGGTCCTCCACGCGCGGGCCTTGGGCGACGCAGGCTGGCTCCTGACCGAGATCCGCGCAAACGACTGAGTCGGCGCGCACGACCCGACATGGCGGCCGACGTCCTCTACACCTCCGATCTCCACGGCAGCGAGCCTCACTACCGCGAGACGCTCGACGCGGCGCGCCGGACGGGCGTTCGCGCCATCCTCCTCGGCGGCGACCTGGCGCGGCACGGCTCCATCGCAGAGCAACGCGACTTCTACGAGCGCTTCTTCCTCCCGCTCTTCCGCGACTACTTCACCGAGCCGGGCTCCGCCGGCGTCTGGTGGATCATGGGGAACGACGACTGGGCGGCGCACGTGCCGCTTCTGGAGGGGGCCGGCCTGCCGGGGCTCACTCATGCGCACGGCCGGATTGTCCCGTTCCTCGACGGATGGTCGCTGGCGGGGCTCGCGTGCGTGCCGGCGAGTCCCTTCGCGCTGAAGGATTGGGAGCGCTGGGAGGAGGGCCTGGGGCCGGCCACTCGCTGGCACGGCTTTCGAAGCGACACGACCGGCGGCTCGCATCCATTCAGTTTCGTGGGGATCGAGCGCGAGGAGACGCTCTCCTCTGAGTTCACGGAACTCGAGCGTCGCTGGCCCACCGACGGTTCGCGCACGATCTGCATGTTCCACGGCCCGCCCTACGGAACGGCCTGCGACCAGCTGCACGGGCGCGTTCACGTCGGCTCACGCGAGACCCGCCGCTTTCTGGAGCGGCGATCGCCCCCGCTCTCCCTTCATGGGCACATCCACGAGGCGCCCGCGGTCTCCGGCCGCTTCTGCGATCGGATCGGTGCCACGGTCTGCGTGAATCCGGGGCAGAGCCCCAGCAAGCCGCTCGCCGCCGTCACCTTCTCCATGAGCGATCCCGCCGCGACGCTGGAGCACACCTTGATGGGCGCGGCACGATGAGGATTCGCGCCGTGCAGCACGTGGCGCACGAAGGGCCCGCGGCCATCGCCGCGTGGGCGACGACGCGGGCCTTCGAGATCGAATTCGACGGCGGCCCCTCGCGCGGCGGCGCGCTGGCGCTGGCCCTCCAGTTCCACCTGGAGGCGACGGACGAGAGCGTGCGGGCGATGGTGGAGGCGGATCTGGCGGGATCGGGCTGCGTCCCGGGCGCCAAGGCCGTGGGCGCGTTTCCGGGCGAAGCGGAACTCCTGGCCGCGCCGGCATACTACTCGGCGATCCGCCCCCTCCTCGATACGGCGCTCGACGGCCTCACCGCTCGGCCGGCTGCCCGGTAACGACCTCCCGGGCCTGACGCCCGTCCCAGAATCCTCCCCCCTACGGGAACCGCGCCTAACTGCCGATGTACTGCTGATTACGGCGGTTTCGGATCCCCCCGCCTCTGGTATCCTGATCAGGCCGGTAACGCGCGCTGGAGCCCCCTCTTGCCGCCCTCGCACGGAGCGCCGATAAGCAATTATGCGACAATATCTTAAGTCGTTCGCCACGCTCCTTCTTTTGGGGCTCCTCTGGGGGATCGCCGTGCCGGTGCCGGCCCCGGCTCAGAATCGCGGGCCGCGCCCCGACCTGACCGGCGGATTCACGCTCGCGCGCCTGAAGTACACGGGGGGCGGCGACTGGTACTCCGATGAATCGTCGCTCCGAAACCTCCTCCGCGCGCTTGACCAGCGCGGCAACGTGCGGACCTCGCACGACAAGGAAGCGGTCGTCACCGCCACCGATCCCGAGCTCTGGAATTACCCGATGCTCTTCATGACGGGGCACGGGAACGTGAAGATGAGCGACGAGGAGATCAAGGCGCTGCGCGCCTACCTGGACCAGGGCGGTTTTCTCTGGGCCGACGACAACTTCGGCCTCGACATCTCGTTCCGCGCGCTGATGCTCCGCCTCTATCCCGAATCGCCGCTGACCGAACTTCCGTTCACGCATCCGCTCTTCAAGCAGCCCTATCCGTTTCCCGGGGGTCCCCCGAAAGTGCACGAGCACGACGGAGGCCCGCCGCGCGTCTTCGCGGTCCTTCATCGCGGGCGAATGGTGGTGCTCTACACGTTCGACACCGACATCGGAAACGGGATCGAGGACGCGGGCGTCCACGACGATCCGCCCGCGAAGCGCGAGGCGGCGCTCCGTTTCGCGGTGAACATCGCGACGTACGCGCTCACGAACTGACATGAGCCCGGCCCGCGACACGCTCCTGCATCACCTGGGCCGCGCCCGGCGGGCCCTCTTCCGGCGCGCCGCCGAGCGGACCGCGCTTCCGCTCGTCGCCCTCGCCGCGACGCTCGTGGCCGCGGCGCTCATCGTGGCGCTCGCCGCCACGCTCTACCGCGGGCAGTACGCCCTGCTCCGCCTGGCGCTCCTGGCCGGCGGCGCGTTGCTCGCGGCCGCGGCCGTGTGGCGGATGCTCCGCGAGCACCTCTCCACCGAGGACGTCGCGATCGCGGCGGGCTCGCTGGAGCCGGAACGGAAGGACGAACTCCTCACGGCGCTCGAACTCTCGCGCGAAGCCGAGCGGGACGCCGAGGCGCGCTCGTCCGTCGCGGCCGCGCGCGCCGGCGCCGCTGCCGCGCATCCCGATTCCTCCGCCGCGCTCCGCGACGCCGCGATCGCCGTGGCCGCGACACGGGCCGGTACCCTTCCCCTGGAGCGGCTTGCGGCTTGGCCGGCGCGCGGCCGCTGGCTCGCCATCGCGGCGGCGGCGATCGTCCTGGCCGTCGGCGCAGCCGTGGCGGGAGGAGCGCGCACGCCGCGCGTCCTCGCCCACATCGCCGATCCCGGCTCGGCCCCGCGCGCCCCCATCGGGCTTCGCGTCACCCCGGGCGCACAGGAGATCGAAGGGGGAGCCACGGTCGTCGTGCGCGCTTACGTGCACGGCTCGTCCGCGCGCGCGCGGCTCCTCACGCGGCGCGGCGCCGAGTGGGTGGAAGCCACCATGGGGAACGCCGATGAGAAGGAAGCGCGGGACGGCGCGCACGCGGGCGAGCGTGTCTACGAACTGCGACTCGCGAATCTGAAAGAGGATCTCCACTACCGGGTTCGCGCCGGCGACGCCGAATCGCCCGCGTACGCCTTGTCGGTGCGCGATCTGCCGCGCGCCACCGGCTACCGGATTCGTTACGACTATCCCGCCTACACGGGACTGAAGCCGGAGGAGATGCAGGCGCTGACCGGCGATCTGGCGGCGCCGCGCGGCACGAAGGCGCGCCTGGAAGTGACGCTCAGCCGCGACGCGGCGAGCGCGACCCTGATCGGCGATCGAAGCGGCGCGCGGCTCGACGGCGCGCGCGGGGAGCGGATCGTCCGCTTCGACGTTCCGATCCGCGCCGACGACGAGATCACGATCCGCCTCACCGACGCGCGGGGCCGGCGTGCCGACCTGGGCCCGTTCGACCTCCGCGCCATTCCCGACCGGCCGCCGACCGTCACCGTTCTCGCGCCGGGCGTCGTGGAGGACGTATCGCGCGACATGACCGCGACGATCGTCGCCGGCGCCACCGACGACCACGGCGTTCGGAAATTGCTGCTACGCTATCGCGCCCGCGAAGACGCGCCGCGCGTGGAGACGCTGCACGAGGAGAAGGCGGGGAGCCGGGAACTGGCCATCCGCTACACGTGGCCGCTCCAGACGCTGAACCTTCTGCCGGGCGAGGAGATCGCCTATCAGGTCGGCGCTGTGGATGGCAACGGCGTGGACGGGCCGCAGACGACCTGGTCGGACGAGCGACGCCTGCGCTTCCCCTCCGCGACCGAGATCCTCGCCTCCATGCAGAAGGAGCGGGACGAGACGATCGAGACGCTGGAAGAGGTGCTGAAGGGCGCCCGCGAACTTCAGCAGAAGTCGGAGGAACTCTCGCGCGACATCGGCCGCTCCCGGGAGATGACGTGGGAGCAGCGCCAGCAGCTCCAGAAGACGGCCGAGGGCGAGCAGAAGCTCCGCGAGATGGTCGACAAGGCGGCGCAGCAACTGCAGCAGAGCGCGGAGAAGCTGTCACAATCGCGCGCGCTGAACGCCGAGCTGGTGCAGAAGATCAACGAACTCCAGCAGCTCCTGAGCCAGATCAAGGACCAGTCGCTCCTCCGCGCCATGCAGCGTTTACAGGAAATGCTCCGCAGCATGCAGCCGCAGGACGTGGAGCGGGCGATGCAGAACTTCAAGGTGACGCAGGACGACGCCGTGAAGAACATCCAGCGGACGATCGAACTGCTGAAGCAGATCCGGATGGAGGAGCGGATGGAGGCGGCCTCCGAGCGGGCGGCCGAGATGGAGCGCCGTCAGATCGCCCTCAACGACTCGCTGGCCCGCGCGAAGACGCCCGAGGAGGCGAAGGCGCTGGCCGACGCGCAGAAGTCGCTGGAGAAGATGGCGGCCGAGCAGAAGGCGGCGATGGACTCCCTGGCGAAAGACCTCCGTCCGATGGATCAGGAAGCCTCGAAGCAGGCCGAGGAGCTGAGCCAGGAGATGAGTCCGCAGGGGATGCAGCAGGAGATGCAACAGGCCGAGCGCTCCATGAGCCAGGGAGAGCGCGCCGAGGCGCGCGAGAAGACGCAGTCGCTCCAGAAGCGCCTGCAGAAGGCGAGGAAGAAGACCGACGAGATGCGCGAGGGGTTTCGAGATCGGAAGAAGAACCAGCTCGCCAAGGAGATGGAGGAAGCCGCGCAGGACCTCCTCGACATCGCCTCGATGCAGCAGGGGATGTTGAGCGACGACGAGAGCTCCGTGGACGACCGCGCCGAGAAGCAGCAGGGGCTGGAGGAGACGACGAAGAGCGCGGCGAAGCGGGTGGGCGACATCTCGAAGCAGACCCTCTTCCTCACGCCCGACGTGGCGCAGGCGCTGGGGCGCGCCCTCCAGAACCAGGAGAGCGCCATAGGCCGCTACTCGCAGCAGGACCTTCTGGGCGGGTTGATGGGGACGAAGGAATCGACCATCGCGCTCAACCAGGCGGCGACCGGCCTTCTCAAGTCGAAGGAGTCGATGCAGGGGGCGAAGTCGTCGACCGGCATGTCGGAGGCGATGCAGCAGCTCCAGTCGCTGGCGGGCCAGCAGCAGGGGCTGAACGAGGAGACGATGGGGATGATGCCGGGGCAGGGGACGCCCGGCGGCATGGACGGACGGCTGATGCCGGGCGACGGAGAGTCGCTCTCGCGCATGGCCGCGGAGCAGGAGGCGATCCGCCGCGGTCTCGAGGGGGCGATGGAGAAGATGGGACAGGGGAGTGGGAAGCCACTCGGCAACATGGGCGACCTGGCGGAGGAGATGAAGGGCGTGGAACAGGATCTCCGCGCCGGGCGCCTCGACCAGAATACCGTGAACAAGCAGCAGCGGATCCTGAGCCGGCTCCTCGACGCGCCGCGAAGCGTCGAGAAGCGGGACTACTCGCGAAAGCGGATGTCGCGGCCTGGCGTGGACGTGGTCCGCTCCTCGCCGGGCGCCCTCTCGCCGGAGCTGTTGAAGACGCGCCCCTCGCTGGCGTCGCTCCTGGCGAAGGGGAGCCGCGATCCGGTGACGGCGAAGTACCGCGCGCTGGTCGATGAGTATCTGGAATCGCTGATGAAGGAGGGCGGGCGATGAGGAGCGCGAGAACGGTGCTCTTCGCGGCCCTCCTCATTCTGGCGACTTCCGGTATCTGGCCGGGGGCCGCGGCTTCCGCCTCGGCGGCGCCTCAGCCGAAGAAGGAGGGGGCGCCTCCGGCCGAACGGCCCCGGCGGCCGAAGATCATGATCTCCACGCCGCAGTCGGGGGTGGTCGCGGTCCCCCTCGGGGGAGAGTTCGAAGTTGATGAAGCCGACTCCGTGCTGAGCGGCCTCCCGCGCACCTATCAGGCGCTCGTGAGGCGCTTCGGCACGATGTCGCCCGCCGATTCGATGGGCGAGGGGGCGTATCGCTGGGCAGACGCCGCCTTCGCGGCCGGGAAGTTCGACGACGCGAGCAAGGGATACCTCGACTTCGCGCGACGCTATCCGCGGAATCTCAAGGTGAACGACGCGCTCTCGGCAACGCTTCTCATCAAGGAGGCGCGCGACTTCGAGGACCAGCCGCTTCTTCTCTATGCCCGAGGCCGCGCCTTCCGCGCGGTGGGGAAGCCCGACTCGGCTGTCGCCGTTCTGACGGCCGCGGCGCAGCGCTACCCGGGCGCGAAGGTGCGCCACCACGTTCACCTGATGCTGGCCGAGATCGAGCGGAGTCGCGGCGATCACGCCGCGGCGCTCCGCTGGGCCGTGGCCGGCGCCGATACGACCGGAAAGAACCGCCTCGCTCCGTTCGCGCTTCGGATCGCGGCCGAGTCGTCGATCGACCTCGGGGAGCCGCCGCAGAAGGCGCTCGCCTACTACAAGGAGATCCTGGAGCGCTACCCGCGGTCGCCGGTCACGCCGGAGGCGCGCTCGCGCTCGCTCGAGATCCGAAAGAGGATGCCGCAGTGAGTCGCGCGTGGCGCACGGCGGCGGCGATTCTCCTCGGGGCGCTTCTCGGCGTCTGGCCCGCGGCGTCGCTCGCTCGCGTTCTCATCCCGATGGACGCGGGGCAGGCGGACCACCTCCGCGCGTACGGCCTCGTCTACTGGGCGCTGGAGCGCGGGGTTCACGGCGAGTGGCTCCTCAACTACCGGGGCGGGTCGTTCCTGCTTCCCGATCTCGCCGCGCTTCCCGATGAGGCGCTGGTGCGCGGCGTGACGATCGAGGTCGTGGACGACGCGGACGTGGCGAAGATCCAGGCCGAGATCGCCGACAACAACATGGAGACGATCAAGCTGGAGACGGCGCCGCGCGTGGCGGTCTACGTGCCGCCCAGCGCGCCCCCCTGGGACGACGCCGTGCAGCTGGCGCTGGAGTATGCACAGATTCCCTACACCAAGCTCTGGGACGCCGAGGTGATGGATGGAAAGCTGGCCGACTACGACTGGCTTCACCTCCATCACGAGGATTTCACGGGGCAGTACGGGAAGTTCTACGCGGCGTTCGCTTCGGCCGACTGGTACCAGCGCCAGGTCGCGGAGAACCAGGCGGTCGCGCGGCGTTACGGTTTCGCGAAGGTCTCGGATCTCAAGAAGGCGGTGGCGCAGACGATCAAGGCGTACGTGGCGCAGGGGGGGTTCCTTTTCGCCATGTGCTCGGGGACCGACACGTTCGACATCGCGCTGGCCGCCGAGAAGACCGACATCGTGGCGAAGGAGTACGACGGCGACGGCGTCGACCCGCGCGCGTCGTCGAAGCTCGACTTCACGCAGACGATGGCGTTTCAGAATTTCGAACTGGAGACGAATCCGCTCGTCTACGAATACTCGAACATCGACACGACCCCCAAGGCGACGATGCGCGGCCAGTTCGGCGACACGTTCACGCTCTTCGATTTCTCCGCGAAGCAGGATCCCGTTCCGACGATGCTGGTCCAGGACCACGTGGCCACCATCAAGGGCTTCCTGGGTCAGACGACCGGGTTCGAGAAGTCGCTCCTGAAGCCGGGCGTGACGGTGCTGGCGGAGACACCGGGGCAGGACGACGTGAAGTACATCCATGGGCATTTCGGGAAGGGGACCTTCACGTTCTACGGCGGACATGATCCCGAGGACTACCAGCACGCGGTCGGCGATCCGCCCACCGATCTCTCGCTCCACAAGAATTCGCCGGGTTATCGGTTGATCCTGAACAATGTGCTATTCCCGGCGGCGGAGAAGAAGGAGAAGAAGACGTAGGTCGTCACCTCTCCCCGTGAATCACGCGTGGATCGATGCTATCCTCCGCCGCAATGCTCACCCCCGGCTCCACCATCGGCCCCTACCGCATCGACCGTGAAATCGGTCGTGGCGGCATGGGCATCATTTTCCTCGCCCAGGACACGCGGCTTGGGCGCCCGGCCGCCATCAAGGCGCTTCCGGAGGATGTCGCCGCCGATCCGGAGCGGATGGCGCGCTTCGAGCGCGAAGCCAAGGCGCTCGCGTCGCTCACGCACCCGAACGTCGCCGGTATCTACGGGCTGGAGGAGAGCGAAGGGCGCAAGTACCTGGCGCTCGAGTACGTCGAGGGCGAGTCACTGGCGGAGCGCCTCCAGCGCGGGCCGCTCTCGGTGGCCGATACGATCGAGTTGGGGCTTCAGATCGCGGCGGGGATCGAGGCGGCCCACGAAGCCGGGATCATCCACCGCGACCTGAAGCCGGCGAACGTCGTCATCACGACAGCGGACCAGGCGAAGGTGCTCGACTTCGGGCTGGCGAAGGGAAAAGTCGCGGAGGGGCCGAGCGCGTCAAGCCCCACAAGTCCCACGAGCCCCACCGCCCACTCGCCCACGCTGCTTCACTCCCCGACGCTGCAGACCCCGGCCACGATGCCCGGCGTGATCCTCGGCACCGCCGCCTACCTCTCCCCGGAGCAGGCGCGCGGCAAGGTGGTCGATCGCCGCACCGACATCTGGTCGTTCGGCTGCGTCCTTTGGGAGTGCCTGACGGGAAAACTGACGTTCGACGGCGAGACCGTCTCCGACACGATCGCGAAGATCCTGGAGCGCGACGTGAATTGGGCCGAGCTTCCGCCCTCGACGCCGGCGGCGCTCCGCGCGCTCATGACGCGCTGCCTCGAGAAGGACCCGCGGCGCCGACTCCGTGACATTGGCGACGCGAGGCTGGCGCTGGAAGAACTGAAGGCGGGACGCTCTTCGGCGGCGCTGGCGGCGGCGGGCGTGACGTCGGAGGGAGGAATCGCGGGGGCGACGCAAGACCCGGCCGCGGCGCTGGCGGCGGCGCGGGCGACCAAGCGGCGGCGGAATCTCTTCGCCGCGGGTGCGTTGCTACTCGGCGCCGTGCTCTCGGTGGCAGTCTGGAACGCGCTTCATCTCGGCGGCGGCAGGTCCGTCGGGGCCGCGGGTGGACTCGCGCACCTCAGTGTCTCCATCCCCGAAGCCTATGTATCGCGGGGATTCCAGATCACCGACGATGGAAAGACCTTCCTGTTGCGGGCCGTTCCGCGAACGCCCCCGCCGGGTCAAGAGCCGATCGCGATGATCTATGTCCGCCGCTTGGAGGGCGACAAATTCGAACCCTTGGCCGGAACCGAGCGAGTGACCAGCTTCAGGCCCTATGCCGACGGCAAGTGGCTGTTGTTTCTTAAGCCGATCTCCGAACGGTCGTCGGATCTTAAAATGATGAAAGCGCCGCTCGACGGGAGCGCGCCTGCCTCCGAGCTGGGACGGTGGGACCGGTCGTGGACAGGAGGGGGCGCGGTACTCGAATCGGGCGAAGTGCTTGTCTCCGTCGATCGCGGCGACGAATTCGTGCGTATCCCGGCGGGCGGGGGCTCGCCTTCGCCGCCGCGCAAGCTCGAACTCACGGAGGTCGAGAACAGCGTTGCCTTCGTAGAGTGCCTACCAGGCGATCGTGGCGTACTACTCGAGACAACCACCTACGCCGGCAACGTCTATATGCAGGGCGTGGCCGTGCTCGATCTGAAGTCCGGAAAAGCGAAGATGCTCTTGAGCGACGCGGGGTCGCCCCGGTACTCCATCACGGGACATCTTCTCTTCTCGCGTCAATCGACCCTCTTCGCCGTTCCATTTGATCTCGGGAAGCTCGAGGTGAATGGCTCCCCGGTGGCGATCCTGGAAGGGCTACAGATCGACGCGGCGTGGACGAACGGTTCCTTCGATGTCACGAAGAGCGGCACGCTCATCTACGCCCCCGGGGGCTTCACGGGGAAGGACCGCCGGCTCGTCATGCTCGACGCCGAAGGGCGGAGCACCGATTGGTCAGGCGAGCGGCTTCCGTTCGAGGTCGGCGCCATCGCCTCCCCCGACGGCTCGAAGGCCGCGTCGATCGTCGCGACGGCGTCGGGCATCTATGAAATCTGGATCTCCGAGCGAGGCGGGAGCGCCGCGCGCCGTTTCATTTCGCGAGAGGGAGCCGACTGCTACGCGCTCGCGTGGTCTCCAGACGGAAGCACTATCGCGTACGCCCAGACCTCGAGATCGGAAGAGGACGGCATCTACGCCATTAGCGCGGACGGCACGGGCACGCCTCGGCGCCTCGCCAAGTTTCCCACCGATGTAAATTTCATCCCGACCTCCTGGACGCCCGACGGTTCGCGGGTGCTTCTCACGTATGCGAAGGGCGCCCGGATCAAGGTCCTCTCGATCGCGGCCGCCGGGTCCGAGACCACGACTGCCGCTGCCGAATCCCTTTTCGCGGGAGAACCGGGAAATCATGCCAACGCCGTTCTCTCTCCCGACAATCGCCTCATCGCTTATCAATCGGACGAAAGCGGACAATTCGAGAACTACGTTCGCGCCTGGAACGGGACGGCGGCAGTAGGGGAGGGCATTCCCGTCGGCAAGTCCGGCCCCTCCCGGATCATGTGGAGCCGTGACGGACGGAAGCTCCTCTTCATGAACAAAGCGCAGAAGTTCGTGCAGGTGGAAGTCTTGACGCAGCCGCGGCTGGCGGCTTCCGCGCCGCGCGTTCTTTGGAACGAGCGCGACGCGAAGACCATCGGCGAATTCATGTCCGTACTCCCGGACGGTCGGGTGCTGGCGGTCCGCAAGGGCGACACCGAGGACGACGTGAACCGCTTCGACCTTGTCCTCGGATTCTCCGAACTCCTGAAGCAGCGCCTCCGCCAGGCCGGCGGGAAGTAGGCTGGACGGGGCCCGCCGCGGCTATTGCCGGGCCCGGCCTGCCGGGGCTACACTGCCTCCCCTATGGTACTTGCCGACTTGATTCGCCCCGGCTTCGCCGGGCCGCCCGCCATGTCGTCCCCCGGTTCAGGCGCCGCCAGGACGTCTCGCGCCGCCGCCTTCACCTACGACCTCACGCTGATCCTTGCCGGGAGCGGGCTCATCGCTCTCTCGGCCCAGGTCGCCATTCCTTTGCCATTTTCTCCGGTCCCCGTCACGGGACAGACCTTCGCGGTCCTCTTCGTCGCGTCGCTCCTGGGTCGCGTTCGTGGAACGGCGGCCGTGCTGGCCTATCTCGCCGAGGGCGCCGCGGGACTTCCGGTCTTCGCCGGAGCCGCCGCCGGTCCGGCGAAACTGCTCGGCCCCACGGGCGGCTATCTCGCCGGCTTCACGCTCGGCGCCTATGCCTGCGGCTGGCTCGCCGAGCGGGGCTGGGACCGCACGCCGCTCAAGACCACCGTCAGCATGATGGTCGGAAACATCGCCATCTTCGCGCTCGCCCTTCCGTGGCTGGCGCGCTTCGTCGGCGCTTCGAACGTTTGGGCGCTCGGCTTCTGGCCCTTCATTCCGGGCGACATCGTCAAAATCGGCCTCGCCGCGGCGCTCCTCCCCCTGGGATGGAAGGCGCTCGGCGCACGGGGGCGTTAGCCATGTACGATCCGACCCACGAATACTCGCAGAACGTCCTCGTCACCGGCGCGACCGGCATGATCGGTCGCGCGGTCTGCCGCGACCTCGTCGTGAACGGCTATCGCGTCCACGGCCTCGTCCGTGACGACGTCGCGCGCGCGCGGCTGGAGTACGCGGTGATCGCGGTGCGGGGCGACATCCGGAAGCCCGAGGAGTGGGAGAACGCGATCCGCAAGGTCGACGCGGTGATCCATCTCGCGCTCCCGGCCGACTACTCGACCGGCAAGATCGAGGCAGCCGACGCCGAGAAACATTCGACCCTGATGGCCGAAGTGCTCGAGAAGTTCGGAGACCTCTGCCGTCGCAACAAGAAGAAGTTCATCCACACGTTCGGCTCGCTGATGTACGAGCCCGGCGCCGACGGGTGGGTCCGCGAGAACTCGCCGATCTCCTCGGGGCGCGGCTACGGCATCCGCCACCGCGTCGTCTATCCCGTGCTCCAGGCGTTGCGGAAGAAGGGCCTGAAGGCGATGTCGGTGAACCCGTCGTTCGTCTATGGACTCGGCGGCTGGTTCGAGGAGGGCGTGCTCCGTCCCATTAGCCAGGGGCACTCGACGTACCTGGGCGACGGAACGCAGACCATGCACTACGTCGCGGCCGGCGACGCCGCGGCGGCGTACCGCCTGGCGCTCCAGCACGGCATCGACGGCGAGGACTATCTCATCGCCGACGACAAGCCGTCGACGATCGGCGAATGCGCGCGGCTCGTGGCGAAGGAACTGGGCGCGCCCGCGCCGGTTTCGATCCCGGAGGAAGAAGCGATCGGGATGCTCGGCGCCTGGGCCTACGAGGCGTACACCTTCTGCCCAAAGGTCGACTCCACGAAGGCGCGCGAGCACTTGGGGTGGACGCCGAAGTACCGCACGATCCAGGACGGGATTCCGGTCCTGGTGCGCGAATTCAAGAAGGTGCTGGCGCAGCCTCCGATCGACTACGAAGCCGAAGCGCGCGAACGCTTCCGCCGCCCGGCGCCGCTGTGACCGAAAGCCTTCGCCTCCGGTGATGCGCCGCGCGCACGTTCTCGTCGCGCTCGCCGTTCTCTGCCTCGCGCCGGTAGCCGTCACGCGCCCGGCGCGCGCCGCGCGCGCCACGCTCCTCACCGCCGATCGGTTCTTCGACGGGCGGACGCTCCGCGAAGGCCCCGTCCAAGTTCTCGTCGAGGACGGCAAGATCACAACGATCTCGATCGCCGGAGCGCACGGGCTGGCCTCGATCGACGCGGGCCCCGACGCCGAGCGGATCGATCTCAGCGGCTACACCCTCCTCCCCGGCTTCATCGACGCGCACACGCACCTGACTTACCTCTGGAGCGACACGACCCGCGCGCCGAACGACCTGAAGGACTATCTCGGCTCGCCGATCGTCGTGGCGTTCGAGGCGGCGCGAAACGCGGAGAAGACGCTTCTGGCCGGTTTCACCACCGTGCGGCAGCTGGGGGCGATGGACGACGTCGACCTCGCGCTCGGGCAGGCGATCGCGCGCGGGCTGACGCAAGGACCGCGGATCGTCACCGCCGGCATCATCTATCCGCCCTTCCCCGGCCGTCCCGACATCCACTGGCCTCCCGACGGCAGCGCGGCGACGCGCGAAGAGATCGTGAAGAAGTCGCGCGCCTACCTCGGCCAGGGCTACGCCTGGATCAAGATCTACGAGACGAGCGGCACCTACGACGACACGACCGGCACGCCCTTCTACACGGCGGACGAACTCGGCGGCGCCGTGGAAGCGGCGAGCCAGCGCGGCTGGGTGGCGGCGCATTGCATGGGACTCGAAGGAGCGCGCCGCGCCGCACAGGCGGGAGTCCGCTCCATCGAGCACGGCTCACGCCTCGACCGCGCCACGGTTCGCGAGATGGCGCGGAAGGGAATCTTTCTCGACCCGACGCTCTACCACCTGGAGTGGTACGCGGAGAACGGCGCCGCGCTGGAATACGGCCCCGGCTACAGGGAGCGGCTGGCCGCGCTCCAGAGGGAGCAGTTCGCGTCGTTGAAGCTGGCGCGCGAAGCGGGCGTGAAGATCGTCTGTGGATCCGACGCGGTCTACAACATGCATGGCCAGAACGCGCAGGAGATCGTCTGGCTCACGCGGGCCGGCCTCTCGCCGGTCGAAGCGCTTCGAGCCGCCACCACCACCAATGCCGAACTCCTCGGCCTCGAGCGGGAGATCGGCCGCGTCGCCCCCGGCTTCGCCGCCGATCTGGTGGCCGTCCTCGGCGATCCCATGCGCGACATCGCCGCGGTCACGCGCGTCGCCTTCGTCATGAAGAACGGCGACGTGGCGCGCCGTCCCTAGGGCCGTCGCCTCGCCGATGACGTCGCGCGCCGTTCCCCTCACGATCGCCGCCGCCGGGCTGGCGCTTCTCGGCACGCTCCTCCTCGTCTCCTCCTGCGGTCCCGGGATTCCCGGCGAGAGCCAGTGGATGTCGCACGTCCGCGCTCTCTCCGACGATCATCTCCGGGGTAGGGAAGCGGCCGGAGAGGGGTTCCGCGAGGCGTCGGACTACGTGGCGCGCGAGCTGAAACGCTACGGCGTGGAGCCGATGGGCGACTCGGGCACCTACTTCCAGCGTGTCCCGCTTCGCGCGCGCACCATCGACGAAACACGTTGCGACCTGGCGCTGCTGCAGGGCCGCCGCGTCATCCCGCTCACCCTGGGGGTGGACGCGGCCCATTCCATGAAGCTCGCGCCGGCCGCGTCGGTGAACGCGCGCCTCGTCTTCGTCGGCTACGGACTTCAGATTCCCGAGGCGGGGTACGACGATCTGGAGGGGCTCGACCTCAAGGGCGCCATCGCGGTCGTGATGCAGGGCGCCCCGAAGAGCGTGAAGGGCCCGCTGCAAGCTCACTACAGCTATCGGGGCGAACGCTGGAAGGCGCTCCGCCGCGCCGGCGCGATCGGGATGATCCAGATGTCGGCCCGCGGGCTCTCGGAGGTGAAGTGGGAACTCGTCGCTCCTTCCCGTCTCCAGCCGTCCCTGGTTCTGGAAGGAGCGGCGTTCGATGAAGTCCCGGGGATGGGAATCCATCTCTACTGGAATCCCGAGAAGGCGCCGCGCCTCTTCCAGGGCTCGAAGGTTCGCTACGCCGCGTTGTCGGCGCTGGCCGCCGAGGGCGAGCGGCTTCCGCGGTTCGATCTCCCGTATCGCCTCCGTGCTCGCGTCGCCTCCACCGTGAGCCCCGCGGAGTGCCGGAACGTCGTCGGAATCGTCCGCGGCTCGGACAAGAAGCTCCGCGAGCAGTACGTCGTCCTCTCCGGGCATCTCGATCACCTGGGCGTGGGCGAACCGGTCGACGGCGATTCCATCTACAACGGCGCCCTGGACAACGCGTCGGGATGCGCCACGCTCCTCGAGGTCGCGCGCATGTTGAAGCGCTCGGGCCACGGGACGAAGCGCTCGATCCTCTTCCTCTTCACCACGGCCGAGGAGTCGGGACTCCTGGGCGCGACCTACTTCGCGGATCATCCGACCGTGCCGCGGCGAAAACTGGCCGCGAACCTGAACATCGACATGTTCCTCCCGATCCAGCCGATCCGGGGAATCACGGCCTACGGCATCGACGAATCGGACCTGGGCGACGTGCTCCGCCGCGTGGCGAAGGCGGAGTCGCTGAAGCTCGTTCCGGATCCCAAGCCGCAGCGGAAGTTCTTCATCCGGAGCGATCAGTACCCCTTCATCCGAAAGGGGATCCCCGCCCTCATGCTCGACACCGGCGCGACCGATTCGGCCTCCAGCGCGGCCGATCTGGCGTGGACGAAAGCGCACTACCATCAGCCGTCGGACGACGCGGCGCAGCCGATCGACCTCGGTGCCGTCGCCCGCTACGACCGCTTCGCGCTGGCCATGACCCGCGCGGTGGCCGACGGAACGAAGCGGCCCCAGTGGCGTCGCGACAGCTTCTTCCGGCGCTTCGCGAACGGCGCCGCGCGATGAAGAACGCCGCGCTCGTGGGGCGCGCCCTCTACCTCCGCCCCGTGGAGCGAGGCGACGCCGACGACTTCCAGACCTGGATGAACGATCAGGATGTGGTCCGCAATCTCCTGGTCCACCGCCCCGTGACGCGCGACGACGAGATGCGTTTCACCGAGCGGGCCACCTCGGGCGGCGACCCGAGCGAGGCAGTCTTCGCCATCGTCCAGCGGCGGGGCGATCTCCTCATCGGCACCACCGGACTTCACGCCATCGACTGGCGCCGTCGCACAGCCTGTTTCGGAATCGAGATCGGCCGGAAGGAGGAGTGGGGCAAGGGGTACGGCACCGAGGCCACCGCGCTGATGGTCGGGTACGCCTTCCGCGCGCTCAACCTGAACCGCGTCTGGCTCAACGTCTACGAGTTCAACGAGCGGGGAATCCGCGCCTACGAGCGCGTCGGATTCCGGCGCGAAGCGACCCTTCGCCAGGACTGCTACCGCGACGGCCGATTCTGGGACGTCCACCACATGGGCCTCCTCCGCGCCGAGTGGGAGCGCGCCCAGCGGCGGAAGAAGCGATGAAAACGCCCTTCGTCGTGGGAGAGACGATCTACCTCCGCCCGCTCGAGCCGGAAGACGGACCCGATGCCGCGCGCTGGTTCCAGGACGCCGAGATCGGTGGACGCTTCGGCTCGGGACTCCCCATGAGCGAGGAGGCGGGGCGGCGTCACGTGGAAGGGCTGACTCGCGACGAGCGACAGGTCGGCCTGGCGGTCGCGCTCCGCGCCGACGACAAGCTGGTGGCGGCGATCCGACTCTACAGCCTGCAGCCTCAGCGGCGGAGCGGGGGCTATCGCCTGGCGCTGGACCCCGCGGGGCGCGGCGCCGAGAAGATCGCCGTGGAAGCGACGCGGCTCGTCCTCGCCTACGCCTTCGAAACGCTCAACCTGAATCGCCTCTGGCTCCACGTCCTCGCGGCCGATCAGGTCGCGCGGAAGCGATTCGCGAAGGTGGGATTCGTGGAGGAAGGAGTCCTACGGCAGGAGGCGTGGCGCGACGGGCGATACGAGGACGTCGCGGCGATGGCGATGCTCCACGAGGAGTGGGATCGCCGCGCTAGAACCCGTTGAGGGTCGCGACCTCCAGCGTGTACTTCGTCTGGTTGATCTTCGTGAACTTGGTGGCCAGGCTCGTCGCCGCCGTCGGGACGGCTACGTCAGATCGGGAGCCAGTAGGTGACCTTCGCCAGGAAGCGGTTCTCCGGCTCGTTCCGGAAGAGATTCCGCGTGTTGATGTTGTTCCGGAACTGCGCCGGGCCGGCCGCCGAGAACCAGCGCTCCTCGTAATCCGAGCGGCTCTGGGTCCAGACGAGGAAGAAGGTGCTCCCCGGTCGGTACTCCCAGCGATAGACGACGTTCGTGTTCATGGAGGCGTACGCGAAATTGAAATCTCGAACATTGTTCGTGACGGCGCCATTACTCGGTTCGAGGACCATCGGGCCATCGTAGTGAACGAATTCGTATGAGTCGGGGCGCGAAAGCTCGCGCGCCTCATGGTAGTCGCCCACCGTGATGAAGGGCTGCGCGTAGATCTCGAGCGACTGCTTCCGGTTGAAAAGAATGTTCGATCGGAGCGTCAGGTCGGCGCTCTGCTGGTGGATTCTGCCGAATAGATAGGAGAAGCCTCCGATCCCCTTTCCACCCGGGTGCTGTGCGAGATCCACGGTCTGCAGATACTGCGTGTCGTCCACGCGGTTCTCGAAGCTCAGCGCGATATCGTGATTCACCGCGCTGCTCTGATTCCAGGTCAGGGCCAGCTCCGCCTCGGTGCTGTGGTTCTTGGCCGTGTCGCGGAAGTGGTTCCCCTCGATCCGGAACCGGACGTTCTTCCGGCCATCGGTCGCGCCACCGGCCCATCCGCCGAACGTGGCGGCCTCTGAGATCAGCGGGCCGCCACGCGTCTCGTACCGGTGGGTCCCTTTGACGCTGTACTCGACGCCGAACCACGCCTCGCGGAAGTTCCTGAACTGCGCCCAGCCGTTCACGTTGGTATTGCCGTACTGGCGATGTCCCGGATTGTAGGACCAGGCGACCTGGCCCGTGTTCGCGTCGATCCCCTTCCGCCCCGCGTAGAGCCACGACTGACTGACGTTGTAGTTGATGTTCCCGCTGTTGAACTTCTTGCTCTTGCCGTTCTGGTTGAGGCGGCGCTGCGTCCAGCCGTAGACCACGATCTCGTCGGGCGCCTCGAGGTATCCGAGATCGTTCAGGTCCAGCTTGTCCGACTCCCAGCGGGCGCCGATGCTGCCGCGCTGCTTCCCACCGTTTCGGGCAAACGTCAGCTCGCCGCCGGTGCCGTACTTCGGCCTGTCGGAAAGCGCCGGGTTCGAAAGGAGCGGCTCGGAATTCACGGCCGAGCCGACGAACGAGCCGGTCACGTTCCAGTCGCGCGATTTCGAGCTGAGGTCGAAGTCGAGCCCGGTGGTGAAGGCCTCGCGCGAGGCGCGGTCGCCCCAGGTGGCGCGGTCGGCCGTGTTGAGCGCGGCGGTCTGCATGATGTTGAAGCGGTAGCGTCCCTGCGAGAACTCCTTGCCCAGGCGTCCCACCATGTACCGTGAGAGCCGCTCGCCGTTCTTGAAGATGTTATGCGCCTGGCCCGACTGGGTGATGTCGGTGGAGGCGGCGAGCGCCGCGACCGACACGCCGCCGACCATCTTGCCGGTCAGCTTGGCCGCGTAGCGGATGCGCGTGTTCTCGTCGCCCGTGCCGATCCGCCGCGAGTAGAAGGTGTTGAAGTTAGACATTTGAAAGAAACGGCTCCCCTCGATGAAGAAGGGGCGCTTCTCCGCGTAAAACGTCTCGAAAGGAGAGAGGTTTAGCGTGGCCGGGTCGGCCTCGACCTGTCCGAAGTCGGGCTGCACGGTCCCGTTCAGGGTGAGGTCCGACGTGAGCCCGTACTTCATGTCGAGTCCGATGTTCTGAAATCCGTCCCACTCGTCCTTTTGGAACGAGCCGCTCGCCAGCGAGGGATCGGTCTCGCGCTGGAGCACGTAGGGAAGGAACTCGAGCTGGCGCGGCGCGTGGATGCCCCGAATGCCGGTGACGTTACCGAAACGGCTGACGAGACCGCTCAGATCGCGGCTCCACGTCTTCCAGGCGGTGTCCTGCCCGCGCCCGTGCATGTAGCGCCAGACGTTGATTCCCCAGGTCATCTCGGGGGCCGACCGGTAGCGGATGGCGCTGAAGGGAATCCGGATCTCCGCGTACCATCCGTTCGCGTCGCGCGACGTCTCCGCCTGCCAAACCGCGTCCCAATCGGTGTCCATCTCGCCGTCGTTGTAGACGTAGACGTCCTGCTGCACGCCGAGCGGGTTCACCTTGAAGGAGTAGCCGGTCGTCTGGTCGTGGTACGGATCGAGGTAGACCGCGACGACGTCGGAGCTGTTGAAGCGATCGCGCCGCGAGAGCTTTGCGGAGATCTTCGACGGGTCCGACTCGTGGCAGGCGATGGCGAAGTAGATGGCGTCCTCGTCGTACGCGACCTTGAACGCCGTCGGCTCCGCGGGGGCCGCGCCGCGATCGGGATCCCATTGCCCGAACCCGCGCCCCGTCTCGGCGGCCTGCCAGGCCGCGTCGTTCAGCACGCCGTCCACCTTGATCTGCTGCGAGCCGGCGTCGTACGCGCGGATCGTCGGGTCGGCGGCCTTGCGACCGTCGGCGGAGTCGGGAAACTGCACGCCGGAATCCGTCATGGAGAAACTCGCGAGGGCATGGCCGGGCGCGGCCACGATCGCGAGGAGCAGCGTCAGCAAAGCCATCGCGAGCGATCCGTGGCGGCGACCGGAACGAACTGCCGTAGAGGCCGGGACAGAACAGAAGATCATCGAATCCGTCTCCTTGAAACGTGTGCGTCCGCCGGACACGGAACCGCGATCCCCGCTCGAGCGGGGACACCCTTTCTTACGGCCTGCCACGGGCCCCCGGTTTCATGAGTTTTCATCCAGGGCCGGAGCGAGCACAGTCGCGGCTTAAATCCCTGCGACAAGAGTCGTGGCGCCCCACCGATGGGTCGAAAACAACCAGGAAGCCGACAAAACTCCCCACCTAGAGATTCTGCCGCTGGCCGCACTCGATCCGCCAGGCCGCGAAGTCGAGACCTCCAGTCAGCGCGACGTGGCCTTGGCGATGTGAAAGCCCACCAAGCAACTGTCGCGGTAAAGAGTCCGCTCCGCGCGGACGATGTATTCCCTGTGCCGTCCGGCATCGAAGCCCACGATTGCGCTATGATGAGGGGCGACCCGCCCCACCGTCAAACCCAAGGAGGGAAGCCGTGCCGTTCCTGGTCCTCTTGATCGTGGTGGCTCTCGTCCTCGCCCTGCCGCCGATTCGCCGCGCCGTTCTCACCCGCTTCCTGATGCCGATCCTTGCCGGTGTCATTCCCCGCATGAGCGAGACCGAGCGGATCGCGCTCGAGGCGGGCACCGTGTGGTGGGACGCCGAGCTCTTCTCGGGCCGCCCCGACTGGAGCCGTCTTCTCTCCTTCAAGCCGAAGCCGCTGACCGACGACGAGCGAGCGTTCCTCGCGGGCCCGACGGAAGAACTCTGCCGCCTTGTGGACGAGTGGGACGTGAACCGCCGCGGCGATCTCTCGCCGGAGGCCTGGGCGTTCCTCAAGAAGGAGGGCTTCTTCGGAATCATCATTCCGAAGGAGTACGGCGGCCTCGGCTTCTCCGCCGCCGCGCACTCCGCCATCATCACGAAGATCTCCAGCCGGAGCGTCACCGCGTCGGTCACCGTGATGGTGCCGAATTCGCTCGGACCGGCGGAGCTCCTCCTGCACTACGGCACCGACGAGCAGAAGCGCCACTACCTGCCGCGCCTGGCGCGCGGGGAGGAGATTCCCGCCTTCGCGCTGACCGAGCCGGAAGCGGGAAGCGACGCCACCTCGCAGAAGAGCGAGGGAATCGTCTGCAAGGGGATGTTCGAGGGGAAGGAAGTTCTCGGGCTTCGCCTCAACTGGTCGAAGCGCTACATCACGCTCGCGCCGTACGCCACCGTCCTCGGCCTCGCCTTCCGGCTCCGCGATCCGGAGAAGCTCCTGGGCGGGAAGCAGGATCTCGGCATCACCTGTGCGCTCCTCCCGACCAGCCTGCCCGGCGTGGAGGTCGGTCTTCGCCACGATCCGCTCGGCGTGCCATTCCTGAACGGGCCGACCTTCGGCACGGACGTCTTCGCGCCGATCGACGTGATCATCGGCGGTCCCAAGAACGCCGGCGCCGGGTGGCGGATGCTCATGGAAACGCTGGCTGCGGGGCGCGGCATCGCGCTGCCGTCGCTCGCCGTGGGATCGGCGCAGCTGGCCGCACGCGTCGCCTCGGCGCACGCCGCCGTGCGGGAGCAGTTCGGGATGCCGATCGGGCGCTTCGAGGGTATCGAGGAACCGCTGGCGCGGATCGGCGCCTCGGCCTACTGGATGGACGCCACCCGCCGTCTCACGCTCGGTGCGGTGGACGCGGGCGAGCGCCCCGCGGTCCTCTCGGCGATCGTGAAGGCGTATTTGACCGAGGGAATGCGCTCCACGGTGAACGACGCCATGGATGTGCAGGCCGGCGGGGGAATCTCGCGCGGCCCGCGAAACACTCTCGCAGGCGCCTATCAGGCCGTCCCGGTCGGGATCACCGTGGAAGGCGCGAACATCCTCACGCGGACGCTCATCATCTACGGGCAGGGTGCCATCCGCTGTCATCCATGGGTGCAGAAACAGATGTCGGCGATCGCGGCGAAGGACCTCGTCGCCTTCGATCACGCGCTCTTCGGGCATCTCGGCATGGTGGCGTCGAACGCGTTCCGCTCGCTGGCCTACGGCCTGACGGGCGGCGCGCTGGCGCCCACGCCGGTCAGCGGCCCCGCGGGCGACGCGATCCGTCGCCTCGCGCGGACCAGCGCCTCGTTCGCCCTCGTCTCCGACGCCGCGATGGCGACGCTGGGTGGGACGCTGAAGCGGAAGGAGAAGATCAGCGGGCGGCTGGCCGATGCGCTTGCCTGGATGTACGTCGCGTCGGCGACGGTGAAGCGCTACGTGGACGACGGGCAGCCTGGACGGGAATGGCCCTACTTCCAGTACTCCATCGACAACGCCTTCTTCAAGGCGCAGACGGCGCTTGTGGGAGTTCTCGACAACCTGCCGAACCGGCCGGCCGCGTGGGCGCTGCGCGTGGCTGTCTTCCCGTTTGGCCCGCGCTGGAAGGCGCCGTCCGACGCGCTCGGATCGAAAGTGGCGAAGTCGCTCCTGGACGATCGCGAGACACGAGCGAAGCTGACGGGCGACATCTTCATGCCGTCGAAGGAGCATCACGGCCTGGGCCGCCTGGAAGACGCCTACGAGAAGGCGATGGCCGCGCGCGGCGTGGAGAGGAAGCTGCGCGACGCGCTGAAGGCGGGCCTGCTACCGGCTCCGGGGAAGAACGGCGACGGCGCCCTGAGCGCGGCGGTGGAAAAGGGAGTGCTGACGGCGACGGAAGCCCAGCTGGTCAAGGCTGCCGTCACCGCGAGGCTCGACGTGATTCAGGTCGACTCGTTCGATGAGGAGACGTTCCGGCACATCCGGCTTTAGCGAATCGGGAGAATCAGTTCGGCGGAAGAAGCTGCCGGGCGCGGCGAAGTCCCTCGGCCGCGCCCGGATCATCCGCCGCCGCCGCGCGGGCGGAGGCCTCCTCCAGCAGCGCCGCGGCGCGTGCCGGGTCGCCGCTCAGGGAGCGGGCCAGATCGGCAGCCACCGCGTCGTTCCAACCCAAAAATTGCTCCGCCGACTGCGCCGAGAGAAGATCCAACGGCGCTCGATGTTCCAGCCAGCCGTTGTCGTCGGTGTTCACCGGGCCAGGGCCCGCCTCCGCCGCCACGCGCTCCAGCCTGCCCCGGTAGTAGCGCAACAGGTCGGCCGGCCGCTCCACGCCGATCCGCGCGAGATCGGCCGCCACCGCCGGCCGGCGGAAGGCGACTTCCCACGCCGCCGGATCGAGCGCCACGTCGGCGTTCGGCGAGGCGAGGACGATGAGGTCCGCGGCCGATTCGACGTAGAAGATCTGTCCGCGCGGGAAGGTCCGCGCCAGCGTGCGGATCACGGTGCGAATGGCGTCGGGGGAGATCTGATAGCACTGGACCCACTGGCAGAGGATGCCGCCCGGGCGTAGCCGCGTGGCGGCGATGCGGTAGAAGTCGTCGGAGAAGAGATCCCCCATTCCGGCGATCCAGAAGTTCGACGGCTCCGACACGATCACGTCGTACGCGCGCTTCTCCGACCGGAGCACCAGGCTCGCGTCCTCCACCAGCATGCGATGGCGCGGATTCTTCAGCGGATCGCCCGCGCTCTCGCGGAAGAAGGGTGCCGCCTCCACCACGGCCGGCTCCAGCTCCACCGTGCGGACTTCCCGCACGTCGTGCGTCAGCGCGGCCGCCGTCGTCACGCCGCTTCCGTAGCCGATGACGAAGACATCGCCGGCCTTCGGTGTCGCCAGGAGCGGGAGGTGCCCCACGAGCACCTGCGTCCTCATATCCGACCCGGCGCCCGTCGTCGCGTCGGCCTTGCCGTTGATGAGGAGGGTGCGCTGTCCCTGCGTCTCGATCACCGCGACGCTCGCGACCGGCCCCTCGCGATAGAAGAGGATCTTGCCGAGATCGGGCCGCGCGCCGACGGCGTCGATGACCTCGTGCGTCATCGCCTCGCCGCCGAACCAGTAGGAGCGGAGGAGGCGGATCAAGCCGATGCTCATCCGCTCCTGGCTCCACGAGGGCATGGCCACCAGCGCGAACGCCACCGCGCCCGCGACGACGAGACCGGCCCCGACGCGCCGCCCCCGCGCCGCCGTCTCCCCACCCAGAAGCGCTCCGATGCCGAGGAGTGCGTTCGCGACGGCCGCGGCCAGGATCGCCACCGGAGCGCCGAACAGGGGGATGAAGAGGTACGCGGTCAGGAGCGATCCCGCGATCGATCCGACGGTGTTCGAGGCGTAGACGGCGCCGGTCGCGCGCGACGCCTCGTACCCGGCGGCGCGCCGCACCGCGACCGCCACGGGGAAGAGGGCGCCGAGGAGAATCGTCGGCGGCAGGAGAAGCACCGCGGTGATTCCCGCCTCGGCGGCCAGGAGTTTCGGAACGCTCCCGGCGGAAGCGGCGATGGCAGCCGTCTGCCAGTGGGGAAGCTGCTGCAGCGCGTGGAGTCCGCCCGCCACGGTCGCCGCCAATCCAGACTGCAAGACTCCGAAGAGCACGACCGGCGCGCGCACGCGGCGAAGCGCCCGCTCCGCGCCGGCCGCGCCGAGTGCGAGACCGAGAAGGTAGATCGCGAGAATGGCGGAGAAGGCGTAGGTGATCCCGCCGAAGGGTACGGTAAGGAGCCGCGTCCAGGCGACTTGGTAGAGGATCGCGGCCATTCCCGAGAGCGCGAAGGCGGGGAGGAGCCACCGCGCGAAGGCGGGCGCCGCGCCGCGCTCGCCGGGGGCCTGCGTGCGGGCCGGCTCCGCCTCCGGCTTTGCTTCCGCGGGCGGCGGAGAGGGAATCCGGGAGAGAACCAGCACGCCCGCCAGCAGGAGATCGAGACACCCGGCGGCGATCGCGGTGCGGGCCAGGCCGAACTCGGGGACCGCGAGGAACCCGGCCAGCACGGTTCCCGCCACGGCGCCCCCCGTGTTGATGGCGTAGAGCCGGGCCACCGAAGCCGAGGCCTCGCGAGGCCGGCGGCGGGCGGCGTCCTCCACGATGAGGGGAAGCGTCGCCCCCATCGCGATCGTCGGGACCATGAGCGCGGCGAAGAGAAGCACGAACCGAACGCCATGGAAGAGCGGGCCGGGTCCACCCAGCGCCTCGTAGAGGCCGGAGAAGAGGGGGCGGGCCGCCTGGTAGGCGAACGGGGAGACGAGCGCCAGGATGCCGACCACGCCTTCCAGCATCGCGTAGCCGGACAAGGGGTTTCGGAGGAGCGCCGCGCGCCGGCCCGCCAGCGCCGCCCCCAGGCCAAGGCCCCCCAGGAACGCGGCCACGACGGTGGCGACTCCGTGGACCGAATTTCCGAGGAGAAGGGAGAGGTATTTGGACCAGACGACTTCCAGGGCAAGACCGGCCGCGCCCGAGAGGAAGAAACAGGCCGGGACGAGGAGCCGGGAAGGGTCGCTGACACGCGTGTTTTTGGTCACTTGGTCGTTTGTGGGGGTCGACGGGGTAGGATACAATTATCGGGTTCGCATGGCGACCACGACCTGTCGGAACGTCCTCCTGGGGGCGTTCCTCCTCTTCTCTGCCGCGGCGCTCGCCGCGCCATGCGAGGCGGCCCCCCGTCCGGAAGAACCGGCGGAGGCGCCTGTCCTCGAGCGGGGAGTCGTGCGCGAAGAGATCCCCGTCTGGACCACCCCCGCGAAGCCGTCCGGAAACCTCTCCCGCCGTCCGCACCGCGCCCCGCCGCCGCTCGAGGAAGTCGTCGTTTTCAGCGATAGTCTCGAAGGGCGCGCGCTCGACGACGACGGCGGCTGGACACACTCCGACGCATCGGGCGAGCCGGCCGCGTGGCACATCGACAGCCTCCTGGCTTGCCAGGGGAAGGCGTGGTGGTGCGGCATCGTCGACTCCTCGTGGATCTACGACTCCAATCGCGCCGGCTACGCGAATTCGTGGACGCACTATCTGGAGAACTCCGTCCGTCTCGACACGATCCCCGCGGGGACCGTGGCCCGGATCGGATTCCGGCACACGTTCAGCGCCGAGAAGGACTACGACTACGGCAGGCTGCAGGCGCTCGATCTTACGTTCGGGTGGGTCGAGCTGGCGACGTTCACCGGGGAAGTCCCGAGCCACGGGTCGTGCGACACGTTCAGCGTCGCCATTCCGGAGTCGATTCGCGTGCAGTACTACCAGGACCCCGAGAATCCGCTTCCGGTTTATTTCCGTTTCGTCTTCGAGTCGGACATTGGCTTCTCCTCGGCCGACGGCCTCTACGACGGCGACGGGTGGACCATCGACAACATCACCGTCCGCGCGGGCGCGCAGGTCCGGTTCTTCGACGACTGTGAGAACGGCATCGGGAATTGGTCGTGGACGGTGCTTCCCCCGGTGGGCGACTTCTTCGCGCTCTCGAACAACGTCATCACCGAAGACCTTTGCACCGACAACCGCTCGAACGTCTGGACCTGCTGGGATCCGGTCGTTCAGTCGCTGATTCCCCGAATCAACAACCTGCTGAATACACCGGCAGTCGGCGTGAACCGGGCCGACCGCGTCGTCGTGAACTTCGACGTCTACCGGAACTTGCCGCTCAATGCCTGCTTCTACTACCACATGAATTATCGGTCGAAGAACATCGGCGACGCCGACTGGGGCGCCTGGACCGACCCCACACGACTTCTTTACTACGGCGCCACGAAGGATTGGGCGCGGCAGAAGGTCGTCCTGGCAGGTGCCGCGGGAAAGGACTCGGTCATGGTGCAGCTCGCTATCACCGACTTCGGGCAGATCTACTGTGAGGGCAGCCAGTCGGCCAACGGCGTCTACACCTTCTTCGACAACATCGCGGTCGGCATCACGGGAACATCGCCGCCGATCATCATCCAGCGCGACCTGGATCTCTTCCAGGACACCTTCGAGACGACGGCGTTCTTCCAGGACGACAACATCAACAGCGCGCTCGGCGACAGCGCCGTGGTGCAGGTCACATCGCCGCGCGGATACAAGAACGGCTTCCTCCACTATCGCGCAAGCGGAGGGTCGTTCCAGTCGGTCCCCCTCGTCGTCGCGGCGCCGGCGCTCCCCACGATCCGCTACGCGGACGTCGCGCCGGGGAACTACCCGTCGAACACCTCTGTCGAGTACTACTTCTCGGTGACCGACAGTCTGGACACGACCGCCACGCTTCCGGTGGACGCGATCGACGGCAACCAGTACTTCTCGATTTCGGTCCTGCCGCTGAAGACCGCCACGAATCCGGTACTGGCCTGCTTCGACAGTCTGGCGCCGATTCTCTTCGTGAACAACTTCGCGGGCCGCGAGCCGAAGCCGTACTTCGCGGAGGCGCTGCAGGGTCTGGGCTACAAGTTCGACCAGTGGGACGTGAACGGACCCACCAGCCTCATCGGGAACACGCCGGCGGGTTCGACGGCGGGCGGCCTCTACGACTGGCCCCCCACCAGCGTCGACAATCTGCTCCAGTACAAGGTGATCATCTGGCACTCGGGGAACTTGAGCGCCATGCCGCTCCGCCGGGAAGACCAGGCGATGATCCAATCGTGGGTTCAGCAGCCCGGCGCGAACCGGAATCTCTGGATCAGCGGCGACGACGTCGCGACCGCACTCTGGGCGGGGGACGACTTCAATTCCTTCCTGTCGTTCACCTGCGGCGTCCGCTTCATCCGCGATCTGTGGGAGGGCTTCCCCCAGGACACGCTCCATCCGGTGGTCCAGGGATTCTCGGGCTCGCCGACGGCGGGCCGCTACATGCACGCGAACGCCGATTGCCCTCTGGTGGACGACTTCGACATGATCGCCAGCTCCAACTCGGCGATTCTGGGCGGGCGGGCCGGCCTCTACCTCAAGTGGCCGAACAATCTCGGCGCCGCCACGCGCCACGCCACGAAGTACGTCTCCTTCGGGTCGGACAGCGCGCGCGTCGTCTTCATGGGATTCTCGTTCAACGACATCGAGGAAGGCGGGGAGCGGCTGCAACTGACGTCCGGAACGATTCAGGACTACTTCAAGGTGAATCCCTGCTACTACGCCACCGGCATCGCGGAAGACCCGGTGAGCGCCTCGCCGGCGGTCCCGAACCGGCTCTTCCAGAACGCGCCGAACCCGTTCAATCCGGAAACCGCCATCCGCTATTCCGTCGGCTCGCCCGGCGCGGTCACCATCCGCATCTTCAACGCTTCCGGCGCGCTGGTCCGCTCCCTGGTGGACCGCCCGCACGCGGCCGGCGCCTACACCGTCCGCTGGAACGGCACCGACGACCACGGCCGGCGCCTGGGGAGCGGGGTTTACTTCTATGAGATCCAGGCGGCGGGAGGATTGCGCGACGCGCGGAAGCTCGTGCTGTTGAAGTAGAGACTCCTCCCGTCCCACGGGGGAAGCGCCATGAATCCTTCCATTCAGATCCGCGACCTCGTTCGCCGCTACGGCGACGTGGAAGCCGTGCGCGGCCTCACGCTCGACATCGCGGGCGGCGAGATCTTCGGCCTTCTCGGTCCTAACGGCGCCGGCAAGTCGACCACGCTTCGAGTGCTCTCCACCTTGATCCGCCCGACCTCCGGGAGCGTGCGCGTGGCGGGGTACGACGTCGTCGCGGAAGCGGGCGAAGTGCGCCGGCGGATCGGGTACGTCCCGGAAGGGGCGGACCTCTACGACGCACTGACGGGCGCGGAGTTTCTGGATCTGCTCGCCGATCTTCACCTTCTCGGCCGCGCCGAGGCGGCCGCGCGCTCGGGCGCACTGCTCGAAGCATTCGCGCTCGCCGGCGAGATCGACCGCCCGGTCGGCGACTATTCGAAGGGGATGAAACAGAAGCTACTCCTCGTGGCAGCCTTGCAGCACGATCCCGAGGTTCTCCTCCTCGACGAGCCGCTCGACGGCCTCGACGTGGGCGCGCAGGAGACGCTGAAGGGCCTCCTTCACCAGCACGCCGCCGCGGGGCGCGTGATCGTCTACTCTTCGCACATCATGGAGGTCGTGGAGCGGCTCTGCGACCGGGTCGGAATCATCGACCACGGCCGCCTTGTCGCGCACGGCTCACCGTCGGAACTGCTCGCGGCCCATCCCGGCCGCACGCTCTCGGAGATATTCCTCCACCTCACGTCGGCGGGAACCGAAGCGTGAGTTCGGGGCCGGAGGGCCCCGTCGGAGCCGCGGCCCCTCGCGCGATCCCCGCCGGCTCGCGCCTCACGCTGGCCGGTCGAATGGCGCGGCTTCTCGGCGCCGACCCCGCGGTCTTCGTTCCGTTCATGCGCGCCTACGGCACGATCGTCCGCCGGCGTTCGCGGATGAGACTCACGCGGGGGATCTCGCCCAAGATGACGGGGCGAATCTCGCCCTTTCAGGTGGCGTGCTTCTTCGCGACGCTCATCGGTCTGGGAGTGGCGGCCGCGATCGCCGGCACACACCCCTCCCTGGTAGGGGTCGCTCTCGCGCTCACGGTCGGCTCCTTCCTCGTGGTCTTCGCGGTTCTCTTCGACTATCTCGAGGTGCTCGCGAGCCCCGACGAGTACCGGGTGGTCGCCGCTCATCCGCACGACGCCTGGTCGGTGCTCCTCGCGAAGATCTTCGTCGTGGGGCGGGCGCTTGTGACGCTCTCCGTGTGCTACTACACGCCGAGCATTCTCGCGGTCGGAATCGTCCACCATTCGATCGTCGCGGCGGGAGCCTACGCGCTGGGCGCCTCGCTCGCCACCGTCGCCGCCTCGCTGGCCGCCATGCTCGCCGGGATCGGGATTCTCGCCCGCTGGGGTCGCGTGGCACTCCTTCGCTTCCTACCGGCCATTCAGGCCGTCTTCCTCGTCGGCTACTTCTCGATGTCAATGGGACGCCGCTGGATGTTCGCGTCGGGATTCGCCACCGGGCACGGGCTTCCGGGGTGGATCACAATCGCGCCAACCGTGTGGTTCGCGGCGCCCCTGGAGTGGGCGACGGGAACGGCGGTGCCGGCGACGGCGCTCCGGGCGGCTCTCGCCGTCGCTTCGCTGCTGGGGCTCGTCATGATCGGCGCTCGCTGGGGGCGGTCCGGATTCGGCGAGACGCTCCTCGCATTCGGCTCGGGGCCCCGTTCCCCCGCCGCGCGTCGCCAGAGAGTCGGGACTAGACGGCGGGAGACGCGGTCGCCGTGGGTGCGCGACCCCGCCGTGCGCGCGTTTCTAGCGATGGCGCGGATTCACGCTCGGACCGATCTGGCGTTTCGAAGCCAGATGGTGGTCTCCACCTTGATGCCGGCGATGATGTTCCTTTCGCCGGCGATCTCCATGGGTTCACGTCGAGAGGCGGCGCCGGAGATTACGCTCCTTCTGGCGGCGGCGGCGATCGGAATGGCGATCGTGAGCATCACGACCGCCAGCTCCGCGTCGACCAAGCCGGAAGCTCTCTGGCCTCTACTGATCGCGCCGATCGAGCGGCTTCGCTACACGATGGCGCTCCGCGGCATTCTCCGCTGGTCCCTGGTGCCGCCGGTTGTGATTCTGGTGGGTGGGTGGTACCTCGCGACGGCCGCGGCCGTTCCGATCCACGAGCGATTTGCGCGCGTCGCGGGCGTGGCGATCTACCTCGACATGCTCGTCACGCTTCAACGGGGGCTGGTGCCGGAGATGCCCTTCTCCGTTCGCCCCAACCGGGACCGCCGCATGCAGTGGAACCAGGTGCTCGCCATGCTCGTCGGCTTCGCGATCGGAGGGGGTGGCGGGTTCGGCCTCTTCCTCATGTGGCTCATTCGCGGCTGGGGCGCCTGGGCCGCCGTCGCCATCCTGCTCTTCTGGAGATTTCTCGTCGAGCCGTGGACGCGGTGGCGCGTCCGCCGCGCCACGGCCGCGCTCGAAGCGGTCTAGGGGCGGGGCGAGCGCCACTCCGCCAAGACGCTGTGGCGGTGCGGCTTGCACCCCCGTACCCGGGAATCTGCCCCCCCCCCTGTCCTTTCCTTAACGATGCCTTCCACGGCCGCCGATACAGGATCAACGGGGGCAGTCCATCTGGTCATTCTCTGATCCGCCGGAATCCGGGCGGAGGACTCGAAGCATCGGAGGTGTCGGCCATGGATGGAGATGTTCCCAAGGGCTCGCCGGGACTTTTTTGCCCGCCCTCGACCGCGCCATCGGTGCGGTGGTCGGCCCTTACCCGGTTCCTATCGCCTCTTTACGTTCTCCTGATCGCCGGCGCGCTGTTGGGGTTGGCGGCCCCCGCGGCAGCCGATACCGACGATTGGCACTTCCTCGGCTACTTCGACTTCGCGATGGTGTACGACCATCCGGCTCAGGGACCAAGGATCTGGTCGTTCCACCAGCACCATCTGAACCTGCTGACCACCTACGACATCTCGCCAACCTGGCGGGTGTTCGGGCATGTCGAGTACGAGCACGGGCCTCAGATCGAGGAGGGGCAGGGGAGCGGCGAGATCGCTCTGGAGGAATCGTGGATCGAGTACCGGGTCGACGCTTCGTTCCACGCCCGGGCGGGGAAGATCCTGGCCCCTTTCGGTCTCTACAACGCGGTCGAGGACCGCACGTGGCTCTTTCACTTCACGACACTCCCGGTCTCGGTCTACGGGAAGCATGCCCTGGTGCCATCGCTCCCCGCGCAAGCCCTTTACGCCAAGCACGCAACCGGCCTGGAGGCGTCGCTCGCCCGCGAAGTCTCACCTGGGAATTTCGAGGGGCACTTTTATGTGGGCAACGGCCGCGGAGAAGATCCAAGCGGGGACGACGACAATTCGAACAAAGGAATCGGATGGCGCCTCGCCCTGACCGACCGGAACGAACGGTGGAGCCTGGGGCACTCCTTCTACCGCGACCGCAACGGGGTAGCGGCGCAGAGCCTTCAGACCCACTTCGGCGCGGACCTCACGCTGGCGCCGCGCGGCACGAGTACCGGCTGGGTCCTCCTCGGAGAATGCAACTTCTCGTGGATCCGCCCCGCGGACCCCGCCGCCCCCGAGGGCCGCTACCGCGGCGGCTATGCGGACCTGCTCTACAAGACCACGGGAGCCTGGACTCCGTGGGTGCGCATCGAGCTCACAAGCGAGAGCGCCGACCGGCCGGGTGATGGAGAGACCATCTACGCGGCCGGCGCCGCGTACGATGCGAACGACCACATCCGGCTGAAGGCCAGCGCATCGTATTCTCCGGTCGCCGACGAGGCGTTGGGACGGCTCAGCTTGTCGTCCTGGTTCTGACATGAAACGACCGCGCCCTCCACGGACAGGCCGCCCGGCTCCGTTGTTCCCCGCGCTCGCGTGGCTGCTCGCGGTCGGGCTCGCGACGGTCGGGCTCCCCGCGCTCCTCGGGTCTGCAGCGGCCGAAGAGATGGACCCGGGGTCCGCGACCGTCGTGGTTCACCCCGACTCTCCCATCGAGTCCCTGCGTCTGGGCGATCTTCGGAACATCTTCACCGGCAAGTTCCAGACCGACCGAGACCTCTTTCCGGAAAGGCGCGCCGAGGCCAGCTACCGCCTCAGGCTACTGATCGCCGCGAGCGCGGAGAAAGACCACGTTACGGGCAGGCTGGGCATGACGACCCGCGTGTTTTGGCGGCGCTGGGTCGCCAGGCTGCTTTCGGGCGATGCGAGCGAATCCCCCAGACGCCTCGACTCGGCGCGCGACGTTCTCGAGTTGGTGGCACGAGACCCCCATGCCATCGGGGTCGTGCTCCGTTCGGAAGTTCATGGCCCCGTGAAGGTCGTGACGGTTAGGGACGCGCCTGCCGCCGCCCCTCCGGCCGCGCCGCGGAAGCCCTGAGAAAAGCCGTGCGTAGCCCGCGCTCACTTGCCGCCAAGATCCTGGGACTGCTCGTCGGCATCATCTTCCTGTTCGGTCTCGTCATGACCCTGTACGTCTCGAGGGCACAGCACAACGCGGGGCTGGCGGAGCTGCGCCACTTCGGCCGGCTGACCGGCATGCTGGCGGCCTCGCAGGTCCAACGCTCGGTGGCGACCGGGGATATGGAATCCCTCTCCTCGGTCTTACAGTGGCTCCGCGCCAGACGCGAGATTCGCGCCCTCGCTCTCTACGACGAGCGAGGCGAATTACTCCAGGACTACAACCCCCAGCACCTCGCCTTGCCGCGCGAAGTGCATCCGGCCGCGGGCCAGGCCCTGGACCGGGCCGGTGATATCGCCCTCGTCTCCGAGCGCTACGAGCAGAAATCCTTCGTGATGCTTTTCGCTCTCTCCGAGAATGCCAGCGACGGGATACTCCTCGTGGCGGTCTCCGCCGACAACGTGCTCGCCGAATCAAACGCCTTCATGCGCAGAACCGTGATCGCCGGACTCCTCCTGCTCGCCTTCTCCCTACTCGTGGGCTATTGGCTGGTCACGCAGATCACCCGACCACTCCAACGCCTGACCGCGGCCGCGCGCCGGATCTCGGAGGGCGATTTCGTCGCCCGGGTCAGCATCCGAACCCGAGACGAGATTGAGGAGCTGGGCACGGTGTTCAACGAAATGGCGGACAAGATCGTAGTGACGATCCAGGAGCTCGAGACGCAGCGGCGGAAAGCCGAGGAGGCGGCACAGCTCAAGGGCGAGTTCCTGGCGAACATGAGTCACGAGATCCGGACGCCCATGAACGGCGTGATCGGAATGACCGACCTGGCGCTCGATACCGACCTCTCGCCGGTACAGCGCGAATACCTCGAACTGGCCAGCTCCTCGGCCCACTCGCTGCTCGGCATCATCAACGACATATTGGACTTCTCCAAGATCGAGGCCGGTAAGCTCGCCGTGGAGGCGATCCCCTTCCGGCTGAGGGACACGCTGGTCCTCTCCATCCGGCTTCTCGCCGTGCAGGCGCGGGAGAAGGGGCTGGAGCTGACCCTCGACGAACTGCCCGACGTGCCGAACGACCTGGTCGGCGATCCCGGACGGCTCCGCCAGATCCTGGTAAACCTGATGGCGAATGCGATCAAGTTCACAGAGCGCGGCGAGGTGGTGGTGCAGGTGAGGGTGGATGGTCAGAGCGAAAACGACGTTACCCTGCACTTTCAGGTGACGGACACCGGGGTGGGCATCCCAACGGAAAAGCTGGGCATGATCTTCGATCCCTTTACCCAGGCCGATGGCTCCACCGCCCGCAGGCACGGCGGCACCGGCCTGGGACTGGCAATCTGCGCCCAGCTCGTCCAGATGATGGGGGGACGCATCTGGGTGGAGAGCGCGGTCGGTCTGGGCAGCGCCTTCCACTTCACGGCTCGCTTCTCGCGGGCTGCGTCCTCCAGCGCGGTGAGCCGTCCTGCCGAGCTCGAGCGGTTGCGCGGATTGTCCGTGCTCGTGGTGGACGACAACGCCACCAACCGGCGCGTCCTCACCGAGATGCTGCGCTCGTTCGGGATGAACCCACGCGAGGCGACGAACGCGTTCGAAACGCTCTCCAGCCTGCGCGACGCCCGCCTGAGAGGCGCTCCATTCGGCTTGGCCCTTCTCGACGAGTGCCTTCCCGACGGCGACGGCTTCGTCCTGGCGGAGCAAATCGTAGCCGACGCATCGCTGCGCGACACTCCGCTGGTCATGCTCAGCTCCGCGGGGCAGCGGGGCGACGGCAGCCGGTGCCGCGAGATCGGCCTAGCCGCTTACCTCACAAAGCCGGTTCTGGAGGTGGAGCTGCTCGACGTCATCCGGGCGGTGCTCGGCGGAGAGGGTCCGGCAAAAGAGCGGACGCTGGTCACGCGGCATTCGATGCGCGAGAGCCGACGGCTCAAGGTACTCTTGGCGGAAGACACCCCGGTGAACCGAACGCTGGTCCTGAGACTCCTGGAGCGCCAGGGTCACGAGGCCGTCGCCGTGGAGGACGGTCGGGGCGCCGTCGAGGCGGTGCAGCGGCAGCCCTTTGACGTGGTCTTGATGGACATTCAGATGCCGGGCATGGACGGTCTCGCGGCAACGGCCGCGATCCGGAGCTGGGAGAAGGAGAGGGGCATCCACGTCCCAATCATCGCGCTCAGCGCGCACGCCATGGCGGGCGATCGGGAGCGCTTCCTCGCCGCCGGGATGGACGATTACGTCGCCAAGCCGGTGAGCCAGGCCGAATTGTTCGCCGCGCTCGAGCGTGCGACAAGAGGGAGCGCGGGCGCGATCGCCGGCGGACCTTCGCCGCCCCGCCTCGACCTCGAGCGGGCGCTGAAGGCGATCGGAGGAGAAAGGGAGCTTTTCCAGAAAATCGTGGGCGTGTTCTTGGAGGGACGGCAGGCGCAGGAGGAACAGCTGCGCGACGCGTTGAAGCATAAGGACGCACATGTCGCCGAACAAGTTGCTCACCGGTTCAGAGGATGTCTCGGCGCGATCGGGGCGATGGCGGCCATGGAAGCCGCGGCCCGCGTCGAGGAATCGTGCGCGAACGGCGACCTCGAGCGGGCGGCCGAAAACTGGAAACAGCTCGAGGAGGAGTTGGGACTGGTCGAACGGGAGCTCCGGACCTCATGGGTTGCGTGACCGGCGCCGCCAGGGACTGAGACGCCCTGCCCCTTCCACTAATTCCATCAGCATGCGAAAAGACCTCTTCCGTGCCTGATCAGGGCATCTCAGCCCTGGCCCCCTCGTCGGAATCCCGAGCGTCAGCGAATACCAGTCGGCGACGTCGGCCGGCTCGTGGAGGTCCTCCCAGGCGGCTTCCACCGTGACCGCGGCGTCGCCCGAAAGCGCCCGATAGGAGGAGCCGTCGGGGCCGTCGGCCTCGGCGTCGAGCGTCCAACCGCGCGAGGCGAAACGGACGCGGAGCCATTCGTGGGGGATCGTGTCTTCGTCCACCATCTCGAATGGCGCCGAGATCCTGACGACGTATCCGGGAATCGAGTCACCGTTGGCGGGATTGGCGAACTTGCCGAAGCGGACTTCCACGGGCGGCTCGAAGCGCTGGCTCAATACCGCGCGGAGGGAATCGGCGAGCGCGGACGCGGCTGGGGCCTCGAGCGCCGGCCCGTCATTCCGCGGCGTGCCGCAACCGAGGAGAAGCACCGCCAGCGCGGCTCCGCCGAGGGAAACGAGGGCGACACGCATTGTCGGTCGAATCGCGATCCGCGCCTACGAGTGAATCACCCGACCACCGGCGGCCAGCGCGGCTTCCTTCACCGCCTCGGCGAGCGTCGGGTGGGCGTGGCAGGCGCGCGCCAGATCCTCGGCGCTCGCCCCGAACTCGATCGCGACCGCGGCTTCGGCGATGAGGTCGCCGGCGCGCGGCCCGAGAATGTGGACGCCGAGAATCCGGTCTGTCCTCTCGTCGGCCAGGATCTTCACGCGGCCTTCGGTGTCGCCGAGCGCCTTGGCGCGGCCGTTGGCGCGGAAGAAGAAGACCCCCTTCTTGTAGGCGACGCCGGTCTTCTGCAATTCATCCTCGGTGCGGCCGACCGATGCGATTTCCGGGTGCGTGTAGACGATTCCGGGGATGGCGTCGTAATTCACGTGACCGTAGCCGGTGGCGATCCGCTCCACGCAGGCGATCCCCTCCTCCTCGGCCTTGTGCGCCAGCATGGCGCCGCCGATGACGTCGCCGATGGCGTAGATCCCCGCCACCGAGGTGGCGTAGTGCGCGTCCACGGGGATCCGCCCGCGCCCGTCGGTCTTGATCCCGACCGCGTCGAGGCCGAGATTGTCGGTGTTGGGAACGCGGCCGACGGCGACGAGGAGCCGGTCGCAGCGGATCGGCTCGGCCCCTTCGGATTCCACCGCGACTTCCTTCTTCTCGACACGGGCCCCGGTGACGCGGCGGCCGGTATGGAACGTCATGCCCTGACGCTCGAAGATCCGCTTCGCCTCGGTGGCGAGCTCGGTGTCCATCCCGGGGAGAATGCGGTCGAGGTACTCGAGCACGGTCACCTTCGCGCCGAGGCGAAGCCAGACCGAGCCGAGTTCGAGCCCGATGTAGCCCGCGCCGATCACGACCAGATGCTTCGGGACTTCGGGATAGGCGAGGGCTTCGGTGCTGCCGCCGATCCGGTCGCCGTCGAACGCGACGCCCTTCAACGGCGCCGGCTTCGAGCCGGTGGCGATGATGACGTGCTTCGCCTGCAGGTCGGCCACCGTCGCGCCGTCGGTACCGGTCACGATCACGCGTCCGGGACCCGAGATCCGCCCGTGTCCGGCGTACCGCGTCACCTTGTTCTTCTTGAAGAGCATCTCCACGCCGCGCGTGAGGTCGGTGACGATCTGGTCCTTCCGCTTCAGCATCACGGGGAGGTCGAGAGCGACGCCCTCCACCTTCACGCCGTGCGCCGCCAGCGCCGTCTTCGTCTCGTGATACCGCTCGCTCGATTCGAGGAGCGCCTTGCTCGGGATGCAGCCGACGCGGAGGCAGGTGCCGCCCAGGGCGGGCTCCTCCTCCACGCAGGCGACGTTCATGCCGAGTTGCGCGGCACGGATGGCGCCGACGTAACCGCCGGGGCCGGCGCCCAGGATGACGAGGTCGTGCGTGGTCGCGCTCATGATCGGCTCAGAGCCCGAGGAGCATCCGCGTGGGACGCTCGATCAGATCCTTGATGTGCTTGAGGAAGGTGACCGACTCCCGCCCGTCGATGACGCGGTGATCGTAGGTGACCGCCAGGTACATCATGGGGCGGATCACCACCTCGTCGTTCACCGCGACCGGACGCTTGTGGATGGCGTGGAGCCCCAGGATGGCGCTCTGGGGGGGATTCACGATCGGCGTGGAGAGGAGCGAGCCGTAGACGCCGCCGTTCGAGATCGTGAAGGTGCCGCCGTAGAGTTCTTCCAGGTTGATCCTGTTCTCCTTGGCGCGCGCGCCGAAATCGGCGACCGCCGTCTCGATCTCCGCGAAGGAGAGCCGCTCGGCATTCCGGAGCACGGGGACGACGAGTCCCTTGCCGCCGCCGACCGCGATGCCGATGTCGAAGTAGTTCTTGTAGACGATGTCGCGGCCGCGGATCTCGGCGTTCACTTGCGGGAAGTGCATCAGCGCGTCGACCGTCGCCTTCACGAAGAACGACATGAAGCCGAGCTTCACGCCGTAGCGTTCCTGGAACGGCTCTTTCAGCTCCTCGCGGAGGGCGACGACCGACGACATGTCGACCTCGTTGAAGGTCGTCAGGAGCGCGGCGGTGTTCTGGGCCTCCTTCAGCCGCTCCGCGATGCGGACGCGCATGGGGCTCATGGGTACCGACTCTTCGCCTCGGGCGTCGGCCGGCGCTACCGTTTCAATGCGGTCGAGTGGAGAGATGCCCGCGGGCGGTTTCATTCCCAGTTGCGCGACGTGCACGGCGACATCTTCCTTGAGAAGGCGGCCGCCGGGGCCGCTAGCACGGACCTCGGCGGAGGCGAGGCCTGCCTCGGCGAGTGCGCGGGCTGCCGCCGGCATGACGCGTGGCGGAGCGGCGGAAGATGGAAGTGCGGTGGGAGCGGTCTTCGTCGCGGCCTTCGCGGGCGCGGGCACGGCGGCAGGGGCCGAGGCGGTGGGAGTCGCGGCAGCCTTGGACGGCGCCTTCGCGGCACCCCCAAGCGACGCTCCCTCGGTCAGCTCCGCGATCAAATCGCCCACCTTCACGATCGCGCCCTTCTTCGCCAGGACCTTCGTCAGCGTCCCGGAGACCGGAGCGGGAAGCTCCAGCGTGGCCTTGTCCGACTCGATCTCCACCAGCGCCTCGTCGCGCTCGATGTGATCGCCCTCGGACTTGAACCAGGCGCCGATCTGAACCTCGGTGATCGATTCGCCGACCTCGGGGACTCTCAACTCCACGGACATCGTTGGTCCTTTCCTGGCGGTGCCAGCACGCGGCGCGTTTTAGCCTAGCGCGCGCGGCGCGTTGAACGCCGAGGCGAGTAGCCGCTCCTGCTCCATCTTGTGGCTGCTGGCCGCGCCGGACGCCGGTGTCGGCGATTCGGGGCGGCTGGCCACGAAGAAGGGATGGCGGCCCAGAAGCGTCGCGCCGAAGCGCGCGCGAAGGTAGGGCCACGCTCCCATGTTTTCCGGTTCTTCCTGGACCCACGTCACCGGCGTCCCCGCCTTGTAGGGCTCCAGGAGCCCTTCCAGCGCGGCGTCGGATAGCGGATAGAGTTGTTCCACGCGGAGGATCGCCGTGTCGTGCCGGCCTCGCTCCTTCCGCACCGCGGCCAACTCGTAGAAGAGTTTTCCGCTGCAGAGGAGAATCTGCTTCGTCTTCATGGCCGGCACTTCCGCGTCGCCGAGGAGCCGCTGGAAGCACCCCTTCTCCAGATCCTCGATCGGAGAGACCGCTTCCGGGTTCCGCAAGAGGCTCTTCGGCGTCATCACGATGAGCGGCTTCCGCCAGGGGCGCACGACCTGCCGCCGCAACAGGTGGAAGATCTGCGCCGGCGTGGAAGGATACGCGATCTGGATGTTGTCGCGCGCCGCCAGCTGCAAGAAGCGTTCGATGCGCGCGCTCGAGTGCTCGGAGCCCAGCCCCTCGAAGCCGTGCGGCAGAAGAAGCGTCAGGCCCGAGAGCCGCCGCCACTTCGCCTCTCCGCTCGCGAGGAACTGATCGATCAGGGTCTGCGCCACGTTCACGAAGTCGCCGAACTGCGCCTCCCACGCGACCAGGCCGTCGGGCCACTCGATGCTGTAGCCGTACTCGAACCCGATCGGGGCCGTCTCGGAGAGCGGGCTGTTCGCGATCTCGAACGGGGCCTGCTTCGGCGAGACGTGTTGGAGCGCCGTGTGCGTCTTGCCGTTCTCGACGTCGTGGAGCACCGCATGGCGGTGGCTAAAGGTGCCGCGCTCGCTGTCCTGTCCGGTCAGGCGCACGCGGAATCCCTGGTCCACCAGCGACGCGAATGCCGCCGCTTCCGCTGCGGCCCAGTCGAGCGGCTTCTCGCCGCGAGACATCTGCCGGCGGAGTTCCAGCGCGCGCGCGATCTTCGGATGCGGGTGGAATCCCTCGGGCAGGCGAGCCGTCGTGTCGAGATAGTGCGTCAGCTTCACGCGCGCGACGCCGGTCTCGGGATCGGGCGTCGCCGCGTCCGACCCGCCGCGATAGGGCTTCCAGACGCCGGTGTCCGGGTCGGACGGCGTCGTCGGCTTCGTGTCGCGCGCCGCCTTCAATTCCCCTTCCAGCGTGTCGCGCACCGCGCGCGCCATCGCTAGGGTTTCCTCGGCGGACACGATCCCCTCGGCCACGAGGCGCTCGCCGTAAAGGACGTGGACCGGCTTCCGCGCCGCGATCGCCTTGTAGAGAAGCGGCTGCGTGAAGGCCGGCTCGTCCCCCTCGTTGTGTCCGTGGCGGCGGTAACCGTAGAGATCGATGACCACGTCGCGGCGGAAGACGCGCCGGAACTCCATCGCCGTACGCACCACGCGGACAACCGCCTCCGGCTCCTCGCCGTTCACATGGAAGATGGGCGACTGAAGCAGGCGCGCGACGTCCGAGGCATACGGGCTCGAGCGCGCCTCTTCCGGTATGGTGGTGAAGCCGATCTGATTGTTCACAATGACGTGGAGCGTGCCACCCGTGTGGTAGGCCGGGAGCTGGCTCAGGTTCAGCGTCTCCTGCACCACGCCCTCGCCCGCGAACGCGGCGTCGCCGTGGATCAGGATCACCGCGCCGCGCTCGCGCTTCGCGTCCTTCACGCGGTCCTGCTTCGCGCGCATGCGTCCCTGGGCCACGGGGTTCACGAACTCCAGGTGGCTCGGGTTGAAGCAAAGTGAGAGGTGGAGCCGCCGTCCCGACGGCATCTGACGGTCGTTGGAGTAGCCGAGGTGGTACTTCACGTCGCCGCGCCCGGTCCACATCTCGGGGTCGGCGTCGTCGAACTCGTGGAAGATGCGCCGTGCCGGCTTGCCCAGGACATTCGAGAGGACGTTCAACCGGCCGCGATGCGCCATGCCGATCACCACCTCGCTCACGCCGCCCTGGTCGGCCAGGTCGATCGCGCTGTCGAGGAGCGGGATCAACGCTTCGCACCCCTCCACGGAGAACGACTTCGAGCCGATGTACTTCTTCTGGATGAAGTCCTCGAAGACGGCGGCCGCGGTGAGGCGTTCAAGAATGCGGCGGCGCTCCTCGGCCGTCAGCTCCTGCCGATACTGCGGCTGCTCGATGCGATCCTGAATCCAGGCGAGGACCAGAGGATCGTGGATATGGCGGTATTGCCAGCCGATGGTGCCGCAGTAGGTGGCGCGAAGCCGCGCCAGGAGATCGCGCA